>ERZ772986.566-NODE-566-length-22739-cov-7.755466_pt1 | contig 22739 bp, 16 predicted proteins | sample MGYA00511898_ERZ772986 | MGnify/ENA primary metagenome ERZ772986 (study PRJEB29015, sample SAMEA2737934) | human oral metagenome | biome: human oral; feature: human-associated habitat; material: dental | place: China | collected 2148 ... | reverse complement strand
CGGCCGACGGCGTCGATCTCATCGACGAAGATGATGGCGGGGGCGTTCTCCTTGGCCTGCTCGAACAGGTCGCGCACGCGCGAGGCGCCCACGCCGACGAACATCTCGACGAACTCCGAGCCCGACATGGAGAAGAAGGGCACGCCCGCCTCGCCGGCCACGGCCCTGGCCAGCAGCGTCTTGCCGGTTCCGGGCGGGCCGTACAGCAGGACGCCCTTGGGGATCTTGGCGCCGACGGCCTGGAACTTCTCGGGCTCGGAGAGGAACTCGCGGATCTCCTCCAGTTCCTCGACCGCCTCGTCCTCCCCGGCGACGTCGTCGAAGGTGACGTCGGGCATCTCCTTGGAGCCGACCTTCGCCTTGGACCTGCCGAAGCCCATGGCGCCGCCGCGACCGCCGCTCATGCGGCCCACCAGCCACCACATGACGCCCAGGAAGAGCGCCATCGGCAGCATCAGCTGGAGCATGGAGGACCACCAGCTCGTCGTCGGGACGACGGAGTTGAAGCCGCCCGACGGGGCGGCCGCCTGGACGAGGTCATCGACCTGCTTCGCCTGGGCCTCGGTGTAGTTGAACTGAACCTTCTTGCCCACGGGCTTGCCGGTCTCGCCGGGCTCAGAGGGCACCGTGGTGTACCCCTCGGTCAGGTCCAGCTCGACCCGCTGGTTCCCGTCGATCACGGTGACCGACTTGACGGTCGAGGCGTTGTCCCTGAGGATCGCCAGGCCCTCGGAGGTGTCGATACTGCGGTAGCCGCCCAGCCCCGACACGAGCGCCCAGACCAGCAGCGCGATCAGGATGACGGGTGCAACCCACAGCAGGGGATTGCCGAGCGTATTGCGGCGCTTCCTGTCCCCCTGCTTGGAGCCGCCCTTGTCGCCCCTCTTCTCGGGCCGGTTGCTCGGGCGGATCTGTCCGGTCTGACCGGGTATCTTCATCGGCGTTGGTCCCTTTCGCGCGTCCGACTCCCCCGACGTTAGCCGACGAGGACGGGTTTCCGCCGCGAGGACCATCACCGTTCGCGACCGGCGTGCAGGCCCGCGTCAGGATCCGCGCTCGCTGTCAGGATCCGCGCTCGCCGCAGCGGCGACGGTGCAGCCTCAGCAGCGCCCCCGCCCCCAGGAGGGCGACCGCGACCAGGCCGAGCACGCCCCCGGCTCCGGTGGAGGCCAGCAGCCCGTCATGGCGACGGTGCGGCGGGTCCGCCACGACGATGACGTCCTTCGACTCGGAGGACGCGGACTCCTCGGGGTCACTGTCCTCGATCGCGACGGTCGCGTCCCCCGAGTCCTTTCCCGGAGCCGGCGCGGCGGGCGTCTCGGCACGACGGGGCGCCGGGCCCGCCGGCGCCGGCTCGGACGCCTCGGCGCCGGGCGCGTCCGCCTCGGGGGCCGGCGTCCCGGAGGCGTTCGGGGCCGGGGCGCTCTGCCAGGCCGGGCGCGCGACCAGGGAGAGATCCTGCCTGAGGGAGTCCGGCAGCGGCTCGATGACGACGCCGGCCCCGGAACCGCCCCAGGAGTGGGCGATCATGCCGCCGCCCAGGTAGATCGCCGTGTGGTAGACGTTCGCGAAGTAGTCGCCGGTGGTCCCCGCGCCCTCCGGGGACTGCCTGGAGAAGAAGAGGACGTCGCCGCGCTGGTACTCGTCGCCGGTGTTGAGCCACAGGTCCCCGTGGACGTAGAACCAGCGCGCGATCTGGTGGGCCCGCGCCAGCTCGGACTCGGGGGTCCGCCCGATATCGACCCAGGTGCCGACGCGCGTGTTCTCGTCCGCGACGTACGTGGTGTGCGAGTAGTCCCAGCCCAGAAGGGTCATGCCCACGAAGGAGGCCCCCGTGATCGGGTACGGGGCCGCCTGAGCGGCGTGCACGACCCCGGGACTGGTCAGCGGGGACGAACGCTCCTCGCTCCTCACGAGGCCGGTACCCGCGTTGACGAAGGACTGGGCGCGAGCGATCTCATCCTCGACGGCGGTCGCATCGGGCCGGGTGGAGGGGTGCTCGGCGAAACCGGTCGGCACGGCCCACCGGCCATCGGCCGTGGGCACCGAGACATTGCCGAGGATGCCGGAGGCATTCTCACTCTGGACGGTGTAGGTCATCCCGGCCCCGTCGCCGTCGACGACGTGCCCGCTCGTGGTCACCGTCTGCTCCAGTCCGGAGGCGGCCATGAGCTCGTCGACGGTCGCGAGCCGAGAGGCGTTTCCCGGCGTGGCGACCACCGGCTGCACCGCCGCGACTCCGACGTCCTGAGCCACGGCCGGGGTGCCGAGCGTCAGAACCAGAGCCAGGGCTGTCAGCCCAGTGGCGACGGGAACATGACGAGTGATCACAGCAGTTCTTCTCTTCAGCGCAAGGACGGCGGGCGTCGGTCGCGTCCGCCGTGCGTGCGGGGCGTTGGGGGGCTGCACGCAAGGCTAGTCTACCGCAGATCACGAAACGATAACGACTGAACTTTTAACCGCCGCTGCGGCGCCCCGACCCGCGGAAGAATCTCAGAAGAGCGACGACTGCTCCTCGACTCGACTGCGCCACAGCATGAGCAGCCCGAGAGCCAGGAGGGTCAGCGCGGCCAGGATGAGCGCCGCACCCGCACCGGTGAAGGCCAGCAGACCGCCAATGGTGCGGGTCGGGGAGTCCTCCGCGGCGACGACCGCCGCACTGGCCGACGCGGTGCGATCGGGCTCGCCGTCGTCGGAGGAGGACACGCTCTCGCTGCGCGAGCCCGACCCGCGGGTCTCGGTGTAGGAGGCGGAGGAGCCTCCGACCGACGACGTCTGACCGGAGGAGGCCGAAAGCGGAGGAGACTCGGACGCGGGGGCGTTCGTCGTCGAAGCCGGCGCGGGGGTGCCCGACAGGGGCATCGGCTCGCTCGGGGACTCGAGGGGGGGCTGGACGACTGTCGCCGGCGGCGCACTCGGCTCCGGTTCCGGCTCAGCGGGCTCCTGCGGTTCTGGACGATCCGGCACCTCGGGACCCGGCGTCTCCTCGGGGCGCTCGGGGGCGTCGGCCTCGGAGGCCCCGTCGTCATCGGCGCCGGAACCGGAATCGGAATCGGACGGATCGAACTCCTGCACGAGGTGGAAGTAGGAGTAGGACGTGGTGAATGCGTCCGCGTCGTCCTCCGCGGCGACGACCTGCACAGCCTGCGCGGAGTCGGCACGCGCGGACTCAGCATCGGCGGACCATGCGTCCGCGGTCCGCACGAAGGCCTGCGCAGGGGGCTGGGCGGAATCGACGTCGCCCTGGGCGGACCCGGGGCCCGCCGCCTGCACGTCCCCAGTCGGCGCGGAGTCGGCGTCCGCGGCCCGCACGTCCCCGGCGGCGAGGGCCTGCGCGGGGATGCCGATGAGCGCGAGGGCAGCCAGTACCGCAGCGAAGGAAGCGCGATGACGAATCATAGAGCCTCTCCTTTGCGGTCGTGGTTGTTCCAGGCAGTAGCGGGAACGCCCGGGGACGGGAAGTCGCGGTCGCCATATATCACGCTCGGGGACGCCATGGTGGGACCACATGCACGGGCCACCTTACCCGAGGTCGCAAGAACATCACAATGCAATTCGCCTCAGCAGAGCGCCGAGGGCCCCTCCGGGGTGGTCGCCCCGCATCCGGCATCGTCATCCGCCCGCCCCGACCAGCGCCCTCTGCCGAGGCCCGGCCCGGGACCCATCCGACCTCAGGACGAGGCGCCGACAACCGGTTGGCCCTCGCTCGGCCGGACGACGACGAAGCCGGCGCCGTGGAAGCCCAGCCGGAAGGACTCCTCCGAGCCGCGGCCGACGAAGGAGCCGATCCTGAGGGGGCTCTCGACCTGCGGCCGAAGGTTCGCGGACCAGCAGATCGCGGCCTGCGAGTCGACGAACGTGGGCCGCCGGGAGCAGTCGGGGAGCATCGGCGCGCCATCGGAGGACACGGCGACCGTCCCCTGACCCTGGACCAGGAGGTTGAACAGGCCGCCCGCGAGAAGGCCGGCATTGCCGACGAGCCGGATGTCGTCGTCGAGGATCGCATCGAAGGCGAGCGGGGAGCGCGTGCTCACGGTGATGGCGTCGCCCTCGAGTTGGAGGAGCAAGCGTGCGGTGGACATGATCGACAATGGGGCTGCGCCTGAGAGTGCCTCCGCATCAAAGACGGTGCGAGTTCATCAGTTCCAGGCCATCGGTCGAACGGCGACCGCGACCTGGGCAGAACTATCCGGAATTGCTCGGGACTCGTCATCGCCCGGGGTCGTCCGGCGCCCATCATCGCCCGGCGAAGATCCCCGCCCACGCCGCAAGGCGCCGCCCACGCAGCAGGCCCGGCCCCTGGACCGATCTCGAGCCGGAACTCGACCGATCTCGGCGCGGATTACGACCGATCTCGGCGAGGGGAGGCGTCAGCCGCCGTACACCTCGGGGCGCAGCGTGCCGATGAAGGACAGATTGCGGTAGTCCTCGGCATAGTCCAGTCCGTAGCCCACGACGAACTCGGTGGGGATGTCGAAGCCGACGTACTTCACGCCCACCTCCACCTTGGCCGCCTCCGGCTTGCGCAGAAGCGTCGCGATCTCCACGCTGGCCGCCCCCCGGCTCGACAGATTGCCCGCCAGCCACGAGAGCGTCAGACCGGAGTCGATGATGTCCTCCACGATGAGCACATGACGACCGATCAGATCGGTGTCGAGGTCCTTCAGAATGCGCACCACGCCACTGGACTTGGTCCCCGAGCCGTATGAGGACACCGCCATCCAGTCCATGGGCGCGCTGCGGTGCAGGCGCCGTGATAGGTCCGCCATCACGTAGACCGCCCCCTTGAGCACGCCGACCAGCAGCAGGTCACGCCCCTCGTAGTCGGCGTCGATCCGGGAGGCCATCTCATCGAGGCGCTGAGCGATCTGCTCCTCGGTGATGAGGACCTGTGCGAGGTCGGACCCCATGTCCGCGGCATCCATATGAGCTCCTCTCATGCGCATGGACGACTGCCGGTAGCCCCAAGCCTGCCACTAAGCCTGCCACAATGTCATCGGCTCCGCCCCTCACGGTCCGATCACGTCACAGTCCGCAGCGCTCGATCCACCGGTCGGGCCGGGGGATCTCCTCCGGCAGCGGCAGGTTGGCGGGCCCGCCCCACACCGTGTTGAGGCCGGTGTACCCCACTCGCTCGACGACCGCGCGCACGAACGCGGCGCCATCGGCGTACTGGGCCTCCTTGGTCTCCATGCCGATCAGGCGATTCAGCAGCGGGCCCGCGCCCGCCCCCGGCCCGGAGCCGCCGGACGCGCGGCGCGTGCGGTCCAGCACAGCCCGTAACCGGTGGACCGAGGGCATCCGGCTGGGATCGACGGCGTCGAGAACCGCCTCGGCGTGCCCCTCGAGGAGCGCCAGGATCGCGGAGAGGCGCGCCAGATGCTCCCGCTCGGGCGCTCCGAGAAATCCGTTGAGCAGGAGCTCGACCGGCTCGGTCGGGCTCGCATCCGCGCTCCGCGCCAGCGCGACGGCTCGGGCGATCCCGGCGTACGGGCCCGGGCCACCGGCGGCCGCGCTCCGGCTCGCGGCCACGAGCCCGCCCACGACGACGCGCAACTGATCGGCCAGGTGCCCCGCCAGCCACGGCGCGGCGTTCAACTGGATCAGGTGCGTGGCCTCGTGGAGGGCGACCCAGGCGGGCAGGTCGAGCACATCGAGATCGAGGCGCTGCCGGATCTCCAGGACATTGGGGGCCACCAGCAGGAGACGGGCTCCGGTGCGGGAGTCGGCCTCGGCATGTACTCCGGTGCGGGCGTCGCCGACGGCGGGACGGGCGCCGGGCCGGGACCCTCTGCTGAGAAAGGCGCCGGCACGGGCGTCGGGCCGGATGTCGCCGACGGCGGGACGGGCGCCGGGCCGGGCCGCTGCGTCGAACGGGGCACCGGCAGGGGCGCGGGCATCGAGCCGGGGCAGGACCTGGCCGAGGAGCCGTGCGGACGACCACCCCAGGACGGCGCCCACCTGAGCGGTGGCGAGCGTGCGCGCGCCGAGCCCGCCGTCGGGCGCGGCGCACCCATCCATGAGCTCGCGCAGCCACGCCGCCGAAGCGGTGATGAGGCCCGCCCGGTCCACCACCAGGATCTCGGCGGTCGCACTCGCGGACCGGGCGGCGTCGGGCAGTCCGGCGATACGACCGGCCCAGGGCAGGGCGCCGGCAATGCTGCGGCGCAGCAGGGCGACGGTCGCACGACGGGTCGCGGCCGGCACGCGCGGGCCGGCGGGGACGACGGCGCGCGCCAAGCGCACGGCAACGTCCCAGTCGATGAGATCGGCGGCGGTCGATACGGGAACGGGGCTCGGTCTCACGGCCTCATTGTCCCAGGGCGGACTCGCCGATCACGACAGCCGAGGCCGGCCGCGTCGCGGGCGCCGAGCCGGAGCATCGGCGTCGGCCGGCGGAAGACGGAAGGCAGCCAGCAGAAGGCGGGCGGCAGCCGCGGAGGACCAGCAGTCGACCGCCAACGGCCGGCGAGACCGGCAGTCGGCGGCGGCCGGCGGAGAACCGCTGGAGAGCCGGTGGGCGGAGCCTCAGCCGTGGCAGCCGCAGTCGGCCAACGGGGTCATGAGGTCGTTGTCGATCGCCGTGCGCGCCGAGGTCAGGCCGCCGTCCTCGAAGCCATCGACGATCACCGCGAAGGCCAGCTGCCGCCCGTCCTTGGTCACGACCGTGCCCGTCAGCGAGGCGACGGTGCCCAGGGAGCCGGTCTTGGCGCGCACGGTCCCGGCGCCCCCGACACCCACGAATCGCTCCTCCATGGTCCCGTCCAGGGCGCCCACGGGCAGGTCGGTGAGCAGGGTCCGTCCGACGGCGCCGCCGTCCGCGCCGGCGGCCCGGGCGATGATCTGCGCGAGCAGCCGGCCGGGAACCTTGTCGCCCAGGGCCAGACCCGAGCAGTCGAGCACGGTGACGCCCGAGGTGTCGAAGCCATCATCCCTCAGCCGGGCCAGCACGGCCGCGGTGGCGCCCTCGAAGGAGGCCTGCTGCCCCGCATCGGCGGCGACGAGGCGCCCCTCGACCTCGGTCATGGTGTTGTCGGAGGCCTTCAGGGACACCGACAGCACGTCGGCCAGGGGCGCGGACTCGACGGAGGCCAGCTCCGTCGAGTCGGAGGGGGCGGCGCCCCGGGAGACGTCCCCCGTCACCGCGATGCCCGCGGCCGTGAGCTGGTCGGAGAACGCCTTCGCGGCCTCCATGGCGGGGTCGGCCGGGTAGGTGCCGCTGTGGGAGTGCGCGGTCACGTCGAGCATGATCGGCTGGATCGGGGCGACCCACGCCTCGTTGCCCTCCTCCCAGCCGCTGTTCCAGGTGGGGCCGGTGAACAGGGTGTCGTCCAGGGCGACACTGACGCTGGTGACACCCTTGGCCTGCAGGGCGACGGCGGCGGAGCGGGCGAGGTCGCCCAGGCCCGCGCGTCCCACGGTGGCGTTCGGGTCCCCGGCATCGGCCGCCAGCAGCACGTCTCCGCCGCCGACCAGCGTGACGGTGCTGCCCGACACGACCGCCTTGGTGGTCAGGGTGTGCTCGGGCCCGAGCTGCGACAGCGCCGCCCAGGCGGTGAGGACCTTGTTGGAGGAGGCGGGCGTGAGCGCATTCCCGCCGCCCGTATCGAGCAGGGTCTCACCGGTGGCGGTGTCGATCACGGTCACGGTGGTGGTCGCCTTGCCGACCATGGGGTCCGAGGAGAGGGTGGTGGCCAAGGAGCTCAGGGCGGAGGTCGTGGGAGCCGGGGCGTCGGCGTCGAGCCCCGATGGCACGCCCGAGTCCTCGTCCGGGGCCGACGGCGTCGGGTAGGGCTGCGGCCGGTAGGAGCTCGAGGCTGCGCTCAGCGGCCCCGGAACGAGGTCGAGGGAATCGGCGAGCCCGTAGTAGGCACTCGCGACGGCGAGCGTGGCGACGGTGAGCGCCGCGATCTGAGCCTTGCGCACATCTCCTCCAATGAGTCGGCCGGTGATTGGACGGCCCGCGGGGGGAGCGGCCGGGCCCCGTCGGGGAACCGGGCCGCAGGATGTCCCGCCGGGAGCGCCGTCGTAGGCCACACTAGTGCCATTGGGGCGGTTGAGGCCGACCAGGACGAGACCGAACAACGTCGGCGTCAGCAACGCCGCCGACACACTGCACCGACGACACTGCGACACTGATAAAGGAGACACCCGTGGAGTTCGACGTCACGATCGAGATCCCCAAGGGCAACCGCAACAAGTACGAGGTGGATCACGCCACGGGCCGCATCATGCTGGACCGCATGCTGTTCACCTCGACGCGCTACCCGGACGACTACGGCTTCATCGAGGGCACGCTGGGTGAGGACGGGGACCCGCTCGACGCGCTCGTACTCCTGGAGGAGCCGACCTTCCCCGGCTGCCTCATCCGCTGCCGCGCCCTGGGCATGTTCCGCATGCGCGACGAGAAGGGCGGCGATGACAAGGTCCTGTGCGTGCCGTCGGCCGATCAGCGCGCCTCCTGGCGCACCGACATCGAGGACGTCTCCGAGTTCCACCGCCTGGAGATCCAGCACTTCTTCGAGGTCTACAAGGACCTGGAGCCCGGCAAGAGCGTCGAGGGGGCCCACTGGGTCGGCCGCGAAGAGGCCGAGGAGGAGATCCGCCGCTCCTACGAGCGCGAGGCCGAGCGGGCCGCCCGCGAGGGCCGCTGATCCGGCGGGAGTCCCGCCCTCGCCCTCGGCCTCGCGCGGAGGACGGTCGCCGGCCGTAGCCGGTTCGTGCGCCCGCGTCGTCGCCCCCGGCCTCGCGCGGAGGCCGGGGGCGACGTCTCTCGCAATCGATCCCTCGATGCGATCCCGGCGGTTCCGACCGCCGTCTGAGTGGCCGGAACCGCCGGAGCCCGTCAGGGACGCACGGCGTAGGGCATGATGTCGGAGTAGCGCACCGAGGTGATCTGAACGGGGACGCCGAAGGTCGGCGCCTCGATCATCTCATCGTCGCCCAGGTATATGGCGACGTGGTAGATGCCCTCCTGAGTGCCGTCGGAGGACCAGAAGATGAGGTCGCCGGGCTGAGCGTCGTCCAGGTCGACCTGCTCCCCCTCCCCGTACTGCACGCGCGAGGAGTGCGTCAACTCGATCCCGGCGGCCTGGTAGGCGAGCATCGTCAGACCGGAGCAGTCGACGCCGTCGTAGGATTCTCCGGCCCACACATAGGGCACGCCGAGATAGCTCTGAGCGGCGGAGATCGCGGCCTCGGCGCCCGCACCATGGGAAGGCGCGGGCTCCGGCTCCGGTTCCGGCTCGGGCGCGGGCTCCTCCTCGGCAGGAGCCGGCTCGGGCTCCGGTTCCGGCTCGGGCGCGGGCTCCTCCTCGGCAGGAGCCGGCTCGGGCTCGGGCGTCGGGGTCTGCGTGGGCTCGGCAGTCGGCGTCGCGGAGGGCTCAGGCGTCGGCGTCGCGGGCCGCGTGGGCTCGGCCGTCGGCGTGGGCTCGGCAGTGGGAGAGGCGGACGCCGTCGGCACAGCGCTGGCCGGATCCTGAGGAGCCGAGGAAGGAGCCGGAGCGGCCCCGACCGCCTCCCTGGCGGCGGCCTCCTCGCGAGCCTTGCGATCGGTCTCGACCTGATCCTGGTGCTTGACCTCCAGCTCGTAGGTCGTGTTGCGCTGCTCGGCCAGCTGCGTGATGAGGTTGGACCGCTGCGTCCTGGCGTTCGTGACGGCCGTCTGAGCGTTCGTCGCAGCGGTTTCGGCGGTGCTCCTGGCCTCCTCGGCCTGCGTGGCCGCCGTCTGCTTGTCGGTGACCTTCTGGTCGGCCTGCGTCTGCGCGGTGCTCGCCGCGGCCAGGCACGTCTCGACGGTCTGCATGCGGGAGTCGACATCGGCCCCGATGTACTCCATGGCGACGGTGGCGTCGGAGAGGTCCCCGACCGACTGACTCGTCAGGAAGGGGGTCAGGGCGTCGAGCGGCCCCGTATTGCCCTCCTCGTACGTCTGAGCGACGACACCGCTCAGGTCCTGACGCGCCGTGGCGACATCCGCCGCGGCGTCGGTGACGGCCTGCTGCGCCGTCTCCGCGTCCGAGGTCGCGTTTTTGAGGTCGTTGGCGGCGACGAGGTAGTCCTCATCGGCCGTCTGGGCCGTCCGCCGAGCCGACTCGAGGTCGACGTTGAGCTGACTGAGCTGGGCCTCGAGGTCGGCGATGGACGTGGATGTGCTGCTCTCGGTCGTCTTGGACTGGTCGATGTCATTCTGCGTCACATCGTCGGCCAGAGCAGTGGGGCTCACAGTCGGGGCGAGCGCCAGGGTCAGGGTGAGAGCGGCCAGGGTCGTGCCGAAGCGCTTCCCTGTCAGCTCGGTGAGGCGCACGGCACCGCGCGGCCGCTGCGTGCGATGGGTCAGGCTCACAAGGTCTCCGTCATGTCACGGCGCGTCGCCTTGGTGGACGCGCTACTGAATCAATGGACACAATAGTCGCACGCACCTCAAAGTAAAACAAGAACATCATAATTCACATCAGTCACATGCACCCCGGGAGGTGGAGAGGTGCACGCAGGCGGGGGCTCGCCGTCGGACCGGGAGCCCCCGCGCCCGGAGGAGCGGAGCGGGCAACGGATGGAAGCGCACCGACGCGGGCCGATGCCGCTGCCGCCGCGGCGAGCTGCGGTGAGCTACGGTGAGCGCAGCACCCGGCCACCCGCGCGAAGGAGCGTCACATGTCCACCGCCGCCGCAGACACCCCGGCCCAGCCCACCGCCGCCGATCCGAGCGGCTGGCGCTTCGAGACCAAGCAGGTCCAGGCCGGGCACACCCCCGACGCCGCCACCGGGGCACGGGCCATCCCGATCTACCAGTCGACCTCCTTCGTCTTCCCCGACGCCGCCGAGGCCGCCGACCGCTTCGCCCTGCGCTCGCTGGGTCCGATCTACACGCGCCTGGACAACCCCACCAACCAGATCGTCGCCGCCCGCATCGCGGCGCTCGAGGGCGGGGTGGGCGCGCACCTGGTCGCCTCCGGCATGGGCGCGGAGACCCTGACCTTCCTCACGCTCGGCGGCGCGGGCAGCTCGATCGTCGCCTCCCCGTCCCTGTACGGCGGCACCGTCAACCTCATGACCCACACCCTGCCCGAGCTCGGCATCACCACGCGCTTCGTCGAGGACCCGGGCGATCCGGCCTCCTGGACGGCGGCCGCCGACGAGACGACCGTCTGCTTCTTCGGCGAGTCGATCCCCAACCCCAAGGGCGACATCCTCGACATCGAGCCCATCGCCGCCGCCGCGCACGCCCGGGGCATCCCGCTCGTCGTCGACAACACCATGGCCTCCCCCTACCTGACCCGACCCATCGAGTGGGGCGCGGACATCGTGGTGGAGTCGGCCACCAAGTTCCTGGGCGGGCACGGGTCGTCGGTGGCCGGCGTCATCGTCGACTCGGGCGCTTTCGACTACGCCGCCCACCCCGAGCGCTTCCCCGGCTTCAACACCCCCGACCCCTCGTACAACGGGCTCGTCTACGCCCGCGACCTCGGGGCGGGCGGGGCGATGGGCGCCAACATGGCCTTCATCCTCAAGGTCCACACCCGGGGGCAGCGCGACCTCGGCTTCGCGGCCTCCCCGATGGACGCCTTCCTGATCGCGCAGGGCGTCGAGACGCTGTCGCTGCGCATGGAGCGCCACGTCGACAACGCCCTGGCGGTGGCCCAATGGCTCCAGGACCGCCCCGAGGTGGCCGAGGTGCGCTACTCCGGCCTGCCCTCCAGCCCGTACTACGAGCTTCATCGCACGTACTGCCCGCGCGGCGCGGGGTCCGTCTTCGCATTCGATCTGGCCGGCGGGCGCGAGGCGGGGGCCGCCTTCATCGACGCCCTGAGCCTGTTCTCCAACCTCGCCAACATCGGCGATGTCCGCTCGCTGTGCGTCCACCCGGCCACCACGACCCACTCCCAGCTCGACGACGCGGGCCTGGCCAGGGCAGGCATCAGCGCCGGCACCGTGCGCCTGAGCATCGGCATCGAGCACATCGACGACATCATCGCCGACCTCGAGCGGGGCCTGGCCGCCGTCGCGCGCTGACGCGCCCGCCTCCGCCCCGCCCCTCTCGCGCCGAGATCGGTCCGGTTCCGTGCCGAGATCGGTTCAGTTCCGCACCGAGATCGGTCCGCTCTCCCGCCGCAGGGCCCACGATGGGAGGATCGCGATCGGGCTCGCACACCCCCTGCGAGCACGGCGCGTCGCCGGCGCCGGTGCTACCATCGACTCATGGCTAACGTTCGTTCGCCTTCGACGCGGGAGCACCTTCTCGACGCCGCCCTGACTCGTTTCTCCCGCGATGGCTGGGATGGGACATCGATCCGCGACCTGGCCCGCGACGTCGGCATCCGCGAGAGCTCGGTGTACAAGCACTTCGCCTCCAAGCAGGCGATCTTCGACGCCCTCCTGGAACGCGCCGACGCGCGCCTCGCCGCCGTCGCCGCCGGCCTCGGAGTCGCCGTCGACTCCCCCGAGTCCGCCCTCCCGGGCTACCGGGGCATCTCCGAGGGGCGTCTGATCGAGATCGCCCGGGGCTTCCTCGACGCGGTGCTGCACGACGACGAGCTGGCGGCGCTGCGCCGCCTGCTCGTCGTCCACCAGTACCGCGACCCGCAGATCGGCCACCGCCTGCGCGACTACTGGGTCGAACGACCGCTGGAGTTCCACTCGGAGCTGTTCGAGCGGCTGATCTCCGCCGGGGAGCTGCGCCCCGACCTGGATCCCGAGGCCACCGCCCTCGCCTTCTTCGGCCCGGTTCTCATGCTGATCCAGCTCGCCGAGTGCGGCGGCGACGGCGACCGCGGCGCCGAGGAACGGGCTAGGGCCCTGCTGGCCGCCCATGTGCGGCACTTCCGCTCGACCCACCTGCGGCAGCCGATGGCCGACGACGGAGCGCAGGCCCCGGCATGAGGCGCGCCCTGCCCGCCGTCGGGCTCCTCGGCACGGGACTGGCCGTCCACGGCGCCGCCCAGGCCCTCCGTCTCAGACGAGCACGCACCGCGGCTCGTGCGCGGCTGGCCGGCCGCCCGGTGCGAACGGCCACGCTCGACCACGGCGACGTCGCCTACATCGACCGCGGGCCCGGACCGAGCGCACCGGCGAGACCATCCTGTCGGTCCACGGGCTCTACGGCGGCTACGACCAGGCCCTCGACAACGTCGGGAGCCTGTCCGCTCACTGCAGGATCATCGCGCCGTCGCGCTTCGGCTACCCCGGCAGCACCGTGCGCGGCGAGGCCTCACCGGCCGACCAGGCCGCCGTCTTCGCCGAGCTGCTCGATCACCTGGGGATCGAGCGGGTGTTCGTCCTGGGGGCGTCGGCGGGAGGGACGCCGGCCATCCGCTTCGCCCTGGATCACCCGGAGCGCGTCAAGGGACTCATTCTCCTCAGTTCGGCCGCGCCCTGGCCGTCCCGGCCCGCGACGCCGCCCGGTCGCATGGGACCACCGTCGTTCATGAATCGCGACTGGCTTATGTGGCTGCTCTCACCATTCTTCGGGCCCGTCCTGGGCATGGCGCCCGAGACCGTCAATAGCATGCTCCCGCTGGCCGAGCGCAGGGCGGGAGCGGAGATCGACGCCTCCATCACCAACCGGGATATGGCGGTGCACTTCGAGGACTATCCGATCGAGGAGCTCGAACCTCCCGTCCTGCTCGTGCACGCCAAGGACGACAGGATGACGGCCTTCTCTCCCCCAGCGGGGCACGTGCAGGCCTCGATGCACCGGTACCCGGACCTGACGACGGCGATCTTCGACACCGGCGGGCACCTCATCGCCGGCCACGGCCGCCGGGGCGAGGAGGCGATCCTCCGCTTCATCGAGAAGCACGCCGACTGACGCCGGTTGCGCCAAGGGCCCGGAGATCCCGCATGCCTCGCCACTCGAGCCAGTGCTGTATACCTCTGAGCGGCGAACCACCGGTCCAAGTGGCGAAGCACTCGCTCGGGCCGCCCGAGCGGCCCCGCAACCGACCTCGCCGGAGTCCCCGTGCGCCGGGCGACCGCAGGGCGAGCTGCTGGGGCGCGGGGCGCGTTCGCGGAGTCCCCCGTGCGCCGGGCGACCGCAGGGCGATCGCCGGAACAACGCGCGATACGATGACCGCCATGACCTCGCCCTCCCCCGCCCCCGGCGTCGGCACCGCGGCCCTCAAGCTCGTGGACCGTCGGGCGGGTTCCCCCACCGGGGCGTGGCGCCCCGGCGACGAGCCCGGCCACCGCCGCTTCGTGGAGATCGGCGACCTGCCCCTGGAGTCCGGCGAGGTCCTGCCGGACACCCATCTCGCCTTCGAGACCTGGGGCGCGCTCAGCCCGGAGCGCGACAACGCCGTCCTCGTCCTGCACGCGCTGACCGGGGACTCCCACGTCACCGGCGACGCCGCCCCCGGGCACCCCGCCCCGGGGTGGTGGAACGCCCTGGTCGGGCCCGGCCGCGCCATCGACACCGACCGCTACTTCGTCGTCGCAGCCAACATCCTGGGCGGGTGCCAGGGATCGACGGGGCCCTCCTCCATCGCCCCCGATGGCCGCCCCTGGGGCTCGCGCTTCCCGTGGCTGACCACCCGCGACGCCGTCGAGGCCGAGACGCGCCTGGCCGACGCCCTGGGCATCGACGCCTTCCACCTGGTCATCGGCGCCTCCCTGGGCGGGCACCGTGCCATCGAGTGGGCCGTCAGCCACCCGCAGCGGGTGCGCAACCTGGCGCTCGTGGCCACCGGCGCCTCGACCACCGCCGACCAGCTCGCCTGGTGCCACCTCCAGGAGCTCGCCATCGTGGCCGACCCGTACTTCTTCGACGGCGACTACTACTCCCATTCCGTCGGCCCCGTGCGCGGCCTGGGCCTGGCGCGGGCGCTGGCCCATACGACCTACCGCAGCGCCGCCGAGCTCGACGCCCGCTTCGGACGGTCCCACCAGGACGACGAGGACCCCGCCGTCGGCGGCCGCTACCAGATCGAGTCCTACCTCGACTACCACGCCGGCAAGCTGCTGGCCCGCTTCGACGCCAACACCTACCTCATCGTCACCCACTCGATGATGGTCCACGACGTCGGCACCGGGCGCGGCGGCATCCGGGCCGCGCTGAGCACCGTCACCGCCCGCGCTCTCGTCGTCGACGTCGATTCCGACCGCCTCTTCCAGCCCGCGCAGGCCGAGGAGCTCGCCGACGGGATTCCGGGGGCGCGCCGCGAGACCATCCACTCCCTGCACGGGCACGACGGTTTCCTCATCGAGACCGAGCAGATGGAGGCGATCCTGCGCCGATTCCTCGCCGGGGCCGAGTCGGGGGACCGGACGGGGGCCGCAGCGACTCGGCGGGGAGCGGACTCGGGATGTCGAACCGGCTCGGAGACGGCCCGGTCCGGGACAGGGACGGCGCCCGGCGCGGAGGCCGGGGGGTGAGCGCGTCCGCACCGGTCGGCGCCTGGGGCCCCGACCTCCTCGGCCCCGGCTTCGAGGCGCGCACGCTCGAGCTCCTGCCCGACGAGGAGGACGACGGCGCGGTCGCCACGCTGGTGCGGCACATGCCCGCCTCGGATCCCGGCGCCCTCGCGGGCACACCGACGCGGACGACCTTCGCCCTGCTGTACCTGCATGGCTGGAACGACTACTTCTTCCAGAGGGACCTGGCACGGGAGATCTCGCGCCTGGGCGGGGCCTTCTACGCCCTGGACCTGCGTCGCTACGGGCGCTCGCTGCGCGAGGGGCAGATGCTCGGGTGGATCACCTCGCTGACCGACTACGACGAGGAGATCGATCTGGCCCTGGCGGCCATCCGGGCCGAGCGCGGTTGGGGCACCGACGTCGTCCTGTGCGGGCACTCCGCCGGCGGGCTCACCGCCTGCCTGTGGGCCGACCGCCACCCCGGAGCGCTGGCGGCGCTCATGCTGAACTCGGCGTGGCTGGAGCTCCAGGGATCCGTGCCGGTGCGCATGATCGGCGAATCGGTCGTCAGGACGCTGGCGCGGCGCGACCCGCGCATGTCCATCCCGACCCCCGCCTACGCGCCCGAGGCGCTCTTCCGCATCACGGACGGGTGGACGGAGCGCGACGGCGAACTGCCGGACCCGTCCTGGGCGGACGACCCCTACGTCACCGGATGGGGCATCGAGCCCCGGTGGTCGTTCCTGCCGTCCGCACCGATCCGTCCGGGCTGGCTGCTGGCCATCCTGGACGGGCAGGCGCGCGTGGCCGCCGGACTCGACATCCGCTGCCCGGTCCTGTCGATGGGATCGGCGCGAAGCCACCTGGGGGTGACGCGGACGGAGGACTCGCGGTGCACCGACACCATTGTGGACGCCGACGCGACGGCCCGCCGCGCCATCGGACTGGGCAAGCTCGTGACGGTGGCGCGGTTCGACGGCGGCGTGCACGACCTGGTGCTGTCGGCCCCGCCCGTGCGCGAGCAGGTCTTCGCCGCCATGCGGCGGTGGCTCGGCGGCTACGTCCTGCGCTGAGCCGAGCGCGAGGCGGAGGCCGGGCGGCGGGCGGGCACGGGGATCCGGGCGCTTGGTCGCCGAGATCGGTCGGGTTCCGGCTCGAGTTCGGCGCGGAACCGGACCGATCTCGACGCGGAACTGAACCGATCTCGACGCGGAACCGGACCGATCTCGGCGTTAGGGGGCCGGGGTGATCCCCAGCCGGCAGCCGAGCCAGTCCACCTGGTCCGCCATCGCCACCGACCACAGCGCCCACGTGTGCCTGCCGGGGTAGTCCCGCTGGGAGATGCTCATGCCCGCCCGCGTCGCGGCCTCCGCCAGCACGGACGCCGCGGGCGCGTACTCGTGGTCGTCGCTCCCGACGGACACGACGCCCGCCACATCCGCGTACCGCCCGGACGGCGCGGACGCCATGATCGAGATCGGGTCGTTGGCCTCGTAGGCCGCACGGTCGCCGTCGAAGCCGACCCTCACCGTCCGCTCCTCCGACCCCAGGCTCGGGTGCTCCTCCGCACTCATCGCCAGGAAGGTCGGGTAGACCTGCGGGGACCGGCTGACCACCTGCAGCGCGCAGGTCCCGCCGTTGGAGAGCCCCGCCACCGCCCAGTGCGCCGGATCGGTGTCCACCTGCAGGTTCTCCCGGATCCAGGCCGGCACGTCGTGCTCCAGGTAGGTCGCCACCCTCCCGCCGCGCACGGTGTCGGAGCACAGGGGGTTGCGGTAGGGATTGCCGAGCAGGTCGGCGACCACCACCACCGGCGCCAGGCCGTCGTGCGCCGCCGCGTAGGCGTCCATCGTGTCCTTCAGTCCGCCCAGCTCGTACCAGTCCGAGGGACTCCCGGGCTGTCCCGTGAGCGCGACGACCACCGGCAGGGCGGGCCGCTGCTCCGTCAGATAGGCGGGCGGCAGGTAGATCAGGGCGTCCCGGGGCCTGAACCCCCGCGTGCCGGACTGGTCGCCGGCGGGGATCGTCGCCGTGACCACCTCACCGCGCGACGGCATGTCAGCGGGCGCGCTCCACGTCGAGGACAGCGCCTCCCCGCCCCGCTGCGGAGCCCGGGGATGCGCCGCCGCCGCGGGAAGCGCGGCCAGCGGCGTCGTCGCCACACCCATGCCGAAGACCGCCGCCAACGAGGGGAAGGCCGCGAAGAATGCGTTGACCGCCAGCAGGGCCGCCGCCACCGTCGCCGCAATGCTCGCACCCGACCCGACCGCGCGCACCAGCCGCCGCTTCCAGTCGTGCACGCGGTCATGGTCGGCCCGAGCGCTGCCCCCCAGCAGCACCTGGACGACGACGGCGCCGGTCAGGCCCAACCACACCCACACCACCGGGCCCAGGCCGTCGGCCACCGGGCGCCACACCACGTCCACCGCGCACCAGCCGACCAGGGAGAGCGTCAGCCCCGCCAGCGGCGCCGCCACCTGACGGCGCCAAGGAAGATGGCGGGTCCGCGTCCCCCACAGCGCCCCCGCGATCAGCACGACCACGGCCAGGCACGCCCCGCCCATCCAGGGCTGGATCAGCCGCACGGAGCGCAGGGCCTCGGAGAGCGCGTCAGTCATGCGCCACGAGCACCTGCGCGAAGCGCGCCGTCTGGGCGGGGGTCAGGTCGGGCAGGTAGGCGCGGCCGATGGCCACGCCGACGGCGGCGAGGTCCACGACGTCGGGCACGGCCAGGTACATGGGGACCTTGCGCGGTTTGAACTTGCGCTTGAAGGCGTGCAGCGATCCGAAGCCGTAGGCGGGCTCGAGCAGCGAGGCGAGCAGGTCCAGCAGCGGGTCGAAGCGCGAGGCGCCGACGTCGTCGGTCCCGTCCCCGGTCAGGTCGCCGGAGGTCCCGGAGCGGGCCAGCGGCGCCCCCGACAGCGACATCACCTCCAGGCCCTCGGCCTGGGCGTCCTGCGCGGCGCGGGCGATGAGGAACTCGATCGCCGGGCGCCACCCGCCCTCGCGGCGCCGCATGAGATCCAGGGTCAGGCCGATCACCTTGCCGTTGCGGTGCACCGGCATCCAGGAGGTGACCGCGTGAACGGTGCCGCTCTCGTCGACGGCGAGCAGCAGGCGGGTGTCGTCGTCGTCGATCTCCCTGAGGCCTCCCAGCGTGAAGCCCATCTCCGGCAGGGCCTTCTCCCCCACCCAGCCCTGCGAGATCGCCCGGATCTGGTCGCGGCGGCCCTCCGGGGCCGTGCGCCACGTGGTCCACTCCGCCGTGATGCCCTCGCGACGGGAGTGGTTGAGGGCGGTGCGCACGTCCTGGAAGGCCTTGCCCTTGAAGGCGAGGTCGGGCAGGTCGATGACGGCCTCCTCGGCGACCTGCAGGATCGTCCATCCCTGCTCGCGGGCGGCGAGCATGGTGGGTTCGTGCACGGAGTACAGCGCGGGCACCAGGCCGGCGTCGGTGGCGAAGGCGGTGAAGCCCTCGACGGCGGCCTTGGTGTCCTCGGGGCCGGCGGCGGCCGGGTCGCCCAGCGTCAGGGCGACCCCAGAGCCCGCTCGGTAGGCGAAACCGGTGCGCCTGTCGTCGGCGATCCACGTCTCGTTGCCGGGCCAGCTGAGCATCCAGCCCAGGGTGCCGGCGCCGCGCGCCCGCACCAGGGCGACGAGGTCCTCGTGCTTGACGCCGGGGGTGATCGCGGGCTTGGTCAGCGCCACCCAGGTGCACGCGATGGCGGCGATCCAGGCCAGGGTGGGGAAGAACCAGGCGGCGAGGCTCGCGACCCAGCCCGTCGGCAGGAGCACGGGGACGAACAGGCCCTCGGCGGAGGTCGGCAGGATGCGCGCGAGGAAGTCGAGGAGCAGCTCCAGAGGCGTCGCGGTGGCCTGGAATCCCTCCGCGATGGGTGGGGAGGCCCGGAAGTCGCCCACGACGGCCATGCCCAGGCCGACGCTGGCCACGGCGCAGACGAGCGCGATCGCCGCCCACGCCCCCACCGCCTTGCGCACGACGCCGGGACGGGTGTGCAGTCCCAGGTGCTCGCGGTTCCACACGACCAGCAGCACGATGCCGATGTTGAGCATGATGGGCACGGCGACGCGATTCGAGCCGTTCCAGGCGTCCTGCGGGGCGAGAGCCGGCGACGAGCCTCCCTCCAGCGTGAGCTCGGCGCTGAAGGACGCCAGGTTGGCCGACAGGATCGAGCACAGGGCGAGGAAGGCCTGAAGCCCGATCGTGCCCATGGCGGCCGTGCGGCGCCCCCGACGCAGACCGTCCGCCAGGGCGAGCTGCAGGAGGAGCGGCATGAGGCTGAGGAGGAAGGCCCCGAAGGGGGGATTCGCGGTGTCCGTCTCCGGGAAGATGCCGTACCGGGCGTCGGCGAGGGGACCGAGGGAGGTTCGCGAGACGGCGGCCAGCGTCAGTGTGAGCGACCAGCAGGCGACGAGCAGCGCCAGGAGGTTCCGCGACGACCTGCGCGTGCGCGACAGTCGAAGGGAGGAGGCGGACCTGCGCCAGGCGACCGCCCCCAGGAGCAGTCCCACGACGGCCGCCGCAAGGCGGGCCAGGGAGCCCGGTGTGCCGGTAACAGCGGTCTCGACGAGGAGGAAGATGAGTGTGAGCCCACGGGTGCGGCGGCTCCAGGTCTGGTTCATCAGCGCCGTCGAGGCCAGGAGGGGGCCCAGGAGGAGGAGCGGGGTGCCCGAGATCGGCTGGTGGGTCGTGGCATGGCCCCACGTGGGCGCGACGGCGCTGATGAGCGGGTGGGCGATCAGGGCGACGCCGACGCCGATGACGTGGGAGAGGAGGGCGGACAGCAGGAAGCGCCGGGCGCCGATGAAGCGCTCGATGGCGATGCCGATCGTGAGCAGGGTGATGACGCCGATGAGGGGGCTGAGACGGGCGGCGCCCGCCCATGCCGTCAGCAGGCTCCAGATGCGTCCTCCGAGTTCGGCGGGGGCGGGGTCCGCTGCGAGCGGGTTGCGCGGAAGACGCAGCGGCGGGACGTGGTCGACGGCCGCCAGAGCAGCGGTGCTGAGCATGAGGAGCCCGGCGAGGACGGACGAGACACGGCCGCTGCGCAGCCAGGCGAGGGTGGTACGAGCGCTGGCGATCACGCGCGGGGGCACGTGCCTCGCGAAACGGACGGAGTGGGAATCTGCCTGGGTCGACATGGGCACATCATGGACGATGAGCCGCGGTGCCAGCCTCCATCTTGGGGAGGAAGAGCGTGCGGTTCTCCTCATAGGGGCCGGGCGGGGAGCGGATCAGCCCTCGATGAAGTCGCGCAGGGCGGGACCCTGCGCGCCGATGCGCCACACGCGCCACCCGTCGATGTCCTGCGTGTGCTGCGCGGCGTTGGCGGCGGCGGAGGGGTCGCGGAATCTCATGCCATTGGACAGGGTGATGATGCCCTCGGCGTTGAGCACCGCCTCGTGATGGATGCCGCGCCGCACGCGCTGCCACACGAGCGTCGCCGGGGTGTCGATCCGAGAGGCGACGGAGGCGAGCGCCGCCGCCGACCTCCCGCCGGAGGGCACGGTCGGCTGCGCGCCGAGAACCGGGCCCGCGGCGCGATGATTGCGGTCGATCCCGGCGGTGTCCGTGCTCACCGACTCCGCCGACTCCGCCGAGTCGACGGAGTCCACCAGTCGTACCGTGGGCACGGTCACATCATTGTGCCCCGTCTCCGTCTCGACCGCCTCGACGGTCTCCGGCTCGACAACGGCGGGACCGGCGGCCCTGGCCCGGGCGGGCCGGGAGCGCCCCGCACGCGCCCCCGCCGGGCGCGCACGGGCGGTCTCGACGCGCCCGGTCGCCTCGGCGGGCCCGGTCACCGCGACGTGCCCGGTCGGCGGCGCCGTCGCACGGCCCCTCCTCCCCGCGCGAGAGGGCCGGCCCCCCCGTCTCGCACTCGGCACCGGAACGGTCGTGGCGGCCCCGGCTCCGTCATCGTCCCCGTCGCCCGCCTTCGGCCCCTCGAGCGCCACGCGCGAGGCCCTGGCCACCAGGACCGCACCGGATCCGCCCAGGACGTCGTGACGCACGGGCTCCAGCCCGACCAGGACGCGCCCGTCGGAGGCGGTGCGGACCTGCGCCTCCTGCACCTCGACGCCCGAGCACACCAGCATGGCGAGGGAGGCCCGGACGTCGTCGTTGACGCCCATGGCGATGAGGGTCAAGCGCGGACTCGGCCCGGCGCTGATCGGCACGGTCTCGCGGAACTCGTCCCAGTCCTGCCGGAAGGCGGCGCTCCCGCCCGGGTAGCGCGAGGCGAGGTCCGCCCATCCGCTCTGCGCGGCGGCGGCGGTGCGCGCCATCGCGGAGACGAGCGCGCCCGCGTCGAGATGCTCGAGCAGCTCGACGCACATCACTTGACAGGCGGCATCCAGAGCGGTGAGCACATCGGACTCGCCCTCGCGCTGCCACACGACGGGGAAGACGGGACGCCGCAGGACATCGACGAGCTGCCCGCGCACGGCCCCCAGCACGGTCCGGCGCTGAGCGGCGTCAGCGGGCTCCCCCAGGGCCGTGGCCTCGAGTCGGGTACCGGTGAACTCGAACAGCGCCATGACGTGCCTTTCTGGATCATCTCGGTCCTAACGACGGCTCCACACCGGTGAGGCCGTTGTTCCGTCATCCTCTCATGCCCGCCACCGGTGCGGCATCACGGAATTCGGCGCGAGGAGTGCTATAAGGCGGCGGCGACGCGGCACACAGGTGGCAAGCGTCACGCGGAGCCGACCCAGGTCCGCATCGATATCGTTGCGAGACCGGGAAAACGTGCGTCCCACGCGTCGCTTCTCCCCCACGCGTCCCGGAAGTTCCGCGCTGAGCGAGAAACGCTCGGCGACGACCTGCGCGGCGAGCACGCCGAGCGCCTCCGCCGGGCTCCATGCCGACGACGGCGGCCGCGGCTCCGCCGGCTGCGGAGACGATCCATCGGGACGCCCGCCGCCCCCGTCCGGCGGCGATCCCGGGTCCGGCGGCGCCTCCGAGTCCTGCCGAGCAGCCCCCGAGGATTCCGGGACCGTCTCCCGGCCACGGACCGCGATGAGTCCGGACAGGTACTCGGCGATCGCCTCGGGCGTCAGCGCCCGAGGGCGCCCGCCGCGCGGGTCCGATCGCCGCCCGTCCCCACCGGGCGAGGGCGCCCCCGCCCCGCCGGGCGACCGCGTCCTACTGGTCATCCGCGACCGCGCCCCGCCGGCCATCCGCGGCCCGCCGTCGTCGATCATCCGCGGCCCGTCCGAACGACGTCCCAGCAGTCCCAGATCGACGGCGGTGGCCAGGACCTCCTCCCAGGCGGCGCAGGCCGGCGCGTCGCCGACGGCCACCTCCCGACGCCGTCGCCGGCGCTGGTGCCACCGCAGGCCGCCGGGGCAGGCCGCGGCGAGCA
>ERZ772986.564-NODE-564-length-22817-cov-4.300237_pt1 | contig 22817 bp, 13 predicted proteins | sample MGYA00511898_ERZ772986 | MGnify/ENA primary metagenome ERZ772986 (study PRJEB29015, sample SAMEA2737934) | human oral metagenome | biome: human oral; feature: human-associated habitat; material: dental | place: China | collected 2148 ... | reverse complement strand
TCAACCCAGCTACTCTGTCTACCACTTTTTTTTGCTCTTCTGTCAGTTTATCATATTGATAAAATTGTATAGGTAAAGCTTCTACTGAATCATGTTGTACAACTTGAACTAAAAAAGCCTTGAATGAATACTCTCCACTTTTAAGAATATCAGTACTAATAGAAGCTCTGTATTCATTTATAAACTTCACAACACTTTCTTTATCCTTATTTCCTTTTATACACATACTTAGAGTCTTAGACGAAGGGAAAAGTTGTAAAGCAAATGACAATGATTCTCGCAGACAATAGGCTATACCAAATTCTTTCTCTACAATTTTATCAAAATTGAGTAGCAAAGCCTCGCATTCTGCAAAAATATTAGAATCTAATTCTGGCATAAATTTATGCTCTATCTTATTTCTTAAAGGTATAAAAAGTTTCAAATTAGACTTTATTCCAGATTCTTCTCGAAAATATTTATTTACACATTTTTCTAATTCCCAGAACTGTAATTCCCCATTAACACGCTTGTATCGCCTCGGATGTTCCCTATCCTTATAGAAAGGCTTTATTTTTTGTTTAAAAAATACAGCGTGTAAAAGAGAAGTCCAGGCTATGCTCATCAGAACAATATAACCTCCTGATTTAAATTTTACAGCAGGCTTATTGTATGTTTCAACAGCAAGTAATGCAGAATCCAAAGCTTTTTCTAAGCAATTCCTCACATCATTCGATAATCTTTTCATAATATTCTCAACTATTAATATATCATTTAAAAGACTTACAATAGATTATTCTATTATTTCCCAAAATCCGCCTTTGTTGGGACCAACACGTCGAAGATATTTATCACGCATAGCTTCTATATTACGAGATATGGAATTCTCACTGATTCCTACACATTTGGAAAGTTCCGACTTAGAAATGTATGGATTTTCCTTTATTAGCTTAATTATGGAAATACGATTTTCTGTTAACTTTTCATTGAGTACCCTCGCTTTTTCTATCACCTTTTCTATCACCTCCTGATGAGTTTCTGTCATCTTTTCTATCACCCCTCCCTCTTTTTCTACCACTTTTTCTATCACCTTTGGCACTGTAATCTTCAAAATGAAATCATCAAGATGGAAGGACAAATGTGGTGTGCCATTAATTTCCAACTCCCTACACATGCGATCCACACCTTCGCCAAACTCCTTTACAAAGTCGTATGTTTTAAGGAATTGGGCTATTTTAGGATTTCGTGAAAAGTGTGTATGGCGAATATTTGAAGGCTTGACCGTTCCAGGTAATCTACCGGGCGACTCAAACACCAAACGATTGTCAAACATCTTTATTTGAATTTCCGTGCCCTTGATATTGTAAGCACGGTGGCAGCAAGCGTTGACAACCATCTCTTGAATCACAAACTTAGGGTAATCTCTATTGGTCACGAACCGACCATGCTGCCCAAGGAATGTATGTTCCTCTACTTGGGTTTCAAGATAAGCTATCGTGGCTTTTACTTGGTCAAGTATCGTTCCTTCAAAAGTTACGTCTTTAATGACATTCATCTCTGTGCCCACCCGCTCCTCTGTACCCTTGTATCGGATAAAGCGAGTACGCCCACGAGGAAAGAACTTCTGTGGATATTTACCAAACAACAGAATACAAGCCACACTAACTTGTTCTTCTCCCTTTGTATTGGTAGTCAAGAAACCATTATTCTCTTGTAGATATTGCTTGGGCGATTTGGTATAACCAATCAATTCTGTATATCTTTCGACAGCAGCCATATCAATATCATCTGCCGTAGCACCATACACAGCTGTATCTTCATAGTAGCGTTCTCCCTTATCGTACATCAACTGTATGCGTTCTTCAAAAGACAACTTCCTACTTTTGTCGCCAACACGCATAAAAGCTTCATCGGCTTGATTAGCATGCAATTCAGAGCTGGCAGGAATATGCATCAATAAAATATGATTTTCGTTCCCATCCTTATCCGTGCATGGTAACAACTCGCTGGTAATAGATACAGTTGGGTTACAGAAATCCAAAGGAGCACGCAGCAGCTCATTCAACTTTTCCGTATGCTGGTCAACCCCCTCTATCTTTCTCGTCTTATCAGACACACCAACAGCAATATCACCACCATCAGCATTAGCAAATGCCACGATGGTAATAGCCAATGCTTTTGGATCAATTTGAATGCTTTTGCAGTCAAAGGTTTGGTCTTCCTTGCGAGAGATAATATTCTGTATAACCATTACTTGATCTTTTTACGCTAATATACAATATTTTCTATAATCTGACATTGAAGTCGTCTTGACTTTTAATTTTTCTATAAATTGAGAGGAGTTTATTATCTTTGTGCTACTAAACCAAGATAAACACTCCTCTCATGTACGAAGTACTGGACAAAGATACAATAAAATCTGAAATTCTGCCGCATTTGTCTGTGGCAAAACGTGGGTATGTCTCAAAAGGCGATCAGGCGGAAGTCATTTAATGTATTCTCTACAAGTTGAAAACAGGCTGCCAATGGCATATGTTCCCTGTCTCATCTTTCTTCACAGGGAGGGTGTTGCATGATAAAAACTGTGTATGGGCATTTCCGCAAATGGTCGAGAAATGGTGAATGGGAGAAGGTGTGGGGCATCATTTTGCACCGTTATAGGTTTTTCTTGGACATGTCCAGCGTGGAATTGGACGGCAGTCACACCACCGCCCTTCGTGGTGGGGAGTGCTGTGGCTATCAAGGACGCAAGAAAAGGAAGACGACCAATTTCTGGATTTATGGCCTGTGCGAGGTCTAAGTGCATCACGCTATATAAACATTTCGGCAGACCAAAAGGGCTAATCCAAGCCTGTTTCAACCCAAATTGGGCATTTGAGCCGGCATGCTAAGGAACTGTTAAAGTGGTAAACATATTTTATAAAACGCACTTTTTGGCCGAACCATTCTAGAAAAAAACACCTTGAAAAAACCATATAAAATGCGCCCAAGTGAAAAAAACAGCAGGAAATATTGCGTGCTTTTCCCTCAGTTTTTTGCCATTTACTATGCTTTTGCATTTCTCTTTGAAGAAAATTTGTGCCAGAATTGCATCCGCAACAACAAAAAATGCTGGTCAAAACGCTTGCTTTTGCATTGCATTTAGCACCAAAACGCATTGCATCTAGCACCAAAACGCATTGCATTTAGCATCAAAATGCACTGCAATTTGCACCAAAACGCAAGGCTTTTAGCACCAAAGCGCAGACAAAAGACATGAAAATAGGATGCAAAGGGTTGTTTATAAGTAAGTTAGCTCTTAAAGACAAAAAGCGGCTTGGCGGCTTTTGGCGGAGCACTTGGTTGTGCCCTGCGCCCCAATTGTATGCTAAAAAGCCGTATTTTGCGCTTTATTTCTCGCAAATAGCTGTAAATCATGTTGTTATAAACTTGAAAAATACGCGCCAAATTTCGTCCCACGCCCAAAGATTTTGCGGCGAGGACACTCGTAATGTTAAAATTTGGTGCAAATATTTTACATTCTTATGGCTGCTGTTCCTCACCATTGAATGGTTTTAGCGTTATGCCCAAGTGAGTTTATTATAGCCCGTACCGGTTTTGTTCGATTGTCGGCACGTTGCCTGTCTTATCACTCCCCTCGGCCTTTGGAGAGGGGTTGGTGCGTAGGCTGATAATTCTTCACCATCATTTCCCAGCAAAGTTTCAACCAAACGATAAGGCAGGGCAGGGCTTTGAGCGAGTAGGCTTGGATGTATTCGCGCTTGATGGCGCGCGGATAAAGGTCGGACGAGCCCATGCTCGACAGCAAGAAAACGAAGACAAGCAGCCAAATGTCGGCCTTACCACGCTGCCAAGGGGCTGCAAAATACCATACGCACACGCCGCTAAGGGCGATGATGTACGAGCTAGACTCGCTCCCCGTACTGAAAAGCACCGTGAAAAGCAACACCGAGGCTAGTAAAGTCATACGGAAACCCTCGTTTCGCCATTGCTTGATGCACAGATAAGGTAGGGCGAAAAGCACAAGCGCGGGGGCAAGCAGCCAAAGGTCGGAGTATTCGGGATTGCCCAACACGCGCCTAACCATGCCCAATGCCGAGATGTTTTGCGCCTGGGATGCCAGGTTTTCGCCGTTTTTCTCAACCAAACACACAAACCACTCGTGGTATTGGCTCACTACGTAAGCGGGACTACTGATAATCATCGGTGCAACGAACAACACAACACCCCAAAACAACAACGATAATACGAACTTACCCTTATGTCGCGAGAAGAAGAAAAACGCCAAACCAACGATGCCATAGAGTTTAACGAAAGTGCCAAGCACGATGAGGCAGGCCGCCCAAAAGTCGCGTTCTTTCTCAATTAAGGCGTAACTGGCGATGATGATGGCTGCAATGGCGATGTTGAACTGCTGCATGAAGAGCGACGTGAGCAGTGTTTCGGAACAGAACCAAAGCACGAACATCTGCTGCCAACTGCTAAACGTGCTCCGCGTTATGGCGAAATAGAGGGTTAGCGAGAGGGCGATGCACCAAAACACAAGCCCTAGGGGTATGGGCATCAGCGCGAAAGGTGCTATTACGAGCGAAAAGAATGGGCCGTAGTGGTTTACGTCGTAGTATTCTAGCGGATATTCTGCGTAGAGTGATGTTCCTTGCAGCGTATGCCAAAACACACCGCGGAAGATGCGGAAATTGTTGTCGGTGCGATTGTATTTCAACACGGCGGCAATAACCGATAACGCAATCCATAACCAAAGAATGGTGCGGCGGTCGTGAAAGAAGGGTTTGGCAAAAAACGCCTTAGCTTTTGTTGGGATGTTGGATGACATTTTTTTGAGGTTCTGAACTTTTGAGTTTATAAGTTTTTGAGTTGTTGTTTGCGTTGGTGAGCTTTTGAGTTCATAAGTTTTTTGAGTCGTTTTTTGAGTTGGTAAGTTTTTAAGTTCATGAGTTTCTTAGCTTACAAGCCTTTTATCTGAACTTGTTTGTGCTATAATTCATAACGCGGAGTTGAGAACTCATAAACTCAAGAGCTTAAAAACTCAAAAACTTACCACCTCATAAACTCAAAACCTCACCACCTCACAAACTCATCCCGCCACCATTCGCCACACGGTTGCGATGAGTGTAGTCATTACAACACCTAGGGCTAAGGGCAACAACGTGGCCACGATGGTCCATTTGGCACTCTTCGTTTCCTTATAAATGGTGTAGATAGTGGTGGAACAAGGGTGATGCAATAGGCAGAACACCATGAGGCAAACGGCCGTCAGCATGTTCCATCCGCCCAACAGCAGAATTTGTTTGGTTTGTTGTTCGGTGCCTTCCATCAGCACGCCAGCTGCGCCCATGTCGCTTTGTCCCAACACAAGCATCGTCAGCATCATTACCGTTGGCATAACAATCTCGTTGGCGGGAATGGCCAACACGTAGGCAAGGAGTATCACGCCGTTCAGCCCCATCAGCCATCCGGGCTTGTCGAGTAGCGATATAAGGTGCTGGGCAATGGTGGCATCGGCCACGTGGATGTTGCAGCAAAGCCATATCAATGCGCCTGCCGGGGCGGCAAACACAACGGCACGCCACAGCACAATCAGCGTGCGGTCGATGATAGAGGTGTAAAGCGTTTGCCAAAACTGGGGCGGACGATAGGGTGGAAGTTCGAGATGGAAGGTGGAAACCTCGCCGCGAAGGATGGTTCGCGACAGCAACCACGAACTGCCGAACATGAAACCAACGCCCATAAGCACCACCGTCATCACCGCTACCAGCGAAACCATGCTGCTATATTGTGCAGGAACGGCTGCGCCGATAAACAGCGTGGCCAGCAATATCTGTGTGGGCCAGCGGCCATTGCATAGCGAAAAGTTGTTGGTGATGATGGCAATGAGCCGTTCGCGTTGGCTATCGATGATGCGTGTAGACACTACGCCTGCCGCATTGCAGCCAAAACCCATGCTCATGGTTAGGGCCTGCTTGCCGTGCGCGCCCGAACGGCGAAACAATTCGTCGAGATTGAAGGCTACACGAGGCAGATAGCCGAAATCTTCGAGCAAGGTGAAGAGGGGGAAGAAAATGGCCATAGGCGGCAGCATCACCGATACCACCCACGCCGTGGCCAGGTAAACGCCGTCTACAAGCAAACCCGTGAGCCACCAAGGGGCGTGCATGGACACGAAAGCATCGTGTATGGCCGGGTGCATGATGCCCACCAACAGTTGGTTGAGCCAGTCGGAAGGGTAGTTAGAGCCGATGATGGTGAGCCAAAACACGCCACACAGCAAGGCCAACATGATGGGGAAACCCCAGATGCGGTGGGTAAGTATGCGGTCGAGCTTTACGTCTAGCGGCAGTCGCCCGCGTTCGTAGCCCTGCGTAACCACCTCACTGCAAATCTGTCCCGCTTGTGTGTAGATGTCTTCCACCCACAGGTCGTGGAAGTTACTGCCTATTTCGAGCAGCAATTTTTCGGCAAGTGCGTTCAGTTCGGGGTTTCCGAAACGCTCTTTCACACTTGTGTCGCCCTCGATTAACCTGAAAGCAATCCACTCGGCGTTAGAGATGTCGGGGTGTGTCTCGGCTATTTTGCGCGCCAACTCCTTGACATGCTGCGCGGCATGTGGCGGAAGGTTGGTAGAACGGTGGGGGCGGCACTTGTATTCGCCCTCTGCCACTTGGCGCATACGCTCTAAAAGCAGGTCGATACCTTGCCCCGAACGGGCCGAGGCTCCCACAACGGGGATGCCCAGACGGCGAGAAAGGGCGTTGAGGTTGATGTCTATCTTGTTTCGTTTGGCTTCATCTAGTAGGTTAACGCACAGCACGGCCTTGTCGGTAATCTGCAACACCTGCAAGATAAGGTTCATGTTGCGTTCCAGTCGGGTGGCATCGGCCACCATCACCGTAACGTCGGGCTGTCCGAAGAGGATGAAGTCGCGTGCTATTTCCTCGTCTTCCGAAGTAGACGAGAGCGAGTAAGTTCCGGGAAGGTCAACGATGCGGTAGCCTTCGCCTTGATAAGCGAAGTAGCCTTCGGCCTTTCCCACGGTCTTTCCAGGCCAGTTTCCGGTGTGCTGTTTCAGTCCTGTAAGGGCGTTAAACACCGTGCTCTTGCCCGTGTTGGGGTTTCCGGCCAATGCCACAACGTAGCGTTCGCCGCCCGCTTGCGCACCGCGCCGTTGCAAACTGTGCATCGCCGCCTTGGGGCAAGCGTCACAGGGAGATGTATTTTGTTTGTTGGGCATAATCGTTATTGTAGTTTTGGCTTGGCGTTATCTTTTGTTATAGACATTGCCTTAGTTGTAGCCATCTGCAAAGTTACCATTTTTATGGCAATTAGCGCGCAGCTTTGCTCCCCAGTTTTGTTGCTTTACCTAGCTATGGTGATTGAATGCAGTGTGTTTTTTTCGTTCTTGTAGCAGATAATTCGGTTATGTCTGTAATTTGATTGGGGTTGAGAAATGTGTTATTGATATAGCGCACTACCATCTACATGTGGCTTGCATGCTGATGATTTGGCTTGTTTCACGAGTATAAAAGTGGGCGATTTTTCCTTGTTGATCAATTCCTTGGTCTTTGGGTAAGCAGTGAAATATATTATTTGTGTAAAGTTTTGCTATTTGTTTCTTTTTACATAACTTTGCGCTATGCACTGCAATGGGTAATGATTGTGGTGCGTGAAAGAACATAAGTCAAACTAAGTGTATGGAAAAGATGAAGAAAAGCGGTAAGATTATCTTTGTGGTGTTAGGCATATTACTTGTTTTGGGTACGGGTGTTTTCACTTATCTGAACCACATTCCCAAAGCAGAGGCGTTTGGATATGAAAGCCTAGTGTTGTGTGTGACGACCTTTCTTTTTTACAGACCCTTTACTAAGCGGGGTGAGTTAGAGGCTATTTTATTGAATTTCGTCATTATATTGGGTGTTACTGCGGTTGTTACTGTACCCGAATGGACGTTCAACAACATCATTACGGCTTGGGGATGGAGTGCAATTGGATTTCTTGTTGTCTGTGCCATCAGCTTTATTGTGCGCAAAACCAGGCTGATGGATGTGGAAAATAGGCCTGCGGAACATAATTAATGCCCCAGCACGTAGGGTATTGTGTTTCTGGGCATAGCTCAAACTAACTTGATTGCGCTAACAGTCCGATTGTTTTAGCACTTGGTTTTCGCTATGAGGTAATGGCGGAACGACTGCGTTTTGTACAATATTAGATGTGCCGCTGCATATAAATTGATGGGGATGGCTGTCTGGCTAAACAGGTTGAATTGGCCAGACAGCACCAATTAATCCTTCTATCTCAACATTGTCCCAAGCTACACGTTAGGCCAAACACGGCTTAACGCTTTTGTTCAGTTAATAAATAGGTGAGATAACCTGTTGACAAGTAGTGAAACTGCCTGTTAACAAGTAGTGAAACTAGCTGTTAACAAGTAGTGAAATTGGCTGTTAACAAGTAAAGCTGCTAACCGGCAAACAAGGCTTGAAAGCCATTTCATCTTGCAAAAAACGCTAGCTTTCGGCTGCATGATGACGACCGAAAACCAGCGTTGATAAGTCTTATTTGCTCTTCTACCGCCTTTCTCTAAGTGTTAGACAAATTCGTTTCTTCGGTAGAGAACATCCAGCAAAAGTAGGATTCTGCTTAGAAGAAGTAGGCTACGCCCAATTGCCAAGCGTTGCTTCGGCCGTCGTATTTCTTAACAGCGTCACCAACAGCATCCTTTGAAATCTCCACTTCACCCGTCTTTCCAACGGCAATGTTGTAGCTTAGAGTGGCTTGGAGATGGTCTGCCAAGGTGCAGCCTATGCCTAAGTTGATGCTAAAATTGGACGATTTAAGTGTCCAATCGGCCACTTCGGGAACGATTTCCTTGTCTTTCTTACCCAAGTTGAATGCTACCTGCGGACCGGCAAAGAGGAAAATGTTGGCTGTTTCGCCCAAGCCGAAAGAGTAGCGTGCATTGATGGGAATGGCCAACTGCTCGCGAGAGACAACAGAACCGAGCTTGCCATCCTCGCTCTTCATCTTAGATTCGCGCTTTTCGTATAGCGCGGAGATGTCCATGCCCATGCCAACGATGGGCAGCGTGAACTTAACCGTTGGGCCAATAAAGAAACCTAAGCGGTTGTCGGTTTTCCAAACGTCGTCGTTTACCGAAACTTCGGAGGTGTTGATACCACCTTTTAAACCTAACTTCGTTTGTGCACTGGCATTTGCAGATAAGGTCAATGCTGCGGCAAGCACAGCCATCTTCATCATCTTTTTCATACAATAATAGTTTTAAATTAAACAAAGTGCGCACTTGCAACGCGCTGGGTGCGCCAAATACGCGTGAATATTAGGATTAGTGTCTTTCTCTTCTTACCGACATGCGTGGCGATGCGCTGCCCTGACTGCTGCGTGCAGCCTTCTCTTTCTTGGGTGCGGGTGCCACTGTTGCACGGCGGTTGGCGCGGGGGGCTTTCACTCCGCGACTGTTTTTCGTGGTTTGTGCCAGACTGTCGGCTTGTTGTGGTGCCTTCACACCCCACATGCCTTTCTCGAAAGCGGCTATCTCCGCCTCGATACGTTTTTGTTCTTGTGCCATAGCCGAGTCGCTTTTGCAGTATTGTGCAAGCGTAAGGCCCAGCATGTTGTTGGTTTTATATATCTTGCCGCGATATTTGTTCATCGTGAAATAGTCGGCTAAGCTCATGGTTGCGGCGTTGTTTAGGTTGCTCGTCATCACCGTTTGCTTGGCCAAGAAGGGTGCAAGGTCGTCGTACTTCACCCAAAACAAGGGGTAGGTTGTGGCATCGCCGAAGTCGTCTTGTCGTTTCATGATGGGACAAAGGGCCAGAACCTTGGTGTGGAAGGTGGCCGTTGCCTGGTCGTAATAGGCACTTTCCTTGATGTAGTAGGACGTAACCTCGCGCGAAGGGATGTCGCTGTTGTCGATGCGCACACGCCCGTCAACCCGCTCGTAGAAGATGTGATAGTTGTCTAGCAATGCCAATGGCTTTACGCGAGCCGAGTCTTCAAAGCTCTCGTTGCCGTCTAACCGATACTCGTATGCCTTTACTTGTCCGCGCATCACCAGCTTAAAGAGGTAGGTGAAGAGGTTCATGCGGCCGTCGATGGGCTCAACGGGGTAGTAAAGTCCTGCGTTGGCATCTTCGGTAAGGTTCAGTTCGCGGTATATGTCGCGCCTCCAAACAACGTCCTCGTCCATCTTGCTTTGTGTGGGAAAGGATATTCGCGCCCTCAGGCTCACGTTGTCGGCGTTGCCTGTGGCGGTGTTTTGTTGGTTGTTTCGGCGTGCGGCAGGTTGTGCGAAAGCCACTTGCAGGGCGCACGACATCAAAAGTATGAATGCTAATCTTATCATCTGTTGTTGAATTGGGTTGGATGTTGGGGTGCAACTGTTGCCTAATGGCCTATGCTTGCTGCCTTATTGGGCTGCGGCTTTGCCGGCTTTGCACCCCGCATTGTTACCTTACGATTACCTCCATTGCCTGCGGTAACTTGCGCGTAATGCCATCGGGGCCTACGGCCGACACGTTGCTGATGTAGAAACGCTTGCTATGCGACAGCTTGCGGAAGGCATCTCGCTGGCGTTCGGAGAACTGACTGCCTGCCGAAGACATGGGAACGGCGTTGCCGATGTTGTCGAAGAACACTGTCTCGAAACTTAAAACGCGGAAACGGATGTCGAGAATGCCGTCGTCGATGGCGGCATTTATGCCCTCGGCACCCATCAATGCGCCCTTGCTTAGGCCGCCTCCTTTAAAGCGGTCGGTGCCTACGGCGATGTAGGCAGTGGGGTCGGGCAGCTTACGAACATGGAAAACGGCTTGTCCCAAGGAACGAACCTTACCCTTATCGTTGGCTGTTATATTGAAGGTTACGTCGTGTCCAACGGCCGAAGGCACGGCCACATAATGCCCGTTGCCCTTGTTGGTGAGCTTACCACCTGTCATGGTCATGCTGATGGCGTTCTGCGGGATGCCCGAAACGCTAACGCTCATGGGGTTTGTATAGCCTGCATAGAGCACGTTCATCAAGTCGGCGGCCACCGTTGCGGCTGTTGGCATGGCCACAACCTCGTACTTTTGCAGGAAGTTTCGGCGCAGAACCTCGCCCGAACCGTTACGCATGGTGATGTATCCGCCAAACGAATGCTGGCCTACACCGCCTGCGGCGAACGAGTATTTGCCGCCCCGAAGGTTCACACGCGCACCGTTTATATATATGTCGGGCTGCTGTGTGGTGTCTACCGCCGCCATAACGATGCTCGCCGAGAACGTTTCGCCGGGATAGAGCGTGGTTTTTTCGGGTATCACAAACGCATCTAGCTTGTTCACCCTAATATCTTTCATGTCGATGTTGGCCACTAGCGTGTGCAACACTTCGCCTTCGGCGTAGCGTATGTCGCTCTGTAACTTCGACAAAAGGGTCACTGCGGCCGACACGGGCATGCTCTCGAACATGTATTCTTGCCAGTTCTTGCCCATCGAACGCTTGCCTTTGGGTATCTCGGTAGAGAGGTTTTGGGCGATTATTTCGCGTTGTGTGGGGTCGTTAACCATCTTTAAGATGTAGTTTCGGTAGGCGTTGATGCCCTCGTAAAGCTTACGTCCCTTTCCTTCAATCGGAGCTAGCATCACATGGCTTGCTGCTTCGAGGTTCTCTTTGTTCACAATGTCGTGTACGTCGGCGTCGCTCCCATCGGCCTCGCGAACGATGGCTACCTTAAGCTTTTCAACGAAATTGAACAGCGAGTCGCTGGCTCGCTTTACCCCTTCGGCTTTGTCGAACCACGCCTTTACTTTCTCCGGGTTCGACTTTAATTGGCTGGCGAACACGTCGTATAGTGCCTCGTTCTGCTTGGTGGAACCCGATATGGTGCGTTTAAGGCTATCCTCAACCACCGAAAACCCTTCGAGCACTTCGGTGGAAACGTTGAGAGCCAGCATCGCCATGAGTACCACATAAAGCAGGTTAATCATCTTTTGGCGTGGAGATATGGGCCTTTTCTTTATTGCCATCTGCCGCGTTGTTATGGGTTTTGCATCTTCATGTTCACCGTCATGGCCTCAATCATGCGGGCATAGATGGCGTTTAGCTGCTCAATCTGTTGGGCCATGCGTCGGCTTTGGTCGTTAATCTGGTCGATTGTGCCGATTTGCTGACTTGCTCCTTTGAGCTGCATCTCGTAAACCTTGGTGATACCAGTGAGTGTTCGGTTAAGGTTTTCCATCTCTTCGCTGTCTCGTGTGAGGCGTGCGCTTTGCTGACTAACCTTTTCCAACGTCTCGGTAAGTTTGTTTAGCTCGTCAATATAACGGCTTGTAGCCTCTACCACTTCGATGTCGGCCAGCAATGGCGAACCCTGAGCGGCGTTTGCAGCAGGCGTGGTTTGGGCGTTGGCATGGGCATGAGCCGCAGGAACTTGGCTTGCAGGCGTGGAAACGTTGGCCGAAACGGCCACTGTGGGCTGTTGAACGCCGGCGGCAGACTGCCTAACGGCTGCTGCTTGTTGCTGTTGAACACCGACAACGGGCTGTTGTTGAACCGCGGCCACACGTATTTTTGTGGGCTGTTCGGCATTAACGTCCGTGCCTTCTAAGTGCTCTTTTGTTACATGCGAGGGCAAGTCCATGCCGTCGGCCGTCTTGTCGAAAGGCCGGTCGAAGGCCGAAAGAAAGAACACCACTACCTCTGTTCCCATGCCGAAGAAGAGCATGAGGTTGGCACCGGGCAAGTGTGTAAGCTTGAAGAGTGTACCAAGGATAACGATAGATGCGCCCCAACTGTATGCGTAGTTGAGGAAAGTTTGTCCGGGAACGCTATCCATCCACTTTTGCAGACGATAGACGAGGTTGTATTTACTGTACGATGTCATTTGCTTTTTTGCTTTTGAGGTTTGCCTGTGGACGTTGTTGCCAGACTTCTAACACAGCGAAAACCGATGTATGCGCGCGGTTGGTTTTGGTATTCCCAGCTACGCCATGCGCTGCGGATGTACGATTCGGGGTCTTTCCACGACCCGCCCCTCACGCTTTTCTTCTTCAGTCGGTAGGGGTCTTCCTTAGCCGCCTTGTAATCCAGCTGTGGGTTTAGGTCGTTCATGGCGTCAACGCCGGCCTCGGTGTATATGGTGCTGGTCCATTCGGCCACGTTTCCGGCCATGTCGTACAGGCCATTGCTGTTGCTTGGATAGGCACCAACACGACTCGTTATGAGGTTTCCGTCTTGCGTATAGTCGCCGCGGTCGGGTTTAAAGTTGGCGTAGAAACAGCCTTGTCCGTTCTTTACGTTGGGATTTTCCCAAGGAAACTCGGCTCCGCTTTTGCCGCGGGCTGCATATTCCCACTCGGCCTCTGTGGGTAAGCGGTAGCGTTGCACGAAACGAGCCACGGCTCCCAGGCCTTTAAGCAGATAATCGGTGCGCCATGCACAGAAGGCGTTGGCTTGCTCCCACGTTACGCCCACTACGGGATAGTCATTGTAGGCAGGATTGCTGAAATAGTTGCGAAGATACACTTCGTTGTCCGAGTTGGTGAAATCGTTCACCCAACACGTTGTATCGGGATATACGTTTACTATATACGTGTTGAGGAAATCCCACGGCCCACTAAGCTGCCTGTTGATGGTTTCGCTCACGATATTCCCGTTGTCGTCCACGTACGCCGTGTCTTTCGATATCATCACCTCTTCGTTCGGGTCGACGGTAAGGTCGGTATTGAGGTTGCGCTCTTGTGGCAGGATGCGGTTTTTGCGCAAGGCGGCCGTCGTGTAGTCGTAAATCTCGTAGCGATAATTCAGCTGTCGGTAGTCGAGCAACTTCTCGCCTGTAACGGGATTGGTTACGTACAGGCTCTCAATGGCGCGCTGTTCGTCTTCGTTAGGCTTGCGTGGCAGCGGCTTTTTCCAGTTCACCTGAGGCCGAATGGCGTTTCCGTCCTTGTCTTCGGTTATCATATAGGTTTCGTCGCCGCCGTAAGCTGGGTCGGCCAAGCGTGTGCGGAGGATGCTGTCGCGTACCCAATTCACAAACTGCTTGTACTTCGAGTTGGTCACTTCGGTTTCATCCATCCAGAATCCATCCACCGAAATGTCTTTCACGGGTGTGTTCTTGCCCCACAGACTGTCGCCTTTCTCGATGCCCATTTTAAGGTATCCACGCCCTACACGGGTCATTCCGTAGGGCGTTGGCTCAGCGAAGTTCTTGCTCGAACCCACGCCAACCACTTCACCACCACGTCCGGAGGCGGACAATCCCTTGCCGCCGAAGCATCCTGAAACCATCAGCGACAGGCCAAAGGCGCACAGCGCCAACACGATTTGCCTTTTTCTCTTCATCATCTGTTTTATCCAATCAACACGAGCCGCACTCTCCTGCATGCCGTTCTGCGGCAAACCGCCCGTTGCCCAAGGCCTTTGCGTTGGGGTGCGCCCTACAATAGTCTTACGCTTTTATGTTTATTCTTTCCTTTTTTAACGAAATTCAGTTCCTGCTCATAGCCCACGAACAGCTCGTGGCTGCCGTTTCCAGGCTTGATGGCCGAGGTGTACATCTCGTAACTATACCCCAACACGATGCCGTGAAAGCGACCGCCAACCATGCCCGTTACCGAAATGGTGGGCGCATAGCTCACACCTGCGTACAACAAGCGTTTCTCGTTGGTGTATTCCACGCGAGTGGAGATGTCTGCACGATAGCCAGTGCCGTCTGTTCGCACCAAAGCCGAGGGCTTTATCTTAACAAACGGATTGCGTAACGAAATATTGCATCCGCTCGTTAGATAATATGTGGGTGCGATGTGCAGCTCGTGGCGTTCGCCTAGTTCCACGGTGGGCGAGTTTAGGTGTTGCACCGATAGCCCCACATACCATGTTCGGGCCATGTAATAGAGGCCAACGCCCAGGTCGACGGCGTTTCCCGTCTCCTCGCTTGTAGGCAAGGCGTGGTCGTTTGCTTCGGCAGGGTCGAGTCGTGTGCCGTCTATGTTCTCCAACAGCAACGCCCCTTGCAGTCCCAATCCCAATGTTGCGCTGCCCAGTTTCAGCTTATAGGCGTATTGCAGGGCAATGCGTTGGTGTTTGAAAACGCCTATTTGGTCGTTCATTAGCTGCACGCCTGCGCCGTGGTTCATGCCTGCGAAGACGAACGGCATGTCTGCCGCGAGCACCATTGTTCGCGGATTGTTCTCAAAACCCGCCATACTCATGGCGTAAGCACCCGTTATGTTAAGCTTCGGCTGTTTGCCCACGGCAGCAGGATTGAACGTGGGTTCGAGGTCGAAGTAATGCGAAAAGGTCGCATCGTATTGGGCACTGGCCTCCGAAAAGCCCAGAACCAGCCACAGCGTAATGATGGTTAAACGTTTCAACACGTAGTGTATAACGCGCGGCAGGCGGATATATTGTGCGTGGCGGGGGAATTTTTGAATCTTTTGCTATTGAATGTTAAATATGTAATTCGTAAGAAAAATTTTCACTTAATTACTTGCGCATGTCGCTTTAATAATCTATTTTTGCGGAAAATGTAAGACGTAAAATTATGAGAAGCTTACATATCTTTTCTAAAGAAGCATCGCTCACAGTATGCATTCTACCAATTCGCGGTGTTTGACTGCTTGGTTGGCTCATTTTGAATTCCAACCAACTCCTTATTTTTGTTACCACATTTTTAGTTTAGGTGAAAAAATCACAGAGCAATCATTTGTTTACTGAGAACAAAGCAACCTCTACTTTAATTTAGAAATTAACCCCATGCCTAATAAATTGCATGTGTAAAATTTCATTAGATCGCACTCAACAAATTAACAAAAACACATTCCCTATGAGAAATCTTACTATTTTACTAATGCTATTGCTTTTGTGTATATGCAGCAAAATGCAAGGGCAATATATACAACGCTATAACTACACTTATACTTATAATGCACAAGGCAGTTGCACTTCCCGTGTTCACGTTAGTTCCCACTCCAATGATGGCGACATAAAATACCCCAAACTATCAGAGGTAGAAGTTTCACCAGTCCCTAATTTTGACACTCAGATTACATTGTGGGTAAGAGGAATGCCCAAGGGGCAATATGCATCATACCTCATGACTAATTTGGGTGGGCAGGTTGTCTTTAAAGGACGGACAGGAAATGGAAGTCTTACCTTAGCAACTGGTACATTGCCAAGGGGGCTCTATATACTAAATGTAAATGGTGCAAGAATAACGAAATCTTATAAGTTATCTAAAGGGATGTTTAACAAGCCAAGTAATTGATACTTTCAAGTAACTCCCACACTTGTAAAAGATTTATTCCGTTCAAAGAAATATCGAATGAGGAATATAACTTGTTGCATACTCAAAGCTGGGAGCATCTTGAACTAGAGGAATCAAACGCTGTCTTTTTGAACTTAGAAATAGCTCCATTGAATTGATTTTGCATGCAGACAATGCATATTACTGCTTATTCCCACACGGGAAGGGGACATTGCTTGTTGAGGTTACATGTATAGGCTTTGCCATTCACGGGTTCACTATGTAAGTGACATCCAAATTTGTTTCTTTTCAAAATAACGCTTTATGTAACCCCTTTAAGATAACAGAAACAATGACGTTATTTCTATCTGTGTAAATTACACACCCACTTCAGAATGACAAGTGAAACGTTTGATGCAACAATCTAGATTGTGTTGCTACAATCTTGCAGGAGGTTACTCCCAAAAAACGAGATTTGAAAAGAACGCATTCACTTGAACGCAGAAATAAAAAAGTGTATCTAAACTTTAAATGTATGAGAACGTATTTACTCACGCTACTATGCTTGTTAGTGGCAACAAAAGGTTTCACACAGGAACGCCTTTATACAGAAAAAGAACATGGAGGTATCGAAAATGGTGTCTTCGGCAAAATAAATGATGAGATAAATGTCTCTCCCACGGGCCAATTATCGTATGAAATACCTATACCTACCATCCCAGGAACGGCTGGAATGAAGCCAAATTTATCAATAAGTTATAATAGTTCCACGAAAAACGGTTTAGCAGGATATGGTTTTGACCTTACGGGACTATCCATCATAAGCCGTGTTCCTTCTGATAGGTTCCATGATGGAACTTCGACGGTAATAGGCTTTTCACGAAGCGACCATTTTGCATTAGATGGACAGAGGCTATTCAATTGCTCTTACTCTACAGAAACAACAAATGAATATCGAACAGAGAACAACTCTTTTGCAAGAATTATAGCAAAAGGAAAGAGTATAAATCCCGACTCATTTATTGTATATACAAAGTCAGGGCTGATTTATGAGTATGTTCCAGTGGCAATAGCCCTAGGCAAGACAAAAACAGATTTCACCCTGTTTTGGCTAGTATCTAAAGTTACAGACACAAAGGGGAATTATTTTACTGTCACGTACCGAGGCGAAGCTGAAACCAATGATTTTTATCCGCACAGAGTAGAATATACTGGAAATGCAGCTGCTGGCCTTACCCCTTATGCTTCTATTAACTTTTCATACAGAGACAATCTTTATTCTCCCGTGACCTATATTACAGGAGTAAAGGTTAAAAGAAGCCAGATCCTTTCGTCTGTCTCCCTATCTATGCAAGGGCAAACAGTAAGATCTTTTAGTCTTGATTATCAGGTTGTAAATCGTAAATATCAGCTTTCTAAGATTACGGAAAGTGGTGTGGGACGTGAAAACAAGAATCCTACACAGCTGACATGGACCAACCTTAACGATTTCAACGTAAAGAATTACGACTATTCCAAAACAAGCTTTATCCATAAAGCCACCTTGACCATAGGTGATTTTAACGGTGATGGATTAGCAGATTTTATTGCCACGCCAGAAAATAACGATGCAGGTTGGAAAGGTTGGAAACTTTTCATCAGCCACGGAACTTCTTTTGAACTTGCTGCAAGTGGAACTTGGAATTGGAACGACAATGATCTTGAGCAAGTGGTTTGCGGAGATTTTGATGGTGATGGTTATACGGATGTGGTTGCAAAGAGATGTGTTTCTGGAACATGGCATAATTGTGATTTGTACACTACTTCCGTGGATGCCAACAAAAAGGTTCATTTAAATTTCTCCAAATGTTTTATCTCACTTCAAAGCAATTACACCATTCAAACAGTCGAACTAAATGGTGATGGGGCAGCTGACCTATTCGCTTGGCTTTCTGACTCGCGGGAATGCAAACTAATATATTCAGTAGAGGGCGAGTACGGCATAAAACCTCTTGATTATACTGCCACTCGTTATTGTTCTGCTAATTGGGATCGAGTGGAGTTCGGAGATTTCAATGGTGATGGACTAACAGATGCCATGAACCTTAACGAGTACGGAAACAGCATCATGTACAGTGATGGTGCGGGAACGATGACTAAAGAGGATTGGACATCATGGCCCGACAAAAGGCATTATATGGAGTTAGGTGACTTTAATGGTGACGGTAAAACAGACATGCTCCTTACGGGATGGACGGCTGACCCTAACAGTGGGGGCTGGAGTGATTGGTGTATAAATTACTCAAAGGGAGACGGAACTTTTACGAGAGAGTATTACGAAAAACCTTTCGATGCTCGCTCAAAGCATCTTTTCATTGCTGACCTAAATGGAGATGGTTTCGACGACATGCAAGCCGTAGACAACACATCCTCAGGCTATAATACGACACGGCCCCAAGTTTATCTTAATGATGGTAAGGGAAACTTTTACCAGCAGATCAAGGGGGAGTCAGTATATGCTACTGATAAATGGCACTTCTACGTAGGAGACTTTAATGGTGATGGTAAAGCTGATTTTGTTTGTACATCCGATTGGAACAAGAGCTGGTGGGATGGTTATCAGCTTTATTTGATGCCATCTACTAAGAATTGTCTTCTCACAGGAATTAAAGATGGACTAGGAAACACCACAAATATCGAATATAAATACTTAACTGATGACACCGTTTTTAAAAGGGGTGAAACAAACCGCTACCCCCTTGTTTCTATAGGCTCGTCATGGCCTGTTGTTGCATCAGTTTCGACACCAAACGGAATTGGCGGAACAAACGTTACTTCCTACAGATATGAAGATGCGCTTTTCCATAAAAATGGACGTGGGTTGTTGGGCTTTGCAAAGTGTTATGTAAAAGACGAAGCAACAAATACACTGACAACTACGGATTATGCTGTCGACAAGCGAGCGTATGTAATTGCACCAAGTCATAGCCAAACAACGATTAACAACAAGGTGATTGACGAAAGCGACTATACCTATACGTTTAAAGCAGACTACTCTTATTCAATTTATTTTAAGCACATATACACCTATATGCCAGAAATGGTTCACCAAAGGAGCTATGAATTTAATACAGGTGAATTGATAAAGGATGTAAAGACTAATTATGAGTACGATAATTTTGGGAACACCACAAAGACAATTATTAAAGATGGAGACGTAGAAACAATCACAACCAACACGTTCACCAACAATACGGATAAATGGTTCTTGGGTAGGCTTATGGAAAGTATCGTTTCCAAATCTTATGAAGGCAATACGATAACGCGGAAGTCTGCTTTCGAATACGATCAAAGTTCAGGATTACTGTCTGCGGAGGTCTTTGCACCAGACAACGCTAACCTAGGCTACCGTAAGACCTATGTCCACGACAACTTCGGAAACATCATTAAAAGTGTTGTGTCGCCGCTTGCTCATAATTCCATCGAAAGGGTTACTCAAACCATTTTCGACACCAAAGGAAGAAACATAATCCGCTCAATCAACAGTCTTGGCTTTACCGAAACTTCAACATTTAATGAGGCAACAGGGCTTGTTACAACTTCTACGGATAAGAATAACATTACCTCTAATTACACTTATGATGTGTTTGGCAATCTTGTCACGGCATCCAACCCCATATCAAAGGCGTTAAAAACAATAGGATGGAGTTCCAAAATGCCTGACGCTCCAACAAATGCTTTGTATTTTGAATGGAGCAAAGTTACAGGACAGCCTGCTGTCATCGAGTTTTACGATTGCCTAGGTCGCTTGTTGAGAAAGGTTACAGAGTCGATTAATGGGAAGAAGGTCTGCATAGATCATACTTATAATAAACGGGGACTTATAGAGAAAAGTTCCGAACCATACTATATTGGCGATCAACCATTATGGAATTGGAACGAATATGATGATGCTGGTAGAACAACAACACAGATTGCCTCTGATGGAAGTCGTTATACATTTCAGTATGCAGGGCTTAAAACCGCGGTGTCAGATCCTCTCGGCCATGCCAGTACAAAGGTTAGTAACCTTAATGGCCTACTAGTGGAAAGCATTGACAATGCAGGGACAAGCATCACTTACAAATACAATCCTGACGGGAAGTGTGTCGAAACAAAAGGGCCAAGAACAACCATTAGCTGCGCTTATGATATGGTGGGTAATCGAGTAGGCCTAAACGACCCGGATTTAGGATTTTCAGAAGATACCTATAATGCATTTGGGGAACTTGTTGCACACAGAGATGCACATGGAGAAACTAGATATGTATATGACTCAGGCGGACGCATAAAAGAAGAACTCCGACCGGACGTAGAGGTCTTTACTAGATATGATAAAGGTTGGAAAGGCGCAATAGATGTGGCTTTTTCAGAAGGTCCTCCTAAGTCTCATAACTTATATTCCTATGATAGTTATGGCAGGGTTGTTAAAAAACAGACATTAATTGATGACAAAGAATACGATATTGTCTATACTTATAACTCAGCAAACCAAGTTGAAACGATAAAATATCCTTCAGGACTCAAAATCAAATACGAATATGATGCGTGCGGGATACAAACTTCGGTTGTGAATGCTGATAACCAAAAGGTATATTGGAAACTACTAAGCCTAGATGCAAGAGGGCAAATAGAAAAAGAAGAATACGGAAACGGCCTTGTTACAACAACTACCCATGACCCCAGGAAGGGAACCATTGCCAGTATTCTGACCCCAGGAGTACAAAATTGGGGCTATAAGTTTGACCCCGTAGGTAATCTCATCGCACGCCACGACTTAAAAAGAAACCTCGAAGAGGTCTTCACCTACGATGACATGTATCGTCTCACCACTGTTAGCAAAAATGGACAGGTAAAACAGTCCATGACTTATGACAATGCAGGCAACATAACCAGTAAGTCTGATTTAGGAACATACACTTACCTAGACGGTTCAAACAAACTGCATGCCATTAAAAACAGTAAAAGCCCCCTTACAACATGGGATGGTATCACCTACAATTCTTTCGATAAGATCACTGTCGTAGAAGCTCGTGGCACATTCATGTACATAGGATATGGCGTTAACAAATCTAGGGTATTGACCGACATTGATGATACTCGTAGATATTATGTGGATAATTTGTTCGAACAAAAGATTAAGAACGGCAAAGTTAGTAACACCAACTATATACTTGTTTTTGATAAAGCAATTGCCATCGTATCTCAAGAAGACAATGGTAGCAGCAGTGTTAAATACCTGCACCATGATCATTTGGGTTCTATCCAGGCATATTCTGATGAGACGGGCAAGCTTTTTCAAGAGCTTAGCTATGATGCATGGGGGGTAAGGCGTAATCCTGACACTTGGGTCGAGTTTTCTGTGCTGACATCAAGCAACGCTTACAACGACCATGGTTTTGGAGGACACGAGCATATCGACATATTCGAAATGATAAATATGGACGGCCGGATGTACGACCCCATTGTAGGTCGCTTTATCTCTGCCGACCCTTTCATTCAATCACCAGACCTTTCACAAAGCCTCAATCGCTATGCATACTGTATAAACAATCCGCTTTCCCTAATCGACCCATCAGGTTATAGCTGGTTTAGCGAAAACTGGAAAACCATCACAGCATCTATCGTTGGAATTGCTGTAACCGTTGTTACCGCGGGGTCGGGCAGTGGAGCTGCTGTTGCACTCATTGCTGGTGCTGCGGGTGGAGCTGCTGGCGCATTAACAGGTGCTCTACTAAATGGAGCAAACATTGGGCAAATAGCTAAATCAACCTTTATTGGTGCATTTTGGGGTGCCGTTACTGGGGTCGTGAAGAACTATGTAGGAGACATTCAACAATTTTGGCTACGCATTGGTGCGCATACGCTTTCAGAGGGAGCACTTGAAGGTCTACAAGGTGGTAATGTTATTCATGGCTTCATGATGGGAGCAACATCTTCCTTAGGTAGCAGTTTCATTGAAAGCAATCTCAAACCTCTTGGTAAGGTGGCAGAGGTTGCAGCCAATTCTATTCTTGGCGGAACGATCGACGAGATAGGTGGTGGCAAGTTCGCAAATGGAGCGATCACAGGGGCATTCACAATCCTATTTAACGACATGATGCACACAGATGGAAAAAAGACGAAGCAGCAAACCAACGATGACGACAACAGCAATCAACTTGCAGGATCGCTGGCTCTTGCCGGTACTGCTCTGCTTGTCGATGATGCAACAGGAATTGGGGTAATAGACGATCCCATCGCCTTCGCTCTCTATGCTACAGCGGGTGCAATCATAACATGGAACAGTGCCACCGCTATTTATAAGGGGATTAAAGACTCTTATTTTAAACCAATGGCAGCAGAACATACAAAAAATAAATGCAAACAAACAAATGACAAACACACGAGGAGGCATTCTGGAAGAAGATATAATCAAAATCAGAATGCAAAGAAAGGAGAAAAAAATCAGACTTATGAACCAAAACCCAATCCAAACAAAAGACATTAAATTATGAGTAAACTAGCACAATTGATAAAGCAGAATCGGTTTAAAGCCGTAGAAAACCTGATGCGGAAA
>ERZ772986.551-NODE-551-length-23160-cov-25.772820_pt1 | contig 23160 bp, 21 predicted proteins | sample MGYA00511898_ERZ772986 | MGnify/ENA primary metagenome ERZ772986 (study PRJEB29015, sample SAMEA2737934) | human oral metagenome | biome: human oral; feature: human-associated habitat; material: dental | place: China | collected 2148 ... | reverse complement strand
TCCATGTGAGCTCGCCCAGAAACGAGGACGAGGTTCTTCTCTCCGGTGGTCACCAGTCCGCTCATGCGGTTGTCTCTCCTTGTGTTGGATCAGGCGCGGGGCGCCGCGATCAATGTGCCGATGGTGCTATATGGCGCAACCATCGTATCGGCTGCAACGCAGCCCTGGCCGATCCACGCGGTGGGAACCACACTGCGGTCCCCGATTTCCGCATCAATCAGCGTGGCGCTAGGACCGATTTCACAGTCGGACCCAACGACGGTTGTCCCCCGCAGACAGGTGCCGGGGTAGATGGTGGTGTCCGCGCCGACCGTTACGTCGACGTCGATCCAGGTAGAGGCCGGGTCGACGATCGTCACGCCGGCGCGCATGTGCGCCTCGCAGATGCGACGGTTCATCTCGGCGCCCAGCTCGGCCAGCTGAACGCGGTCGTTGGCGCCCGCGCTCTGCCAGTGGTCGGTCAGCTCGAGGGCACCCGCGGTGCGTCCGGCGGGGGCGGCTGCCGCGAGGACATCGGTTAGGTAGACCTCGCCCTGGTCGTTATCGGTGCCGAGCGAGGCCAGGGAAGCGCGAAGGAAATCGGCGTCGAAAGCGTAGATGCCCGCGTTGATCTCGTTGATCGCGGCCTGCTCTGGCGTCGCGTCGCGCTGCTCGACGATCGCGGTGACTGTACCCGAGGCATCGCGGATGATGCGGCCGTAGCCGGTGGGGTCCTCAACGCGCGAGGTCAAGACGGTGACAGCGTGGCCAGCGGCCTCGTGGGTGACGACCAGCTCGGCCAGGGTCTCCGTGGAGAGGAGGGGGACGTCGCCGTAGGTGACGACGATGGTGCCGGAAACGGGCTCGACGGCCTGATCGAGTGCTTCCAGGCCACACTGGACGGCGCGGCCGGTGCCGGGGATCTCGTCCTGATCAGCGATAATCGCGTTGGGCAGGACGCGCTCGATTTCAGCGGCGACAACGTCGCGCTGGTGACGCACCACGGCAACCAGGTACTGAGGGTCGAGGCCATGGGCGGCGCGCAGGGCGTGTCCGATCATGGACAGGCCAGACAGGGGGTGAACGACCTTCGGGAGAGCGGATTTCATGCGCGTTCCCTGACCTGCGGCCAGGACGATGACGGCGGCGGGGCGAGACATGTTCCTCCTCGGGGTCTGCGGTCCCATCAGGACCGGTCGCTCCGCCCCTAGGATTCGAACCTAGACTAAAGGCACCAAAAACCTCTGTGCTGCCGTTACACCAAGGCGGAATGCGTCCACTGTGATGATACCTGCACCCCGCGTGCGCTTTCAAACGCGGCCACGAGCCCGCGGCGTGGTCTGCACGTGGCCCAGCCCAGGCCTCGTGTGATACTGGGGTCATGGCTGAGAAGAGGACACGAATGAGCGGCTTCGCACGCCGCGAGCAGCTGGTGACCGTGGGGCGCTCTCTGTTTGCCGAAAAGGGCTTCGGCGCGACCAGCGTCGAGGAGATCGCAGCCCGAGCGAAGGTCTCCAAGCCCGTCGTCTACGAGCACTTCGGAGGCAAGGAAGGCCTGTACGCGGTCATCGTCGACCGCGAGGTGCAGGCACTCATCTCCTCCCTGCAAACGTCCCTGGAGTCCTCGCAGCGCCCGCGCCTCATCCTGGAGAACGCGACCCTGGGACTGCTCGACTACATCGAGCGCAACACGGACGGCTTCCGCGTCCTCGTGCGCGACGCCCCGTCGGATCGCACGGCGGGCTCGTTCTCCTCCGTCATGGGCGACGTGGCGACCAGCGTCGAGCACATCATCGCCGAGCAGTTCAAGCGCTCGGACTTCGACGCGACCTGGTCTCCCCTGTACGCCCAGATGCTCGTCGGCCTCATCGCGCAGGTCGGCCAGTGGTGGCTCGATGACCGGCGCATGAAGAAGGACGAGGTCGCGGCCCACGTCGTCAACCTCATTTGGAACGGCCAGCGTGGCCTGCGCCCCCACCCCACGCTGCGGGTGCGATCGGGCGACGGACGCTGAGCTTGTCGTCATCTCCATACGACGAGGCCGTGGCGGGTCATCCCTGCCACGGCCCCGCCTATGGGTAAAACTCAGCGCGCCTCGAAGGAGAGGCAGTCAGCGGTGCCCGCGCCGACCGAGATGGCGGCGGCGGTGCACTCGAGTGCGGAGTTGTGGACGCAGTCAGCCTTCTGGCAGGCGCCAACGAAGGTCTCGGACTTGGCGAGGCCGCCCTTGACGGTCAGCGGGATGAAGGTCGTGCAGGAGGTCGAGTAGCCGACGGTGATCGCGGCGGCTCCGCAGTTCTTCTCCTTGTTGTAGGAGCAGTCGGTGACGGAGCAGTCGAGGATGCGGGGCATATCTGCCATTGGAGTGTCCTTTTCAACGTGGCCCCGTGGGGCCTGAATGTAGCCGGTCGCGACCGGGGTGGCCGCGCTGTTGACTCCAGTGATACGCCTTTTCGCAACACATTCAAAACGTGGCGAGTTTTCGTTGAAATTCCAAGGGTGTTCGCGCGCCGTTCGGGAGCTATTTTCGTATTCACACCATCACTAATTACGCAAATAAATGCGGCATTTGTTTTGCGTAATTCGGATAGGTGAGCCTGCGCTGTACCGGTATGGCACACCTACCCCGATGCACCTCGGGCCAAGGAAACGCCCGCGCCACCACAAGGCAGCGCGGGCGACTGGGACCCACAGTCGACAGGCAGGAAACCACGATTACGACGAGCATATTCGGAAGGCCCCCCGACACACCCGCCGGGGCGCTCATCATCACCTCAGGTAGGGGTATCCCAGCCACTGACGAAGCACAGGCCCACCGTCGGGAAGCATGTATGCGTGCAGCAGCTCAGACGGAGACACACCATGGAGCCAAGCAAGCGGGACACAATGAGACGGATTCCAAGTCACAAATTCAAGCAACTCGCCGGTCGGACCTCTCATGCTCTTATAACAAGCAGACGCATTCTCAGATACCGACCATCCCACCGGCAGCTCGTCAATTGTACTAGGAACAGACAAGCTTGAAAAACCCAGCGCATGACGCAAGTAGGGCACTGTGCAATTCACCATAACAATTTGCGTTAACACAATTGACCGTGAATTAAACAGACCACCCCTTCTAACTTTCCCTCGCTCTTTCTCATCGAAGCAGTACCGACCACCCTCTAACTATAGCAGCCACCCATCACCACATCCAAAGCTGAGAGCCAGATCAGCACCGCCATCCTTGAATCCATTACGAACTTCGATCTGCGTATATCGATTCATTACCGCCGCATACTCGTCCAGGAAGACCATCGGATCGTTCCTATCCCCGGAGGTACCCCTCCCGAAGATCCGTCCCAACCCGTTCAGCACTATCTTCCTCCTTTCGAGCCTAAACTAGCCGTTGTCTCACCGAGCAGCCGAGCCAACGCCAACGACGTCAGGACAGCCACTGACGCAGGAGAAGCCCCCCGGACGGATCCATGTACCCAGCGAGGAGTTCGTCGAAATCAATCTGCATCACATGGGACAGTTGATTGAGTTCCGGATGCACCGGGAAGATTGTGCGCATCTCCATCGGAATATATGCGCCATCCAGGGTGAGGCGACCGGTGATGGGGGTCAGCTGTTCAAAACCCCATTGAGGCGACACGCTCTCCAGCCCCGCAGGGACGTCAATGCGCGGCCATCGACGGCGCCACCGCGCCTTTTCACCGATGCGCATGATCGCCCATTTCAACATGATCTCACCATAGTCGCTAATCATGGTGGGCACGCGCGGCTCCAGGTATTCGCTTTCTCCGTAAAACGCTTGGGGTCGGGGAGAATTCTTCGTGTCCCAAATGTGCTGCCAACTTCGTCCTGAATCCCAGGTGAGCGCAATTCCGTCACCCTTGTAGACCGACGAAATCGCACCGCTAGTCCGAGCAAAATCAACCAGATCGGCTGTCACAGACATCAGTTACTCTCTTTCGCTTCAAGTATGCCAAGTTGCAAACACTCACTCGCAGTGAGCGGGTAGTCACCAAGCATGAATTGCACCTGCCGCGCTCCCCCCGGCATCGAGAACTGCGGGATATTAATTCCCGTCCGAATCGAGAAACCGATCGGCAACTCCACAATCCGATACTGATAGTAGGGATCATTCATCGCAAGAATATCGAGGGCGCGCTCTTCCAACGAAAAGGGACTCCCATTTTCGGGCAACTGCCAAAAGTACTTTCCATAGGGCACTCCGAGCCGATCTACGTAGTGGCCGAATGTCTTCGTATAGGCAAGAAAGCTCGTGTAGGTCTTCACAGTACTTCTATCCATTCGAGCGAGCACTGTCGGCCCATCCGGCACCCATTTCAAGACTCCCGAATTAGGAAAATTCGGCGAGTGAACATCGGGGATCTGACTGGCTTCCATCTTTCTCTTCCTTTCTATTCTATTCACTAAGAAAATCGCACCCACTTGCACAGCCCGCTTGTCGCGATACGCATAGAACATCACCGAACATACGGGCGCCCCAGCCACCGGCGCAACAGGGGCCCACCATCAGGCAACATGTACGCGTGCAACAACTCAGAAGGGGAAACGTCGTAAAGCCACGCTAACGGAACGCAGAAACGCTCACCAGAAGTCTGAAAATCCAAGCGTTCGCCATTTGGACCATCTAAACGTTCATAGCGTGCAGCAGCAGCCTTGTATAGCGACCAGCCGCCTGGAAGCTCCTCAGCATCCATCGGCAACCCCAACCACTCAAAGCCAAGAGCATGCCTCAAGATCGACACCGTGTAGTTCAGCATCACCTTCTGCGTCAACTCAATCGAAGGAGAATTAAACAACCCTCCCCTCCGAACCTTCCCACGCTCCTCCTCATCAAAACAATAGACACCATCTTCCAACCACAACATATCCCGCAAAGCAAAACCATACGTAATCGACAGGCCCGTATACCCCCTCTTAAAGCCGTTATACACCTCCACCTCTGTGTACTTATTCATCACTTCCGTATACTCATCCATGAAGTCCAACGGGACTCTCCTTTCCTTTAAGAATTCCTTCCTTAAGGAGGTCTGTAATACTTGCCGCTTTTCCATCATCCTTGATGACCTGCAGCTGCGTCGCACCTCCCGGCTGCTGACCCCACGGGGCAGCCTTGCCCGACTTGATCGTCCAGCCCTCGGGCAGTGGATCCTCCGTAAACTCGTACTGGTAGTAGTGGTCATTCACCGAGTCCGGGCGCAGGGAGCGTTCCTCGAAGGATGCGGGGTGGCCGTCCTCGATCACACCCAGGAAATTGCCGTCAGGATGCCCAATGCGGTCCACGTCCCCGCCAAAGTCTCGAATGTATTCCTCGACCGAGGAATACACGGTCGGTTCCCCCGCATATCCGTCATTCGGTGGCCAGTCAATCACCCACTCTTCTTTCCCGGTCCTGGGACTAATCGCAATATGGCCGTGTTCCGCCCTCCATTCCTCATAGGTGTACGACGTCCCGTCGGGTTTCACGCCCAAGACCAGCTCGCGTCGGCGCGCCATGTCCGACCCCATCACGTCGTCCACCAGCCCTTCAGTCGGCGGAGGCTTGCCATTCGACTGATGCGGATTAAGCGGCACCCTTGATGCCAGGTCTTCTGCACTATCCGGGAGTGAGCGCAAATGGAATGCACGCTTAGCCTTCCAGTGATCAGCGAGATCTTCCATCCCGTGAGTACGCAGGTAATCATCCAGATGTGAAGACAACCTTCCTACGGCCCCATCCGCGCCAATACCAAGACGGCCAGCACCCTTCAGAGCAAGAGTGCCTAGCCCCATCCCCATGTCTCGGAGCATCGCGCCTTCGCCAATGATAGGCAGGGATTCAAGCACTGCAGCAGCACGAGCCGCATTTCCACCGCCAGCGGTGAGTGCAGCAAGAACTGCAGCCGGAACAAGTTCGCCGAGTGCGGCGCCGGGATCGTCTTTCCAGCCTTCGACATTGATCAGCGCTTCCCACATTTTCTTCGCGAAGCCTGCGGGGTCTGCAATGATCGCGTCACGCAGCGCAAACAAGTCCTCAGGTGAGATTTTCTTCTGCTTCGCTTGCAGTTCATCCCAGGTGATCCACCCCAGCATGTACCGCCCATAGTCCCACATACCTTCAAGAGCGATGCCATACTGCATGGACAACAGACCCCAGACACCATCAAAGACACCTGCTACCGCACGTTTCGCGAAATGAACGGGAGCCCACGACGGATCCGGAGAACGGTTAGCTTGTTCGTACAAAGTCTGCGCAAGAGTCTCACCAGCAGCATCCGTATCGCTCACTGCTGCTTCGAAGTCAGCGACCGCCTGCGCTTGCTTCGCCTCACCAGGTCTCGTATCCCGTTCTGGATGATACGACAGATCTACCTCCGGCAATCCGAATATACCGATCCGCGGGTGTTCGGCTGCCCACTTCTGTTCCGCGAGAGCTGCCTCTACGGCGGCGATTCCCTCTTCATACGCGACTTTAGCTTCAGCAGCACGCGTTTGAGCTTGCTCGAGCGCTGAAGCATAGACTTCCCAGGCATCTGCGGCACGGCCGAAAGTCGCCGAGGCACACCACCACTTTTCCGGCTGCAGCTTGAAATGCTCGTGAAACCGATCGGCCGCACGCCCACTCCAGCCAGACACTGAAATCTCTTGCAATGACCACGCGATTCTCTCAAAATCGGACGCACGATCACGCATGACAGCAATCCGACCGCGGATGGCAGCAGGATCGCCCTTGATCTCAAATGTCGGAGCACCTTTATGTGTCACACTCACGCTAAATCCCCTTCACCAGTGGTTCTGTGGAGATAGCAGCCGCTGCATCACGAGCGCGGGTCATTGCCTCATCACAAGCAGCCATATAGTCAGCGTAGATCCCGGTAACCTTGCCCAGCCGACCAGCTGCTTCGGAAATATCTCGAAGCATCCCGTTCAGCCCCTGATCCCACTTGGTATTAAAGCTATCCAGTCCCCCTACCACGACAGGATCAGCAACCATTCCAGAGTTGGGCGTATAGTCTGCGACATCATACGTTCTATTGCGTTCCTGCAGGTCGCTCAACTGCGATACGGCAGTACCCAACGCCTCAAGATCGACTTCAAAATCATGACTTCCCATGCCACTTCACCCTAATCAACGGCAGCGAATGCACGGGTTTCGGCGTCAATGCCCGCCTGACGGATTTCTTCGAATGCCTGCTTCAGGGAATCCAAGGCAGCGGCCATGTCGTCCACTCGGGCATCCATACGTTGCGCACACTCTATTTGCGCCTGCCGTGCCTCGGAGCTATCCGACCACTCGACCAGCTCATGCTCCACGAGATCTGACATCTCTGTGCTGCCTTCCCGCAGTTTCAACGCCGCACGCTCTACATCATCCATGATGTAATTGACAGCGGTCTCATTGAAGACAAGGTCGTTCCCACTCATGATGCGCTCCTGAAGCTCAGTGCGATGTCATTCAGATCCCTGCTCGCATCTTCCTCCGCTGTCACAAGCGCTTCATCGACCGAGATCAAAGCCTGCGCATAGCGCTCCAGGTCGGCCTGATGTGCGTTTGCACCCTCACCCCACCGTTGTAGGGCGTCACTCAGAACCGATACATACGGCCCATTCACTCGCGCAACGTCATCGAGAATGCAGGACTCAAGCATGTCTGCTACATCCACGAGCTTACTCTCGAAGTCGACCACATAACCCGCAGCCTTCGTTTGCGCACCAATGACAAGTCCAAAGCCAGGTCCACTCACAACGCTCCTCCTTCATCGAAGAGAGAGCGGCTAACACCACTCGTTCAACCACTTGTTCAGTTGAACATAGTAGTAAATCACAACACGGTTTACTCGAGCAAATCAGCGGCCTCGAGCCAGGCCTCTTCGAGTTCGTCCATTCCGGCCAGGACGTCCTGGTGGGCCGCCGAGACCTTCGTCAGCTCGGAGACCGCCGCGGGGTCCGAGGCCACCTGGATCGACAGCTTCTCCAGCTTCGCCTCCAGGGACGAGGCCTCCTCGCGCAAACGCTCCAGCTTGCGTTCGATGCGGGCTACTTCCTTCTTGGCCGCGCGCCGCGCCGCAGCGCCACTCACGCCGCCGCGAGCGCTCCCCTGCCCCGTGCTCTCCTCGCCCGAGGAAGCATCCGCGGAGGGCGCGGCGGGGCGGGAGGCGGAGCCGGCCTCGTCGCCGCGAGTGGACGCACCAAACGCCCCGAGGTTGCCGGAGGCGCGCATGTCGAGGTACTGCTCGACGCCGCCGGGCAACGCGCGGATCTGGCCGTCGCCGAGGAGGGCGACCTGGTGGTCGGTGACGCGCTCGAGGAGGTAGCGGTCGTGGGAGACGACGACGAGGGTGCCCGGGAAGGTGTCGAGCAGGTCCTCCATGGATGCCAGAGTGTCGGTGTCGAGGTCGTTCGTGGGCTCATCAAGCAGCAGCACGTTCGGCTGGCTCATGAGCAGGCGCATGAGCTGGAGGCGGCGGCGCTCGCCGCCCGAGATCTCGCTGATGCGCGTGTAGGCGCGGGCGCGCGTGAATCCCATGCGCTCCGTCAACTGGGAGGCGCTGACCTCCTTACCGTCTACGACGATGGTCTGGGCGACGTCGGCGACGGCCTCGACGACGCGCATGTCGGCCAGGGCGTCAAGCTCGTGCGTGTCCTGGGAGAGTGTGGCGACTTGGACGGTCTTGCCGCGCTTGACGCGCCCCGAGGTGGGCTCGAGGTCGCCGCGCAGCAGGTTGAGGATCGTCGTCTTGCCGGCGCCGTTGACGCCGACGATGCCGACGCGCTCGGCGGGGGCCAGGCGCCAGGTGACGCCCTCGAGGATGCTCAGGCGCGGGCCGTCGGGGCGCGTGAAGGGCACGGAGACGTCCTCGAGGTCGATGACGTCCTTGCCCAGGCGCGCGGTCGCCGTTGTCACCAGCTCGACGGTGTCGCGCGGGGGTGGCACGTCGGCGATAAGCGCCTCGGCGGCGGCGATGTGGAACTTCGGCTTCGAGGTGCGGGCAGGCGCCCCGCGGCGCAGCCACGCGAGCTCCTTGGTGAGCAGGTTGGCGCGCTTGGCGGCGGCCACGTCCGCCTGGCGCATGCGCTCGGCGCGGGCGAGGGTGTAGGCGGCGTAGGAGCCATCGTAGATTTCGACGTGCCCGGCGATCTGCGGGCGGTCACCACCCGGGTCGACGCCGGGGACGACCTCCCAGATGTGCTCGCACACGGCATCGAGGAACCAGCGATCATGGGTGACGGCCAGGAGCGCGCCCGACGCGCCGGGGCGGGCGAAGCGGGCGTTCAGGTGCGCGGCCAGCCACGCCACGCCCTCGACATCGAGGTGGTTGGTGGGCTCGTCCAGGCACACGATGTCGGCGGGCGCCGCGAGGACGCGGGCGAGCGCGACGCGGCGGCGCTGACCGCCGGACAGGGTACCGACGAGGGCCGCGGGGTTGATGTCGGCGAGGAGCCCAGCGTGGATGTCGCGCACGGCCGGGTCGGAGGCCCACTCGTACTCCTCCATGCCGGGGTGGACGGCCTCGATGACGGTGTCCTCAGGGTTGAGGGTGTCCGCCTGGGTGAGGACGGCGACGCGCACGCCGTCGCGGCGGGTCACCACTCCCCCGTCGGGTTCCTGCATGCCGGCGACGATGCGCAGGAGCGTGGATTTTCCGGCGCCGTTGGGGCCGAGGATGCCGACGCGGCTGCCGTCGTCGAGGCCGACCGTGACCCCTTCGAGGAGCTTGCGCGAGCCCGCGAGGGCACCGACGTTCTGGGTTCCGAGCAGGTGCGCCATCAGATGGCCTCCGTCGATTCGATGCGGGCACCGCACACGGGCCCGTGGGTGGGGATGGCGCGCGCGACCGTGGGCGCGTCGCTGAGGGTGGCCGCGAGGGCTTGGGCGTGCTCGGCGTCGCGCGCGAGGGCAGCGACGGTCGGGCCTGACCCGGACAGCGTGACGGCCAGGGCTCCCGCGTCCTGCGCGGCGGCGATCGTCTCGGCCAGCTCGGGGCGCAGGCGCAGGGCGGGCGCCTGCAGGTCATTGACGAGGCAGTGGCGCAGCTCCTCGGGTCCTGCGCACAGGGCGGCACCCTCCTCGGGCGTGGGTTCGGCGAGGGCGGGCGCACCCGCCGCGTCGACCCGGTCGAACTCGCGGAACACCTCGGGGGTGGACAGGCCCTCACGAGACAGGAGCATCACCCAGTGGTGCCCAGCCCCGGCCTCGTCCCCCTCGCGCAAGGCGCTCATGTGGTCGCCGCGCCCGGTTCCCAGCGCGATGCCGCCCACCAGGCAGGCGGGGACGTCGGCGCCCAGCGAGCGGCCGATCGCCTGCAGTTGCTCGGCGCCCAGGCCCAGCTCCCACAGTTCATTGCAGGCAACCAGGGCGGCGGCCGCGTCGGCTGATCCACCGGCCATGCCACCGGCGACGGGGACGCGCTTGTCGACGCGAATGCTCAGGCCCGCCGCGGTGGACGCCCAGGGGCCAGCGGCAGCGAGGCGTTGGAGGACGCGCGCGGCGCGCACGGCCAGGTGCGTCTGAGGGTCCACGTCCGCCATGGCGCGGGTCGTGGCCTCGTCGATGCTCCCGTCGGGCAGGTACGCGATCGTCTCGACGCGCACGCCCGGCGTCTTCGAGGTGCGCACGATGACGGTCTCGCGCAGATTCAGGGCCTCGAAAACCGTGACGAGCGGATGGTAGCCGTCGGGCGTAGGCGCGCCGACGCGCAGGGTCAGGTTGACTTTTCCGGGCGCACTGGCGCGCACTTCACGCATGGCGTTCCTTCTTCCTGCCGGTTGTCTTCCCAGCCACCGTCAGCGGGCCGCGGTCGACGCCGCGAGGGTGCCGTTGGCGCGAGCCTCGATGACGGCGCGTCCCAGCTCGACGAACTCCTCGATCGAGAGGGTCTCGCCGCGGCGCGTCGGATCGATGCCGGCGGCGGACAGGAGGGCCTCGGAGGCATCGGGGCCGCCCGCCCAGTTCTTCAGGGCCGCGCGCAGGGTTTTGCGGCGCTGGCCGAAGGCCACGTCGGTGACCTCGAAGGTGGCGCGACGCAGCTCGTCGTCCCCGCGCGGGGCCTCAAGGCGCGTCAGGCGCACGAGCGCGCTATCCACGCCGGGCACCGGCCAAAACACCGAGCGGCCAATCGTCCCCGCGCGCTCAACCGAGCCGTACCAGGAGGCCTTCACGGAGGGCACGCCGTATGTGCGCGATCCGGGGCCAGCGGCCAGGCGGTCCGCGACCTCGGCCTGGACCATGACGACGACGCCCCGGATGGACGGGAACGCCTCGAGCATGTTGAGCAGAACAGGCACGGCCACGTTGTACGGCAGGTTCGCGACGAGTTTGGTGGGGGCGGGCCAGTCCACGCCAAAGTCGTCAACGCCGCTGATCTCCGTGGCGTCCATGGTCACGACGTGGAAGCGGTCGGCGGCCTCGCCCATGCGGGCGCGCACAGTCTCGGGCAGGGCGGCAGCCAGGGGCGGGTCGATCTCGACGGCACGCACGCGCGCGCCCACTTCCAGGAGCGCGAGCGTCAGGGAGCCGAGGCCCGGGCCGACCTCGACGACCTCGTCCCCTTCCTCGACGCCACCGGCAGCGACGATCTTGCGCACCGTGCCCGCGTCGTGCACGAAGTTCTGGCCCAACACCTTCGTGGGGCGGATACCGAGCGCCTCGGAGATAGCCTTCACTTCGAGGGGGCCGAGGAGGCCCGTCTCGGAGGGGACGGCGCCCTCGGGCAGGGTCGGGTCGAGGCGGCGCGAATCGCGCTGGTTGCGGGGAGTGGAGGATCGGCTCACGCTGGCAAGTCTAGTGCACGGAATGGACGAGGCCGGGGCTAGGTGCCCTGTGAGGCTCGGAGCGTCACGGGGCTTGCCACAAACTCACCTTCCCCAACAATCTCGCACGTAATTTAATCTGTTCAGTTTCTAGCCACGGCTCAAAACCGCATGATTTCAACGATAGATTCTCGGGTCCTGAAATACACGGCAGGGAATTACGTGCGAAATTGTGGCGGGAGCACGCATGAGAACATATGAAAAGGGCCGGGCCCGACAACAAAAGCTGTCGGGCCCGGCCCTCAGTAGCTCTCAGGCTTAGTACCAGCCCGCCGTGTTCGAGTGCGCCCACGCGGAGCACGGCGTGCCGTAGCGGCCCTTGATGTAGCCGATGCCCCAGTTGATCTGGGTGATCGGGTTGGTGCGCCAGTCAGCGCCGACCGAAGCCATCTTGGAACCGGGCAGGGCCTGCGGAATACCGTAGGCGCCCGACGACGCGTTCTCGGCGTAGGGATTCCACTGCGACTCACGGTTCCACAGGAGGACCAGGCACTGGTACTCGCTGTCGCCCCAGCCCTGGGCTGCGACGAGAGGCTTGGCCAGCGAACGTGGATCCTCGCCCGAGTAGGTTGTCGGCACAGCACCCGCCGCGGCGGCAGCAGCCGCAGCAGCGGCGGCAGTAGCGGAATCCGTGTTCTTCGTGTCGGCAGTGATCGCGGCGATCTCTTCCTTCGTGGAGATCGTGCCGAGCTTCGCACGATAGCGCACGGAGGTGGTGCCGTCCGCCTCGGTCTTCTCCTCAAGGGTGGCCTTGGGATCAATGCCCGCGGCAACGAGGGCGGCCGGGGTCGCTTCCTTCGTTCCTTCGCTGCGCACCTGGGTGACGGGCTGCGAGGTGGAATGCTCGGTGATCGGCACGGCGGTCAGGACCTCGTCGCCGTTCTTTTCCTGCCACACGGTCCACGTCGTCGCACCATTGACGCCGGCAGTGGTCACCTGGGACTCACCCACGAACAGATCGGCGCTGGTCGTCGTCGTCTCACTGAAGGGAATTTCAACGGTTTCGGTGGCCTCGCCGCGGGTCACGCGACTCACGTTGATCGTGAGTTCGCCAGTGGAGCCGTTGGAGACGGTGACGCGATCCAGGGGGTGCACGGAGACTCCGGCGGCCTCGAGGATGGCGCGCGCGTCCTGGCCGGGACGTGCGGCGACTTCGCGGGTCGAGCCGTCCACCGTGACCGCGACGTTGCGGGCGCGCGAGACGAGCGGGGTCAGCTCATCGCGGGACGAGGAGCGGTCCGCAGCGAGCGAGACAGCCGAGCCGAGCGGCGCAGCGTCGGCGAGGATACTGTCCGCAGAGGAGGCCGTGGTCCACAGTGTGCGTGTCTGCCCGTCGACGTTCACTGTGTAGGCCTTCGAGGTGCGCACGACGATCGTGTCGCCGTCGCGCACGGCCTCACCCGGGCCGGGCTGCACGAGGTCGTTGCTGCCAACGCTCACGCCGGCGGCCTTGAGCGCATCGCCGACAGTGTTTCCCCACGAGGTGACGGGACGGGACACGCCGTTCACCTCAAGCATGACGGAGGTGTGCGAGGAGGCGACGCCGACGCCGGCGATGCCGAGGACGCCCGCCGAGGTCAGGGCCGCGACTCCGAGAACGGCGCGCGGAGAGGGGGTAAAGGAGCGCAGTCGGCCACCGAGGACGTGCAGGGCGCTGGCGGCGGACGCACTCAGGGAGGTGCTCAGATAATGGCTCACAATTCTCCAGTTACTCGCTATTGGTACTGCTGGTCAGCTTAGCGTGAGCGCCCGCTGGCACGCCAGAGTCCTGGCGCACCAGCGGGCAATGTCACGTCAGACGAGGCCGAGCTTGTAGGCGCAGCCCCACTGGCCCCAACCGGAGCGCTGCTGGAGCATGCGCGCACGCATGGTCTGCTCCTCGGCGGAAGCATCGGAGGGCAGGCCAGATCCGCCCACGGAACGCCACGTCGGCAGCGAGAACTGATACATGCCATAGTAGCCGTTGCCTGTGTTGATCGAGGGGTTACCGCCGGACTCGCACTGAGCGATGGCAGCCCAGATCGCCGCATCGTCGCCGGAGACGGCGGCGGGAGCAGAAGCAGCCGAGGAGGACGACTTCGAGGCGGCATCCTCAGCCTTCTTGGCCTTCGTGCCCTTCGACACGATGCGCTTGGTGGGCTCGGTGCGCGTGGTGGACAGGACAGCGGAGACGGTGACGTTGCCGTCGACGGTCTCCTGATAGGTCTCGGTCACCTCAGAGCCGGCCGCGCCCTCCTGGACGGTCTTCTCGGTGCCTTCTTCGGCCTCGGCGTCCTCACGCTCTTCGGTCTCGTAGGGGATCTCGGTCGTGGAGGTCGCGTTGCCGCGCACGACGCGCGCGACGCGCAAGGTGGCCTCGCCGCCGTTGTGTTCCAGGGTCACGCGGTCGATCGGACCGGCGCTGATGCCTGCCTTCTCGAGGATCGCGGTCGTGCCTTCGTCGGAGGAGGCAACGACGTCGGTCGTGGCGCCGTCGGCGATGACGTGAATCGTCTCGCCGGCCTCGGCGACGGGTATCTCGGCGCGGGTGTAGGAGCGGTCGGCGGCCATCGACGAGGCGGACGCCGGCAGGGCTGCGAGCACGCCGTGGATGGACGAGGCAGTGGACCATGCGGTGGTCTGGTTGCCGTCGACGGTCACGTTGTATTCGGTGGCGGTACGCACGACGACGGTATCGCCGTTCGCAACGCTCTGATCGGAGGCGGGGGCGACGAGGTCATGGGCGCCGACGGAGACACCGGCCGTGCTCAGGGCGTCGCCTGCGGTCGTGAAGAAGCCGGATACGTCGTGGGTGACGCCGTCAACTTCGACGGTCACGTGACGATAGGAGGTGCCGATGGCGGTAGCGGCGGTGCCTGCCACCAGGAGGGCCGTCGCGGCGGCGACGGAAATAACGGTTGTGCGGGAGGGCTGAACGCTCACGTGTCTCCAGACGTTGAAGGTTCCGCTTCGAGGGTCGTATCGACGCATGTGCCACAGGACGGGGCGCGTACGGGCGAGTCGCTCGAATTGGACTGACACACCCACCGTAACCAATTTGTTATCGTTGTGCGACCATTTTGACGCAATTCACCAGCATGTGGGCGCCGTTCAACACGACGCGAAGGCCTCGTCGAACCCGCGTCATCACGGGAGAAAAGGCCCCTCACCAGGCGCCGTAGACCGCCTCAGTGTTCGCCCGCAGCTGGTCGCACGCCGCCTCTTCGCTGACGCCCCACTGGTCCGCAATGAAACGCACGGTGTGCGCCATGACGTAGGAGGCGTTGGGGCAGCCGCGCCACGGCACGGGCGTCAGGTAGGGGGCGTCGGTCTCGACGAGGACGAGCTCTCGCGGCAGGACCGCGAGCGCGGCGCGCAGGTCGGAGTTCGCGGGGTAGGTGATGGGGCCGGCGAAGGAGGCGTACCAGCCGCGCTCGGCGAGGTGCTCGGCCATGGCGGCGTCCCCCGAGTAGCAGTGGAAGACGATGCGCTGGTCTGAGCTGGCGCACTCGCGCAGGATCTCCATCGTGTCCTCGTGGGCGTCGCGGTCGTGGATCTGGAGGGGCAGGTCGGCGCGCTGCGCCATCTCGATGTGTGCGCGGAAGGACTCCTTCTGTGCCTCGCGGCCGGGTTCGGCCGTGCGGAAGTAGTCCAGGCCACTCTCCCCTACCGCGACGACCATCGGGTCGCTCAGACGCTTCTCAACCTCGACCAGCGCTTCGACGAGGGGCACGTGGTAGTCGCGCACGGTGGGAACCAGCCCGTCGGGCGAGGGGTCGGCGCAGCCCGCGTGCAGGGCCGCGTCGTTGGGGTGGATCGCGATCGCGACGCGCACGCCCTCGTGGGCGCGCGCCAGTTCGATCATCGGGTCGAAGTCGGGCAGCTCGCAGGCGCTCGAAATCATGCGGGTGACGCCGACCTCGCGGGCACGGTCCAGCTGCTCCTCGAGGCTGAGCGCCACGCCCTCGCGCCGGGGGATCTCACCGACGTGGGTGGGCAGGTGCGTGTGGTTGTCCACCACGGGCGCCGCCAGGGGCGCGGGCGCGTCGGGCCAGGGACGAGGCTTACGCGGGCTCATGCGGAGGGAGTGTCCTTTCGAGGGGGGCGGGGCAAGGCGGGCGTCAGCGTGTGAGCACGACGCCGCGGGAGACCTCTTCGGCGGCCTCGTCGCCCAGGAGCTGGCGCACGAGTTCGACGCCGAGTTCGAGGGCTGTTCCGGCGCCTCGGCTGGTCGTGATGAACTCGTCGGCGACGACCGGGTTCTCGTGAACGATCGTTCCGCCGGAGGCGATGGCCTTGATGAAGGCGGGGTTGGCGGTCGCGTGACGGCCGTCAAGGACGCCCAGCTCGGACAGGATCGAGGGGGCCGCGCAGATCGCCGCGATGGGCTGGGATTCGTCAGAACGGCGCAGTACCTCGGTCTGGATCGCGGGCGTGCCCTTCAGGCCCAGGGTGCCGGGCATGCCGCCGGGCAGGAAGAGGACGGTGTAGGTGGACAGGTCCACGTCCTCGAGCATGAGGTCGGCGACGACGCGGATGCCGTGCGAGCTAGTTACGTGGCGCGCGTCGGTCACGGAGATCAGGTCCGAGCGCACACCGGCGCGGTACAGGACGTCGGCGACGGCCAGGGCCTCGACCTCTTCGAAGCCGTCAGCCAGCATGATGGCGACGGTGGCGTCGGTGGCAAGCTTCTCGGGAGTGGGCATGATTCCTCTTTCCTCACGGCGACGGCAACAAGCGTTACGTCCAGGTTAGCGCAGGCGAGCCCACCCCGAAAACGCGCCACGGCCTCGCCCCGAGGTGGGACGAGGCCGCGTGTCTCACTCGGAGCGCAGCGCTTCGACCGGGTCCTGACGCGAGGCGCGTGAGGCCGGGATGATGCCGGCGATGACGGTCAGGCCGACGGATACGCCGATCAGGACGAGCGCTGTCACGGGCGACAGCTGGGCGATGTTCTCCACGTTGAAGGAGGAGTAGGCGATACCGTTGGCGATCGCGCACAGCCCGTACGTCACGCCCACGCCCATCACGCCGGCCAACAGGCCTTCGATGACGGTCTCGGCGTTGAAGACGCGCGAAACGTCGCCCTTCGAGGCACCGATCGACCGCAGGATACCGATTTCCTTGCGGCGCTCAAGCACCGAAATGTAGGTGATGATCGCGATCATGATCGAGGAGACCACGAGAGAGATCGACACGAAGGCGATGAGCAGCCAGGAGATGATGTCGACGATCTTGGTCACCGAGCTCATGAGCGCACCCATGATGTCAGAGTAGGTGACGACCTTATCGGTCGCGCCCGCCGCCTTGTTGTCGGCGTTGTAGGCGTCGAGGGCGGCCTTCACCTTGTCCTTGTCTGCGAAGGACTTGGGGTAGATGGAGATGCTCGACGGGGAGGCGATATCCGCCCAGCCCAGGTTCCGCAGGTTCGTCTCCAGGGTCGGCACGTTCGTGGAGAACATGGTCGCCATGAGGGCCGCGAGGGACTTCTCGTCCAGGTTGGAGTGGAAAGCGTCGGCAAATGCCTGCGGGTCCATCGAGAAGGCGCTCGACATGTTGGTGGCGAACTGCTCCATGGTGGTGCCAATCTGGTTGCCGATCGTGGTCGACAGCTGCGTCATCATCGAGGTCATCGCGTTCGTCATGGCTTCTTGCATGACCTGGCCGATGGCGGCGCTCACCCCCTGTGTGAGGGTGGTGCCCAGCTGGGCGGCGATCTGCGCGGAGATCGCGTTCATGACCTGGGTGGACACGTCGGTGCCGATCTGGGCCAGGGCTGGATCGTCCCCGAGGGCCTTCGTCAGGTTCGCTGCGAGTTTTTGGGAGTCGACGACCTGGTCGGAAGAGACGGCCGCTCGCAGCTGCTCCATCACCTGGGGCTGGGAGAAATAGGCCAAGGCCAGGGTCGCGAAGTCCGTCGAGCCTCCCGCCTCGATCTGCTCGCGGGCGTAGTCCTGGAACCCCTGGGCGATCTGGGATGCCTGTGCGCTCAGGTAGTCGGCGGCGCCGTCCTTGACGGCACCGTCGGCCAGGGCCGAACGAATAATCGTCGGGAAGTCCACGTTGGCCAGCTGCGGCAGGTCCTTGCTCAGCTCCCCGAAGTCGAGGCCGGACAGATCAAAGGTCATGCCCGACTGGGCGCCGGACTGGGCGCGCAGGGCCGACAGGTCGATGGTGGACAGGTCCAGGCCTGACATGTCGAGGTTCGAAAAATCGAGGCCGGAGAGGTCCATGCCGGAAAAGTCCAGGCCCGACAGGTCCATCTGCATCTTCGAGGGGTCAATCTGGAAGGCCGCGGAGAGCTTAGACTCGTCGATGGTGAACAGGGAGGACATGTCGAAGCCGCCGGACTGTCTCTTCTGATTGTCCGCCAGTTCCTTGAAGGTCTTGCCGGTGAACACGTCGACGTCGGTCTTGGCTCGCTGCGCCTTCACGATCGGGCTGGCGGCCGCCTCCTCGATGATCTGGTAGGTCAAGGCCGGCGTGTAGGCGATGCCCTGACGCAGGGCGCCGCCCTTGTCGGAGTTGGGCTTGACGATGCCGGAGATCGTCAGCTGCTGGCCGCCATCCACGAGCTTCTTCATGAAGTCCGCGTCGGAGGAACGGTCGGTCCACACCTTGTAGGTGTCATCCCACGTGTACTTGTCGAAGGCGTTGACGCGGCGGAAGGTGGTGCCCAGGATCGTGGAGTAGTCGTAGGTCGCGGTGCTCGCCCCCGACTGGGCGCCCGACTGCGCGCCGGACTGGCTCTTGCCCGTGAGAGCACCCTGATAGTACTGGCGCATCAGGTCATCGAATTCCTTGTGGTCCTTCAGGCCGAGCGTGTACTCGAAGAGGTTGGGAATGTTGCCGTCCTCGTCGAGGACGAGGACCACCTGGTTCGCGCCGGTCGGCCAGGACCCGGCGACCACGTCGTACGCGGAGGTGTACAGCGAGGTCGTGGCGGGCATCTGGTAGAAGGCGTTCGTCTGTACCATCGACCCGAAGGAGCCCCCGCCGAAACCGGCCTCCATCTGCTTCATCGACTGGTCGGGGCTGACCTGCACGGTCTCCTTGGACGTATCGGACTGGTAGATCTGCGGAACGATGTCGTAGTCGTACTCGATCGCGTTGACCATCGAGTTGATGTCGCCGCCGTTGTTGTCCAGATAGGTTTTCAGCGAGCCCAGGTCGTTGGTCTTCGCATCGCGGATCCTGTCGGCGAAAGTGCGCAGCTTGGAGACGCCGACCTTGCCGTCGGGCGCAGGTTTGGAGTCCTGGGAGTCCGAGGCCGACACGGACAGCGCGGCGGTCATGTCGATGCCGGTCTTCTGGATTGTCAGCGGATACGCGCCCAGCGTCTCTTCTTCGGTCTTTGCGATGTATGCGTTCGTCCCGTTGGCCAGCGCGAGGATCGCAGCGATGCCGATGATGCCGATGGACCCCGCGAAGGAGGTCATGAGGGTGCGGCCCTTCTTCGTCATCAGGTTATTGAAGGAGAGGGACAGGGCGGTCAGGAAGCCCATCGACGTGCGACGCGCGGGCTTGGCCTCGCGCCGGTCTTCGGCGGCGGGCACGAAGGGGTCGGAGTCGGCGACGATGCAGCCGTCGGCCAGCTCGACGATGCGGGTCGCGTACTGGTGGGCCAGCTCGGGGTTGTGCGTGACCATGATGACGAGGCGGTCGCGGGCCACGTCGCGCAGCAGATCCATGACCTGCACGCTCGTCTTGGAGTCGAGGGCGCCCGTGGGTTCGTCGGCCAGCAGGATCTCAGGGTCATTGATGAGGGCGCGCGCAATGGCGACACGCTGCATCTGGCCGCCCGACATCTGCGAGGGCTTCTTGTTGACGTGGTCCTTCAGGCCGACGCGTTCAAGAGCGTCGAGGGCGCGCTTGCGGCGCTCGGAGCGGGAGACGCCCGAGAGGGTCAGTGCCAGCTCGACGTTCGCGAGAACGCTCTGGTGGGGGATCAGGTTGTAGGCCTGGAAGACGAATCCGATGCGGTTGTTGCGGTAGGCGTCCCAGTCGCGCGCCTTGTAGTTTTTCGTCGAAATGCCATCGATGACGAGGTCGCCGCTCTGGAAGCGGTCGAGGCCGCCGATGACGTTGAGCATCGTCGTCTTGCCGGAGCCGGACTGGCCCAGCACGGCCACAAACTCGTTGTCGCGGAACGCCACGGAGACCTTGTTGAGCGCCACCTGCACGAGGTTGGCGGTCTGGTAGGCCTTGACGATCTCCTTGAGCTCTAGCACGCTTCATCCTCACATCTGCTGTTGATTGTGCCTACAAGTCTAGGCGAGTGGGCGCGCGGCCCGACCGTCGCTGTTCACCCACTGGGCCCTAATCGTCCCCTGACCCGACCCTGACGACAGTTCCGCACGCCACAGTCCCTTGCCCGAAACCCCGCCCCGGCCTCGTTCATCAGACCCGGTCCCTGGAGGCGACAGACCGAGCCAGTAGACTGGTTCCATGACCGACCTCACCCCGATTCCTGTGCCCGCCGAGGGGCCGATCGCCGACAAAGTCCTGGAGATCTACGAGCGGTCCTTCCCGCCAGAGGAGCAGATCCCCCTTCCCGAGCTGCTGGAGAGCGCCAGGCTCGACGAGGTCGATTTCCTTGCCTGGATCGATCCGTCCCTGCCCGCTGGCGAGGACGGGGCTGGCAACGTGGTCGCCCTGACGTTCTCCTTCGCTTTCCCCGACCTCTTCTACCTGGGCTTCCTCGCGGTGGACGGGCGCACGCGCAGCGCAGGCTACGGCTCGCGCATCCTCACGCACATCCGCGAGCGCTACGGCGACGTGCCACAGCTGCTCGAAATCGAGCCGGTTGTCCGTGAGGCCGGGAACTACCAGCAGCGCGTGCGACGCCTGGCGTTCTACGAGCGCAACGGCTTTACGGTGACGAACATGCTCACGCACGAGGCCGGCCAGACCTACCGCGTCCTGACGCGCGACGGCGTCGTCACCCCGCAGCGCCTGGAGGAGGCACTCAACTCGGTGAGCGAGAACCCGACCTACGCCTCGCGGGTGACGACGGACTGACGTCTGCGCGTAATCAGTGGCCGACGCCGCTGCTGGAGACCAGGAGGATCTCCTCGTTGTCGAGTCGCGCGAGCGCGCCTTCCAGTGCCGCCGAGGAGAAGATGCCCTCGTCTCGGGCCTGCAGGAGCGCGTCACGCTGGGCGTGGATCGCCTCCAGCGCCAGTTCACGGATCTGGTCGCGCGTGAAGGAGCGCTCAACCTCTTCCTCGCTCATGTCGACGGTATCGCGCGCCTCGTCATCACCGTCACCGGCTGCGTCCTGGAGGACGTCCGTGAGGACACGGTTTGCTGCATGCGCCGTCCGCGCTTGCTCACCCGTAGTTTCATCCGTCAGCGTGTGCCCCAGCCGGGACAGTGTGCGCGAGACGCCGGCGGAGAGCAGGGTCTTGCCATCGACCTCGTGAATCGCCTGAGCGAGGGCCGTGTCAACCAGCGCGGAGCCCATCACTTTCAGGAGCTTGCCACGCTCCTCCTCTGAGATATCGCCCGTCGCCATCTTCGGCTTGACGATGCGGATGAGGGCGGGCAGGGTCAAGCCCTGAATGACGAGGGCCCCGGCCGCGATAAACAGCGCGATCGAGAGCAGGAGCGCGCGCATCGGGGCGTGCGTCGAGATTGTCTGCGCGGCAGCCAGGGTGATGGCACCGCGCATGCCCGCCCACACGATGACACTGCCTTCGCGCGGGCCCATCGGCTCGTTCTCGAAGTAATCCAGGTCGGAACCGCGCATGGCGTTGCGGCGTGCACGGCGCTTGAGGCGTCGGCGATAGTGGGCGAGCGCGTTCTCCCAATGCTCGGGGCTCAGGTCGCGGGCCTCGAGCATGTCAGCGTCGACTTCACTCGCCTCGTGCATGCGCTTTTCGAAGCGTTCGATGCGCGCGGCCTCGGCCTCGTAGCGGCGCTGACGACGCTTGTGCCGGTGGTCCAGCCAGGCGAGCATAACCGCGATGAACACGGCGCGAATTGCCATGATGAGCCCACCGAGCGTGACGGCGAGGAACGCGGCGAAGGCCAAGCCGCCGGAGAACGCGGCGGTCTCCTCGACAATGCCGAAGGCCTGCAGGCCCATCGCTAGGAAGATCCCGCTCTCCAGGACGAGGGTCATGGTCTGCCAGTTCTGCTGGGAGAAACGTCGGTTCGTCGCCGAGATCGTGGCGGCGCGTCGGCGCGAGACGACGAGGCCGGCGACGACGGCCGCGACGAGGCCGGATCCTCCCAGGTGCTCGGCGGGGATCGAGGCGATGAAGGGCATCGCGAAGGAGAAAACGGTGTCGGCCGAGGGCTCCTTGATGAGGGCGCGCACTCGCACGCCGATCTCGCCAACGACCCATCCGATGGCGGCCGCGATACCGAGCGCGAGGGCGACCTTGCCGATGAGCAGGCCCGGGTTGAGGGCGTGTTCGTCGGCGGCCAGGCCGGCGTTCATCGCGGCGGACAGGAGGACGAGCGAGGTCGCGTCGTTGAAGAGTCCCTCGCCTTCGAGGACTGTGATGATGCGGTGGGAGACCCCGGAGCGTTTCGCAATCGAGACGGCGACCGCGTCCGTCGGCGACAGGACCGCGCCCAGCGCGACGCCCCAGGGCAGGGAGATCACGGGGACCAGCCAGTTGATGACGAAGCCGACCGCGAAGGCGGACAGGAACACGAGGGGGATCGCAAGCATCGCGACGGCGTTCATCTCGCGTCGGAAGTCCATGGTCGGCATACGCACTGCGGCCGAAAACAGCAGCGGCGGCAGCACGATCTCAAGGATGAGATGCGGCTCGACCTCGATGGCCCCCACCTGCGGCAGAAACCCGATCGCCAAGCCGACGACCAGCAGGATCAGGGGGGATGCCACGCGCACCTTCGGCGCGATGAATTGGCATGCCACGATGATGAGCATTCCGGCCAGAGCGATAAGAAGGGGGTCCACGAGTCAACTGTATTTCGGACAACCCCACCAGCGCTTCTGTCATCTCACGACGCTGGCGGCGCCTTCCTGCAATCCTCCCCCACCACTCCTCGACCTCATGTCGAACAGATCCAGATGAGGACGGTACGTTCTAGAATTAGTGGAAAGCGTCAAGGAGGTTCGCATGACCGCTTACGACCACTCGTCGGGGTACACCTACGGCACCGATGCCGTCCCCACGTCCCCGCTCACACTTGAGGATCTACGCCAGATTGAGACCGCCGCGCACGTCCAGCCCGATGACGCAGAGCTGCTCTCGCGAGCAGAACCGATCCTGGCGCCACATGCCATGGACATGGTCGACACGTGGCGCGGGATTCTGGCTCAAAAGGCATATTTGTCCGCTCACTCGGCGCACCCGGACGGGCAGCCGAACCCCGAGTACGCGCAGGCGTCAAAGCCGCGATTCGCCCAGTGGATCA
>ERZ772986.549-NODE-549-length-23181-cov-14.092710_pt1 | contig 23181 bp, 18 predicted proteins | sample MGYA00511898_ERZ772986 | MGnify/ENA primary metagenome ERZ772986 (study PRJEB29015, sample SAMEA2737934) | human oral metagenome | biome: human oral; feature: human-associated habitat; material: dental | place: China | collected 2148 ... | reverse complement strand
AGCACCGCGAGGTGCTCGCGAGCCGACTGGTACTAATGGGCCAACACTAAACAACCACCCAACCAACAACACGGGTTGGGTGAACAACAAACAGGCCAACACACTGCCGCAACCACTATACAAACCACGATCAACCCACACCCCACACAAACAACAAACCGTGGGGAACAGTGTTGAACACCAATCTTGTGGTGGTCATAGCACCGGGGAAACGCCCAGCCTCCATTCCGAACCTGGAAGCTAAGCCCGGCAGCGCCAATGGTACTGCAACCGCCAGGTTGTGGGAGAGTAGGACACCGCCACAACACACCTCAGAAACGGAGGGCCTCACCCAGACGAGTGAGGCCCTCCGTGCGTTTTCCGCAGCGTTATTTCATCACGGTTCGCGCGCACTGGCCGCAGGACTCGCACCGTCGCGGGCCTGTGGGACTTGTGTCCTAAGCAATAGCTATTCATCCTTGGCGGCGGTCCAGCCAGCGCCTATAGTAGTTGATGTTTCAATAAGACTCTGAGAGGAAACATCATGGCTTCCGTTGCTATCGTTCTTGGCTCTGTGCGTCCCGGCCGCGCCGGTGAGCAGGTCGTTCGTTGGATTGAGGAGCAGGCGCGTCAGCTCGACGGCGTCTCCACCGTCTTCTTCGATCTGCGTGACTACCAGCTGCCGCTTTTCGCGGAGGAGATTCCCCCGTCGATGCAGGCTCCCAAGCTGCCCGAGGCTGTTCGTCTGCGCACGAACATCGAGGCGAACGACGCCGTTCTTTTCGTGACCCCTGAGTACAACCATTCGGTGTCCGCGGTTCTGAAGAACGCTATCGACTACCTGCCCCCGGCCACGCTGAAGGAGAAGGCCGTTGGTCTCGTCGGTTACTCGTGGTACGGCGCTGTCAAGCCCCTCGCGCATCTGCGTGAGATCCTGTCGACCTTCGGTGCCGACGTTCGCGACGAGCAGGTTGGCATCAACCTTGGCTCTGACTTCCAGGAAGGCGTTTTCCAGCCCTCTGACGAGCTGAGCGCGCAGATCCGCGAGCTCCTTGCATCGCTCGCCTGAGAAGGCTTCCTGAGCGGCTTTCCACGGTGTTACGCGGTGTCGGCTTATTGGCGTCGTGCTTTGGCATGAGTGGTTGAATGCGCGGTCGAGATGGGGTGGCGTTTAGGATGAAAGGGTGGGGCCCGGCAGCTAACTGCCGGGCCCCACCCTTTTTCTTGACGGCGTCACTGGCGCGTCACTAGATCCACGAGGGGAGCCACATGTGTGCGCGCCAGAAGCTGTAGTCCACGACGTCCGCGCGCCATAGGGGCATAAAGTATGCCGCACACGCGAGGATCGTGACTGTCAGGACCGCCGCGAGCACCCAGCCCGTTAGCTCGGTGCGGCGGGGAAGTGGGGCAGCGAGGGGCTGGCCGTCGGCGGTGACCCACCCCGCCAGTACGGCGATGAGCCAGGCGACGGCGAGTGCCACGAAAGGCGCGAAGGCTACGGTGTAGAACGTGAAGATCGTGCGGTGTGCGTAGGCGAGCCAGGGAACGTAGAGGGCGATGTAGCCCAGCGTGATGACGCCGGTTCGCCAGTTGCGGTACCGCACCGTTGCCCAGAGGACGACAATGAGCGCGCCAATCCCAATCCACCACAGGAGCGGATTACCGAGCGCGACAATGTCGGTCGTGCACTTCCCAGAGGTGCATCCTGTGACCTCGGGTCCGTTCGCCCAGTGGAAAGAGGTCGCACGGTACTGCGCGAGCCACGTGTAGGGGTTGGACTGGTAGGTGTGCGGGGTGCTGAGCCCGTTATGGAATGTCCACATTTCCTTGTGATAGAGCCACAGGTCTGCGAGCGAGCCCGCAAAGCCGGGGATTCCTGATCGACCGTGTCCGTGCGCGGCGGGGTGGGCAAACCATCCGAACCACGAGGCGATGTATGTCAGGATCGCTGTGGGAACCATGAGGATGAATGCCCACCAGATGTCGGCGAGGAGGGCGCCGCGGATCGGGGAGGGGTGACCGGCGCGCCAGCGGCACGTGACTTCGCGGAGGGCCACAAACAGGCCGAGGAAGGCGAGGGCGTAGATGCCCGACCACTTCACGGAGGAGGCGAGGCCTGCGAGGACTCCCGCGGCGAGCAGCCATGGGCGGTTGCCCGCATTCGGGCCGATTGTGAAGGGGCGTCGGTCCTGGCGGGTGAGGTAGGCGCGCAGGTCGGGCCACCCCTGCCTCGGCGCGCCCAGGCCGTCCCATTCCCGTAGCTTGGCCAATAGTCGCGGCCGGGATGCTTCCTGGTCCTTGGCGACGCACAGGAACGCGGCCAGGGCGAACATCGTGAGGAAGCCGTCGAGGATGGATGTGCGGCTCATGACGATCGCCATGCCGTCGGTCGCCAGGAAGAGGCCGGCCAGGAGCGTCAGTGCTGGCGTGCGGAAAAGGTTCTGGGTCAGTCGGCACAGAAGGAAGACGGTGATGATGCCGCAGATGGCGGCGGCGATGCGCCAGCCGACGGGGTCTGCCTGACCGAAAATCTTCATACCCAGCGCGATCAGCCACTTTCCCGTGGGCGGGTGCACCGGGTAACCGCCCACCGTGGACAGGCCGGAGACGTCGCCGGTGGCGAATGCTGCGTCGACGTCCTTGGCCCATGTTCCCTCGTACCCCAGCGTGAGGAGAGACCACGCGTCCTTCACGTAATAGGTCTCGTCGAAGATCAGCGTGCGGACATTATCGAGGCCGGGGAGCCTAATGGCGGCCGCGAGGATCGTCGCAATCGCGGTGGCGACCCATCCGGCCGCCGGAGTGGTCAGGCGATCCGACCATCGCGGATGGTGTGGGGGAAGGGGGCGGCCGGACGTGGGTGGGGTCGTCGAGCCGTCGTCAGGGGCCTCGGGATGTTGTTTCTCGACAGAGGCGTCGGCCGTCGTTCCCTGCTCGAAGGGCTGCGTAGCCTCGTCGATCGTGTCATCGTGTGTGTTCGCTGTATCCATCGCATCCGAGTCTAGCGGCCTCCTCGAGGCACAAGAACCGCGGTGCACATTCGCTCGCGCGTTCGGGGAGGTGTGCATCGGCCAGGTGTTGAGAATTGTTCTCGCAATGCTCTATAATGTTCGGGTACCCGAAAAATCTGTTGGAGCGATGATGATTCCCTCAACAACCCGCCGCGCGGCACTCGCCATCTTCGGCCTCGCCCTCACGCCCCTAGCGGCGTGCGCGCCCACCTCCTCGGCACACGGCCTCACAGTCGTCGCCACAACCACGCAGATCTGCGACTACGTCACCCAGATCGCGGCTCATTCTTCCGAGATTTCCCTTGACAAGACCGACGCAGCCGGAAAGAGCAGCCACGTGGGCGCCGCCCCTGAGGGTGCCGCCCTCACCATGAGCCTGACCTGCCTGCTCGCCCCCAACGCCTCCGCGCACGAGCACGAGATGACCCCTGCTCAAACCGCGGCCCTGGCCAACGCTGACGTCATGGCCGTCTCCGGCGTCGACCTCGAGCACTTCCTGGACGACGCGGTTGCCTCCTCCGGCTTCCACGGGCGCATGGTCGTCACCTCCGGCGTCCTGACCGCCTCCGACGTCGACAACCCCGGCGCGGCCGACCCGCAGACCCCCTACACGATCGACCGCGGAAACCAGCGCGTCGACGTTGCCCCGTGGCCGTTCCCGCCCGAAGAGGCCGGCGAGGAGCCCGAATTCCGCTTCGACCCGCACGTGTGGACCTCCCCGAAGGGCGCCCGCGTCCAGGTCGCCAACCTCGGCGCTGGCCTTGCAGCCGCAGCGCCGGACGCCGCCTCGTCGATCAATGCAGCCACGGCCTCGTACCTGGAGGACATCGACGCCCTCGATCAATGGACCGCCGAGGCGATCGAAACTGTGCCGGAGGGGCAGCGCGTGCTTTTTACTTCCCACGACGCCTTCGGCTACTTCTCGAGGGACTACGGGATCCGCTTCATCGGCGCCGCCCTGTCCGACTTCAATGAACAGCAGGACGCCACCGCCGACCACATCGCCAAGGCCGTCGCGGCCGTCAAGGAGTCCGGCGCGGTCGCGCTCTTTGCGGAAAACTCCAACAACTCCAAGTCCATTGAGGCGATCGCCCGCGCGGCCGGTGTGACCCCCATCGTGGGCGAGGACGCCATGTACGGCGATTCGCTGGGCCCCGACGGATCCGAGGGAGCCACCTACGTCGGCTCGATCATCCACAACGTTCGCGCCGTGACCCAGGCGTGGGGCGGCACCGTCCCGCAGCTGCCCGAGCACCTGAAGGACCAGTGATGACGACACTCGTCTCCTTCCGAGACGCGGCGCTGGGGTATGGAAATACCCCGGCGCTGACCGGCCTGACCCTCGACGTGTTCGGGGGCCAGGCCCTCGCCCTTGTCGGCCCCAACGGCGGCGGCAAGACCACCCTCATGCGAGGTATCGTCGGAGGATGCTCAATCCTGTCCGGAAGCGTCCGAGTCGACGCCGAGCGCATCGGCCTGGTACCTCAAAGCGCCGACCTGGACCTGACCTTCCCGGTCAACGCCTCCGAAGTGGTCACAATGGGACTCATTTCCGAGGCCGGATGGGGCAGGCGCATCAGCGCAGACATGCGAGCCCGGGTCGCCGACGCCCTCGAACGAGTCAACCTGACAGAAAAAGCCTCACACCGCTTCGGCACCCTCAGCGGCGGGCAGCGTCAGCGCGTCCTCGTCGCGCGCGCCCTCGTGGCGCGTCCCGAGCTGGTCATGATGGACGAGCCCTTCAACGGCCTCGACGCCCCCAGCCGAGACATCATCACCCACCTCATCGCCGAACTAACGGCCAGCGGCGTCGGCGTCATCGTTTCCACTCACGACCTATCCCTGGCGCGTGACGTATGTTCTCACGCCTGCGTCCTAGCCTCGCGGCAGATCGCACTCGGCCCCGTCGCCGACGCCCTATCCCCCTCCATCCTCGCGCGCGCCTACGGATCCGGAGCAGACGAAGCGGTGGCGGCCCTGTCATGATCGCCCCCTTCCTGGTGCGCCCCATCATCGTCCTCGGGCTCCTCGCCCTGGCGGTCGGCCCAGCCTCAACCCTCGTGAACCTCAGGCGAGCCGAATTTGGTGCCGAAACAATGGTCCACGGCGTGTTCCCCGGCATCGTCGTCGGCATGGCCCTCGGCGGGCGCGAAGCCATCATCCCCGGAGGGGCGCTGTGCGCGGCCTGCGTTGCCGCCGCCCTGACCCTGGCCTCGCGGCGTCAACACTCCTCCGAAGCGACGACCGCCGTCATCCTGACCGCCTTTTTCTCCCTGGGCATCGTCATCTCCCTGCGCATCGGCGACATGTCCGGGCAACTCGAATCCCTCATGTTTGGTCGCCTCCTCGACATCACGACCTCGCGCATGTGGGTCAGCGCCATTGTGCTTGTCGCCGCAGGACTCGTCCTGGCCGCAACGTGGCGGGCGCAAATCGCGGTCGCCTTCGACCGGGAGGCCGCGCGGGTGGCCGGAGTGTCCACGCTCGTCATCGACGCAATCTTCAATGCCGCCCTCGGCGCGATCGTCGTCGCGGCGTCAACCGCCGTCGGTGTGCTCCTCGTCGTCGGATACCTTATCGTTCCCGGTGCCTTCGGTCGCCTCCTGTCTGCGGGAACGCGTTCGATGGCAGTCCTTGCCTCCCTCAGCGCGCTCGTCGGCGGCTGGGGAGGATTCGCCGTCGCCCTCGTGCCCGGACCCAGGCCCCTGTCCCCGCAGGCGTGCGTCGCCCTGGGCGTGCTCGCCTGCTTCGGCCTCGCGTGCGCGCTGCGACCCGTCATTCAGCGCCGAGGTCCACTGTCCTCAACAGGGGACGCACCCCGCGAGCGCGAAGCTCTCGCATCGGTGGAAGGCCGACAATGATCCTTTCCCTTTTGCTCTACCCTGCGCTCCACGTGACACTCATCGGAGCGTTCAGCGGACTCGTCGGAGCCTTCGCCTACCTCGACCGGCGCATCTTCTTCGCCGAATCGGTCACCCACGGCACCTTCCCCGGGGCCGTGCTCGGCGTCGTCATCGCCGCCGCACTCGGCTTTGGCCACGCTGGAATGTCGGCAGCCCTGTACATCGGTGCCTTCCTCGGCACCATCCCCCTGGTCATCCTCATGCGACGACTGGCCACCATTGCCGGCATCTCCAGCCAGGGAGCCGCGGGCATCGTCTTGACGGCGGGATTCGCGGCCGGCTACTTCCTGGCGACCTGGTTTAAGCCCCTGCCCCTGGCCGTCAGCTCCTTCCTCACCGGATCCGTGATGACCGTTTCACCCGCGGACGTCGCCTGGGCGGGCATCACCCTGGCACTCGTCATCGCCGTCGTCACCGTCGGGCACCGGCACCTCATTGCCCACTGCTTCGACCCCTCGGACCCGGCAGCCGCCCGGCGAATCACCGTCCACGAACTCATCATCCTGGCCGCCATCCTCACCGCCGTGACCGTGGCTATCCCCGCCGTGGGAACCATCCTGTCAATCGCGCTCGTCGCAGCCCCAGCAGCAACCCTGGCACCCATCGCCCCCTCCGCCCGATCCTTCCTCATTGGCTCCCCACTCCTGGGTGCCTTCCTCGGACTCGCAGGACTAGCCATCGCCGTACCGGCGCGCCTGAGCGCAGGCGGAACCATCGCGCTCCTGTGCGGCGCCTGCGTCCTCGCTTCCCACGTGCCCGGGTGGGTGGCCGGATCGAAAGGGTCGCGCCGTGCGCGCGCGGACAAGCAGTGAGACGATACGGGCATGGAAGCCGCAACCGACCTGACCCGACCCGCTGGGAGTGCCCAGGCCTCGTCCCCGAATCCGCAGCGCGGAAGGGAACCCTACCGTCAGCCGGGAGGGTCGATCCTGCTGGCCGCCACCCCCATCGGTGACGTGCGCGACGCTTCCCCGCGCGTCGTCGAAGCCTTGCAGGGGGCAGACATCGTCGCCGCCGAGGACACGCGCCGCGCCCTGGCCCTGGCCTCGCGCCTGGGCATCACGCTGGGCGGACGCCTCGTCGCCCTGCACGACCACAACGAGGCTGACAAGGCCTCGGGTATCGTCGAGGCCGCCAGGGGCGGGGCGCGCGTCGTCTTCGTCTCCGACGCGGGCATGCCCACCGTCTCCGACCCGGGATTCCGACTGGCTCGCGCCGCCATCGAAGCCGGCGTTCCCCTGTCCGTCCTGCCCGGTCCCTCTGCGCCGCTCGTCGCCCTCGCGTTGTCCGGCCTGCCCTCCGACCGTTTCGCCTTCGAAGGCTTCCTGCCGCGCAAGGATGGCGAGGCCACACGCTACCTGAAGGACCTTGCCACCGACCCGCACACGCTCATCTTCTTCGAATCCCCGCGCCGCGCGGCAGCCACTCTCGCGCGCATGGCCGAGGTCTTCGGCACAGACCGGCGCGCCGCTCTGTGCCGTGAACTCACCAAAGACTACGAGGAGGTGCGCCGCGGCCCCCTCGGGGAGCTCGCGGAGGGCGCCGACGACGTCCTCGGCGAGGTGACGATCGTCGTCGCCGGATACGAACGCAGCGCGCGCGCCGAAGACCACGTCGGCGCGGTCCTCGCGCTCGCGGCGGAAGGAATGCGCCTCAAAGACGCCGCCGCCGAGGTGGCAGCGGCGACGGGTGCGCGCAAGAACGACCTCTACAAGGCCGCCCTCGCCGCGAAGTGACGAGGCCTGGGCAGCGACGAGGCCCGGGCGCCGTCAGGGGATCCGCTCAGACGAGCAAGACGCCCTCCGTCGTCATCCACTCGCGAGCCACCGCGCCCAGTTCCTCGGTCACGGGGGCGGTCAGCTTGCGCAGGACACGCGTCGGGAATCCGGCGTGGACAGCATCCACAGCCGTGGACGCGACGCAGTGCGACTCGGCCAGGCCCACGACGTCCACATCCGTGATGCCGGCGTCGCGCAGTGCCTCCTCCAGCGTCTTGCCATCCTCGGTCGTTCCCTCGAAGCCCGAGTAGGCGGCCTTGTACTGGCCCTTCTTGACCGTGACATCCGCGTTCACGTTCGCGAGTGCCGGGTGGAGCTCGGCCTCGTCCGTGCCGGCCACGCCGTGCGGGGGCCACGTGTCCACGAAATCCGGGGTCTGCGAGAAGTGCTCGCCCGGATCGATGTGCCAATCCTGCGTGGTCACAATCAGCTGATACTCGTTGCGGTGCGCGTCCACGTAGGCGGCCACGGCCTCGGCGATCGCGTTACCGCCCGTCACCGGGAGGGCACCGCCTTCGCAGAACGTGGGCTGAACGTCGACAATGATGAGAGCGCGGGGCATGGGACCTCCCAGAAAAATCAGTAATTTCCTCAAGAATATCACCCCGGTCACACTCGCCCAAGGGCTATTTCAATTCCTCGCCATGCGGCCGGTTCCCCGTTTGTGACAGCTACGCAGTATTGTTAGGGGCTATGAGTCGTATTCTGTCCGCCGTCGCATGGCCCTACGCCAACGGCCCCCGTCATATTGGCCACGTTGCGGGATTCGGTGTCCCCTCCGACGTTTTCTCCCGGTATATGCGAATGGCCGGCCACGACGTCCTCATGGTCTCCGGCACCGATGAACACGGAACCCCCATCCTGGTGGCCGCCGACGGCGCAGGCATGAGCGCTCGCGAACTCGCCGACCGCAACAATCGCCTCATCGTCGAGGACCTCGTGGCGCTCGGCCTGTCCTACGACCTCTTTACCCGCACGACCGCCGGCAACCACTACCGCGTCGTCCAGGACATGTTCGCCACCGTGCGCGACAACGGCTACATGATTGAGCAGGTCACGCGCGCCGCCATCTCCCCGTCCACCGGCCGCACCCTGCCCGACCGCTACATCGAGGGCACCTGTCCGATCTGTGGCGCCGAGGGCGCGCGTGGCGATCAGTGCGACAACTGCGGCAACCAGATGGACCCGACCGAGCTCATCAACCCGCACTCGCGCATCAATGGTGAGACCCCCAATTTCGTGGAGTCCGTCCACTACTTCCTCGACCTGCCCGCCCTCGCCGAGGCCCTGTCCGCCTGGCTCGACGAGCGCGAGAAGTCCGGCACCTGGCGTCCCAATGTCATCAAGTTCTCCCAGAACTTCTTGGAGGACATCCGCCCCCGCGCGATGACGCGCGACATCGACTGGGGTATCCCGGTTCCCGGCTGGGAGGACCAGCCCACCAAGCGCCTCTACGTGTGGTTCGACGCCGTCATCGGCTACCTGAGTGCCTCCATCGAGTGGGCGCGCCGCACCGGCGACCCCGAGGCCTGGCGCAAGTGGTGGAACGACCCCGAGGCCCTGTCCTACTATTTCATGGGCAAGGACAACATCGTTTTCCACTCCCAGATCTGGCCCGCCGAGCTGCTCGGCTACAACGGCCAGGGTTCGAAGGGTGGCGCTCCCGGCGACCTGGGTGTCCTCAACCTGCCCACCGAGGTCGTGTCCTCTGAGTTCCTTACCATGGAGGGCAAGAAGTTCTCCTCCTCGCACGGCATCGTCATCTACGTGCGTGACTTCCTCTCGCGCTACCAGGCCGATGCGCTGCGCTACTTCATCAGCGCGGCCGGCCCCGAGACCTCGGACTCCGACTTCACGTGGGCCGAGTTCGTGCGCCGCACCAACGGTGAGCTCGTCGCCGGCTGGGGTAACCTGGTCAACCGCACCGCCTCCATGATCGCCAAGAAGTTCGGCGAGATCCCCACCCCGGGTGAGCTCGAGGACATCGACCGCGCGCTCCTGGACGCCGTCGAGGCCGGTTTTGCCACCGTCGGCAACCTCATCCGTCACCACCGCCAGAAGGCGGCGCTGTCCGAGGCCATGCGCCTGGTGGGCGAGGCCAACAAGTACGTGACCGACACCGAGCCCTTCAAGCTCAAGGCCCCCGAGCAGCGTGAGCGCCTCGCGACGGTCCTGTGGACCCTCGCCCAGGCGGTGACGGACCTCAACCTCATGCTCTCCCCGTTCCTGCCCCACGCGGCCAACGACATCGACCGCGTCATGGGGGGTGCCGGCGAGATTGCGCCGATGCCTCGCATCGAAGAGGTCGCAGAGCTCGACCCGCAGGTCCTGCCCGCCGACTTCGAGGGGCGCGACGGCTACCCGATCATCACGGGCGACTACACGAACGTGCCCACCTGGGAGCGCCACCCGATCACGCCCGGCACCCCGATCGCCAAGCCCACGCCGGTGTTCGTCAAGCTCGACGAATCCATCGTCGAGGAGGAGCTTGCCCGCTACGCGGACGCTCACCCCGACGACGTGACGGGCGCCTGATCTGGGTTTTTCGTTGATCTGTCGCGTTTTGTGACAGGTGTGACGCACCTGTGACAGCGCGCGGGCGGGATGGATGCGTCCCGCCCGCGCGCTCGTCTATCTGCGGGTGTTACCGTGAGGTCATGGCCGAAGATTTTCTCGCGTCCGCCCTCGCTGCCGAGGCCTCGTCGCGCGCCCCGCAAGATCCCGACTACCCGCTCTTTCACGTCGCGCCCCCGGTGGGCCGCCTGAACGACCCGAACGGCCTCATCGAGATCGGCGGGACGTATCACGCGTTCTTCCAGTACACGCCCGAGCACCCTCGCAAGCTCGTCTACTGGGGCCACGCCACGTCGCGTGACCTGACTTACTGGGGCTACCGCGCCCCCGCGATCCTACCCGACACCCACCAGGACGCGAACGGCGCCTACTCGGGCACCGCGATCGAGGTCGGCGACCACGTCGAGCTGTGGTACACCGGCAACTACAAGGATCCCGAGACGGGGGAGCGCGAGGCCACCCAGTGCGTCGTCACGACGACGGATATGGTCCACTTCGATAAGCGCGTGCCCCCGATCATCGGCCACCAGCCGGAGGGATACACGGCGCACTTCCGCGACCCGCAGGTGTGGCGCGACGCGGACGGCTCGTATCGGATGCTGCTCGGCGTCCAGCGTGAGAACCTCACGGGTGCGGCCCTGCTCTACCGCTCCGCGGACCTGCGCGCGTGGGAGTGCGAGGGCGAGATGACCTTCCCGGACGCCGGAGGGGCCTTCGACGCGTTCGGCTACATGTGGGAGTGCCCGAACCTCGTGCGCCTGACCGACGAGGAATCGGGCGAAGCGCGCGACGTCCTCATCTTCTGCCCGCAGGGCATCTCGCCTCGTCGGGAGGGTTTCGAGAACGTCTTCCCGTGCGTCGCCATCGTCGGCGAGCTCGTGGGGACCGAGCTGCGCGGTGCCGACGGGTCCTTCGAGGAGCTCGACCGCGGCACCGAGTTCTACGCGCCCCAGGTCATGGCTCGCTCCGCCTCCTCCTCGCCTGACGCGCCGACCCTCCTCTTCGGTTGGGCGGGTAACGCCGGGGAGGACGACCAGCCCTCCATCGCCACCGGCGGCTGGGTGCACTGCTTCACCGCCCCGCGCGCCCTGACCCTGCGCGGCGGCCGCGTCATCGCCCGCCCGTACCTGCCGGGCCTGCCCCTGGCGCCCGCCACACTCGAGGGTGCTCCCGGGGACGAGGCCGGGGCTCGGGTCGCGGAGCTCGCTGGCTCGCGCTCGTGGCGCCTCGCCTTCGACGCCTCCTACGACGGGGGCCTGTCCGTGCAGATCGGTTCCGGCTCCGGCCTGTCGATCACTCTGGAAGACGGACGCCTGAGCGTCGACCTGACGGGCACGCGCTACCCCCACGGCGGCCGCCGCGTCGTCACGCTCGAGGCGGGGGAGGCCGGCCGCGTGGAAATCCTCCACGACCGTTCCATCACCGAGATCTACCTGGGCGATGGCTCGCGCGTCTTCACGACCCGCAGCTTCCTGAACGGCGACGGCTCCGGCGTGACCCTCACGGGCACCGCTTCCGTGACGAACGTGAGCGCCGCGCGCGCCGACTGAACACCCCATGAACGAGGCCGTGGCTGCCACAGTGGCCACGGCCTCGTCGTATGTGTGCGGTCTCTCATGCTCTGACCTGAGACGATGCCCGTCGCAGCTTGCGTTGAAGACTCTGTCACCCGTAGTATGTCAATCGATTGCTACACACCGCCCAGCGCGGCGTAACAATGGCGTTGCGCGTGGGGTTTTCAGAAAGGAATGTGATCAGCGATGGATCACGCCAAGGTGGCAGGAGAGGTCGTCGAAGCAGTCGGCGGCGCATCCAACATCAGCGCAGCAGCACACTGCGCAACCCGTCTCCGCCTGGTGATCGCGGACGAGTCCAAGATCAATCAGCAGGCCCTCGATGACAACGAAGATCTGAAGGGCACATTCGCCGCCGGCGGCATGTTCCAGATCATCGTCGGTCCCGGCGATGTTGACCAGGTCTACGCCAACATGGTTGCGAACCATGGCGTACGTGAGGTCTCCAAGGACGAGGCCAAGGAAGAAGCCGAGGCTGGCGGCAATGTCTTCTCCCGCTTCATCAAGATGATCGCGGACATCTTTGTCCCGATCCTGCCGGCGCTGGTCGCCGGCGGTCTGATGATGGCCATCAACAACGTCATGACCGCTGAGGGCCTCTTCGGCGAGCAGTCGCTGACCCAGATGTACCCGGGCATCGCGGACTACGCGGCCCTCATCAACATGGTTTCCTCCGCGGCCTTCGCCTCGCTGCCGGTCCTCGTCGGCTTCTCCGCGGCGAAGCGTTTCGGCGGCAACGTCTACCTGGGTGCCGCGATCGGCGCGGCCATGGTGTCCTCCGACCTGCTCAACGCCTGGAATACGGGTGCGGCACTCGCCGGTGAGGCACAGGTAAGCTACTGGCACATCTTCGGCATGGACGTCGCCAAGATCGGCTACCAGGCGCAGGTCATCCCGACCCTGGCCGTCACCTACGTCATGTGCCTCATCGAGAAGAGCCTGCACAAGGTCCTCAAGGGCACCGCAGACTTCCTGCTCACCCCGCTCATCACGATGCTGGTCACCGGCTTCCTGGCCTTCACGATCATCGGCCCCGTCACCCGCGTGGCCGCCGAGTACCTCACCTGGGGCATTAACTGGACCTACACGACCCTCGGCGTTGTCGGTGGTCTTCTCTTCGGCCTCGTCTACAGCCCGATCGTTGTGACTGGCCTGCACCAGTCCTTCCCCGCCATCGAAATCCCGCTGCTGCCCGTCAACGGCGGCGTCGGTGACTTCATCTTCCCCGTCGCCTCCATGGCGAACGTCGCGCAGGGCGCGGCTGCCCTGGCCGTCTTCTTCAAGACCCGCGACGCCAAGCTCAAGGGCCTGGCCGGCGCCGGTGGCGCGTCCGCCGTCTTCGGCATCACCGAGCCCGCCATCTTCGGTGTCAACCTGCGCCTGCGCTGGCCCTTCTTCTGCGCCATGGCCGCTGCCGCCATCGGCTCCGCGGGCGTCGCCCTGCTGAACGTGCGCGGTCAGGCCCTCGGCGCCGCAGGCTTCGTCGGCTTCGTGTCGATCATGCCGAAGTCGATCCCCGCGTACCTGGCCCTCGAGGTCCTCGTCTTCGTTCTGTCCTTCGGCTTCACCTTCGCCTACGCCATGACGCGCGGAAAGGCCGACATGGAGGGCCGCGCGCCCGCCGCCAAGACTGCCGCTCCCGTGGCCGCTGCGGCTGCTGCTCCTGCCGCCGCTGGTGCGCCTGCCGCTTCCTCCGCCCCGGCTGCCGCTGCTCCCGCGCCCGCCCCGTCTTTCAGCCACGAGGCAGTGGCTGACCTCTCCGTCACCTCGCCTCTCGCGGGTACGGCGATTCCGCTCGAGCAGGTCAAGGACGAGTCCTTCGCCAAGGGCATGCTCGGCCCCGGCATCGGCATCGAGCCCGCCGACGGCCTCGTCGTGGCGCCCTTCGATGGCACCGTGACCGTCGCGTTCCCGACCGGCCACGCCTACGGCCTCAAGTCCGCCTCCGGCGTCCAGGTCCTCATTCACGTTGGTATGGACACCGTCAAGCTGGACGGCAAGGGCTTCACGCCCCACGTCGCCAAGGGCGACGTCGTGCGCCGCGGCGACGTGCTCGCCGAGGTCGACCTCGACGTGATCCGCGAGGCTGGCTACGAGACCATCACGCCCGTCGTCGTGACGAACAAGAAGAAGCTCGGCGCGGTGACTCCGGTCGCCAGCGGTGAGATCCAGCGCGGCGACGCGCTGCTCGACGTGGCCCCCAAGGAAGCCTGAGCCTTCCGGGAGTCACTCCTGACATAACGGGTGGGCGGCACCAGCGCACTGCTGGTGCCGCCCACCCGTCTGTCGTGCCGGTGGTGTCGGATGCGCGTTTCGTTGTGGTGGCACTCGTCGCGGGGAGTTCGTGTTCTCGCGCTGCTGGTGTCGACCGTACAGTCTGTGGCTACTGCGAGGCCTGTCGATGGTGAACAAAGGTGTTGGCGGTTTCAAAGTCGCCCCGTCATCGCGTCCGGTCAAGTCCTCTGCGCGAATAAGTTCGCCCTGCTCGGCCTGATGTGGGTGTGAGCGCGAAAAAATTCGCCCTGCAGGCGCGAAAGAGGCGAAAAACGCCGTTTTTAGGTGTGCTGGGCGAACTTTTTCGCGGTTCTGTTGTGGTGTGGGGTGTACTGGGCGAACTTTTTCGCGGAAGCGCTGTAGAACGGGGGCGCTGGGGGAGTTTTGTACCGAGTGTGTCGATGTGCGCTCGTGGGTAGCTATCTGCTCGCAGCAAATGGCTGAACCTGTGGACGGGGGCCTGCTCGCAAATGGCGGCCGAACACGCGGATAGAACACGCAGATAAGGGCCGAACACGCGGATAGGTTATGACGATGCGGATAGCTTAATAACCTATCCGCATACCAATAACCTATCCATACGCGGATAACCTATCCGCGTGCGGATCTGTCGGGCCCTTTCGGGACAGGAAAACCATCCGGGCCAGCGGTGAGCGCTGAAAGCCCAGCTGTCAGGTGCTCTCACACCGCCAGCGAGCGCCCCGGAATCAGCGTTCCCGGGAACTCGACCGTCTGAGCGTGGGGTGCCCCGGCCTCGTCGGATGAGGGACGCGGCGCCTTGCCCTCGATTTGATCGAGGAGGATCGTCACCGCCTCCTGCGCGATCGCCGCGATGGGTTGGCGGATTGTTGCAAGGTGGGGCAGAGCGCGGCGCATCGTCTCCGTGCCATCGAAGCCGATGACCGACAGATCCGTGGGGACAGACAGCTCGCGCGTGCGCGCCCACTCGAGGACCTCGGCCGCTGCCAGGTCGTCGGTCGCGAAAACGCCGTCGATGGGAGCGGCGGCGCGGGCCTCATCCAGGGCGTCGCGCACCATCGCGAAACGTTGCGGCGTCGGCGTATCGAAGGGCACGGTGACCGCGCGCGGGGTCAGTCCTGCGCGCGTCACCTCGGTGCGGTAGCCGGCCTCGCGCAGGTTACGCGGACCCGAACGCGAGGTGAGCAGCAGCGGATAGCGGCACCCGCCCTCGATGAGAGCGCGCGTCGCCATGGCGCCCGCCTCCTCGTTCGCGCAGCGCACGTTCGGAATGGACGGGCTTAGCTCGCGGTCGATCGTCACCAGCGGCATGCGGATCGTGTCGTATTCGCCCAGGCCCTCGTTGTGGGCGCCTGAGATGATTCCGTCGACGCGGTTGCCCACGAGCAGCGACAGGTATTCGCGCTCGCGGTCCGCCCGGCCCATGGAATTGCAGATAAGGATGCGATATCCGGCGTCGGCGAGGGCGTTTTCGACCTCGACGGCCAGCTCTCCGAAGAATGGGAGGGACACGGCAGGAACGATGAGGCCTACCGTCTGCGTGCGCTTGCCGTGCAGGGCACGCGCCAGGGAATTAGGGCGATAGCCCAGCGTCTTGATCGCGTCGGCGACGTTCTTTTTTGTCTTCTCCGACAGGTATCCGCGGTTGTTGAGGACGCGCGAGACGGTCGTCAGGCTCACTCCGGCCAGCTCGGCGACGTCGGCCAGCGTGGGTTCGCGCGAACTCATGCGGGGTTTCCTTTCCTTCCCTCGGTATTTCTCCATTGTAGTTGGTCACCTGGGAGGAAGCCGTGCGTCACGTCGGCGCGGCCGGGGCCGAGCATCACGCGAGGGTGTTGTCACGCGGGAGCGCGCGAGGCGTTCATTCCATGGTTTATCGGCATTTATGAGGGTGATGTATCCCATGTCACGGTCGGTGATATCGGGTTTTGCGCGGGTATGCCAGCCCGATACCATGGGCACTACGGGCACCTGTGTCTCACGATGGACATACCCGCACTTGAAAGGAACAACCATGATTTCCCGCACCGTTGCAATTGGTTCCTCCGTTGGCCTCCACGCGCGTCCTGCAAACATTCTCGCCGAGGCCGTTGACGACTCCGGCGTCGACGTGACCATCTCTCTGGGTGGAGAGGAAGCTGACGCTGCGTCGCTCCTCGAAATCATGACCCTGGGCGCCAAGCACGGCGACGTCGTCACGCTGTCCACCGAGGACGATTCCGCGGGTGCGGTCCTCGACTCGCTCGTTGAGCTGCTCTCGCGCGACCTCGACCAGGAGTGAACTGATGGCGACGCACGACGTCCTGCACGGCATCGGCGTCTCCGCCGGTACCGCAGCAGCCCCCGCGGCGATCGTCCAACCCGCCCCCGGTGTTGACACGACGGAGCCGGGCAGCGTTGACGCTGCCGCCGACGGCGCGCGTGTCCGCGAGGCACTCGCTGCGGTTTCCGCTCGCCTGACAGAGCGCGCCGCGAATGCGCCGGAGGAGACGAAGGCGATCCTGAAGGCCACCGCCCAGCTCGCGGGTGACCGCGGCCTGGCCAAGGCTGTTGACAAGAAGCTGAAGAAGGGGCTGGGTATCACCCAGGCTGTCCATGATGCGGTTGAGGACTACGCGCAGATGCTGCGCGGTCTGGGCGGCTACATGGCCGAGCGTGCGACCGACCTCTACGACGTGCGCGATCGCGCGATCAGTGAGCTTCGCGGCCTGCCTGAGCCCGGCGTTCCGGCCTTCGATGGCCCCGTCGTTCTCGTGGCCCACGATCTGGCTCCCGCCGAGACTGCGACGCTGGATCCGGAGACCGTCCTCGGCATCATCACCGAGGTCGGCGGCCCCACGTCGCACACGGCGATCCTGGCTGCCCAGCTGGGTATTCCCGCGATCGTGAAGGCCGCGGGCATCATGGAGATTACCGAAGGCACCATGCTCGCCCTTGATGGCGGCGTCGGCGAGGTGATCGTCGCCCCCACCGACGACGAGGTGGACCTGCTCAAGGAACGCTCACGCCGCCGCTCCTTGGCTCTGGCGGGTTCGACCGGTGAAGGCGCGACTTACGACGGCTACCGCGTGAAGCTCCTGGCCAATATCGGCACGGTTGACGATGCGATGAAGGCCTCGAAGTTTGACCTCGAGGGTTCTGGCCTATTCCGCACGGAGTTCCTGTTCCTGGAGCGTTCGGAGGCCCCGACGCTGGAGGAACAGACCGACACCTACACGAAGGTCCTGCAGTCTTTCGGATCGCGTCGCGTGGTCGTGCGTACCCTCGACGCGGGTGCCGATAAGCCGCTGAGCTTCGCGGATCTGGGCGCCGAGGAGAACCCGGCCCTGGGTGTGCGCGGCCTGCGCCTGTGCCAGGTGCGCGAGGACCTCATTGATACGCAGCTGCAGGCGCTGGCCGCCGCTCACAAGGCGACGGGCGCGGAGCTGTGGGTCATGGCCCCCATGGTCTCGACCGCTGACGAGGCCAAGTGGTTCGCCGACAAGGCGCGCGGCTACGGCCTGCCCAAGGTCGGCATCATGATCGAGGTGCCCGCGGCCGCCCTGCGTGCCGAGCAGCTCCTGTCGATCGTGGACTTCGCGTCCATCGGCACGAACGACCTGACGCAGTACACGATGGCTGCCGACCGCCTGGACGGCAACCTGGCGGCACTCCTGGATCCGTGGCAGCCTGCGGTCCTCGAGATGATCCGCACCGCCTGCAACGGCGGTCGTGCGACGGGCAAGCCGATCGGCGTGTGTGGCGAGGCCGGCGGTGACCCGCTGCTGGCCCTGGTCCTCACGGGCCTGGGTGTTGCCTCCCTGTCGATGGCACCCTCGAAGGTTAATGCCGTGCGCGCTGCCCTGCGTATGCACGACCTGGCGACCTGCCAGCAGATGGCTGCCTACGCGGTGGATGCGCCTAACGCGAAGGAAGGCCGTGAGAACGTCTTGAAGCTGGTGGCTCCGGCGATGCTGGATCTGCTGTGATTCGACGCTTCTGACACATAGCGGGGTGGGCCCGGGAACCGCTTGGTTCCCGGGCCCACCCCGTTTGTGCGTGCGTTGCCAGACGCCGCTTCAGTCCCTGCGGATCGCGTCCGCCGGATTCGATGACACCGACGGGGTGTCCGCCTTCCGGTTCTTCTTGGAACGTCCAGAAAAGAGTGCGGTGAGAATCAAGATCACGCCCAGCGCTGCGATCGAGCTGATCCCGAGGATCGGCAGATTAAAGTTCGTCACGTAGGCCTCGGCGATGAGGAAAACCCCCACCATGCATACGAGGAGCGCCCACACGAAGGAACCGACGCGCACGCCCCTACTGGGTGCCTCGGGCAGCGAGCGTACATCGACGGGGCCTGCCGGCGCGCTCCACGTGGTGTGAGCGCTCGCAGCCGGGCCCGCCGCTGCGCCGGGAGCACCCAGGGGCTCCTGACGGCGATGAGGAGCCCCGGCCTCGTGCCCCTGGGGGATGGACTCACCCGTGGAGGCCGGGTCGAAGGCGGTGCGCCCGCCCGCCCCTACGGAGCCGGCAGGAGAGCCCGCCTGCGCATGTGGCCCCTGCGCGCCCGATGCGCTCGCCTGGCTCGCAGTCCCAGCGTCTGAGCGAAAGGGATCGGTGGGCATCTGGGCAGTCGGTGCTTCGCGGAAGACCGCCAGGGGGTCCGAGGACAGGTCCGGGGAGGAGGTCGGCAGCTGTGTCGTCGTGTCCGCGCCGACGCCGACAGTCGGCCCTGGGATCGTCGGCAGCGGTGTCGTTGCGTCGAATTCGGGCAGCTCGGTGGTGAGGTCGTCGCTCGAGGTGGTCATGGTCGTGGTCCTTCCTCAGTTACCCGACTGGGAGCCGGTAGGGGTGGGAGATGGAGAGGTACTCGGAGTCGTCGAGGGCGTTGCCGACGGGGTAGCCGAGGGCGTCGTGGTCGGCTTGGAGCCCCATGTTCCCGAGGAATCGGGTGTCTGCAGGACCGTCAGCGTGTCGAGCCCCGCGCTATCGGTGATGAGGACGGTGATGCCGCCCAGGGAGGGCTTCCCCCAGGAGGGGGAAGTAGCGGTCGCCCCCGCGCAGTTGTTCAGCGGGGAAGCCCAGCCGTTGCCGTCCATGTTGGTGGAGAGAGTCTCGATATCGGACTGGCACACGATCTGCACGGGCTGGCCCTCGGCCACCTGAATGGTCAGCCTGCTCCAGGCCTCCCAGTCGACGACGATTGTCTTCGTGGTGCCGACGGGAGCTCCAGTCAGGTCGAGTACCGTGGTGCCGGCCGGGTTTCCCCCGCTGACTCTGTCGACCGTCCAGTCGCGCGTCGTCTCCGTGTTGATGCCGCCGGGGTGAACGTTGATGTGGAAATCGGTCGGGCGGGCGGCCTGGGTGCCGATGGCCGCAGTGGGAAACGCCATGATGATGCCGATGACCGACAGGGCGGTGAGCCATCCCGCGCTGCGGTCGCGCAGGGCAGCAATCGCCAGGGAGAGCCCGACGACAAGCAGGCACACGCCGCCACCAATGGTGATGATGCGGGCGATCGTCTGATCGACCGTTTCGCCGGTGATGAGGGGGATCGCGAGACCCTTATCCGCCCAGTACAGCCCAGCGAAAACGGCAGCCGTGATGAGCACCAGCAGGCCCGTGATCGCCAGGTTCGCGCGGCCGGAAACTGTGCGGGGACGATGCGTCGGCGCGGGCGGAGCGTTCCATCGACGAGGTGTGGGCGCGCTCGCGGGAGGCGTCCAGCCGGGGTGGGGCACGGAGGCGGTAGCGGCGGCCGGACGCGGTCCGGCCTGCGGGCTGGCGGCGCCGGCGGGGGAGGACTCGAAATCGCACGGAACGCCGTACGCGGGGAAACCTGCGGGACCCTGCTCGGGCTTCATACCCGGATCCGGTTCCCCCGTGCCGTCAGCGGCCGGGGAAGCTGGCACAAAAGGGACGGAGGCGCCCGCCGCGTTCGGGGTGGGAGCAGCCGACGGGGCGTTGTTTCGTGGAGCCTCGTAGTGGGCGGCCCCGTAGGAGGGGCGCTGTTGGCCCGCGTTCCGGTTGCGAGAGAGCGACAGGCCCACGAGAGCGGCCGCGATGGCCGAGAAGGACAGTGCCACGATGATGATCTTGAACCAGCCGATCCCCATGATGCCGAAGACACCGACATCGGAGAACATCGAGGATAGGGCGGCGAGAATCATCAGAGCGCCGCCGATGACGGCGATGTCGAAGCGTCCCTCGATAGCCTCCTCGACGTGAATACGGCCGTCCTCAGCTTCGGGCAGGAGCAGCCAGGCCAGCCCGTAGGCGGGGACAACGAGCGGCATGAAGAACGCAGTGACCACCACGAGGACGCGCACGAGCGACAGGTCCCACCCCTGGTGGGCGGAGATTCCCGAGCAGACGCCTCCGAGAACGCGGGGCTTCGCGCGGTACCACCCGGAGCCTCGGATGGAGTCGAAGAAACCACTGCGGGGCGGGCGCTGCTGGTACTGAGCACTCGGATCCGTTGTACCGTTCGACCAACTCATCATGCACTTCCTCTCGATGGGATCCACGCGGCGTGGATCGATACCACTACTCAACCAAAGAACGGGGGGAGCGCGACAGTAGGGGACCCCCTGAATGACCCCTGATTGTGCTGGGGGTATCCCGGGGGGACACCCCGTGGCATGCCACAATGGGAGCGTGAGCAGACCCGTGAATTCCCCCCGTCCGGGGTGGACTCCGCCGATTCCGGCGCCTCCCAGCAGGCCCCCGCTCGTGCGCGCGACCGCCTCGAGCCCGGACATGTCGGCCCCCTGGCTGGGCGGCGTGTGCTCGGGTCTGGCCGTACACCTGCGGTTGCCGGTCGCGCTCGTGCGTGTCTTGTTCGTCTGCCTGGCGGGGTTCGGCGTCGGCATCGGCGTCTACCTGTGGCTGTGGGTGACGGTCCCCGAGGATTCCCCCGAGGCTAGCGGGACGGATTCGCTCAGCCCCGGCCTCGTCCGACTGCGTGAGGAACGCGCCGCCCAGGTGTCGCGCAATCGCTTGATCGTCGTCGGCGTGGCCCTGATCGTGGCCGCGATCGTCGGCACGATCCTGAACGCGACGAACACGCTGGACTGGCGCGACATGGGGGCCATCGTCTCGATTATGTCGGGCATTGCGCTCGTGTGGAGCCAGAGCCGCAACGTGAGTTCCTGGCGGTCGTTGCGCTTCATCGGGGCTGTCTTCGGTGGGATCGTGCTGCTCAGCCTCGGTGTCGTCATGGTCGCCTCGCGCGATAATCCGCCCGTCATCCTGCTGCGTGGCGGTCTCATCGGGGCTGCTCTGGTGGCGGGTGTCCTCTTCGCTTTCATGCCCCTGTGGCTGCGCACCACGAAAGACTTGTCGCAGGCCCAGGCCCAGCGCGTGCGAGAAGCCGAGCGCGCCGACATCGCCGCTCACCTGCACGACTCCGTGCTCCAGGCCCTCACTCTGATCCGCGCCTCCGCCGAGGACCCGGCCCGCGTGCGCGCCATCGCGCTCACCGAGGAACGCGAACTGCGCGCGTGGCTCTACACGGGACACGCCCAAGCCGCCGATTCCCTCGAAGCGGCCGTCACGGAGGCCGTCGTCGGCGTCGAAAGTCGCTACGGCGTGCCGATCAGCGTCGTCGTCGTGGGAGATATGTGCCCGGGTCCCGGTGAACTCGCGCTCGTCGCAGCCCTGGCCGAGGCCTGCCAAAACGCTGTGCGCCACGGCGCCCCGCCTGTCTCCGTCTACGTCGAAGTGCGCCCCCGAGCCATCGAGGCCTTCATCAAGGACAACGGTGAGGGATTCGACCCCGCCACCATCGCGGCCGACCGCCACGGCGTGCGCGACTCTATCGTCGGGCGCATGCGCCGAGCCGGGGGAAGCGCCACGGTTAGGCGTCTCGCCCGCGGCACCGAAATTGCTCTGAGCGTGCCGCGCTCCGATATCCTGGAACAAACAGCCCCGACCGGGAGGACACAGTGACCATCCGCATCCTCGTCATCGACGATCACCCCATGGTGCGTGCAGGCGTGCGCGCCGAGCTCGAGAATTCCGGGGCCGACCTCGAGGTCGTTGGGGACGCCTCCGACGTCGAGGGTGCCATCGCGGCCTGCCGTGCGCTCACCCCGGACGTGGCCCTCCTCGACGTGCACCTGCCCGGCGGAAACGGCGGAGGCGGGGCGGAAGTGGCCAGCTCCTGCCGCGACATTGAGGGCCTGCACTTCCTGGCGTTGTCCGTCTCCGACGCCGCCGAGGACGTCGTCCAGGTCATCCGAGCGGGCGCCCGAGGGTACGTCACCAAGTCGATCTCCACCCCGGACCTCGTCGAAGCCATCGGACGCGTCGCCGCGGGGGACGCCGCCTTCAGCCCGCGTCTGGCCGGCTTCGTCCTGGATGCCTTCGGCACCGGCGAGGTCTCCACAACCGACAGCGAACTGGACCTGCTCTCGGCGCGCGAGCAGGAGGTCATGCGCCTCATCGCGCGCGGCTACACCTACAAGGAAGTCGCCCACGACCTCTTCATCTCCATCAAGACCGTCGAAACCCACGTGAGCGCGGTCCTGCGCAAGCTCCAGCTCTCCAACCGCAACGAGCTCACGCGCTGGGCGATGCAGCGCCACATCGTGTGAGGTCGGACCCCTTTCGCGTGCCCCATCCGCAGTGTGGCGCACCCCCGCCCTTACAATGGAACCCCGAGGGCGCGCCAGCGCCTGCCCGCCCCGCACGGACGGCCTCTCCTATTTCCGCGACCTCGGAGGATGCATGCACCGCATCGGTTTTGACAGTGATCAGTACGTCGAGATGCAGTCTCGACACATCGCCCAGCGACGCAGCGAATTCAGCGGCAAGCTCTACCTGGAGTTTGGCGGCAAGCTGATCGACGACATGCACGCCTCGCGCGTTCTGCCCGGTTTTACCCCCGATAACAAGGTGCGCATGCTGCGCGAACTGGCAGACGATGTCGAGATCATCGTCGCCGTCAACGCCAAGGACTTCGCGCGCCGCAAGGTGCGCGCCGACATGGGCACCACCTACGACGACGAGGTTCTGCGTCAGATCGACGAGTTCCGTGAGCGCGGCTTGTACGTCGGATCCGTCGTCATCACCCAGTGGACGGACGACAACAAGGCGGCCGCCGAGGTCAAGGAACGCTTCGAGAAGC
>ERZ772986.538-NODE-538-length-23430-cov-3.827166_pt1 | contig 23430 bp, 24 predicted proteins | sample MGYA00511898_ERZ772986 | MGnify/ENA primary metagenome ERZ772986 (study PRJEB29015, sample SAMEA2737934) | human oral metagenome | biome: human oral; feature: human-associated habitat; material: dental | place: China | collected 2148 ... | reverse complement strand
AATTAAAGCCGGAGACTTGCAATTAAGTTGTCTCCGAAAGCCAAAGTTAGTAAAACAAATCCAAAACGGCAACAAATTAAGGGGTCTAACATCTTCCCTTTAACGATATTTAAACCTGGGAATTGTCAACTCGCCAACCCGAATTTGTCAACTCGTCAACCCGGACCGGTCAACTAGCCAGCCCAAACCTGTCAACTCGCCAATCCGAACTAGTCAACTCCTCAACCCAAATCAGTCAGTTTGCCAACCCGGACTTGTCAACTCGCAAGCCCGAAATTGTCAACTCATCAACCCGAACTAGTCAACTCGTCAACCCAAATCTGTCAGCTCGCCAGCCCAAACGAGTCAACTCGTCAACCCAAACCTGTCAACTCACCAATCCAAAACTGTCAACTTTTCGGCATAAATTTTAACATTATGAGTGCCTTTTTTGTCCACCAACCGCCCACCTTGCCGCAAAAAATCGATTCTCGCGGAGGTTTGTTTTGATGCCCAAAGGGGGCAGTTGTGCATGCTGGCAAAATGAATTTTTATTTAAACAGACCGCCCCCAACACCCGTTTTTGGGTGATTTGCAGCAAAATGCAGCGCGTTTTGGTGCAAAACACAGTGCAATATGCCGCTAAACGCAGTGCGTTTTGGTGCAAAATACAAGGTGAAATGGTGCAAAATGCAGTGCGTTTTGGTGCTAAATGCAAGGTGAAATGTTGCTAAATGCGATACGAAAAGCATAAAGATACACTACGATTGCATAAACAAAACCCTTTCGAACCATGAAAAACATGGTCGGAAAGGGCGAAATAGTCGTCAAAAAGTTGGATTTTAGGGATAAAAAGCAGGTAATTGGGCTTGAAAAATTATGAGTTGGCAACCAAAATAGAAAGGCAAAATGGTGCAAAATGCAGGTTCTTTTCTTGAAAATAGACAAAGCGAAAGGCGTACAAGGTTAGAAATGGTGGCTATTTACCTACTTTTTAGCCCAAATTTTCGCTAGAACGGAGTGAAAATTAGAGTAGCATTGTAAAATAAAAGATAAGAATTTAAGCTTTTGAGTTGACGAGTTAACGGGTTGACGGGCGTGTTGGTTCGTGAGCTTGTGAGTTGATGAGCTTGTGAGTTGATGAGCTTGTGAGTGGGTGAGTAGATGTATTCGGAAGTTGGGGAGTTGGTGAGCTTGTGAGTTGGAGAGTAGATTTATTCGGGAGTTGGGGAGTTAGTGAGCTTGCGAGTTGATGACTTGATGAGTTGGTAAGTTTGTAAGTTGATGTTTTCGGGAGTTGTTGGCTATTGATGCGTTTATAAGCCCGCGGGTTGATTAATCCTGTACTTCGTATATGATGAGTAGCATTTGCCTTGTGTTGGCATCACAAAGACAACAAGCTCCGCTCAGTTTGTAACTATTCAGCAATAAGGCGTATAAAACATTATTGATTATCAACAAGTTACACAAACAGACACATACAAAGTCTAGTAAAGTAATGTCATTTCGAGCCTTTTATCACAACATTACGTTTATAAGTTCTTGATAACCAACGTTCATTGTTGCTGAATAGTTACGCTCAGTTTATAGAAAGATTAAAAGTCAAGACGGTTTCACTAACGTAATGGTTACTTCTCTGGCACACTTTAAGCAGATACACATGTCATTGAGAGAGAAATCATGCCGCCTTGCAGATGCTTATACAAACAATCGCATTCTATAAGGCTTCCAATACCATGCTATATAAGGCCAAATCTCTTTAACAGTTTCGTGTTCACTGTTGGGCTTTCCTTCACTGTATTGATGAGAAGGTCTATGAATTCTGGATCAGATATTTCCCCGCGATAGGTGTTCTTGGTGAACTTTGCCTTATTGGCCACAATGATCTTTGAACAATTTACGAAGGAGTTATATTTTAAGAAAGGGCATTGCTCCACCTTTATCGGCAGTTGGTAATCTGTAACACTTGAAGGTAGGTTATAATTAATCTTCGAATTGATTACCAAACCGCCAATAACATTTCCCTCGTTGTCAAAACCAAGTACAATAAAGAACTTATCGCGTGTCAAATCACCATTCTTGGGAGTGATGCCACTTTGTTGATCAAGGCTAATAAGATAAACGTTCCCAACTTTAATATTATCTTGGGCAAGTTTGTCGCCTACATCTTCAAGTATGTCACCAAGAATTGTCATGATAAGGCATCTTCAACGGCTAAGTTTTCTTTTATATACGCTATCATACCATCAGAAGCCATTCCGTCTTTTGCCATCCCTATTACATCCATCACCTTACGGCCATGTTGTTCAAAGGCGCGTTTCCATTCTTCTCCATGCGATTTAGCACGCAAGTCGCCATAAGGGAGGTACGCATTTTCAGATATAGACTCGTCCAGCACCTCTATATCCGCTTTTGAAAGGTATTCCTCATCGGCCTCTCGTTTTGCTTCAAGCATGTAATAAGCGTCGTCTTTCCCTTTTGATACGCTCTCATCCAACATGGATTGCAAATCTTTATCGCAAAATTGTTCGCCTTTTACACAATTATAAAGGTTGGAAGGCACAGGGCCATCTGGCAAAGCGCAGAAATCATCAGACACCATAAGAGAGCCATACTTTGCCAAATGTGCAACATTAGCAAAATATATAACCTTGAATACATGGTAATAATCCAAGCCCTTTGTTTTATTCAAGATATATAAAACGATTTCTGTGAGTCTCAACTTATCGAAATGTGTCATTTCCAAAAACTTTTCCGTACGCAAAGTTAACATATAATATTTACATAACAAACTTTTGTGCTTATTTTAACCTCAACCAACTCGCAACGCAACGCATTAAGCCAAATATTTCAGCGACTTACGGTAAGTTCTGTTCAGTAAAAACCAAATGCCTAAATATTTATGATACTAACAACAAAACCTCACAACATGTTTTCATATTGTTTGCTATTGAACTCTATCTTTATCAGAAGGGTCATAAAAAGAAAATCAGAAGACTTACGTTCTCTGATTTTCATGTTTCAATACGTCCAAGCCCCATTTAGCATGGGCACAAGTTAGGATTTAATTGGGAGCGAAACAAGCTAACCTTTTAAAAGTTCCACCAGAAGGTTTAGAACCCCTAAGGCAAAAGCAGCCCAACCTAAAATTATTTGTTGGATCTCATACTTTGTCATCCCCCTATTGGGCTTGACTTTAAATTTTTGATGTTGGTCATGCAACGTGTAACGACCAACGTTTTTTTTGTGATGTCGACCAAGAGAAGCCTTACGACCGACGTTTTTTTCTTTCGCATAAGCTAAAAAGAATTACGTTTCGCCGGTTCAAAGACTCTATGGAAACAGATTAAAAAATACTTAGTGCACATCCATAATCACTCTATGATTAGGACGATCACTAAAAATCGAGCGCAAAGTTACGCATTTTTAGCCTACCACCAAAGGTTAACACAAACAGATTTAAAACTTTTTCTAGCCACCACAATTATTTTTTGTTCTCCCCGACAACCTTCTCTAAGCAAATCTTAGATGCAACAAGCCCAATGCACCTACCCGATTCCACAACCTGCCCACAGGGGTAACTATTCAGCAATAAGGCGTATAAACTATTATTGATTATCAATAAGTTACACAAACAGACACCTACAAATTCTGCTAAAGTAATGTCGTTTCGAGCCTTTTTGCCACAATATTACGTTTATAAGTTCTTGATAATCAACGTTCGTTATTGCTGAATAGTTACCCACAGAGCCAACTTCGCTAATAAGCGTTAAAAACGTTGTGTAATTAGAGATTTTTTCGTTACTTTGCAGGAAATTCGGTGTAATAGTGCCATTTTAAAATGAGAAAGAAACACAACAAAGCCCGCAGCCGCTACGGGTTGCAGGTAATAACGCTATGCATAAGCACCGCACTGGTGCTTATTTTACTGGGCATAATAGTGCTCTCGGTATTCAGCACACGTAACCTTACCAACTACGTAAAGGAGAACCTCGTAGTTACCATGATGCTCGACCAAGACCTAACAAACCCCGAAGCGCAACGCCTTTGCACACGTTTGCAGGCGCGCCCGTACATAAAGAGCCTCTCCTTCATCAGTAAAGAGCAGGCCCTTAAAGAGCAAACGGCCGCTATGGGCAGCGACCCCAGCGAATTTGTTGGGGGCGACAACCCGTTCCTGGCATCCATCGAACTAACCCTTAAAGGCGATTACGCCAACAACGACTCGCTTAATTGGATTTCGAAAGAACTCAAAGCCTATCCCAAGGTGGCCGACATCACTTATCAACACGAACTGGTTGAGGACGTGAACAGCACCCTAAGCAAAATATCTTTGGTGCTGTTGGCACTGGCCGCACTGCTCACCTTCGTGTCGTTCTCGCTCATCAACAACACCGTTCGCTTGGGCATCTACGCTCGCCGTTTCTCCATACACACCATGAAACTTGTTGGTGCATCGTGGGGATTCATCCGTCGGCCGTTCATCAAGCAAGCCGTTGGCGTGGGCATCGTGGCTGCTTTGCTGGCCATAGTGGTGCTGGCAGGCTGCGTATATGGGCTTTATCGCTACCAAGAAAACATGCTGAGCATCATCACTTGGCAGGTTTTGGCCATTACGGCCTGCGCCGTACTGCTCTTCGGCATCTTTATCACCGCCATTTGCGCATACATTTCGGTGAACAGATTCTTGCGCATGAAGGCAGGAGAACTATATAAGATATAGTAGATTGCCCGGCAAAGCATACGCCGCCTATATATAATAAGGTATAATTCGACCGAAAGGAACGGCCGACACTTTGCTTTGAGCAATCGCCACCATATATAATAAAGGAGTGCATCGACCGAACAAGGCAGACACACATCCGCCTAACGGACAACACACGACATATAATATGGTGTAAACAAACATCGCAACATCAATGTTGAGGCCGCAACCGCACAACGCCAACACACGAGCGGCGAGGCCAACACACAAATACAAATACAACAAACATGGATAAAAAGAACTTCGCTTTCGACAAGATGAACTTCATCTTGTTAGCCGTGGGCATGGCAGTAGTGCTGTTGGGCCTAATACTGATGAGTGGGCCAGGCTCTACCGAGACGGCCTTTAACCCCGACATTTTCAGTGCCACGCGCATTAAAGTCGCCCCCGTGGTGTGCTTTCTTGGTTTCATTTCCATCATCTATGCAGTGATACGCAAACCCAAAGACCCGAAAGAGCAGCAAGAAGAGCAACAAGAAGCGTAACACGACATGGACATACTGCAAACCATTATCGTGGCCATCGTGGAGGGACTCACCGAGTTTCTCCCCGTATCGTCTACGGGCCACATGATTATTACACAAGCCCTGTTGGGCATCGAGAGCGACGAGTTTGTGAAAGCCTTCGACGTTATCATTCAGTTTGGCGCCATCCTGGCGGTGGTGGTGCTGTATTGGAAACGCTTTTTTAGGCTCGACCACTCCACTCCACCCGAAGGACTGACGCCCGTTCAACGGACATTGCGCAAATGGGACTTCTACTATAAGCTGCTCATCGCCTTCATCCCTGCCATGATTATCGGCGGACTTTGCAACAAGTACATCGATGCCTTGTTGGGAAATGTGATGGTGGTGGCCGTTATGCTCGTTGTGGGCGGCGTGTTCATGCTGTTTTGCGATAAGCTTTTCGGAAACGGTTCGCCCGAAACAAAGCTCACCACACGCCGTGCGTTCGCCATCGGCGTATTCCAATGCCTGGCTATGGTACCTGGTGTATCGCGTTCGATGGCCACAATCGTGGGCGGTATGACACAAAAGCTCACGCGAAAAGATGCTGCCGAGTTCTCGTTCTTCCTAGCCGTGCCTACCATGTTCGCCGCAACGTGCCTCGATTTGCTGAAACTTTTCCTCCACATGCACAAGATTGGCGACTATTCTATGCTTGCCAGTCATGTGGGAACATTGCTTCTAGGCAGTGTGGTGGCCTTCGTTGTGGCACTCGTTGCCATCAAAGCCTTCATCGCCTACCTCACCAAATATGGGTTCCGCGCCTTTGGCGTGTACCGCATCATCGTGGGTGGTGCCATCTTAGCGTGGCTGCTCGCAGGTAATTCACTAGCAATGGTAGACTAATGAACATCCAAGAAGGCGAGATTATCTGCATCGACAAGCCCTACGAGATTACTTCTTTCGGGGCGTTGGCTCGCGTAAGGTACTTGCTGTCGCGACGTCTTGGCGTTAAGCGCGTAAAGATTGGGCACGCAGGAACACTCGACCCTTTGGCAACGGGCGTATTAGTGCTGTGTACAGGCAAGGCTACAAAACGTATTGCCGAGCTGCAAGCCCATACCAAAGAGTATGTGGCCACACTACAACTGGGTGCTACCACGCCTAGCTACGATATGGAACATCCCGTTAACGAGACTTTCGAGACAGGCCATATCACTCGCGAGGCTATCGACAACGCCCTACAACAGTTTGTGGGCGAGATACAACAAGTTCCGCCAACATACAGTGCCGTAAAGGTGAACGGCGACCGCGCCTACGACCTTAGACGAAAAGGAAAAGACGTGGAACTGGCACCTAAGACACTACGAATAGACGAAATAGAGGTGCTGAACTTCGACCCAAGCCAAATGCAACTCACCATCCGTGTGGTGTGCGGCAAGGGAACATACATCAGAGCTTTGGCGCGCGACGTGGGACGAGCACTGCAAAGTGGCGCATATCTCACCGCCTTGCGCCGTACAAGGGTGGGCGACGTGCGCGTAGAGAACTGCCTGCAACTGGATTCCTTTAAGGAATGGCTCGACCAACAAGACATCGAGAGCCCCATTTCTTAGGAGAAAGAGAATAAGTAGTAAGGTTGTAAGGGAGGAAGTAGTAAGTAGTGAGGTTGTAAGGGAGGAAGTAGTGAGGTTGTAAGGGAGTAAGTAGTGAGGTTATAAGAAGTAGGTTGTAAGGAGTAGTTACTAAGAAGAAGTAGTCAGGAGCAAAACCAATAACTTAGTTGCAGAGAGCGAAACGGACTCGTGAACTTGTTAGCTTGTCAACTCGTTAACTCATCAACTCACAAACTCACCAACTCATCAACTCACCAACTTACCAACTTACCAACTCACAAACTCATAAATTAACAACCCCTCCACAATATAAAACATCAACATGAAGCTATCACAATTCAACTTCAAGCTGCCGCAAGAGCTAATCGCCCTGTATCCCAACAGCGTGTATCACGAGATAAAAAACGAAAAGGGAGAAAAAGAAATGTCGCGACTGACACGCCGCGACGAATGCCGACTGATGGTACTTCACAAGAAGTCGGGCACCATCGACCTCTTTCGTAAAGACAAAAAAGGAAAGCCAGTAAAGGGCGACTTCCTACAATTCCGCGACGTGATAGACTATTTCGACGAAGGCGACACGTTTATTTTCAACGATACCAAGGTGTTCCCTGCACGCCTATACGGCATGAAGGAGAAGACCGATGCCAAGATTGAGGTGTTCTTGCTACGCGAACTCAACCAAGAGATGCGACTTTGGGATGTTTTGGTGGAGCCTGCACGCAAAATACGCATCGGCAATAAGCTATTTTTCGACGACAGCGGAACAATGGTGGCCGAGGTGATTGACAACACCACAAGCCGCGGACGCACGCTGCGCTTTCTATACGACTGCGACCACGATGAGTTCAAACGCTCGCTCTTTGCCCTCGGAGAGTCGCCCCTGCCACGCTACATTATCGACAAACGCGAGAACCATCACGGCACGGAAGAGGACATGGAGGACTTCCAAACCATCTACGCAGCCAACGAAGGAGCCGTAACCGCACCTGCAACAGGACTGCATTTCAGTCGCGAACTGCTTAAACGAATGGAAATTCGCGGCATCAACTCGGCTTTCATCACGCTGCATTGCGGATTGGGCAACTTCCACGACATTGAAGTGGAAGACCTAACCAAGCACAAAGTTGATTCAGAATCAATGCACATCGGGGCAGAGGCATGCGCCATCGTGAATAAGACCAAAGCAGAAGGCAGACGTGTTTGCGCCATCGGAACGAGCGTGGTGAAAGCCACTGAGACGGCTGTTGGCACCGATGGGATGCTGAAAGAGTACACGGGATGGACCAATCGCTTTATCTTCCCGCCATACGACTTTGGGCTGGCCGATACGATGATGGCCAACTTCTACCACCCACTCTCCACTTTGTTGATGTCGACAGCGGCATTTGGAGGCTACGATCTTGTGATGGAGGCCTATCGCCTGGCGGTAGAAAACGAGTATAAGTTTGGCTGCTTTGGCGATGCATTGCTCATTCTCAACGACTAACAGCCGTGCGCGAACATAAGGTTTACATGAGTCTTGGGGCTAACTTGGGCGACCGCGAAAGCAATATCAAGCTAGCCATCCAACAGATATCAGAGCTGATTGGCCCCGTTGTGCGCCAATCGGCTCTGCTCGAAACCGCCCCTTGGGGGTTCAGCTCGGCCAACACCTTCATCAATGCGGCCGTATGTAGCCAAACATCGCTGTCGCCAAGAGAGGTATTGAAGGCCACACAAGACATCGAACGCGCACTGGGCCGCACCCAAAAAAGCACTGATGGGCAGTACCACGACCGCCCAATAGACATCGACATCTTGCTTTACGACGACCTACACGTGAACGAACCCGACCTCGTGATACCGCACCCACACATGAACGAACGTCAATTTGTTCTTCAACCACTGAACGAAATCATCGAGTAATCCACCTGAACAGGCGTTCGATGATGCCAATTGGTACCTTGCCAAAACGCAATCACAGAGTCAACTGCCCATGAGCGAAAAGCGTTGTCCCTTCTTTCGCCGCCAATTATAAGCAGACAAGGGAGCTTTCCCCCACTCCACCTTTCATTATGGCTGTGCAAAAGCAGCATTAAGCTCTCCGCAGTAACAGCATTTCAAACCCCACACTATTCACCATTCTCATGCTCCATCCCCGCCCTTTGCTTTCCCTTGTCCTCTCGGCATTGTCGCTTTGCGGTTTCGCCAAAGGCAAACCGTCTGCACAACTCACCCTCTTTGTTGGCACTTACACCGAAGATAGCCCTTCGGAAGGTATCTATGTGTTCCACTTCAACCAAGAAACGGGACACTTCTCACTTCGTTCTTCGGCCAAGGCAGGCAATCCATCGTTCGTGGTTTTGTCGCCCAACGGCAACCGATTATATGCCGTAAGCGAGTTCAATGATGGACGACAAGGGGCGTATAGCTTTGACTATAACCCGAAAACGGGGCGTCTTTCAAACCCTACTTTCGTCTCAACCAAGGCCGGCGACAGGCTCGGCGACTCCGAAAATCGACCAGGCAGCGACCCTTGCAACCTCTACACCGATGGGCATTGCCTAATAACAGCCAACTATTCGGGTGGCGACATCAGTGCGTTTAAGCTCGACAAGCGAGGCAGACTGCATGGAACAGCCCAACAGAAACGATTTAGCGGACGTGATTCGGCAGCCGTTTCACACATCCACTGCGGACTTTCCACGCCCGACGGCAAGTATTTCTTGGCCACCGACTTGGGTAACGACCGCATACACAGGTTTGATTTCGCCCCCAACGGAAAGGAAATCTTAACCAACTCCCACGTGGCCTACGAGGTAAAACGCGGCGAAGGACCGCGCCACATCACGTTCGACAAGGGCGGAAAGCATCTCTATCTCATCAACGAATTGGGCGGAACGTGCGTGGTTATGCGTTATAACGACGGCAAATTAACCGAAACACAAACGCTAATGGCCGACGAAGGCGGCGGACGAGGTAGTGCCGACATACATATTAGTCCCGATGGTAGGTTTCTCTACACGTCGCATCGCTTGAAAAAAGACGGCATTGCCATCTTCTCCATCAACCCACAAACGGGCCTGCTCACCAAGGTGGGCTACCAACTAACGGGACTTCATCCCCGAAACTTCGCCATAACACCCAACGGCAAGTATCTACTTGTGGCCTGCCGAGACGACAACACGATACAGATTTTCGAGCGAAACGCCAACACAGGGCTACTCGCCGACACGGGAAAGCGCATCAATCTAGGTAAAACCGTTTGTCTAGTGCTTCGCAAATACTAGTCGGCAACTTCGCCCATAGCCCTTTTTCGCCCGCCTTTCACCCCGTTGCACCTTATATACAACAAGAGCAAAAGTTCCCAATATCCACTCGTGGCATGCCCCATACAGGCCTACCACCATATAACCTCACCCATCAGGATGCACGAACATGCCACCAACAGCCGTGCAATTAATGCGTACGCGTCCTTTATATTGAGGCAGACAACACAACAGAAGCAAACCATTCAACATGATGCAACTGCAAACTCCCGTAACCATCCCCCAGCCCAAATTCGACATTCCTCCCTTCGAACACATACTCCTTGTAGGCTCGTGCTTCGCCCAGAACATGGGCAAACGGTTTGTCAATGCCCAATTTCGGGCTACCGTCAACCCTTACGGCGTGATGTTCAACCCCGCAAGTATTCTGCATACCGTGGAACGTTGTGGCGAAAGTCCTGCTGTGGCCATCTTTACCTTGGGCACGAACCATGTTTATTGCTGGAAAGAAACCGGCGAGATTGCCGACAATTGCCGCAAGCTACCCCAAAAGCTTTTCGAGGAAAAGGAGCTGTCGGTAGACGAATGCGTGGACTTTTTGCAACAAGCCGTCGCCATTTTGAAGGAGCGCAACCCGCAAGTGCAGATTGTTCTCACGGTCAGCCCCATCCGTTATGCCAAATATGGCTTTGTGGCCAGCGGCCTATCAAAGGCCACACTGCTTTTGGCCACGCACCGCTTGCTTGGCCTTCATCCCGATTGCACATCGTATTTTCCTGCCTACGAGCTAATGAACGACGAGCTGCGCGACTATCGTTTCTATGCTCCCGACATGCTCCACCCCTCCGAACAGGCAGTGGAATACATCTGGCAACGCTTTGCCGATGCCTACCTCTCATTCTCTGCCCACACCTTTTTAAAAGAATGGCAACCCCTGCAAGCCGCATTAAATCACAAGCCCTTCAATCCCGACGGCGCAGAATACAAGGCTTTCCTCGCCAAGACCCTGCAAGACATACGGGCTTTGGAAACAAAATACGGCCACAAACTAGACCTCTCGGCCTATGAAAGTATTAGAATATGCGAGGGGTAAGGTTCACAACGTACGATGACAAATATTTAATGCAAGTGGAGGCATTCTGTAAGTATGCATCTATATGCGTGCAAACAAATATTGTCTACTTACTAAACTCTGTATCTGCAACTAATTGAAACCATTACCATGCTGGCAATATTCTTTTTACCGACCATTTCGTTGTGGGTTGGTTTATCCTCCACTGCTTATTCACTTGCGAAGGTTTCAGTCGATTGTTTCATAACAAACAATCAGAGTACATTGATAGTAGCATAACTACATGCTTAGTCAGATATTAGAAAGACTAGTGTACTCTCACATATACAGAAGTAGACCCATCACTTTCTAGTCCATAGAATTCCTCTGAGCTGATGCTTGTTATGATCATCTTTGTAGTTGGATCTATAAACAAAAGCCGTTCTTTTCCGCTTATCGACACATACCATTTACGTTCTTCTTGAACCTCTCCATTGCTAAGTATCTTCATTGTGCCATCTGAAGTAAAATCAAAAACCCATGAATAAGGATAAGGAGAGTCTATTTTCTTACCGGAAGGAAGATATACAAAGGTAAGTTTCCATCGCCCAACGATCTTTGCTTTAAGCTCTGCGGGCGATTCTATCTCATCCTTCTTATCATCGTCCTTACTACATGATGTTAACGACAACAAGCTTGCTGTCATAGCCGCTAAGGCCACGAATACAAGATAGAGTAATTTCTTTTTCATAAGCGTACAATTTAGATTATTGATAGTGTTAATGCTATGTTCTTCTTGTTACTCGAAAAATGCGTTTTCTCGCCATGACAATGTTCGAGTAAACTCGACATTATTCATTTGGCTTAACGCAAACGTTCTTTTCTCGTTCCTCGAAAAGTGCGTTTTCTCGCCATGACAATGTCCGAGCAAGCTCGACGTTGTTCATTTGGCTTAACGAAAACGTTCTTCTTGGTTTCTAAAACAGATATTCATCTTTTCCACGGCTTTGCGTAACATGGCAACAGTGCACTATCTGCCCATTAACACGGCACGCACCCCACATGTCAACCTCGCATTTGTGTTTTTGTTATGGTATCCTTTGGCAAAGGTACGGTTATTTTTCATAAAATGCAAGATAAAACGAAAGAAAATCTACAAAGTTATGGTCAAACAGAATTGTCTTTGGGAAATTGCCGTTAGAAGAAGACAAAACGTGCATAGCCTGTCATCAACACCCCCCACACAGGGGGAAAGGGGGTACTTCCATTTGCTAACGATGCAACAGCGACTGCCTTAATCCAATTCTGTTTGACTTTCTTAATTGACAAAAGCAACAGACAAGCCATACCAACCATAGCAGACAACTTCGAACATGCGGATAGCCATTCCTTCTCCACCACGGACAAGCAGACAGAAAGAATGTAAATTTGTTTCCTAACGATTGTTTTAGCCATTTTCATTTTATGTCTGGCCAAACGCAACTGGTGTGCAAATATCCCTTCGCCCATACGCCCACACCAAGGCTTGTCTCGCTAACGCTGGATGGAACGGTGCGCAAACATCCCTTCACCCATAAGCCCACACCTTATATATACACGCGCGCGTGTGCGCGTGCGCGTAGCGTACAATGTTCTTTCGTGCAGCAAGCCAAAGCCTATCACACAAAGCCTTGCTGCCTTAGCACTTTCAACAGTGCCTCCGACATGGCTTCGTTGGCCGCCTTGGTATAGCGAACGTCGGTGTAAACCTGCGCCAAAGTCTCCTTCTTGTTCTCGGCAACAAAGGCCTTGTTAATGGCTAAATCTTCTTTCGCCGCATAAAAGTCGTCTATCTTCGTGGGCGTATAGTCGCGATAAACCTCATCGTGAACAAAGGCAGAAAGCGGAAGTCGGTCGCTCAATGCAGGCTGTTCGTCGGGCCAGCCAAGGGTAAGCGTAGCCACAGGCACCACCAAATGCGGCAGTTCCAGCACGTCTATAATCTGCTGGGCGTTATAAATGGTTGTGCCAAGAAAACAATACCCCAGACCCTCTTCTTCGGCCAAGCAGCAAAAAGTCTGCGTAAAGAGCAAGGCATCTGTGGCTGCATTCATAAACGAAAGGAAGTTGTCGTAGCCAGGATGCGCCTTTCTCTGTTCGGCCCAAAGCGTGGTACGCCTGAAATCGGCACAAATGGTTAGCACCACAGGGGCTTGCGTGGTCATTGGCTGATTGAAATGGGCAGGTGCAAGTCGGCGTTTTTGGCTTGCATCGCGCGTAACCACCACGCTGTACAACTGCAAGTTACCCATTGTTTGCGTGCGTGCGGCCTGTTCCAGCAAGCCGTTGAGCAGTTGTTCGCTCACGTCGTCGGCCTTATATCGGCGTATGGTTGTTCGGTTCTGCAATGATTTCATCATGATTTTGTTTGTTGTTTGCCCCACAAAGTTAAGGATAAAGTACGGAAAAGCATTCTCTGCACGCCATAAAATGGTGCGAAAAACATCGCTCTTGCAAATCGTTTAATCCAAAACATCCGCCAACACACATTGTCACCCTACACCGATTTAGCACTTTCAAGTTGTAAACAAAAGGCGCACAATTGGCATACGAAAACTTAACAGAATGTAAATTATCGCGACTTAACGTTAAAAGAAAACTACTAAAATATACTAAAAAATAAATCAACAAAGTGAAAATACATCAGCTTAATAATTAAAAAAGTGCTAAATCACAGAAAAAAGGAACTATAAAAGTAACAACTTAACAGATAATTGTGTATCTTTGCAGAGCAATATCACTAATACGGCATTTCAGTATAGTTTTCATTTATTGTTACTCTACTATCTATAACAACCAGATGACGGTCTCTTCATCTATCACCAACTAACAGGGGTCTATTAGAGACCACGGGCCCCAAGGGAGGTTAAACCATGAAACTTAAAAGAAAGAGTTATGGTCAGGAAGACTATGAGCTCGACAATGTTTACAATGAAGAAGAACTTTACGGTCAAACAGTAGATTCTTCTATATGGTACACGTAACAAATATACGTGGGGATTTTTCACAACAACAGGAACTTGCCCTTAGCGTAAGGCACAACAAATAGGGGCAAGACTTCATGAAGGAATAGGAAAAAGGGTCTAAGGCGTGCATCTAATCATGTCACTTTAGACTTTTTTTATGCCTTCACTTCTCCACTTGCCATATAGAGAATGGCCGAAAGTTGAGCAGAATGCCTACCCTGGCTACGTCAACTTACGAAACAAATCACTTTACCACAATGAAAAAGCAAACGAAAAGCATACTATGCGCCGCCCTCGCGGTTCTATGTATGATTACCCTAACAACAGCCTGCACTGCCAGCAAACAAACCAACACCGACATTGAGCAAATCAGCTATCACGAGGCACGGAATTTCTTTCTGAACCAAGGACAAGAACTGGCTGTGGGGCAGAAAATAACCAACGATAAAGATTTCGACAAGTATTTCGGCTTGGCGGCATTCATGGGGAAAGGCGGCGAACCCACTCGCGTTGACTTTGCCAACGAGTTTGTATTGCCCATCGTTCTGCCCGAAACCGACTGTGAAACCGACATCAACGCCGTATCTCTAAGCGGCAACGCCTCGGTTATCAACCTCAACTACAAGGTAAAGGTGGGTGAAAAGCGCGATTTCTACATCCGTCCCATCATGTTGCTCGTTGTAGACAAGGCGTACAGAGATGCGCAGGTGGTGGTAAACCAGTAATAAGGTTTGTAACACACGTCATCAGGATTGTCCGAACACTCCACTTGGGGCATCGGGCAATCCCGATTTTGCTTTAAACGCACATGCGCTAGCACCTATATTAATAAGGTTTCCTGGTGTAAGCTGCAAGTTTTCAGCCCACCCGTCCCATCAGCCACCAGGTAAAAGCAGCTTTTAGGCAACACCCAAGCAAACCAAAACTCTTGCCAAATACATTATGGGGCTGTACAAGCGTCGACCTCGCGGTTGATAAACAGCAGTTCATCGTTAGAAAGCGAGAAACTCATTGCAGCAGCATTGCTAATGGCTTGTGTGGCGTTTCGCGCTCCAGCAAGCACCACGCTAATACCCTTTTGCAGCGTAGTCCACCTCAGAACAAGTTGCGCCAACGTCGCCTGTTTCTCTTCTGCAAGCGGTTTAAGACGGTTAAGCATCGTTTCAACGCGTTCTAAGTTAAATCGCGAGAAATATTCATTACGATGGTCGTCTGCCTTCAAGCGGCTTCCTTCGAAGTATTTTCCAGTAAGTAAGCCACGCGCCATCGGACTATAAGCTATTATTCCCAAATTATTTTTCAGTGCATAAGGCACAAGTTGCGCCTCAATTCGGCGGTTCAGCATGCTGTAAGGCACCTGGTTACTTGCCAACTGAATACTTTTGGCAGCCTCTTCCAACTGTTCAACGCTGTAATTACACACCGCAGCAGCCCTTATTTTTCCCTGTTTCACCAGCAAGTCCAGTGTTTCCATTGTCTCACTGATGGGCGTTGTGCTGTCTGGCCAATGCAGTTGCAGCAAGTCGATATAGTCGGTACCCAATCGTTTAAGGCTCTCTTCCACCTCTTTAAGTATGTTTTCCCTACTCGCATATTTGTAAACACTAACGGACTTACCATCTTTCAGCGCATCGCTAGTACGTTCGCCACGACCTGCGTTACTATCATCCCACACCAATCCGAACTTTGTTAGCAGCTGCAAACGCGAACGATCGTAGCCCTTAATGGCCTTCCCAATCATCTCCTCACTCAGCCCGAACCCATAGAAAGGTGCGGTATCGATGCTCGTTATGCCATTATCGATAGATGCGCGAACAGCCGCTATCGAATCAGCCTCTTCATTTCCGCCCCACATTGTGCCCCCAATAGCAAACGAACCATAGGTGATAACCGACAAGCGGAGGTCTGTTGCTCCTAGTTTTTTATACTCCATAATTGTTTGTTGTTAATTACATGCAAAGGTAACATTTATCAAACATCTCGCTAAACAAATAGCGTTAAATAACACTTGCACAACAACGACGCAAGCCCGATATTGCAAACACAAAAAAAAGCGGAAAACTTCTCTTTGCGAGAAGTTTGCCGCTAAAACATTATACTGTACCTCCCAAAAGCATAGAGAGGCTTTACCTATCGGGCATTACCAATTTAGCTTAATGCTTCCGCCAGCCATCACCCACAGTCCTGGCTGCTTAACGCCGCCCAAATCGTAATAAGGATGAGCCGTAAGGTTATCGCCCTGCACATAAAGCGAATAGTTGGGCGCCGTCCATTGCAGCTTTAAGTCTACCTTGGTATAGGGGTGGTAGCCGTTCATTCGTTGCTGCCAACGCATCGCCCAGTGCGCCGATAGGCGCGAAACGATGTGATGGTCTACCGATGCCGTAAACTTATGGCGCAGGTATTCCAAGGCATAGAGCGACTTATGTATGGGCTGCGTGGTTTCGTGCTGTTGGTGAATGTAGGCATAACCCAACTTAACGGCCGTAAAGGGACTGCCCGCCCACAGCTCTCTTGGCATGAAAGCGAGGTCTACCGATGCTCCCATGTTGTCCAGTTTGCCAATGTTCAGGGCATGATAACGGGTTGATGCAGCCGTTTCGAACACCCAGTCAATCATGTCGCGCCCATTGCTATAAAAGGCGTTCAGTTGCGTTTCGAGTGCCGTTGTGCGATAACGAGCCCCCAGCTTGTAGGTGTTCACGCGTTCGGGGTTAAGGTTCATGTCGCCCACCTGTGCGCGGTTGCTGATGTAGAGGTCGGTATAAGTTGGCAGGCGCAAGGCCTTGTTCCACGAGGCATACACCTTCCATTGCACGTTTGGCCGCCAAGAGATGTCTACACCCGGGTAAAACCGCAGGCCGCCCGATAGCCACGTGTTGTGGTTAGCCAACAAACCGGCCGAGAGCGTAAAGTGTTCCAGCACCACGTTATGTTCTAAAAACAAGCTTGTGTTGGTTCTTTCGCCCCGTCTTTCGTACATTCTGTCGCTGCCATGTATACTTTTCCATTGGTCGGCAGGCAAGGTTTCGCCGTATGCCGTGCTGTAAATAACCTCCTTACGAAGGTCTGCCCCAAGGGCCGTTTTGCCCAACAGCCAGTTTACCACGGTGTTTAACGACCCGCCAAACACGTCTGTTCGGTGGTAGTTTTCGCCTTTTGCGGCACCCGTCATGCCGCGTTTCCATTGGTAATGGTCCCAGTTGCGCTGCCAGTAGATGGTTGGCGAGATGATCAGCACGTTGTTGGCCACGGGTCGGATGTTGCTACCCACCGAGGCGATGAACCTTCGCGTGGCCTCATATTGGTTGTCGCTGGCAATGCCATAGAATGTTCCTGCGCCGTAATCCTTAGAGATAAGGCCCGCTTGCCAAAACAAGTCTACCGCGTTTGCCGCGAAATTGCCTTGGTAATAGCCCTGCCGTTTACGAAAATAAGTGTTGATTGTTCCGCCATCCGACTGCGAATAGCCACCGCTAAGCTGCTGGTTCACGGCCTTCGACACCAAACTAAGGGCAGCACTGCCACCAAATGTGCCAAACGAACCACCATCTGCCGACAGCCGAACGCCGCTTTGGACCTCGGTTTTGGTCACGATGTTGATGGCACCGCTAAAAGCTGATGCGCCAAAGACACGTGCCGATGCGCCTTCGAGCACCTCGATGCGGTCGATGTCAGAAAGAGAAACGGGGAAATCGGCGGCGTTGTGCCCTGTTTGGGGATTGCTTATGTTCACGCCATTCAACAGAATGGTAATCTGATCGAACGTTCCGCCGTTGATAGAGATGTCCGTCTGTACTCCAAAGCCTCCGCGTTGACGGACATCCACGCCCGAGACTAACTTTAAAACGTCGTTAACACTGGTTGCCGCAGCCCGCTGAATATCGTCGCTGGTGATAACGGCAACAACCTTAGCCGCCTGTAAGGCGGTGAGCGGCGCACGCGAACCAGTGACCACAACCTCGTCCAGTTTCAGTTCCTTATGCGTAAGGGTGTCTGCTGCCAACGGGGTGCGGGTGCTCACGCCTTCTGCCTTGGCATGTGCCAAGGTTGCAACGCTCAGCGTGCCCACGATCACTTCTTTTCCCAAACACGAGAAAAGGGCATATCCCTTACGAGAGAAATGCGTGAAACGCAGGCTCGCACGCTTGTTGAATAATGATTTGTACATAAAATTATTTGTTATTAAAAACGGTGCAAAGGTAATAAAAAGACGAGAAACAGAGAAACTTTTTTGCGCGCAGCAAGCAAAAGGACCACTACCAAGGGCCAACCAAAGAGAAACGCAGAACCAGTGTACAAAGGCGATGAAAACGGCGCGGAGAAACGCGGGGAACAAGAAATAAAACTAAGGAAAAGAAGGGGGAAGGGAGAGAAAGAGGCCACTCCTATTTGTTAAAAATCATCACATTACGCGATAAAAGGTTGGTAAAGAGGATGGTTGAACCAATAAAAAGTATTACCTTTGCACCCGCATTTATGCACAAAACCATTTTATAAACAAAAGTTCTATGTATTTAGATCAAGCAAAAAAACAAGAGATCTTTGGACAATACGGGAAGTCTAACTCTGATACTGGTTCTGCTGAGAGCCAGATAGCATTGTTCTCCTACCGTATTTCCCATTTGACGGAACACTTGAAAAAGAACCGTAAAGATTATAACACGGAAAGATCATTGACCATGTTGGTAGGTAAGCGTCGTCGTTTGCTCGACTATCTGTACGACCGCGACATCGAACGCTATCGCGCCATCATCAAGGCTCTTGGTCTGCGTCGCTAAGACGCTAGGCAACAAGGTTGTCTTCGCTTGCGAAAACTTACTCCCCGCAACTGTGGTTAGCCACGCGTTGTGGGGAGTTTTTTTATGTTCTCCCCTGTGGTTGTCTGTCAAATGGCGCGTCATATTTCGTTGTTTTGTTTAGAACGAGCTGACCTTATTGTTTCAAACAACAATACACACAAGGTATTTCCTCATCATTCAAACGCTAAAACATTAGTTTCCTAAAAGTCTTTGTTCAGCCTTTGTTCAATAACATTTAACCGCCACACTACTAAGATGTAACACTGCAACCTCTTATGTGTAAATAAGAAAGGCTACATAACGTTTTGTAAGCGGCAAGTAAGACGGCAAACGAAGACAAGAAAACACATCTAATCTTGCATAAGGCATGTTCTAAAAATTGCTCGCTAAGGTTCGTTCGCTATTCCTTGTATCGCTCTTCATTGTCTTTTTGCTTTTATCTGGCATCTTTGGCTTACGCTTTCAGTTGCATAGTCCACTATGCTCCTTCAAGAAATAAGCTAAATCTGCTCAGCTAAAAGCTAAAAATACATTAAAGCCAAATTATTAGAACATGCCTTAGCATGATATGAATTTTATCCTGACACATTATTTGTGAGGATTTAATTTTGTATCTTTGTAACTTCTAAAAACATACGAAATGGACGACTATATTGATATTAATCGAAGTGCTTGGAATGCGCGAATTGAGACACATCTACAATCAAATTTTTATGATTTAGAAGGTTTCAAGCAAGGAAAGAACTCCATTCCCAATTTGGACAAGTCGCTACTGGGAAATGTTCGGGGTAAGAAAGTTCTGCATCTACAATGCCATTTCGGCATGGACACAATATCTCTTGCACGGATGGGGGCAGAGGCAACGGGCATTGATTTCTCTGAAATAGGAATCAATACGGCAAGGACTTTGAACGAAGAACTAGGAAACAATGCTCGATTTGTTTGCTGTAACGTGTACGACACACCTCAAGAACTACACGAAGAATTTGATATCGTATATACATCTTATGGCGTTGTTAACTGGTTAGACAATCTGAACAAGTGGGGAGACGTTGTTTCCCAAATGCTCCGACCTGGTGGCAGGTTCGTCATGGTTGAGTTTCATCCGTTACTGTGGATGCTAGACGAAAGCTTTTCTGTAATGAAATACCCTTACTCGCGTAAAGAACCATATTTAACGGACGATGTTTCATATACCGAAAATGGAGCAGATGTGCAGTGCAAAACCATTACGTGGAATTATGGTTTGTCTGACATCGTACAAGGATTACTTCGTAATAACCTACGAATAACCCACTTCGGCGAGCATAACCTTTCTCCCTACAATTTGTTTGGCAACATGAAAGAAGAACATGGATTGTTCGGTATTGAGGGTAAAGAACACCTTTTCCCTCTTTTGTTTTCTCTTGTCGCCTCAAAGGAATAAAGGCAAGCAACGCAAACAACACGCATTTTCTCCCCCCCCCCTCAGTCTGCATTTCGCTCTTTCCACAAAGGCAGTACGCAGCCGATAAGAAAGCCAGTGAGCAGGCCAACAGCATGTATGGTAAGGCTTATGCCCACCCTAAAACTGCTCAATATGCTTAGGACAACCAGTCCCAAGGCGATATAGAAGGCAGTCTTGTGGCGTTGAAACACGCCGGTGTCTAGCAAAGCGTAACCAATAAACGCACCATAAAAGCCCAGAACGCCACCCGATGCACCGAGGAAGACATAGCTATTGGTGACCGAACAGACCAAACTGCCCACCACGCCACAAGTGATAAACACCGCCACCACCTTTCCGGGCGACATGATCTCTAACAAGAACATCGCCCCATAGACATAGGATGCAGCATTACTCATGAGGTGTATCACGTCGGCATGGGCGAAAACATTGGTGATAAGCCGCCAAAATTCGCCGTCAACATATATGCTTTCTCGCTGTCCTCCACCCCATTCCAAGCAGTCTTGGGCAGTGGTGAAAAACGGATTGACACCACCTAAGACCATTACCACGAAATAAACAAAACACAGCACCAAGGGGATGGCAGCGGGATATTGCGTTTTATAGTTCTTAAACGAGAAGTCGATGCTACCTGCCGTCTGCTTAACATACAGCATAGGCTTTACGTATGGCATGTGCTTAGGTGGCCCTATGGGCAAAGTTACAGGCTGTTCACCCGCTTGCCCACCTGCAATGCGGTGCTCTTCATTGGTCATATTGGGTCTATTCTGGATAAATAAGGTTTTCTTCTTTCATGTTATTCAACACTTCGTCCACATACTTGCGCGCCTCGCGGCGAGCCGCAGGCAGGTCGTGTAGCAAGTAGTTGCCGCAGTCTTTGGCGGTGGTGCCAGGCACTTCGCCCTCGAAATTAGCCACAAACTCAAATGTGCGGCGCATCAGGTCTACGATGTCGGCCGACTGCAAGTCGCCTTTCATCAGCAGATAGTTGCCCGTAAGGCATCCCATAGGCCCCCAATACACCACGCGGTCTTTCCATTCGGGGTCGTTACGCAGAAAGGTGGCGGCCAAATGTTCCATCGTATGGATAGCGCCCTGCTCCAAAATGGGTTCGCGGTTGGGTTCTTTCATGCGCACGTCGAAGGTGGTAACAACATCGTTTCCAACGTTGTCTTTACGGCTCACGTATATGCCACGTTTCAGTTTGTTGTGGTCGATGGTAAAACTAGGTATCTTATCCATTTTGTTTTCTTGTTTAAGGGGTGATGTTGGGCAACCGCTGGGTTGCCCTTTATAATATGGTGTAAAGTTGTTTTGTTGTCAAGCGGTTCGCGCTTAGCCCGTAAAGGCACGGCCAGGGTTTAAAGGCTCTGCACGAATTGGCTAACCACAGCGAACGAACCATTGGCCATTCGTTCCCAAAAGTCGAAATACTGCGCGGCCTTTTCGTCTTTTAGTGGCACGTCGCTGATAATGCGAAAACTAACGAACGGCGTTTGATAGCGGTAACAGGTGTGGGCGATGGAACAGCTTTCCATGTCTACCGCCTTGGCTTTGGGGAAGTGTTCGAGTATGCTGCGCATCTTTTCCTTACTGTCAACAAACCAATCTCCGCTAACGATAAGTCCGCCATGAATGGGCGTTTCGCCTTTAATCGAAAGCGCGCGGCTAACCATTTCGGCAGCGGCATCAAAGCATGGGGGTAAGCCAGGCAGCTGTCCGTAGGCCACATCGGTGCCACAATACAGGTCGTGGTAGGCATAATGCGTGCCCACCACCACTTCTAAGGGGTTCATTTCCACGTCGGCACCGCCTGCCACGCCCGTAGAAATCACCAATTGGGGCGAGTAACGGGTAATGGTTTCCACGGCTCCGATGGTGCTGTTCACCTTTCCTATGCCGCATTGCAGCAATACGAGGTCGTTCGTTCCGATGCTCCCCGTAACGAAAGTAAGGTTGCGATGCGTTTCTACCTTTTCGTTTTCGAGCAACGAACGGAGCTGAACAAACTCCTTATCCATTGCCACGATAAGTGCTATTTTCATTTTTCCTTGTGTTGTTTCCTTATATTAAAGATGTGTATGGGCATGGCCGAACATCAGCCGTTGCAACGTATCGCCTTTGGGCGAACGATTTTGCATGCCTCAACATCTGCAAAGTTACGATAAAAAAACGAAGAATGCGCACGATAAACTCGTCTTGACTTTTAATATTTCTATAAATTGAGCGGAGTTTATTGTCCTTGTGCAGTAAAACCAAGACAAACACGCAGCCCATGTGCGAAGTACTGGACAAAGACACGATAAAATCTGAATTTCTGCACATTTGTCTGTGTCGAAACGTGGTTGTATATCAAAAAACAACCTGGCGGAAGTCGTTCAACACATTCTCTACAAGCAGAAAACCGGTTATCAGTGGCAGATTGTTTCTGCATTTCCATGATGTTGTTTCCGTTGGCCGTGAGCAGCATGGCCTGCAAACGCTCGCGCAGGCAGTAGTAAGCGTACGTGTTTTCCGTGCCGTTGCCCACGCGCGCGTGTGCGGCACAACCGTTTTTGTCTAGTTTTCAGCAAGAAACTTAACATTATGAGTGCCCTTTTTGTTCACCAATCGCTCACTCGGCCGCAAATATTCGATTCTCGCGAAGGTTTGTTTTGATGCAAAAAGGGGGTAGCATCTGAATGCTGCAAAATGAATTTATATTCCAACGGACTGACATTTGCACCAGTTTTTGGGCTATTTGCAGCAAAAAGCCGTGCAATTTTCAGCAAAACGCAGTGCGTTTTGGTGCTAAATGCCGTGCGTTTTGGTGCTAAACGCAGTGCAATATGCCGCTAAATGCAGTGCGTTTTGGTGCAAAACGCAAGCCAAAATGCTGCTTAATGCGACTCGAAAGGCATAAATATCCACTGAAAGTGTATAAACAAAACCTTTTAGAACCATAAAACACATGGCTGAAAAGGGAAAAATAGCGGCTAAAAAGTGGGTTTTAGGGGTTAAAAGTGGGGATTTGGGGGTTGAAAAAATACGAGTTGGCAACCAAACTAGAAAGGCAAAATGGTGCAAAA
>ERZ772986.535-NODE-535-length-23490-cov-5.828206_pt1 | contig 23490 bp, 21 predicted proteins | sample MGYA00511898_ERZ772986 | MGnify/ENA primary metagenome ERZ772986 (study PRJEB29015, sample SAMEA2737934) | human oral metagenome | biome: human oral; feature: human-associated habitat; material: dental | place: China | collected 2148 ... | reverse complement strand
AAGTTCCTCTCTTTTTTTATTTATTTCTGTAACATATGTCTTATCACATTACATTCAGTGTTTTACCCTTTATAAAATCTCAACAAAAGAGGACCGAAGTTATCTTCAGTCCTCATCTCGAAATTTATCAGATTAAATCATCCTTAACCATAAAACATTCACTTATATCATCAGATCTTATATTAAAATGTGATATGTTATTTTTTAAAAAGCATGTCAGCTGCACTTTCTGAAATTAAATCGTCTCCACCCAGAATTGTGCAATTTAGAACTCCCGCTTTGCTGACATATTCGCTTGCTTCATTCATGTTCTTATTGCTTGCTAATAGAAGAGCGCTTTTATCTGCATCGCATAAAACACCTGCACAGAGTCCGTCAGGGAAATTTAATCCATAAGTAATATAAGCGTTCTTATGCTTTCCTGCAAAGAATTTTTCGGCTATTGCTTTTGATGTTCCATATCTATCATCGCCGGCAAGTCGTTCAATTTCCCCAAGTTTTGAAACTGCATTTTCAACATTCCTGCTAACTACATCACTACCGCCGATTAAATAGAATTTCTTAAAGTTTAATGTCTTAAGATATGCCCCCCTATAGTAAAAAGACGAGGAAAGCTAAAAAATCCTCGTCTTTTTTGATACGCAGAATAGAATCACCTATTCTGCAACATCACCTTTTCGTGAATATTTGGCTGTCAAAATCTGTTTTCATAGCAATGTAATACACCACTATTTATCCTCTACTCTGATTTTGTTCTTTTGACTTGCAATGCTGTCTCCGGCTCTCCTCGCCGTGCTATGGTTGTTAGCTGCCGGTACCATAGTATCTAACACGGAATGGCTTTGATTTGGTTTATCCTTTTTCTTAAAAATATTCTTAAGTTTCATCTCAATTTCTTTCCTAACTTATAAGTCTTTAACTAATAATATCGCTGTTACTACCATTATACCTTCTAAAAAACAAAATACAACTATAGCTTTACAATAGATGTGAGACATCGAGGGGTAGAAAAAACACAATATGTCCATATTCTGAACAAAGTGGCTACGACACTATTGGTTCTATAATATGAGTGATTATTTACTAATGTAAAATCATAACTACTCTTCAAAATTATGGTTTGCTCTGTGGCTATAAGTCATAACCGGGCGCATGTGTATCTTATCCAAAAAAGAATATCCTCTTTTCTATAGAAAAATCCCTTTTACAAAGTCGTTCTTCAACAAACTTTGGTAGGTAATGTACATCTTACACCATTTGATATTCCGCAAGCTTGAAAAAACCACAAAGCTATAAAGGAATCTATATTAGTGACATTAGTCAAGAAAAAACGAACTACTGTGTCATCATAAAATTCCTAATATAAAATCCACCTCATCCAATACTTCTATGGAAGTACGTAGAAAAGAGTACGGCGAAAAGAGTTTTCAAATATATTCAAGACAATTACTTCTGACAACTAAATTAAACTTGGGTGTCTTAAAACATTGAAAAATATGGTATTCAGTTTATTTTGCATATCCATATTCATCTTAGGGCGGACGCAAAACGAGTCTACTAACAGGTTGCTATGTAACTATATTCCCAGGTAAGCATCTATTTAGAACTGGACTATTGCAATAATATTTAAATATTCTTTTCATATATACAACTTAGAAATGCAGATATTACATAGAGCACCACACTAACTAAAAATAGTATAGTTCCTGTAGCAATATTAACTGTAATATTTAATAAAGGTATATTGATTTTATCAAAAATATAATATATGACTGTAAACATCCCTATGGTTCCTAAAAATGCATACTGAGCAGCAGCTACACCCCATCTGTAATAGAATAACAAATACAAACCTTCAAAAATATGTCCTACAGAAATTGCGATTAGAAGAAACTTAGCATGTAAGCTAACATCCAAAACTATAATCGCATTGCACACTGCCACCAACATAAAGAATACAATTAAAACAAAACCTACAAAATATCTACTGAAAATTTTCAAGCTTCTTGTTATAGGTAGTGTGCTTAAAAACTTCCGTGTCCCGTAGTTATCCTCAATATAGCATGTTCTTGACAAGACAATATTACATCCCAACAGCGGACTTAAAAGACAAACCGGCTCAAAAAAAATTCTGTTTATGTCCGTCATATATAAAAAATATATCGGTGCAATAATAGTTAAAATAACTGCCACCAATATCCAACTAAAACAAAACGATATATCTTTCTTCATTAAAATAAAAGCCTTCAAAATATCGTCCTTTCTCTAGTATCCTCCTAGATAGAATAAAACATCTTCAAGTGATGCTGGTTCTACATAGTAACCATTCCTTGTATCAATAATGTTTTCATAGATTTCTCTTGTAGTTATAATATTGTCTCCTATTTTCAGGCAGCCCTTTAAATCACATGTAGCATTTTTGTCGGTTACGTTTACTTTCACATACTCACTCCGAATAGACGCAATATCATCATCAAGCTCGATTTTTCCACTTACAATATATATTATCCTATCTGCAATTTTTTCCAAATCCGACGTAATGTGTGAAGAGATGATTACCGTTTTTTCCTCATCTTTTGCAAGATGTTCCAAAATTTCTAGCAATTCCTTTCGAATTACAGGATCTAATCCAGATGTAGGCTCATCTAATATGTATATTTCTGCATTATGTGACATTGCCATAAGTAAATCAAGCTTTACCCTCATCCCGGTAGACAGCTCCTTAACTTTTTTCCCAATATCTAGCTGAAAGATGTTAATATACTTTTCCATCGTTTCATTGTCCCAATTAGAATACAGTTCCGACATCATCTTCAGTATTTTTCTAATTTTGATATTAGGATAGTAACAATCATTTTCTCCCACATATCCTACATTTTCACGAAAATTTGATATAATCTTAGGAGTTAAAGTCTTGCCTTTCCAAAAAATATCACCCTGTTCTCTTTCAATTATGTGCATTATCGCCTTTATAGTCGTTGATTTACCGGCTCCATTTGTTCCGATTATACCAATAATTTTTCCCTTTTGACATGAAAAACTGATATTATCAAGACAAAATCCCGGATATTTGACCTTCAAGTCTTTCACTTCTAATATGCTTTCCATATAAAACCTCTTATATTGTATTTTAGCTGATTACAAGGCTAATCATATTTCTTTCTATAAGTTTTTTTGTTATTTTTATCATAAAAACAGATAAAACAAAAGTCACTGTGGTCACAGCGAGAAGCAATTTAACTTCAAATAGCTCACCGTCCACTCTCCAGTTTTTTTCAAGGTTTTTCGCAAGAAATGCGAACAATACTACTGGTGCCATAACTGTGAAGCCTGCAACATGTAAGTCAAATTTGTAATATACAGGAATAAACACGCTGGTAAATAAAACACCTGTAATCATCGGAATTAGTGTACATCTATATAAAATAGAGTTCCCAAAGTAATTAAATATTAAAAGTCCGCTAAATGATAACAGCACAGATGCAACGAGAGAAAGGAGCCATTTAGCCCATAAGATTTCATCCCATGTTATCGGCAATGTCATTATAAAATTTCTAGTGCTTAAATCGTCATCCTTGTTAAAGGAATACGGAACAATAACCATGGATGATAGACAGGTATAAACAAGATAGTTCAGAGTTGGTGTTGCATCATTATCTTCAATTCCTAAACTAGAAAAAAGCATAAGCAGTACTACAGCGATGTAAATACATATATACATTCTCTGATTAAAATACAAGTCCTTTTTAACAAGTATCATTGTTTTTCTCAAAATTACACCTCCCTATCGATTATATATTTTAATTGTTGATCAATACCATTCACAATATCATCAATGTCTCTATCAATGAAAACATCTGGCTCAACACTACTAATGTAATTGTTATTAAAATCTATGTATTTTTGAGTTGTAATTCTCAATACTCCTTTGTTTATTATATTAAATGTTTTACATTCTCCACATAAACCCATAGTTTCCTGCCCTACGATTATACAATTATATGCTTTTTTTAGACCCAGAGTAAAAATGTATTCTGCAGAGCTCATAGTATTTTCATTAACTAATACATATATTTTCTTTTCTTCGATTCTAACATTACCTTTTATTGGCTCAATAATATGATTATATGCTCTTAGCCTATTTAAAACACTATAGTAATCTATGCATACTTGCTCATTTAAAAATAAAGCTAAATTTTGTTTAGCTATAGAAATATATCCTCCCAAGTTGTCCCTAAGATCAAAAATCAATGTACTAATATTTTTATTTATTAAAGAAAAGAGACATTTGAAGTCTTGTTTCGTATAAAAGCTATTAATTTTTATATATAGAATTTTATCCTTAAAAATATCAAATTTTGTTTTATATATTACGGCGCCGTTCTGCATCGAGACATTTTTAATATATTTCACTTTCTCTATAGGAATTTTTTCTTCAAAAATACCTGTATTATTCACAATGTTAAAATAAACATATCCTTGTTTTCTGATTCTCCCCATCATTATATCTTCTAGAACTAAGCTTTTAGTTATATTAATATTAAAATTATATCTAGTAGAATAATCTTCTAAAATGGAATTTATATTTTCACCATTAATACTTTTGATTTCATAAGGAATTTTCTTTTGTTTTTTTTCTTTTATCCAATATAAGTGGTTTTGGTTCCACAATATTGGTGCATGTGTGAAATTCAAATTGACGTTTGATGAATATTTCAGATGTGGATCATTCATTTTTCTAAATAATTCCGAGATATAATAATCACCATCATCATTTCTTATCATAGAATAATAATTATTGCAGAGTTGTTTCCATTTATTCTCTTCTAATTCTCTAAATAAATATTTTTCTCCCACAAGTCCAATAATAGTGTCTAAAATATTTTTTTCCATATTATCACCTGCAACAAAGTTCATTTGTTTTATGATCTTTTGTTAAATTATATTCAACCGCTCTGCAGTCACTACATCCAAACCTATATACACATATTTTACATTTGTCTTGATTATTTTTAGTTGAATATATAATATCTTTATATATATTACTTCTTAAAGCAGTTATAATATTCGTATGTCTTATATTGTCAATAACATAATCATCCATCATAGGACATGGGATAATTGTACCATCTAGTTTTATTGCAACTTTGCCATAAAGACAGCTATTCTTTGTTTGCAACATAGCGTATGTATATTGATTTATAGGCATTTTAAAAGATTTTCCTTTTCCTAATATTTCTTCCCAATCTTTAGGTCTATAGTTTGCAGGTTCTATTACAGTATCAATACAATAAGCAACTTCAACCTTCGATGAAGTATTAATATATTTCTCTAATTCATACTGATTTATATTGTTAGCTAATATTGTCAAATTCAACTCGATATTATAGCTTTTTATTTTTTTAATATGATTTTCAAGGTTATTATTATCACCTATGTCTGAAGAAATATATTGATTAACCACTTGATAATTTATCTTGACATTGTTTTTCTGAAAAAATTCGAGCCAATACCTATCAAGCAAGCTACCATTTGTATATACTTCTTGCTTTTGAACTTTTGTATTACAAAAAACTATCATTTTTTGTAATAAATCTTTGTATATCAATGGATCTCCACCAATATAAATAATTTCTTGACACCCTAAATTTAATGCATTGTCAACTGCTTCTATTAGCATCTTATAATTTATTGTTTTATTAATATTGTGTTTTTTGCATCCAGTTTTTCTATTTAAATTTGGACTGCAAAAATCACAATTATATGAACATCTATCAAAAACAATATACATGGTCTCCAAATATGGTTTATTGTTAATAATAGATTGTGTGGTTTCATCTGCTCCAAAACAACTGTGGTCAATCCATATAGGCTTTTCATAATAGCATCCGAGTTGCTGTTCGCATAATTCATCAAAAAATGAATTCCTTTCTATATTTATATTTTTTTCGGCTTCAACCAATAAGCCAACATTTTCACTGTCTAATTCCCACATGCGACCTGTTGAAAGATCATATAAACAACCTTCCTCATTATTAGTTACTAATCTACAAAATGTATTTAACCTAAAATACGTCATTATTTTCACTTCACTTTCTCAATAACATTAAAAGAATATTTCATAATAATCAGGGGTCTTTTCGAGGTTTTCACATATTTTTTTCAACAACATGCTCTTTGATTGTATTTCTAATTTGCAAAATCCATCCTGTAAATTATCTGATTCATTTAGATATGCAAAGCAAGCACTACACACTCTACGAATAGGACACTTTTTTTCTTGACAAGTTGCCATCAACTTAGAAAACTTGTAAGTGATTTTGCTTATTTTTTTATAGTCAATTCCGTCTAAAACATTTCCTATAATACATTTATTTCCTGTCTTTTCGCAAGGTGTAATCTCTCCTGTTGGCAATACCGTCAATTTACTTCCTGGGATACATGAGTTATTTAATGGCAATCTAGAGGTTCCTTTACTTCCGACAAGTAAACTAATCTCATTAATAAAAAAAGGACCTAAAATTGTATTTGTTTTATCTCCATAATATTGTTTTTCTAATCTATCTCTTAAAACTTCAAGTGATTTTTCTTGATTTTGCTTTTCATATATTTGACTGCAAGCATATTTTTTTTCGCAAAACTCATAATATGTTGTATCCAATTGATTAATTGCACTTATTCTCACATTACATCTCGAAATAATATCGTAATTCTCGTAAAAAAAATCGGCTAGTTCTAATAAGTCTGTGTATTTATCAACACAACACAATAGCAATATTTCTACATCTTTATTTATATCAAATTCAATAATTTTTTTCAAATTATTCCAAACAATATCAAATGTATTAGCTCCATTTGCTAATTTCCTATTTCTATCGTGATTTGCCTTGTATCCATCTAAGCTGACAGCAATTGTGAAATTATTTTCAATTATAAAGCTTATTATTCGTTCAGTGAGTAAAATCCCATTTGTAGTTATTCCAAATTTAATATCAGGTATTTGCTCCTTTGCGTAATCTACTATACTTTCCATCAAATCAAACTGGAGTAAAGGTTCTCCTCCATAAAATGAAATACTTGGTGCATTATTTATGCCTTTATCTCTTTTATTTTTCACATTTATGCTAAACAAATCAACAGCTCTTTTTGCCGTATCAAATATCATATTGTGATTATTATAGTTAATATGATCTGGGTATTTATCACTATACATACAGTACTCACATCTAAGATTACAACTTCCAGTCAAAACCAACTGTAAATTCATAAAGTAAGAATCATCAATTAATTTTTTTATGTATTTTTCATCCCAGTACTGAATTTTATTTTTTACGATGTATTCAGAAAAAACATTTAGTTTTAGGTATTTATTTAATAATTCACTTTGTATTCCTTCAATATTATTTGATTTATTGTTTAACACTTTTTTTAGTTCATTGTTAAATGGGATATAATACCCTGATGAATTATCATAAAGATATTTATTTCCCTTTGTTTCTATTTTTAACATATTTACTTCTCCTTTTTATAAAACGCCAATACAAGTTTTTATAATTTTAGAAATAGCTTACATCATTTCTTATTTATAATGCACCTACACCAATAAATGAGCCTGCTTCTAATGCTATAGGTCCGGTAGAAAGTCCTACTAGACATATAGATCCGCACACAATTAACATCCAACCTGCGCCACCAGTCTCTTCTGAAATTTCGTTTACTAATACTTCTTCATTCATGCACTTCATAACAATCCCTCCAAAGTTTATCAACTTGTATCAGCGTTTTATTGACTAAGGTTATTTATGGTTTAAATATCTTTCTGATAATATATCTATAATTAACGAGGTCAACCAAGATATTTGTGCCAATAATATACACATTGAATATGTATGTATATTATAAAAATACAATAATCCTGCTATAACAATACCCACACTAAAAATTGTCCTTACCGCAATTTTGCAGTATTTTTCAATATTTTTTGTTACATATTTAACTCGTGGTGCAAATAAAAATACCATTGCCGTTCCCATAATTGTTACATTCAAGAATACTAAATTTTGATTAACAATTGTTTTGCTCCCTATTAAAATACAGAATGCAACAATCAGTAAAATAGATAGTAAAATACAATTCCTTCTTGACTTTGAATGATATCCTCCACCAAAACTCCTTAAAGATATAAAAAACATAAAAAAAGCTAATAGTTCTACTATTTTTGAAAATAAAGCAGCAATTGTCAATGAACATACCATACTTATCGATGTTTCAAATAGTACCGTATATCCGTATAAATATATATTTTTTTGGGTTATTGATATTCTTTTTTCTCTAATACCTAATTCAACAACTTTGTTGACCAATTCGTCAATCATTATAATTCAACCCTTTCTATACGAAAAAGCATCATCGGGTATTTCGGGCTGATGGAAATGCCAAATGCACGCACTATTTACAGTTTGTATCACTAACAATAGCGTTAATGCATCTAAACATTTCATCAATAAATTAGTTCTTTTCTTATCTTTTTTCATTACAACCACCCTTTCCAAACTATTATTTCTATTATTCTCTAAATTATAAAATATACAATTATTTTTTCAACTAAAGAGGTAAATATTGAAGCTTTAACGGCTATTTCTGCAACTTTCTTGCAAATAAAAGAGTTCTATTTACAAAAAACTATCCTAGTTAGAAGTGTACCCTCTTTACTGGACAACCAGTAAGGAGGGTATTTTTATGTGTTACAGTCATGAGTATAAGTTAGAGTGTATCGAGCTATATAGACAGGGAATATGGCCTGAAACACCAGAAGGAATAAAAACATCAAACTTTCATCTAATGGTTCGATACTGGGTTCGTATCAACGAAACTAAGGTGACTTTTATGGCGAATAAAACCAATAGTTTGTCACATACAAAATGGATGTGCAGATACAAAGGAGTTGAAATAATAGAAGGACATGTGATGCCTGACCACATTCACCTTGTGCTAAGCATACCGCCTAAGATTAGTGTATCTAGTTTCATTGGATATCTCAAAGGCAAAAATTGCTTTGATGATGTTCGAGAAGCATACGAATCTTAAGTACAAATTTAGGACCAGACACTTTTGGGCTTAAGGATACAATGTAAGTACGGTAGGATTGAGCGAAGAGACAATTAGAAAATATACCAGAGAGAAAGTGAAGCATGACCAAGCGATGGATAAACTCAGTGTGAAAAAATACGAAGATCCGTTCAAAAGATAAAGAGCCCCTTTGAGGTGTAGTCAAAGTGGCAAAGGCAATGTAGCTTGAATAAAGCGAGAGCTAGCGCCTTGAGACGCTAGCCTAGTAACTATTGGGCTTCTAGCCCTAGAGCAAACCACCCTTTTGAAATTTGTTTATTATTTTCATTGGTACCCACACGATAATTTAAAATACCATTATAATGTACAACTCGTACATAGGGGGACATATTAATACCACAGAAATTTGTTATTTTATTTGATTAATTTTAGCCACCCACTCTGAAACTCTACATACTATCATGTAAAGAAACAAATTATTTGACATTTACTCACTACTTTTTGTGATATTCTAATGTAACTATTATTCACACATTGTCGGTAAAACTAATATTGCAGTAAAAAGATTCCCTTGAATATCAATTGATAACATACCTCCACACTCGCTTGCCATAGCCTTAACGCTTTTAATGCCAACGCCATGAATTCCATCATCATTCTTACTTGAAATAAACTCGTCGTCTTTTATTTTTAAAAATTGAGGGTTGAATTTATTTTGAATTTTAGTAACCAGAAAAGCTCCATTATTCTTCATGAAAATGTTACAAAAAACATTAAAATCCAACTTTCCTTTTTCAGAAGCCTGAATTGCATTGTCCATTAAATTCCCTAACATAACAACATAATCCATTTTTCTAATTCCGTTTAATGAGCACCTAGGTTCTACTTGTATATTCAGACTCACTCCCTTTTGGAGAGCATCTTCTTTTTTTTCTGATAAAACCGTATCTAAAAAGGGTATATTAGAATATAAATCAGTTTCATTTCCAGTTATAAGTGACTCAAAATTGTCTAAATATGTCATAATCTCCGTTTCACTTTTTTCATTTGCTACTGCTCTCAATCCAGATAGATAATATTTAAAATCATGAATAAGCATTTGCTGTTTCTCATACATTGAACTTATTTTTTTATAATGATGTCTATTCAAGTTTTCTTTTGTTACAATCCAGTCCTGTTGCACTGTTTGAAATAGTGTTTTTTCATATCTATTGAAAGCTGAAAATACAACAATATTACTTACCAGCATAAATACAAATAGTATCGTCAATAAAATCTTGACAGCATTTGACTCAATACTTTCTACTCCAATAAAATATGAAACAAACATCATTCCAAGGCTTGCAAGTGGTATACAAATATATAACCAAAAGATTTTATCGGTGAGCTTATTTTTATTTTTGTCTGTAATATGTTTAATAATTGTCAAAATTGTAAAACTCATTAGTTTTATGGTAAAAGTTTGCCACGGCATCGAAGCTAAATACAAACTACTATCTTTATTTGTCGTTTCTGAAATAACTACAAATAAAAACTCACATCCAAGCAATACAGATAGTACCACTATAAAATACATTAGTTCCTGTACAGGTTTCGCATCAAATATAATTACAAGATATATAAGTAGTACCATTGGTATGATTAACAGATTTAATATTGATTTTCCCACAATATGTATAGAAAATTGGATCGATGCAAAAATTACAAAAATTACAACATTTATACTTTTATTTCTGGCTGCTGTCCGTTTATGAAAATAACCTGAAAAAAACTTGTGACTTATATATAAGTCAGTAACACAACTAATAGCAAGTATAACACTATTCAGTAATTCCATAAAAACCTCCTATAAAAAGTCAAGCAGTTTTTAAGCTGTCAACTTTGTTTTTTCTCGTATCATTAATGCCTGATTGAATTCTTCCTGATTGTTCAGCATTGTAAATACGATCCTTGCTACTTTTCTAGTCAAAGCAATAATTGCTCTGCCAGAACCTTTTTCTTATTTCATGCGGCAGTAATCTATCATTAACTTCCATTCAGAAGTGTTTTGTGGTTGTCTGATGATTCCCATCGCCACTTGTACGAATGCCGTCCTCAGTTCCTGAGGACCGTGTTTAGTAATCTTTCCTCTACGCACAGTTTTGTTTGAATCATGATTGCTAGGAACAATTCCAAGATATGATGCAAATCTTTTAAAGTTTCCATCAAACCTGCTCATGTCGTTTGTGTATGCTGCAATCGTAACCGCACCTATTGGTCCAATACCTGGCATTGTTTTTAGCAGTTCAACATTTCTATTTTCTGCAACCATCTTTTCAAGTTGTTCTTCAATAGTCTTGATTTGTTTCTGCAAATCATCTAAACTATCTAATATCACTTTTAGTGATGAGGCATTGAATTCTGAAAAGCTGTGATCCGCGAGATCTTGATACAATTCCTGCCTCTTTTTCTTGCTTTGGAACTGGGCTGATTTGGTTTCTATCCCATATCCAAGCATCATCCCGTGAATCTGGTTTTTCATTTTCACGGTGGCTTGCACCAAGATACTTCTTGTTTTAAGCATCCTTCTGATCTCTTCACTTGTCTGATCACATAAATGCGATTCCGGCAGCATTTCCTTCAACAAATAAAACGCTAATGTTTCAGCATCGTGTGCATCATTTTTATTTGTACTCATGGTTATGACCTTGAACTTATTGGTATTGACCACCACTACGCTGAAGCCTTCAGCTTCCATTTTGTTCTTAAAGAACCTTGCGTTACCTGTTGATTCAACTGCCAGTTCTATGACATGACCGCTTTTGCTTTCGATCCCATGCATTCGATCGGTAAAATCGGTATATCCCTCTGCATTTGTTCTAAATTCACCTTCCAGTTCGATTACACCTGATTCTTCATCAAGTGCACAAACTGTGAACTGAGTTTTGTGCAGGTCTATCCCTACACACATTCTTTTGTTTTCTGTCTCGCTCATTTTCTTTCTTCCTTTCGATTTTCAGCAAGACAGCTTACTGTTTGGCAATCCGAGCCAATCTCCTATTCGGTCTTTATCGACCACTGCATGTTTCGATGCTAACCCTCTCATTCTCCTTACAAGACCTCTATGGATCATAAATTATGTCGAGCTAGTATCTACTCTGTCTCACTGCTGCAACCATTGTACAACAGCATCAAGAGTACTCGCATTACCTACTGTTTACTTTTTATCATGCCTCTTTAATACCTGTTGGATAAATAAATTGCCATTTTATTTTTAAATTCTCTTTCTTTTGATCTTGAAATATTTAATACTGTTCCATCAACCAATTTAACTTCATTAATTTTAAATCCAATCACGTGCTGCATATTAACAAAATAACTGTTATGTGCATATGCAAATAAAAAAGGCTCTATTTCATCATACAATTGCGAAACTGTTTTATTGCATACTTGCTCCTTGCTTTGCTTTATTCCTCTATCATATAAAAATACACTGCTTCCATGCTTTCTTTTGGTTATATACAAAATATCATCTTGTAAAATAAATGATGTTTCATTTCTATATGTAAGAGAAACCATATTTGCCTCTCCACGTCTATGCAATTCATCAACAATTACATTTAACTCATTAATCATCTTATCAGTATGATATTTTTTCAGCAAATATCTGTATGCATTTACCTCAAAAGATTTTACTGTTGGGAAACATACACCGGAACAAAAAACAATGATTGTATACGGATATTTTTTTCTAAATTCTATTGCCGTATCATCACCATTCATACCTTCCATTTTCATATCAAGAAATAGAAGGTGAAATGGTATCTGTTTTTCAAAATCTTTAATAAGTTCCTCTCCCGAACTGTATTTATAAAATACTATTTCATCAGACGTTATGCCGATATGTTTATAAAACAAGCCCTCAATATAAGTCGCATAATTTAAATCATCGTCACATATTGCTACATAATACATAGTTTTCTCCTTTAAAGTATCACAATAAGTATAACTTTTTTAAATTTATATACAGTCTAATATGCTATTACATACCATTTAGGCCATAGCTTTACAGTAGATATGATTTCCTTTGTAAAAAATGATTGAGTTTCTTGTAATTATTTTATCACAAAACCAACTAACGAAAGGACATAAAATCGCTATGAATAGTATACCACATCCCTAGCGATACCAAATTTATACTATAACGGCTATATCGTGATGATGGCACGCTACAGCTTGTCTAATAAAACACCATATACCTATATCGTGAACAAAGCTGATACTACACCATTGATTTTGTAATGCGAGCGATTACTTACGTCGGTTACTTACCTGAACAATTCAATAATATCATATAACCTTTTTCCTTCTAAAGATTTTATCTCACATAATCGACTAATGTACACATACCTTCTAAATAACAAAATACAACAGATTTAATTTACATCTATCAAAGTATCGCAATACGCACAGCGCACATCCCCATCTGCTCCAGTCTTAAAGCGCTGAGCTAGCTCCTGCTCTATTTGAGAAATACACTTAGAATTTCCACATTTACACCCTTTATCATCCTGAGCTAAAGTCTTATCTCTAGAGGTTCCTGCGCTTCCCTCTAGAAGTGTCAAAATAAGCGACATCCTCATAAACTTTCCATATAGAGCCTGCTTAAAATAGCATGCGCGCGGATCATTATCAACATCTACACTGATTTCATTTACCCTAGGCAGCGGATGCAGGACGCTCATGCTTTCCTTTGCGCTGGCAAGCTTTGCTCTTGTCAAAACATAGCTATCCTTTAGTCTCTCGTACTCCTCAAGGTCATCAAAACGCTCTCTCTGAATTCTCGTCATATAGAGGATATCGAGCTTTGGTATAGCCTCCTCTAGCGATGTAGTTTCAACAAAAGGCACATTATTTTTCTCTAAAATCTCAGACTTAATATAGGCAGGCAAGCGCAGCTCCTTAGGAGATATCAGAACAAAGCTTACGCCTTCGTATCTTATCATCGCTTTTATCAGTGAATGTACGGTTCTTCCGTACTTCAAATCTCCGCAAAGCCCTATAACCATATTATTTAGCCTTCCGTGCTCCCTGTATATGGTCAAAAGGTCTGCAAGCGTCTGAGTCGGATGCGCATGACCGCCATCTCCGGCGTTGATTAGCGGAATCGAAGCACTTTCAGCCGCAACAAGAGGGGCTCCCTCATATGGATGCCTCATTGCTATTATGTCTGCGTAACAGCTTATTACCTTTGCAGTATCCGAAACGCTTTCGCCCTTTGATACCGAAGCGCTCGAAGCAGATGAAAATCCCAGAACGTTTCCGCCGAGTTCCATCATCGCCGCCTCAAATGAAAGCCTTGTCCTCGTCGAAGGCTCATAGAAGAGTGTCGCAAGCTTCTTACCCTCGCATGACTTGCTGTACTTCTTCGGATTTTCCATTATATCGCAGGCTCTTTTGATGATTTTATCAAGCTCTTCAACACTGAGCTCGTCAATATCTATGATACTCCTCGCGTTTCCTTTTGATAGAAGAATATCTGACACTTTGAAATCACTCATTATTTTATCCATCCTTCGTCACTTGGATTATCTCTGAATGCAAGCAGTCTCTTCCTGTCCTCCGGGAGGATATAGCTTTCGTCCACTGCCACCTCGCTGATTACATCAAAATTTGTCAGCGAAATGTTCTTGAGATTTTCCTGAGCCAGTCTATCGAGCCCCTTCTTCATTCCGTATGTGAAGATACTCACGATTCCAAGAACTTCTGCACCGGCATTTCTAAGAGCAGTAGCCGCATCGATAACGCTTCCACCGGTTGAAATCAAGTCTTCAACAATTACGACCTTATCTCCCTTGTTCAGCTGACCTTCAATTTGGTTTCCTCTGCCGTGGTCCTTTGCGCCTGAGCGAACATATCCCATAGGAAGTCCCAGAATATGAGCAGCGATAGCTGCATGAGCGATTCCTGCTGTTGCGGTTCCCATTATTACATCTGCCTCCGGATACTCTTCCTTGATTACATCTGCGATGGAATTTTCTATTAAAGTTCTTACCTCCGGTGCTGTAAGCGTAAGTCTGTTGTCGCAGTAAACCGGGCTTTTGATGCCGCTCGCCCATATGAACGGCTCATCCGGTCTAAAGAAAACTGCTTTGATTGACAGCAAACCCTTTGCTACATCCTTTTCTCTCATAACTTTGCTCATTTCTTCCTCACTTCCTTGCTCTATCCGATAAACTCTCTGCAGCATCTCTCGTATGCTGAAACTACATCCTCAGCTTGAGTTATAGGTCTTCCGACAACTATGTAGTCAGAACCAATTTTCTTAGCTTCAGCAGGTGTCATAACTCGCCTCTGATCGCCCTTTTGTGAATCAGAAAAGCGAATTCCCGGAGTTACAGTCACAAAATTTTCTCCGCATGCGTCGTGTATTCCCTCAGCCTCCTGAGCTGAACATACAACACCGTCAAGACCGGAATCTCTAGTCATCTTAGCGTAATGTAAGACAACATCGACTAGTGGCTTTTCTATCAAAAGGTCATGCTGCATCGCTTCTTCATCTGTAGACGTGAGCTGCGTTACCGCAATCAAAAGTGGCTTTTCGCTCCTCTTTCCTTCTCTTTCGCAGAAACTCTCGTAAGCTTCCTCAAGACCCGCCTTTGCTGCTTCCATCATCCTCTTTGTTCCGGCAGCATGCACATTCACGATGTCTGCGCCGAGACCGCCTAAAACTCTCATCGCGCTTGCCGCTGTATTAGGTATATCATGAACCTTTAGGTCGACGAATACCTTATGTCCTCTGGCTTTAAGCTCTCTGACCATCTCCGGTCCCTCAGCATAGTAAAGCTCCATACCTATCTTAACAAACGGGCGTAGTTCTCCGAATTTCTCCAGAAAAACTATGGTCTCACGCTTGCTCGAAAAATCACATGCTATTATTACATCTTTCCCCATTAAATCGCTGCTCCTATTATCTCATTCAAATCGTTTATTCCATACTTTTTCATCGCCGAAGGAAGTCCTTCTATGATGTCCTTACAAGCAAAAGGATTAACCAGATTTGCCGCACCGACCTCGACAGCCGTAGCTCCTGCCATCATCATCTCCAGTACATCCTCACTACTGCTGATTCCACCCATGCCGACTACCGGAATTCTAACAGCCTTAGCAACCTGATACACCATTCTGAGAGCTACCGGAAACACCGCACTTCCGGAAAGACCACCCATAACATTTGCAAGTATAGGTTTTCTAGTCTTAAGGTCCAGTCTCATAGCCTGAATAGTATTTATCAAAGCTACTGCGTCCGCTCCGGCATCCTCACAAGCCTTTGCAATCTCCACAATATCTGTTACATTCGGCGATAGCTTCATGATAACCGGCTTATCGCTCACGCACTTGACCGCCCTCGTCACATCAGCAGCACATGAAGCATCAGTGCCAAATGACATACCACCACCGTGAACATTTGGGCAGCTGATGTTAATCTCGAGCCATCCCACCTCGTCCTGCATCGCCATCTTCCTTGCAGTCTCTACGTATTCACCTATTGAAAATCCGCTAACATTAGCCAAAATCTTCTTATTAAAGCATTCTCTCAGCTTTGGAAGTTCCTCTGATATAACCCTGTCGACGCCCGGGTTTTGAAGGCCTACCGAATTTATCATGCCACCCTCGGTCTCAGCGATTCTCGGTGTCGGATTTCCAAATCTTTCCTCACCCGTCGTTCCTTTACATGAAAAACTTCCGAGAATATTTATGTCATATATCTCTGCAAACTCGTATCCGTATCCGAAGGTTCCACTGGCGGGAATTACCGGGTTGTCAATCTCTATACCACAAAGCTTAACTTTAGTATTTACCACAGTATCTCCTCCTTTCTCATAACGGGACCTTCCTTACAGATTCTCTTGTTGCCTGTCAGGGTCTTACACGAGCATCCCATGCAGGCACCGAAGCCACAGCCCATTCTCTCTTCAAAGCTGAACTGCCCGCTTCCGGAGCTTGCAGCATATACAGATTTTAACATCGCCTCGGGACCACAGGTGTAGATGTAGCTGTGCTTTATGCCTGCGATAGGCTTATCGACAAATCCTTTGATTCCATAGCTTCCATCAGCCGTCGTAATCATAAGTTCATCTGCAAGCTTTGAAAACTCTTCCACATAGAACATATCCTCAGCCTTATTGAAACCGAGCAGAACCTTTACCTTCTTTCCCTCTGAAACCAGTCTCTTCGCAAGAAGGTAAAGGGGCGGAATACCTACACCCCCGCCTACCAAAAGCGGCTCATCGCCGGACTCTGAAAGAGAATATCCATTTCCCAGTCCAACTAGAACATCCAGCTCCTCGCCGGCTTCATACTCGCTGAGCTTGGCAGTTCCTCTTCCCATTATCTTATATATTATGGTCAGCTCGTCTTCCTCGAGATCGCATATTGAAATCGGTCTGCGTAGGAAAAACCCCTTGAGCTTGATATTTATAAATTGTCCCGGCGCTGTTACAGCCGAAACATCGCCTGCGAGCCTCATCCTGTAAATGTCATCGCTCAGCTTCTTGTTTTCGACTATCTTCAAAATCCTTTGCTGCATTTTATACCTCATATACTCTTTGATTTTAATACCTCAGGTCTCAACTGGGCGCTTGCGTCCTTCAAGACTCTCGTGTTTTTCCAAGGAGTGTAATTACGCATCTATAGTTGAAATTGTCAGTGTCATTTCCTCAAGTACATCTAGCAGAACTCTAACCGTATCCAGTGAAGTTAGCATGGTTACATTGTTTTCTGTCGCTGAACGTCTAATCTTGTGACCATCGCTCTCCTGCCCGAATGAGCCGATGTCTTTGGTGTTCAAAACATATGCCATGTGTCCCTGGTGTATTGAGTCCAGTATTTCGTGGCTTCCCTCGCTGATCTTTCTTAGGATTCTGGTCCTTATTCCATTCTCCTTTAGGAATAGAGCAGTTCCCTCTGTTGCCTCGATATTGAATCCGAGATTGTAGAATCTCTTTATCAAAGGGAGTGCCTCTTTCTTGTCCTTATCTGCAATCGTTGCAAATACGGTTCCATAGTTCTGCAGATGCATTCCCGAAGCCTGAAGTGCTTTATATAGCGCTCTGTTCAGCTTGTTATCATATCCTATTGCTTCACCTGTTGACTTCATCTCAGGTGATAGGTATGCGTCTAGCCCCTTTATCTTATTGAATGAGAATACAGGTGCCTTTACATAATATCTCTTCTTCTCCTCAGGATATATATCAAAGAATCCCTGTTCCTTGAGACTCTTGCCCATGATAACCTCTGTCGCAATGTCTGCGAGACTGTAGCCTGTTGCCTTTGATAGGAAAGGTACAGTCCTTGATGAGCGTGGGTTTACCTCGATTATATATACATTTTCTTCTTCATCTACGATGAACTGGATGTTATAAAGCCCTATAATTCCAATACCCAGTCCCAGCTTCTTCGCATACTGAAGTATTATTCCCTTCACCTTGTCGGAGATACTGAAAGCAGGATATACGCTGATTGAGTCACCCGAGTGGATACCTGTTCTCTCAACGAGTTCCATAATTCCCGGGATAAATACGTCCCTACCGTCACAAATCGCATCGATTTCAACTTCCTTACCTTGAATATACTTATCAACCAGCACCGGCTTGTCATTATCAATCTCTACTGCAGTCTTGAGGTAGTGTCTAAGCTGATTCTCGTCAGCTACAATCTGCATAGCTCTTCCGCCTAGAACAAAGCTTGGTCTTACAAGCACCGGATATCCAACGCTCTCTGCGGTTTTGATACCTTCTTCTATATCGGTTACCGCCTTTCCTTTCGGCTGTGGAATGTTAAGATCTACGAGAACTCTCTCAAAGCGATCTCTGTTCTCGGCTCTTTCGATAGCCTCGCAGTCAGTTCCTATAATCTTGACACCTCTATCTTCTAGTGGCTGGGCTAGGTTGATAGCTGTCTGTCCTCCTAATGAAGCGATAATCCCATCCGGATTTTCAAGAGCGATTATGTTCATGACATCTTCTGGTGTCAAAGGCTCAAAGTAAAGTTTATCGGCTGTCGTATAGTCTGTTGAGACCGTCTCGGGATTGTTGTTTATGATAATTGCCTCGTATCCCTCTTTTCTAATTGTCTGAACCGCATGAACTGTTGAGTAGTCGAACTCTACTCCCTGTCCAATCCTTATTGGACCGGCACCCAGCACGAAGATTTTCTTCTTAGCAGTAACGATGGAATCGTTATTTCCGCTATATGATGAGTAGAAGTATGGTATGTATGCGCCCGTATGACAAGTATCTACCATTCTATAAACAGGAAGCATCTTGTTTTCCCATCTCAGTTTGAACACGTCCATCTCGTCCATATCCCACTGTCTAGCGACTTCGATATCCCCAAAGCCCATCTTCTTCGCCTCGAGAAGCACATCCATATCGCCCCTATTCTCCGCAAGTTTTCTCTCCATCTTCACCATGTCCGCAAATACCTCTATGAAGTATGGCGTAATTTTAGTGATATCAGAAATGATTGAAACATCTACAGCTCTTCTTAGAAGCTCACAAATTGCGAAGATTGCATCGTCTCTAAATGTCTTTATGTACTCGAGCATGTCCTCATTTGACATCTCGACGAACTTATTCATTCTGAAGTGGTCAACGCCGATTTCAAGTGAACGAACCGACTTTAGCAGGCACTCTGCAAGGTTTGAACCTATGCCCATAACCTCACCGGTAGCCTTCATCTGCGTACCCAGTTCATTTGATGCACTGGCAAACTTATCAAATGGAAATCTTGGAAGCTTTGCAACAACATAGTCGAGCACCGGTTCAAAAGCAGCTGTTGTATTTGCAATCTCTATATCCTCGAGCAGCATTCCCATAGCAATCTTTGCTGTAACTCTAGCAATTGGATATCCGCTGGCCTTTGATGCCAGTGCCGATGAACGTGATACACGCGGGTTGACCTCTATCAAGAAGTATTTGCTTGAGTTAGGATCCAGTGCGAACTGCACATTACAGCCACCTTCAATCTCAAGCTCTCTAATAATCTTTATAGCGCTGTCGTTTAGCATCTTTAGGTCGTGGTCCGAAAGAGTCATGATCGGTGCCACAACCATTGAATCACCGGTGTGCACGCCGACAGGGTCTATGTTCTCCATTCCGCATATGGTAATCGCATTGTCCTCGGAGTCACGCATTACCTCAAACTCAATTTCCTTATATCCCTTAACACTCTTTTCTATCAAAACCTGATGAACCGGTGATAGTTTAAAAGCATTAGTTCCAAGCTCCTCGAGTTCCTCTTCATCGTGTGCAAAGCCACCGCCCGTTCCGCCAAGAGTAAACGCCGGTCGTAAAACTACCGGGTATCCAATCTTCTTAGCCGCTTCCTTAGCCTCGTCCAGATTATATGTAATCTCTGATGGAATTGTAGGTTCTCCGATGGACTGGCAGAGTTCCTTAAATAGCTCTCTGTCCTCTGCTCTTTCAATACTTCTAATGCTTGTTCCCAGAAGCTTTACATCGCACTCCTTAAGTACGCCCTTTCTGTCCAGCTGCATGGCAAGATTTAGTCCTGTCTGTCCTCCTATGGCAGGAAGAATTGCGTCAGGTCTCTCATAGCGAAGAATCTTTGCCACATATTCCAGTGTCAAAGGCTCCATATAAACCTTATCCGCTATAGTCGTATCCGTCATTATAGTCGCAGGGTTTGAATTTACCAGAACTACTTCGTAGCCCTCTTCCTTGAGCGCTAGGCAAGCCTGTGTGCCCGCGTAGTCAAATTCAGCAGCCTGTCCGATTACGATAGGACCTGAACCTATGATAAGTACTTTTTTGATATCTGTCCTCTTTGCCATTTTCTACCTCCGAAAATATATATGAATTTGAATTATTTACTTTCTAGTTTGCCTTGCTATTATCTGCGGTATGCTATCTTACCGTTGCAGAGCGTAAGCATGCACTGTCCCTTGACCTTTTCTCCCTCAAAAGGCATAGCCCTACCCTTTGTCAGGAATTCCTCTGAGCGAATCTCATATTCATTCTCAAGATCAAATATTGTAAAGTCAGAAGCTGCTCTCTTTATTCCAAAGCGCTCACGTGGAGCCGTTGTCATAAGCTTTAACAAGTACTCCAGGCTCAAAACTCCCTCAAGCACAAGCTTCGTATATAGCAGTGGAAACGCGGTTTCTAGCCCAACTATGCCGAAATTGCTATCCTTAAGACCCTGGTTCTTTTCATCCTCGGTGTGAGGTGCATGGTCAGTTGCAATCATATCCACACTTCCATCCAGGATTCCCTCTATCAAAGCCTCTTGATCCTCTCTCGCTCTAATTGGGGGATTCATTTTATACCAGCCGTCCTCCTTTAGATCCATGTCATTCATTATCAGGTAATGAGGTGCAGTCTCGCAGCTCACATCCACCCCGCTCTTCTTAGCATCTCTTATAAGCTCTACGCTCTCCTTGCTGGAAATATGGCAGGCATGAAACGGGCAGCCTGTCTCATCAGCTAGCTTTATGTCGCGCTCTACCTCACGCCATTCGCTCTCGCTACAGATTCCAAGGTGATTGTTCTTCTTTGCATACTCACCGTCGTGAATATATCCGCCCTTAACCAGGCTTTCTACCTCGCAGTGTGCAACGAGAATCTTCCCCAGCTCCTTTACCTGATACATAGCCTCTCTCATGAGCGACTTATCCTGAATTCCTCTACCATCATCAGAAAAGGAAATTGCATAAGGTGCCATAGCCTCCATATCTGCAAGTTTCTCACCCTTTTCTTCAAGGCTTATCGCTCCGTAAGGATGCACGTTTATTACCGCATCTCTTTCGATTATCTCAAGCTGCTGTCTTAGGTGCGTCAGGCTATCCGGAACCGGCTTTAGGTTTGGCATTGTGCAAACGTCTGTGTATCCGCCTGCTGCTGCCGACTTACTTCCCGTTGATATTGTTTCTTTATATGAAAAACCCGGCTCACGAAAATGCACATGCACATCGCAAAAACCGGGAAATATAGCATAGCGAGAATCATCAAAAAGCTCGCAGTTAAGGCTGTTATCAGCCGTCTTTTCTAAAGCCTCTATTACTTCTTCTTTATTTAGCATATATAGCTTTGTGTTATTTAGAGTCATTGGTCTTCCTTTCGATTCCTAACCCTTGGAATATACCTTCATCCTGAAACAAACCCGCGCCTTGCAATAAAAAAACCTTGCCGACGACAAGGTTAGTATACAAAAACATTATGCACAGTGCATGCTATGAGTATATATTCCAATCTTGCCGATCTCTCTGTATCGTATTAAAGATTATAGAAATACTAACACAAAAGCATTTTGATGTCAATAATTTCGCAGTAATTCGGATACAAATTTTAAGCACTCACATGATGTTTTTACACTTAGCTATATAAGAAAACATTTTTATATTCTCCGTAAAAAATTGGGGATATTTTTTCTATCTCCCACTCTTTTTCTAACTCTATATCTATCTCTTTCTCTAAGCATATATCCAAGCAAAAGTATCGATCCGACAAGATTTGCTGTAAACTCAGGTACTAAATGTGCAAGTGATGTTTCCATGCTGTCCACTTGTTCTAACTTTTCTTTCCCTTAAAAAAATCTAATATTTTACATTCATTACCTCGAACACTTATCTTTTTGTTTCCGTTTTGGGAAAGTAAATAGGCTGTATTACAAACTTGAAACATAAGCTCTATATCGTGTGTTATAAGCATAACAGGAGTACTTCTGATTTTTTTCTTAATGGCATCTGCAACAAGCATCATCCTTCTATAATCCAATCCTGCCGTAGGTTCATCCAAAATAACAAACTTAGAATCTTTAAGCAAAGCTATAAGAAGTGCCAATCTTTGTTTTTCTCCTCCTGATAAATCATGGGGATTCAACATTCTCTTATCCCACAACTCCATTTCAATCAGATACTTTTTAACCTCTGCTAAATATTTTTGGTCTTTATTTTTATTTTGGGGGATTAGTTCCTTTTCAACAGTTTCACAAAAAAACATATTGCTACAATTTTGTAAGCTAATTGCCACATTAGATAACCTACTTCTCGTAGACTGAGCATAAGATGTCTTACCATTTCGCATTGGTATAAGACCTGTCAACTCTTTAGCAAGAGTTGTTTTCCCTATTCCATTTTCACCTATTAACGCCATACATTCTCCACGATTTAAGGAAAAATTAACAGGCTCATCCAAGCTGTATCCATTGTTAGAGACATAAACATCTTCAATGTTTATCATCTGATGATTATCTGGATCTTCCATAGTCGATCTTAAATTTTTATTATTAAAAGAACGCAAATCATTTTCATGTTCAACATCATCAGTTAGATTATCGGATAAAAAAATCGTCTTAATTTTTCCAGGCGCTCTAAAATATTGGGTTGGGGTTGGTACTCTCTAAATTATCAGGTTGATA
>ERZ772986.534-NODE-534-length-23496-cov-3.385948_pt1 | contig 23496 bp, 17 predicted proteins | sample MGYA00511898_ERZ772986 | MGnify/ENA primary metagenome ERZ772986 (study PRJEB29015, sample SAMEA2737934) | human oral metagenome | biome: human oral; feature: human-associated habitat; material: dental | place: China | collected 2148 ... | reverse complement strand
CGCCGCTCTTGCCCAAAGCGAGGGTGGCGTTTGTTGGTTTTTAAAAGGCAACGCGCTCACATCTGGACCGTTGTGGACGGCGAGAGTGAGCTACGGCATAACTTTAAGCCCCATCACTTTAACCGATAACATCGTAATAGCTTGCAGGCTAATGGCATCACAACCTTATCAATTTACCGTTATGGCACATTTCAACATCATTGATAGAATATACTTTGCGGGCGAACGCAGCCACGATAGAGGCGACAGAAAGGTTAGCGGACCAGGTGGAATAATGGCTGGTTTATTATTTCCTTTACTCATATTGTTAGACAAATTGAATAAACTACACCTGCTGCCTTTTGGTAAGCAACTCTCAGTACTTTATGTATGCGGTTCCTTTTGTGCCCTTTTCTTCGGCATTTGGCGGTATTATGTAAAGTCGGGTCGGCACGAACGCGTGATGAATTATTATCGCGGAGGGGCAACAGACACCCCTGCATATAACTATGCGTATATCATCGGGTGGATGATAGTGTGTATTGTTGTTACAATGATAATAGCCCAATGCAATATTTCTCTTCCTCCAAGACGGGTTTTATAGCGCATTTTCAATTGTTGCCGATGTCTTTTAGAGTAACACAGCAAACTGCATGATGAAACTTGAATTGGAAAAAACACTTAAACAAAACCCATGATGAAAGAACAAATAATAGAACTGTTAAAGCAAGGACGTAAGTTGGAGGCCGTAGCCACGGCACATCGCTTGGGCGGAGGCACGTTGCTGCAGGCCAAACGATATGTAGATGCCGTGGAAAGGGAAACACTGAACGGCAATTCGCCTGACGATAACGATCGGGTGGTGCGCAGCTGGTCGGTGAAATACGATGGTGGCAAGCCCGTTACCATTACCCTACGCGACCAGTATGGCGAACGACAACTTGTTGAGGGCACGCTAGAATGGAACGCGATACTAGCTGAAATTACACAGACGAGAAATGAACGCGATTCAACGACAGAAGGAAAGGGTAAGCGATGGAGGTTCTCGTGGTGGTCAAAACGCAATCAAGAGCGCATGGCCAACGCCAATACGTCCACTCCTTCCAAATGGAAGTTCTATCTACCCTTTGGCTTGGCTCTCGTGTTGTTTTTTTGTTTTATCACCTTTTTGACGGATTGTACTTATGGCTACGTGGGGTTGTTGCGCCAAGCGGTTATGGTTGTTATGATGTTTCTTATTACCTTGGCAGGCTATTTGTTGGCCGTCGAGAAAAAGGAAAAATGGTATTCGCGTCTTTGGGGGGTGGTGATATGCTGTGCTAGCTGCGTGTTTGGTTGCTGTCTTGGCATTGCCTTGGTGAAAGACCTCTGTACCGACAGCCTGAAAATATATCAAGGTGAGGTGAATGTGAATCGCCATTCAGGACGTAGAGGCACTCATTATACCGTGGAATGGGCGGGCGACGATTCTCCTTGGTGGGCAGATCATGGCATAAACTGCAGCATTTACCAAGACATGCAGGGGCATAAAAAGGCTCGTGTGGAGTATTGGCAAAATTCGGGCGTGGTAAAGAGCATACAACCGCTGTAAGTTATAGGCAAACAAAATACGATTTGGAACGCACGTTCCACCTGTCGACAAAGCAAACGGCTGATAACTCCCCAACTCATCAACTCGCCAACCAACTCTCAACTCACAAACTTATCAACTCCCAAATTCACCAACTTATCAATTCACTAACTCACCAACTCTTAATTCCTAAACTCACCAGCTCATTAACTCGCCCTCTCAACTCCTAACTGCCAAACTCCCCAACTCGACCCATCAACTCTCCAACTCATCAACTCCCCAACCAACTCATCAACTCTCCAACCAGCTCTCAACTCACAAACTCCCAAATTCACCAACTCATCAATTCACTAACTCACCAACTCTCAATTTCCAAACTCACCAGCTCACCCTCTCACCTCCTCACCTCCTCACCTCCCAAACTCCCCAACTTAACCCATCAACTCACCAACTCTCAACTCTCAACTCCCAAACTTCCCAACTCATCAACCCACCAACTTGTCAACTCGCTAATTCATCAGCACCCCAACTCTCCAACTCATAATCTTAAAAACTTGCGATATGTTTTACAAAATGCGATTTGTTTTCCACCCATTCTAGCGAAAATATTGGTTAAGAAGTAGGTAAATTTCCGCTATTTCTACCCTTTCATGCCTTGATGCTTGTCTATTTTTAAGCCTAGAACCTACATTTTGCACCATTTTGCCTTTCTAGTTTGGTTGCCAACTCATATTTTTTCAACTCCAATTGCGCGCTTTTAACCCCTAAAATCCTACTTTTTAACCACTATTTTGCCCTTTTTAAACATGTTTTTAATGTCTCTAAAAGGTTTTATTTATACCATTGCAGCGTATTTTTATGCTTTTCGACTTGCATTTTGCAGCATTTTGCACTGCATTTTGCACCATTTTACCTTGCGTTTTGCACCAAAACGCGCTGCATTTAGCACCAAAACGCAGTGCGTTTAGCGGCATATTGCAGTGCGTTTAGCATCAAAACACACTACATTTTGCTGCAAATTGCCCAAAAAACAGTGCGAATGGCGGTGTTTTTAAATAAAAATTCATTTTGCCGCATTCGCATACTACCCCTTTTTTGCATCAAAACCAACCTGCGCGAGAATCGTTTTTTTGCGGCAAGGTGAGCTGTTGGTGGATTATAAGCCACTCATAATGTTAAAAAATATGCTTAAAAGTGGACAAAAATGGGGCGGAGCATTTATAAGTTGAGGTGTTGCCGAGTTCGTAAGTTGACGAATTCGCAAGTTTATGTCTTTACAAGGCGGAAGATTTAACGAGCTGGTGCGTTTACACGTTGACGAGTTAAGATGCTGGAAAGTCTTATGGTTTTACGGGTTTATTAGCAGGCAAGGTAACCAGTTTACACGTTAACAAGGTGGTAGATTCTACTAGTTGGCGAGTTCGCAAGCTGACAAGTTATAGTCAAACAGAATTGGATTTGGAAAGCCATAGGTGCATCGTAAACAAACAAAAGTCCTCCTTATCCTCTGTGCAAGGGTTTATTGATGTCGTGCAACGCAACGTCTTGCATCCTTCAAACACCAATTTCCCAAAAGCAATTCTGTTTGACTATAACAAGTTTATGTGTTAACGTGCTGGTTAGTGTTGTTGCACTAAGCCTATATCCTGCACATTACATCTTATTATTTTTGGGGAGAGGTAAAATCTCTTAGTTCGATTGTTTAGTCGTTCTAAGGTCTTTCTATGGCCTTGTTGTGCGAGTTCTAGGCGTGGCAAATGCGCATCAGTGCGGCTCCACGTTGTTTCTCCTTTTGGTATGGACACAAAAAATCCACCTCATTTGCCACTCAATGGTAAGTTTACAGTGGCAATGAGGTGGATTAAGCGTATGTAATTACTTCAAGAGTAGTTCCACAGGGCAGTGGTCGCTGCCCAATATGTCGGTGTGGATTTTGGCGTCTAGCACTTCGGCTTGTAGGCGATTAGACACAAGGAAATAGTCGATGCGCCACCCCGTGTTGCGTTCGCGTGCCTTAAACCTGTACGACCACCAACTATATGTAACCTCTTCGGGGTATTTCCAACGGAAGGTATCAGTGAAACCTGCATCTAGAAGTTGGGTCATCTTTTGGCGTTCCTCGTCGGTAAAACCAGCGTTGCGCCTGTTGGTCTTGGGATTTTTCAAGTCTATTTCTTGGTGTGCCACATTCATATCGCCGCAAACAATCACTGGTTTACGCTTATCCAAGTTGTGCAAATAGGCCTGAAAATCGTCTTCCCACTGCATGCGGTAGTCTAGTCGGCGCAGTTCCTCTTGCGAATTGGGCGTGTAAACCGTTACCAAAAAGAATGTGGGCATCTCTAAGGTGATAACCCTTCCCTCGTGGTCGTGTTGGTCGATGCCGATGCCGTAGCTAACGTTCAAGGGCTTATGGCGTGTGTAAATGGCCGTGCCCGAATAACCTTTCTTGTCGGCATAGTTCCAATACGATTCGTAACCATCGAACTGTAAGTCTAGCTGACCTGCCTGCATCTTTGTTTCTTGCAGGCAAAAGAAATCGGCATCAAGTGCTTTAAAAGTGTTCTCAAAGTCTTTGCCAACCACGGCGCGCAGCCCATTGACGTTCCAAGAAATAAACTTCATGTGCCTAATTAAATCTTTTTCCCTTGCAGAACGACAGGATTCTTAATTTCGTAAGGGGTGTTCTCGTACGTTATTTGCTTTACAAGCAAACGTATAACTTGCTTTTCTTTGTAGTATTCCAGCAATTGTTGCACTTGCTGATGCTGCATAGAACCAAATTGGATGACATTGGTAAATGCCAGTTTGCCAGGCTTTCCGGCAATCGTTATGTCGAAATCTTTGGCTGCAATGGGGCTTGCCAAGTAATAACCCTTGTTGTAATAGTCTTCCAGCGTGTAATTGGGCAGCTTTAATTTCATCTTTACCTCAACGGGGTCTGCCGCGCCTAGCTGTTTTACGAAGGTTTCAGAGGCACTGACCGAGCCTGTCAAAACTCTAACGGGGAATTTGTCGATAACAAGTATCGTGTCGTTTGTGACGGTCCAAGCGATTTTCACCGAGTCGATATCGGTGGGCTTTGGACCCTTGACAAATTTCAACTGGCCAGAGTAATTACCAACAATGGAACTCATGATAACCGTTTGCTCTGCCTTTGTGATTTTCTTATACTTCGGTTCTTCACCTCCGTTTCCGCCGCTAAGACATGAACTGAGCGACAGCATGGCCACGCCAAATAAGGCGACGGCAACCAAATTCAATGTTTTTTTCATCGTGTTCTGTATTATTGTATTTATAATTTAAAGCAGGATTAACGTAGAACTTGCATCTAAAAGATATAAAAAATGTTATTTTGGGCGTATGAGGTTCATAAACTCTTCGCGCGTTTTGGCTTGGTTGAAGGCACCGCTGAAATCGCTGGTGGTGGTGATGGAGTTTTGTTTTTCCACGCCGCGCATCTGCATGCACAGGTGTTTGGCCTCTACAACCACCATTACGCCTAGAGGTTTAAGCGTGTCTTGTATGCAGTCTTTTATTTGTTGGGTCATTCGTTCCTGCACTTGTAGGCGATGGCTAAATATGTCTACCACTCGTGCTATCTTGCTTAGGCCCGTGATGTAGCCGTTGGGAATGTAGGCCACGTGTACCTTTCCGAAGAAGGGCAGCATGTGATGTTCGCACATCGAGAAGAAGTCGATGTCTTTAACGATAACCATTTGGTTGTATTTCTCTTCGAAGAGTGCATCTGTAAGCACTTTGCGAGCATCTTGCGTGTAGCCGCGGGTTAGTACCTGCATGGCCTTTGCCACGCGCATGGGCGTTTTTTCTAATCCTTCGCGGCTAGGGTCTTCACCCAAAAGGGCTAGCACTTCTTTGTAATGTACGGCTAGCTGGTCTAGCCCTTCTCGGTATTCTGGTTCCAAGTTCATGTTTCAGATAAGTGGCTTCTTTATATATGTCGTTGTGTGTTGGGCAGTCTTAGTTCTGCACCGTTATCTTTCCTTTTACGATGACAGCCTGCTTGTAGCCCATGGCTTGTATGGCGTTGAGCATGCGTGTGGCCTCTTCTATGCTGCGATAGTTGCCCACGCGGCAAATCCATCGTGGCGAATAGAAGTGCACGTAGATGGGTTGGTCGGGGAAGGCTGCTTTTATCCGGTTGCCTATTTGCTGCGCGCGGTTCTTGTCGTCGCGCGAGTTTCCGCCGGCGTATGCCTGCACCCGATAGCCGTCTACCTTGTATCCGCCCACCATCACCTTCTTGCGCGTGTCTATTACGGGGATGTTCAGGCCGTCGCCATCGTCGCCGAGGGCGTTATTCTTTTGTGTGGTCTCTTTTTTATTGGGTTCGTTCTTGCGCGTTTGTTCCGTTTCGCGTTTCTCGTTAGGCTGTCGCGCAGGGCTCTCCACCTCGGTTACTGAGGTACTTTTCCCACTGTTGGCCGTGCTGCCGTTGGCGGTTTGGGGTGTGCGTTCGTTGGGATTGGGGTTTGCCCACTTCCCCGCGCCGCCCTTTCCGTTAACCAATTGTTCTATGGCGGCACTCTGAGAGATGGTTACAACGCCTTGCGTCTTTGGGTCGCGTCGGCGCAAATGGTCGGTAAAGGTTTGCGCCTCCATTGCAATGATGGTGCAAATCCAAGTGAAAATAACGGTTACCAGACGTTTCATTGTTGTGGGGTGTTGAGGGTTACGCTAGGGCGAAGTGGCCTGTTGCCGACCAATCCGCACGTTTGCCGCATTTGGAAAGTGGATGAATAAATTGGCGAGGCGACACGCCCGGCACACTTTCGTAAGCCGAAAGTGCCGCTCCGCTGCATTAGCTCTTGCTTGTTGTTATTTCTTCCAGGCATCGATGATGCCCTTGAAGTCGGCGCATTTCAATGCTGCACCGCCGATAAGGCCGCCATCAATGTTGGGTTTGGCAAACAGTTCGGGTGCATTGCTGGGCTTTGCGCTGCCGCCATAGAGGATGGAAGTGTTCTCGGCAACCTCGTTGCCGTACTTTTCGGCGATTGCCGAACGAATGAAAGCGTGTATCTCTTCGGCTTGTTCGGCCGTTGCAGTCTTGCCTGTACCGATTGCCCAGATGGGTTCGTAGGCAACGATAACGTTGGCAAACTCTTCGGCAGAGAGGTTAAACACCGAACCTTCAAGTTCTGCTTTCACCACGTCGTTTTGCTTATTGGCCTCGCGTTCGGCCAAAGTCTCGCCGATGCAGAATATCACTTTCAACCCGTTTTTAAGTGCCAAGAGCACTTTTTCTTTCAATATTTCGGGTGTTTCGTTGTAGTATTCGCGACGTTCAGAGTGTCCCAGGATAACATATTGTGCGCCCGTGCTCTTCACCATCTCGGCCGAAACCTCGCCCGTGTATGCTCCTTTTTCCTTGTCTGCGCAGTTTTCGGCGCCCAAACCAACGAGTTGGCTATCCAAAACGCCAGCTACGCTAGCCAAATGAATGAAAGGTGTGCAGATGATAACGTCGCAATTGGGTTTGTCGGCGGCCAAAGCGTCGTTCACTTCCTTTGCCAAGGCCAGTCCTTCTTGCAGGTTCAGGTTCATTTTCCAGTTACCTGCTACGATCTTTTTTCTCATTTTTCTTTTTTTCTTTAAGAGTGTATATAGTTTATTGCGTTTTCTTTGTTTCTTTATCCATTTGGTCCATGCCCACAGTCGGTCGGCCAAGGTGAGCAAGAACAGCGGGAACACGAACCAAAGCACTATTTTGGTGATGCGTGTCGTTACGCTGGTGGGGTCTATTTTGCCGATGCTAAGCTCGTCTAGTGGGGCGTTCAGCGTTTCTTGTTTGGGCAAGGCGTTGTGGCTCCATTTGTTAATCACCACACCATCTTTAATGAGTATCAGCCCAGGGTTGCTCCTTATCATCGTTTTCAGCGTAGTGCCGTCGGTGATGTAGAAAGGATATTCGGCCCCAGTGAGGTCTTGCCAACGGCTGATGGCGGCTTTTCCGCTTGCGGTTAGGCACATCATGGGCACGTTATGGCGTTTGGCGTACTCGTATATTCGGTCTATCGCACCGAAGTTGGTGTCGTCGGCTTGCTCTAAGTAAGGCGAAATCAGCAAGAAAGTGTAGCCCTTACGGTTTAAAACGTCTTCCGTGATGTCGTTGCCTGTGGCCTCGTCGGTGATGGAGAAGTCGTGAATGGGCGGAACGTAGCCTTCTTCGGTTTGCACGGTCTTGCTGTCTACGAAGGTCCAAGTGGAGTCTGGGTAGTTGTCTAGCGTAAACTCGCGCGTTTCTCCGTTCTTGCTTAGCACGAAGGTTGTTTCAAATTTGGGTTGTTTTGCATCCGCAGGAATCTCCATTCCCTTACGGATGTCGGCTCCGATGTGGTATGGACGGAAGTCGAATGGGGGGAGCGTGTACAGGCTCCACGCGCTCGACACGATGATAAAGAACAGCGTGTAGTTGGTAACAATCCATTGATTGGTCTTTGAAATGAACCTCACCATGCGCAGCGGCCATCTTGCCACCACTGTGGCGGCCAGCAACAGCACGATGTTTTTTGCCAAAGTCTGCCCATTGCTCAGATGAAGGGCGTCGCCGAAACAACCACAATCCTTTACAGGACTAGCGAAGTATATCCACACCGTGATGAGGGTCATCATGCCGATAAAGCCCAACAGCAGCTTTGAAACCAAACGCCGCTGTATGGCGAAGAGCAGATACACGCCCAAAGCGAACTCTGTGGCGGACAAGGCAACGGACGTGAAGAGCGTGAACCAATTGGAAACGAAGCCTGAAAGACCGGCGGCCGCCAGGTAATCGTTTATCTTATATTGAGTGCCAAGTGGGTCGATGGCCTTTACATAGCCCGACAACACGAAGGTTGTGGCTATCAACAGCCTGCACACGTTGGTAAGTATGTATATCAGTCGTTTCACATTCAAAATGCTCTATTGGCCAGTTGGTGCGGCATATACTATTGGTTATCGCTTTCAGCAAAGCCGCAAGCATGGTCTTTATCGTACTTCCTTCTCTTTTAGTTTAATGGCTCCAAACACTGCATAGTTGATGATGTCCATATAGTTGGCATCGATGCCTTCGCTAACAAGGGTGTCGCCCTCTAAGTCTTCCATTTCCTTTATGCGTTGCAGTTTAGTTAATATCAAGTCGGTATAGCTGCTAACGCGCATTGTTCGCCACGCCTCGTCGTAGTCGTGGTTCTTTTTCAGCATCAGTTGCAGAGCGTCGTTGGCGTATTGGTGATACAGGGCAAGCGCCTCTTCGGGCGTGAGGTCAACCTCGTCGGCAAAGCCTTTGTCTAGTTGAATTAGGCCGATAATACCATAATTCACCAATGCGATAAACTCAGGTCTGATGCCTTCGTTCACCATTGCCGTTCGTTTTATTTCGAGCGAGCGTATGCGTTTGGCCTTGATAAAGAGCTGGTCGGTAAGCGATGTGGCCCTAAGAATGCGCCACGATGCGCCATAGTCGTGCAGTTTTCTTTCAAAAAGATCTGCACACTCTTTCAGCGTTTCCTCAAACTGTTTCTCTGTCGTTGCTTGTTCTGCCATCGTTCTTGTTCTTTTGAGCCTCGGTGAGGTGGTGTATGATGTCATTTGGAAATGATTTGCGGCATTGTGGGTGAGGTGGGGTAGGGCGCATCGGTAGTGCATGCAAGCTTGCTTTTATGTTGCCGAGTGCAGCCTAATTTCTGCAAAATTAGTGCCAGCGAGCGCAATAAAAAGCTTGCTTTTATATTGCCGAGTGCAGCCTAATTTCTGCAAAATTACACATTATTCAGCAAACGGCAAAAGAAAAGGCACGAGTTATCGTGCCGTGCGCGCCAATCATTGCGCCTGCTTTTTCTGAATGGCCTTCACCATTTGGCAAAGGGCCTCGTATCGAATTTTAAGCGAATCGCGCCTAACCAAAAGCTCTGCCTTACGCTGAGAGGTAAGCTTTCCTTGTTTCAGTTCTTGCTCTTTAACTTGCAAAGCCGAGTCGGTGCGTGCAATGTCGGCTTGTGCCAACTTCAACGATGCCGTTTGCCAAAGCCCCAAAGCCGTTTTTCGCGCATTGATGGCACGCGGGAATCGGTCGCGCAACACGCTAATTGAGTCGAGTACGTCTTGATAACGCTCTGCCTTATACAAGCTGTCTATCTTGGCGAGCAGCGGTGCTGCCTTCTCGTCTTCGCTCTTTTCGCAGCTAACGGTTAAGGCAAACAGAGCCAAAAGCAAAAGTATCTTATTCATATTTCTTAATTATATGTACTATATGGGGTACCATCTGCAACACCCGATGTGGCACAGAGGCGATAACCGCCCTGTTTTGCGCATCATTAAAAACGCACTGCCAGCCATGTACCTACGTCTCATCTGGTGTTTGCACGCACCATCATGGACAAAAGTAACAATAAAAAACGAAACCGCCGAACTATCTGCATGTATTTTAAGGCTTATTCGATAAAATGCACTTCATTTTGTGTTCAGGCGCATCCGTTGTCGCTTTTCAATGGGCCTTATGTCCAACATCTGCCTGCCTGCACGTCTAAAAACGTGTTAGCAACGGGCTACTATCAACTTTTATGCGTAACTTTGTACCCACAAAAAGACTTGTATTTAGCATGAAGATATTATCCGATGCCCAGCTGGCAGAACTCCTAGACCAAGACATTTTCCATAAAATAGGCGATGCGGCAGATGCCCTTGGCGTGCCTTGTTATGTGGTGGGAGGCTATGTTCGCGACCTTTTCTTGGAACGAACGTCTAACGACATCGACGTGGTTGTGGTGGGAAGTGGCATACAAGTGGCCGACGCACTGCGCAAAAGCCTTGGAAAGAAGGCGCACATATCGGTGTTTCGCAATTTCGGCACGGCCCAAGTGAAGTTTCGCGGTTACGAAATTGAGTTCGTTGGAGCGCGAAAAGAAAGTTACAGTCACGACTCGCGTAAGCCTATCGTGGAGAACGGAACGCTGGAAGACGACCAAAACCGCCGCGACTTTACCATCAACGCTATGGCCGTTTGCCTTAACGCCGAGAACTTCGGGCAGCTTATAGACCCTTTCGATGGCCTTTACGACCTCGAAGACGGCATCATTCGCACGCCGCTCGACCCCGACATCACTTTTTCTGACGACCCCCTGCGCATGTTGCGATGCGTGAGATTTGCCACCCAACTGCGCTTTTTCATCGAAGACGAAACATTCGATGCGCTTACACGTAATGCCGAACGCATTAAGATTGTTAGCGGAGAGCGCATTGCCGACGAGCTAAACAAGATAATGATGACCCAGCAGCCTAGTCGCGGGTTTGTGGAATTGCACCGCTGCGGCCTGCTGCAACTCATCCTTCCTGAACTAACTAGGCTCGATAATGTGGAAACGCGCAATGGTCGTGCGCACAAAAACAACTTCTATCACACGTTGGAGGTGCTTGACAACATTTGCCAACACACCGACAACTTGTGGCTGAGATGGGCTGCCTTGTTGCACGATGTGGGCAAAGCGAAGACAAAACGTTGGGACCCGGCAGCGGGATGGACTTTCCATAACCACAATTTCATTGGCGCAAAGATGGTGCCCGACTTGTTCAGGCGCATGAAACTGCCCCTCGACTCGAAGATGAAGTACGTACAAAAGCTTGTAGACTTGCACATGCGACCCATCGTTATTGCCGAAGACAGCGTTACCGACAGTGCCGTTAGGCGACTGATGAACGATGCGGGCGACGACACAGAAGACTTGATGACACTTTGTGAGGCCGACATAACAAGCAAAAATCACATTAAGAAACAACGTTTCCTAGATAATTTCCGCATTGTGCGCGAAAAGTTGGCCGACTTGAAAGAACGTGATTACAAACGTTTGTTACAGCCAGTGATTGATGGAAACGAGATAATGGAGTTGTTTCATCTTGGTCCTAGCCGTGAGGTGGGCACGCTGAAACAAACGCTTAAAGATGCAGTGCTAGACAATCGCGTGCCTAACGAGCGCGAACCGCTGATGCAATTGCTGATGCAGAAGGCTAAGCAAATGGGATTGGAAACAGCACGGTAAGGGCTGATGTTGCGCCAACGGCCTGCTTAACCGAGTAAAATTAAGGATGAATTGTGCGGTGTTTAGATAGCTTTATGCAACCGCCAATTCATCTTTTTCTGTATTCTATCTAGCTCTTGTGTGTAAATGCTGATGGCGGCATTTGTTGTTGAACCTCAATAGGTTGTTATACCGTTTATCAATTATTTTTGATTGTTTGCACCACTCGCTGTTCATCTTTCGTTTGCTTGCCGGCAGCTTGCCTGTCTTGTTCTCTCTACGTAGCCCGCTGCGCCTTCAAGAATAAGGCAGACAATATGCTCAACATTCAAACAAAAATTGCATGTCTCAAACAACCGATTTGGGTTGAATTAAAGTGAAATTTATGCAGAAAAGTGTGCTATTCGTATCAAAACGGCCTCTATTTGCTGCAAACGGTACTGCTGTTCGCATCAAAACACGCTGCAATTAGTTGCTACATGCAGTGCTGTAAACTGCAAAGCGCAATGCGATATGCCGAAACCGTCTTGACTTTTAACCCCAATCGGCCGTTAAGCCGCTTGCCAATTATTTTAGGTTGTTTCCTTTGTCTGCTGTTCATCTTTCGTTTGTTTGTCGACATATTGCCAGTCTCATTCTCTTTATGTAGCTCGCTACGCCTTCAAGAACAAAACAGGCAATAGGCTCAACAATCAAACAAAAATTGCACAAGCCCTAGCAACCGATTTGGGCTTAATATTTCCATAAATTAAGAGGAGCTTGTTGTCTTTGTTGGGCCAACATAAATACACTCTCCTCTCCGTCTGCGAAATGCGGGACAAACCAACTCTCTAATTGACAAACTCGCGAAAAACCGACAATACCCGAACACGGCAACTCATCAATTTGCAAACTCACCAACTCACGAACTTGCAAATTCAAAGACCCATCAGCTCAAAAACTCACACTCTTAAATTGTTGCTTTTATTTTACAATACTGTTCTGGTTCTCGCTTCGTTCTAGCGAAAAAATGGGGTGAAAAGTGGCTAAATGGCCACTATTTCTAGTCTTCCACGTCTATTGTTTTGTCTATTTTCGAGAATACAGCCTGCTTTTTGCACCATTTTGCCTTTCTAGTTTGGTTGTCGGCTCATTATTTTTTGCGCTCAATAACCCACTTTTAGCCCTTAAAACCCCACTTTTTAATGGCCATTTTACCCATTTTAGCCCTGTTTTTAATGGCGGGAATGGGTTTTGCCTATACAACTGCAATGTATATTTATGCTTTTCGCCTCGTATTTAGCACCATTTTGCCCTGCATTTAGCACCATTTTACCTTGCATTTAGCACCAAAACGCAAGGTGTTTTGCATCAAAACGCACTGCGTTTTGCGGCAAATTGCACGCATTTAGCAGCAAATGGCACAGTATTGTGCTGCAAATAGCCCGAAAATGGGTGCGAATTGCAGTTTTATGCAATGCGTATTCACTTTGCTTGCATTTGCAACAAACCCCCCTTTTGCATCGAAACAAACCTTCGCGAGAATCGATTTTTTGCGGCAAGGTGGATGTTCGGTGGGCAGAAAGGGCACTTATAATGTTAAATTTCTTGCTGAAAACTATACAAAAAAGACTGTGCCGAATACACGTGTACGGGCTACGGAACGGCAAGCAGGTACGTTTGCGGACGGCCAGCGCATGTTGTTGCAGTGTATGCAGCCCACAGCCGACGGCGAGAGCAGCATGGAAACACAGAGAACATCTGCCATTGGCAGCCTGTCTTCAGCCTGTGGGAGATACATGGAATAACTTCTGTCTGGTCGCCTTTTAGCACATAACAGCGTTCTGCCTCAGGCGGATGAGGCTGTATCTTTGGCGTTGTCGTATCTTTGTCTGCCGTTTCGTACCTGTGAGGCGTGCTTATCCGAAATAGGTTCATTAGTGCCTGTGCAGATTTTTTTGATTGTTGAGCATATTGCCTATCTTATTCTTGGAGTTGTGTAGTGGGCTGCGTTGAGAGAAATAAGACAGGCATGATGCCCACAGACAAACGAAAGCTGGGCCGTAAGCGATGGAAACAACCTAAAAAATGATAAGCGGTATAATGACCGATTTGGAGGGTAAGCAAAGGCATGGCACTTTACCCCGAACTGAGGGTATATTGGAGAACTTGAATAGACAAAAAGCCGCTGGCAACGTTATGCTGCCAACGGCTTGTAATGTGGTTTGTTTTTTTTGCGTGTGAGCACTTATACTCTGCTTCCTAGCCCAAGTTGTAGGTGTGCACACTCGACCCCATAGCGGCTGGCAGGTAGTTTATTCCCCACCAACACATTTGCAGGAGCAAGAATGAAACGATGAGCATGTAGAGCGCGGGGCGTAAATGGTGGGGGCGCGAACGGCGGAAATGCACGTAGACTAGATAGGAGAACCAGGTTACGGCAGCCCATGTCTCCTTCGGGTCCCATGCCCAGTAGTGGCCCCAGGCCTCCTTTGCCCAAAGCGCGCCCATGAGCATGCCAAGCGTCATAAACGACAAGCCGACGTAAACCAGGTTGTCGGTGATGTCCATTTCGTCGTCGGTGGCCGGTTTCTTCTTAATGAAAAGCAGGTAGATGGCCATCACCGTGGCTGCGCCAAGCAGGGCATAGGCGAACATGTAAACGATGACGTGGGGTGCAAACCAAGGACTTTGAAGGGCGGGCATCAACGTCTTGTTGTGTATTTCGGGTTTCATCACGTTGATGATGATGAACACCGTGGCCAAGATGGTGCTGAAAGAGAGTATCCACTTGTAACGCCAACGCAGGTAGACAACCATTCCGGCGAAGGGAAGGAAGAACGAATACCACAGACGTGTCTCGCCCATCGTGCGCAAAGGGGGGCGTTCGAGCGACACCCACATGGCTACGATGTAGCCGAAAAACACCAACAGACCCGCAATGGTGGCGCCGAGGGTGAGTGTTTTCTTGTCTTTCCAGGCGGCGTATGCGCCAACAGCCCATAGCAAAACGGCTACAAGGGCGAAATAAGGGAAGTTATTCCAGGTCATTCTTTGGTCTCCTTTCTGCGTTGCAACGACAAAAACATAAACACGGCACCGAGCATCATCATGCCCAAGCCTACGTACACGAAGGGTAGCCAGGGGTCCCTAACCAGTTCTAACACGCTGGTTTCGCTCCATCTGCCCATCGAGGTGTCGTAAGATAGCTGATAGATTTTCCATCCTTCCACGCTTAACGGGCGGTTTACTTCGATGTCTGCGAATGCGTGCAGTCCTGCTTGGGTCATCAGTTCTACGCTCGAGAGGTAGCGTTGCGGCTCTCGTTCGGGCATGGCGATGGATATTTTGCCGTCTAAGCTAAGCACTTGGTAGGGGAAATGGTAACTTCCGCAGGTTACCCAACCTGTTTTCTTCACTTTGCCATCGGGCGAAGTGGCGGTGATGTTTATCGCGGTCACCGCTCCCGACGAGTGCCAAGGTAGGTAATTGGTGGTGTCGCGGGTCATTAGAGGGGCGGCCTCGTCGATGCACTTGTTTAGTTTGATGCGCCAACCTTGCAACTCGCCTGTCTTAAAGGTGCTGTCTACAACGATAGTTGCGGGTTTATCCTTAGGTATGGGGTCGCCAGTTTTGCCGTTTACAAGCATCAACTTGGGGGGATATTCGTAGATTTCGAACTCTTTAAGCTGTATGGCAAGAGGCATTTCGACGATTTTTCCTTGGTCGTTGGTGGCTCGCCACTCGGGAGACGACTTGTGTATGATCATCTTGAGGCGTTGCATGTCGGCGTTGCCCAGTGTTGCGCAAAGCATAACGATGAGTAAGCCTGCGTGATTGAGCATGAAAGGCACGTCGCGCCACTTGAAATGCACGGCCTTTTTGATGGTGGCTTGCGCCACAATGGCCGAGACCCAGATGTAGATGAGTACGAAGGGCCAGAACGAAAGCATGCGAGAAAGCCCCAGCGGGTCGGACGCCGGGCGCCCGTCGGGCACTTGTTTGGTAAGTCCCATGATGGCCGTAAGAGCCACGGCGTAGGCTAAGGCTGGGATGGCCGAGGCATACGAGGAGAGGAACTTGAATGAATACACCTTGTTGCGAAAAGCATATACAAGGCTCATGGCGAGGAGATATCCTGCCAGGATGATGAAGTTGACGGGAAATGAAAGGTTGTTCCAGGCTATCGGCCCTGTGCTGAATTGCAACAGTAGGCCAACTAGCACAAGTCCGGCCCCAACTGCGAAGCCTTCAACCATCTTCCATGGTCGTGTCCACATAATGGTTTGTTGTTTTTGTTTGTTAGTTATCGTTTTATCATTCGTACCGAACGGGCGTGAAAGCGGGTGTTTGCTGCTGTTGGCGTGTGCGTGAATTGTGGGGCGTTCAAAAGAGCAAGGTTGCTACTAGGGTATTAAGAATATGTCCTTTGAGAACCAGCTCGCATGCGCATACCTATTTGTATATAGGAGTGGCGGGAACTGAAAGCACGCCAAAGCGGTTGTTTCCCACAAATGGATTTGCCGCAAGTGGAGATGCCTTTTATAGACACCATAAAGGAGTTGAGGCCTTTTTATGGGCCTTAACCCCTTTATGGTGGATGCTATAACATCTTTGTTGTTTGCAAATCCTTAGTCGGCAGTGTTGTTACAAGTCGAGCGCACGCCCTGCGGCCTTGGCTTTCTTAATCCATTGCGGCACAACGGTGTTTAGGAATTTCTCCTTGTCGGCCTCTTTCTGTTTCATGTCCAATCCGATGTAAGCTTGTGCTTTGGCCTTCGTAGAGATGTCGGGCATGGGCACATCGGCCGTATATCCATGACGGGCAAGCACCTTTGCCACTTTCAGGCGTGCTTGGTTAGCGAAGTCGAGACTGTGCGACAGGATGCGCATGATTTCCTGTGGAGCGTGGAAAGCGGCTCCGTGCGAGGCAACAGCAAAGTCCCAACGCCATTGGCTCTTGCGCAGGAGGTCGAGAACGGGTTTCATTTCGGCCTCGGTTGCACCCTTGTCCCATGCGAACTTGGCTTCTATGTGTGCCGTGGCCAATTCGTTTTCTACGCGGTTACGTATCTCGTTGCACTTGCGTTGGCGTTCGTACACGTTCTGCCTTAGCGTTTCTGCACTCTGGCGGTGACAGGTTTGGCATGTGCGTTCGATGTTGGCCAGGGGGCTCATGATGTGGTGGTCGGTGTATTTCACGCCGCCTTTGCTCATGTATGGCATGTGGCAATCTGCACACGACACGCCACGTTGGCCGTGAATGCCCATCTGATGGATTTCGTATCCGGGGTGTTGTGCTTTGAGGATGGGTGCGCGGCTCAGCGCGTGCGTGTAGTCTTTATAGTTCATTGCGTCGTAATACTTCTCCATCGCCTCTACCGTCATGCCGCTATCTTGTGGGAAGGTGAGGTATTTCCCGTCGCCCTTGAAATAGTATTCTGTGTGGCATTGGGCACAAACCAGCGAGCGCATTTCTTGATGGGTGGCCTTGTTAACGTCTTTGCCAACGCGTTGCCAGGCCTCGTACAGTGCAGGCCGTGCGGGTTTGAGGTCCATCGTTTTGGAGTCGTGGCAATCAGAACAACCCACGTTGTTCATTACCTGGTCTCCCCATTTCGACCACGGAGCCTTGTAGAAGTTGGCAACGCCATGTTCTTTCATGAGCCTAGGCACATCAGGACCTTTGCAAGTCCAGCATGTTCCCGGTTGTGGCTCTTTGCCTTCGGTTACTCCAGGTGCGCCTGTACGTAGTGTTCTGCGCACATCTTCAACAGCATGTTGGTGTCCGCGCGGCGTGGCGTAGTCCCACGAGAAGGCATAACCAGCCCAAAGTATCACCATGTTGGGACGTTGGGCAAGCACGTCTACGGCTTGTGAACTGTTAAATTCGCTTTTGAAAGTTGTGTCGGCCGTTTGTTTCCACGTTTCGTATTCGCGTGGGAAGTCGCTTGCGAACTTCGAGTTTTCAGATACGATACCCTCCATTGGGGTTTTTCTGTTGTTGAAGATGCTAACCACTTCGGCCCTGCGCTCTAAGAGCGACGATACGAGAAGGCCTAGGATGAAAACGACAACCATTGAACCTCCGAACAACAGCCATCCTTGCCAACGTTTTAATTGCTTTGCCATATCTATATCTTATTTGTTTTTAGTTTCGGTTTTCATAATGTTTTTGCTCACGCGTTTAGGCGTGGTGCATGAATGTGTTTGGGTTACTTGCCTTTTCTTCCGAGCATGCCTTGCAACCAGTCTGGCACAGGCGACTTGGGTAATGGCACTTCTGCATTGGGCGTAGAGGATAGGGAGTTCATTCCGCCGTGTGGTACGTCGCGGTGACAGTCCCAACAAGCCATGCCTTCTCCGCGCTTGGCCATCATGTAATTGATACGCCCCGTGCGTACGAACTCCTGGTTGAGTTGGGTGTGGCAACGTATGCAGTTGTCCATTATCACCCCTGCGCTGGCATCTTCGGCGGTTATTGCCTGCCGCTCTTGAAAGGTTACGAACTTGCGAACATGGTTCATGCCGTCTTTCGCCTTAAAGTAATACTTGGCGAAGACGTTGTTGTGAGGCACGTGGCAGTCGTTGCATGTGGCATCGCGGCCATGCGAGGAGTGCATCCACGTGGCGTAATAGGGTGTCATGATGTGACAGTTTACGCACGCCGAGGGGTCGTCAGTGAGGTAGGTGTGCATTCTAAGGAGGTACATGAAAAGCCCTCCTAGGCCTACAATCAATCCTCCCGTCACCAAAAGGAATACCTTTTGGCGGTAGCTGAATGCCGATAAGATAGATTTTAGCTTGTCTTTTATCATGTTCGCTATATTTTCTTTGTGCAAATATAGCAAATAAAGCGCAATGCGGTTTGTGCAAGTGGCATGATTTTTTGGATGGAACGCTAACTTTAACAGGTGTTAAGAACGTTGATTTAAACGTATTTTAACGCGCAAATCCTTATTAATAAGGATGTTCAAAAGATGTGTCCGCGCACAATGAAAAAACCTCATTTTACATATTTAAACATTTACAAGTGCCTGTTTCATTGTGAAATAGGGCGAAAGGATGGGGTGTGGCGGTGTTCTTCTTGCGGATTTTTGTTGTTCGTTTTACAAACAAGAGCTCTCTACATAAAGGCATTTCTTGGCGTCTTTGTTTTCTGTTTGAGAGCATGTTGTTGGAATGTTCTTGACTTTTAAGATTGAAGCCGTCTTGTCTTTCAATTCTCCTGAGCGAAGACAAGAAAGGGAGTGTGGTAAAGATGACCTCATTTCTGCACGGATAAGGCCTAAAATCCAATGAGGGAAGTTTTAGGGATTGCCTTAAAACATAATCGGGTTAAGTTCAAAAACGCTGAACTTAACCCGATTTTTCGGTGCTTGTTTACTGTTATAGTTTCTTTTCAGGATAGAGCGCTTGCCACCATGAGGGGTTGTTTTGCAAGTAACGAGCGAACCATGCGAAGATGGTGTTCTGCCATTTTATGCGCTTTTGGTAGTCCATAATGGTGTGGTTCTCGCCGTTTACCACAACAAATGCCGTGGGCCTGCCCAGCAATTTCAGTGCCGTGAACATCTGAATGCTCTCGCCGATGGGCACGTTCGTGTCGACGTTGCCATGAAGGAAGAGTAGGGGCGTGTGTATCTTGTCGGCGTTGTACAGCGGACTTTGGTCAACATAGAGGTCTTTGCGTGTCCAAGGATAGCTGTTTGCCATCGACACCTCGCTGTAACTATATCCCCAATAGCCCTCGCCCCAATAGCTGGTGTGGTCGCTTATGCCTGCATGCGATATGGCTGCGGCGAAGATGTCGGTTTGGGTTTGCAGGTATTGGGTCATAAACCCGCCGTAAGATGCACCGATACAGCCCACGCGCTTGGGGTCTACGTAAGGATGGGCTTTAAGAAACGCTTTTGTTCCTTCGATAATGTCTTCGGCTACACCTTTACCCGCAGTGTTGACATGACGTGAAGCGTGTGTCTGACCGAAACCTGCCGCACCGCTCGGATTAACCAAATACACCACGTAACCTTGTGCAGCATAGAGGTGCAGGGGGTAACGGCTCTCGAAATAAACGCTCACGGGCGAACAACCACCATAGTAGTTTACTATCATGGGGTACTTTTTGTTCGGGTCGAAGTGTGGAGGAAGATAACAACGGCCCGAGATGGTGTCGCCACGAGACGAAACGAAGTTCCACGGCGTACACGTTCCTAGGTCAATGTCTTTTAGTTTCAGCTTGCTCAAATCTTCCAATAGGCTGCTCTTTCCATTGTCTAAGTTCAGTGTGTAAAGCCTGTCCGAATTGGATGCGCTTTCTCCATACCAAACGGCCAGCGGCGCATTGTGGGCGAAAGAAACCCTAGTGACGTAGTCTTCGGGCATGTCGAGTCGGGTAAACTTGTTTGTCTTAGGATTCAAACGGAAAAGCTTTTGTTGGTCTTTATCCAATGCAGTGAAGTAGATTTGTCCGTCGCGCGGGTTCCACGAGAAGTTTTCGATGCTAGGATTGAAGGTCTTTGTGAGTGGCGTTACGGCCTTGCTGCCCACGTTTAGGGCAAAGAGTTGATAGTCGTACATGTTGGGCGTGCTACCTTCGGGCACGTTCTTGCCCACGCCGTTGAATGCCTCGGCCGTGGCTTTAACTAAGAGAACCGATGCGTCGGGCGAGAAACGCGCCTCCGAAAGAAAACCTTCATCGCGGGCAACGCAGGTGGTTTGCATCGTCTTAACGTCTAGCTTGTAGAGCGAAGAAACGGTTGTGGGGCGCTTTTCCAGTCGGCTACGCGACACCATATATAATATATAGCGTCCGTCTGCCGATATGTCTTCGAGCGACACGTTGTGATAACCGAACGTAAGCGGCCTGGTCAGTCCTGTTTTCAAGTCGACGAGCGACAAATTCCATCGTGTCCGCCAGCCTGGTTGCCTGTCTTCGGGCTGTGTTATTTCGTAGATGTCGGCATCTTCCTTTGGCCCTTCTTGCGATGTGCTCAGTATAAGATACTCGCCATTGGGTGCGAGCGTGATGTTGCCTTCGCCAATACCCGTGGCCAGTATCTGTTCGCGCCCCGTTAGCGGGTCGGTAGCGATGACGTCGCGCCCCTCGCGCCCCTTGCGTATGGTGTAAAAGCGGTTCGTTCCGGGTATCCAACTCATCGATTCGTCTGTCTCGCGCATGATGGTTCCCGTTTTAAGGTCGGTCAGTCGCCACGAATAGCGCGTGTAACCGCCGTCCATCACGTCGTAATAGTTGGTGATGAGGTAACGTCCGTTGGCCGACAAGCCTATGCGATAGTATTGCAGGCCATTTTGGATGTCGCTTAGCGTGAGCGTTCGGCGTGTGTTGGTGTTGGTTGTAAGGCTGTCGCCCACGTTGGATAGCTTTACAGAGAGGTTGTAGGTAGAGTCTTTTTGGCTCAAATACTTAATCACCACGTTGTGGGTTTGCGGTTGCAAGGCAACATCTGACGGCGAAACCAGCTTGTTGTCTACATACACCTGATAGTGTTTCAGCCCTTTCAACTCGATGCCAACCTTGCGATAAGCTGCGTTTTGGATGTTGAATTGCAGCAGGTGTAGGGCATAAGGGGCAGAAGATGTGGGCATGTTGCCAGCGTTTACGATGCGTCCTTGCTGTGCCAAGCTAAGGTGAAGGGGCGTGTTGAGCAGCGACTCGGACGCGAACGACTTTTGTTGTGCGTCGGTGCTGTCTATCAAAACAGGCGCAGGTAGGTCAAAAGGTCCGGCATAGCGGAATGTTTTCACGTCCACATCGTTAGCCCAGGCGGTTGTGAAGGCCATTGCGCAGGCCGCGAAAAACAATGAGGTTTTTAGCTTTCTCATATCGGTAACATTTAAACGATTGTTTCTTTAATTGTCTTTATCAGTGTCTGTTGGGGCAACAACCTTTGGTCCGCGAACCTTATCGCCAGCTTTCAGACCACTCAATATCTGAATGTCGATGCCGTCGCTAAGTCCTGTTTTCACCTTTCTTCGTTCGTAAGTAAGCTCTTTGCCCTTGCCTTTGGGGATGTAAACGTATGTGTCTTTGCCGCTAAACTCGATGGCACTTTCGGGAACGGTGAGCGCATTGTTGGCTGCTTGCAACACAATTTCGGCGTTGGCACTATATCCGCTGCGTATGTTCGTACCCTTACCCACGTGCACGGCGGCCTTAATCTCGAACTGATTAGCACCATTAGACTCTACCGCCTTAGGCGAAATGTACTCTAACGAGGCCGTGAAGTTGAGGTTTTGCAATGCGCCGATGGTTATTTTCATGGTCATTCCCGGCTTTACATGCCCCACTTCGGTCTCGTCGATGTTGCCTTTAAAGATAAGGTCGTTCATGTTGGCCACGCTGGCAATGGTGGTTCCGTCGTTGAACGTGTTGCTTAGGATAACCGAATTGCCCACTTTCACGGGGATGTCGAGTATTATTCCCGTGATGGTAGAGCGTATCAGCGTAGAGCTAGCCTTGGCGTTGCTCTTCGAAACGCCGTCGCGCACCACCTGTAAGTTATCGTCGGCGGCCGACCTTTCTTCTTTGGCTTGCTGGTAAACTTGCCTTACCTTCTCGTATTCTTGTGCTGCTACCAATCCTTTGTCAAACAAAGTCTTCTCCCTTTCGTACTCGGCCTTGGCCTGTTCCAGGTTGATGTTAGCCAGTCTAACTCGCGCCTGTGCACCGCTAAGCTGCCCCATGTCGGGTATAACCTTCACTTTGGCAATCACCTCGCCCGCCTGTATGGGTTGTCCCGCCTCCTTCATAATCTCGGTAATGATGCCCGAAATCTGCGGTTTCACGTTCACTTCGTTGCGCGGTTCAATGCGTCCGGTAATAACCGTGGTCTTTTTCAGGTCCTTAACACAGGCCGTCAGTTCGGTGTATTGTTCGGGTTGGGGCTGCGATTTGGCCCAGAGAAACACGAATGTGCCTACGAACACGATGGCTATAAGCACTGCCACAATGATTTTCTTCTTCATAACGTCATTCCCCTTGTTAGCCTTTCGTGTTGCGAGGGCGTTGTTTCTGGGGTCTCCTTTGTTAATGTTTTTATGTCTTATTGTTTTGTTTCGGTATGGTTTTTTGGGCGTATGCCGCCCTATTTGTCACTCGTCGCGCATGGCGTCTACGGGCTTAATGTTCATGGCACGCAGAGCCGGTGCAAGTCCGGCAAGCACGCCAAGCACGCAAAGAAACAGAACTGCGCCCACGGCAGTGGTAAAGTTGATTTGGTAATGGGCACTTACGATGCCGTCGGTGGTGCTGCCCATTTCGGCCAATTGCAGTATCATCACCGTGAAAACGATGCCCGACATGCCCGCTACGCTGATAAGCGTGATGCTCTCGGTGATGATTTGGGTGAGAATGTTGCGAGGCGTTGCCCCGATAGCGCGCCTTATTCCTATCTCGGTGGTGCGTTCTTTCACCGTCACCATCATGATGTTGCTCACGCCGATGGCTCCTGCCAGCAGCGTTCCGATGCCTACAAGCCACGCCAAGAAGTCTACTCCGTTGAACAGATTGTCCATCATGCCGAAGAGTGCTTCCATATTAAAGGAAGGCAAAGCCTTTTCGTCGGTGGGGTCTACATGGTGTGCACGTGCCAACACCGTGCGTATCTTGGGTACAATCTCGCTCACCTTGTAACCCTTATGGGCCGTAAAACACAGCAAGTTGATGGTGTCGCCCATAGCAAAAGCGTCTCGCATCACGTCTATCGGCACAACAACAGACTCTTCTGCGCTGCCATTGATGTTGAGTTCCCCCGGACTATAATCCACGCCCACCACCTTAAAGAACACCGGACCTACACGGATTTCCTGGCCGCAAGGGTTCCCGCCCTTAGGGAAAAGTGTCTTGTACACCTTCTTGCCGATGATGCATACCTTACGTTTTTGCAGGTTGTCCAAGTCGTTAAGGTATCGGCCGTAATACAAGTCGGG
>ERZ772986.518-NODE-518-length-23785-cov-10.876907_pt1 | contig 23785 bp, 35 predicted proteins | sample MGYA00511898_ERZ772986 | MGnify/ENA primary metagenome ERZ772986 (study PRJEB29015, sample SAMEA2737934) | human oral metagenome | biome: human oral; feature: human-associated habitat; material: dental | place: China | collected 2148 ... | reverse complement strand
TGGACCGACGCCGGAGTCACCCTCCGCATCCGCCACCTCGACGCCCTCGGCCCCGACGGACTCGCCGTGATGGCAGCCGAGCTTCACCGCCTCGCCGCTGCCCTTGAGCAGCAGGCCAGCTACACCGCCGCGGCAGCCCAGCCGAGAACATGCCCTGAGACGCCCGCCGTGGCCGCTAGGACGGCCTAGCAGGGCCGCGCCGGTACTCGGGCTACCCCCGAGCGCTGAAAGGCCCGCAAAATCCCGCCCCTACATCAATCACGCCCAACCCTGAAAGGAACCCGAAACCATGACCTGGACCTGCCGCACCTGCCACGCCACGATCCGCGGCCGCAAGTCCGAGCACTGCGCCTGCTGCCACGAGACCTTCACCGGCACCCGCCCCGGAGACATGCACCGCGTCGGCAAGCACGGCGTCACCAACGGCCCCGCCCGGCGTCGCTGCCTCACCCCCGCCGAGATGCTCAACAAGGGCATGACCCGCGATGCACGCGGCTACTGGACCACCGGAGAGCGCTGGGACGGCCCGGAAAGCTCACGGGGCGAGAATCTGGCGGCCTAGCAGCCCCGCACCCATACCCGAATACCCCCCACCCCCCGAAAGGCCCGCAAACCGCCATGCGCACCGACACCCTCGACTGCGGCTGCGACGACCTACCCGCCGGCACCCCCGTAGACCGCCACGTCGCGATCCGCATCATCGCCGCCCACGGCCGCATCCTTCGCCTCGACATCGACGGGCTGGGCCCGCTCTGCCGCGGCCACCACCCCGTTCTCGCCGCCGAGCTGCGGCGACTCGCCGACATCCTCGACCCACAGGAGGCCCAGCAGTGACCGTCGAAGAACTCCGCGCCCTGCTTGCAGACCTCCCCTCCGACGCCCGCGTCTGGGTCGAGGCCATCCTCGACGACGACCACGGCGGCTGGTGGGCCAGCCATGTCACCCAGCTCCCCGGAAACGTCGTCTCCATCACCAACTTCACCCTCCCCGGCTACCCGCCCTGCGGGTAACCCCGGCAACGAAGCGCAGGCCCGCGGGCCTGCGCCACCGAACATAATCGAACACGAAAGGAGCCGCCCGCCGTGACCACCAACCTCGACCGCGCCACCGAAGCCCTCCGCGAAATCGCCTACATCCATCAACCGGTCGCCGACAGTGCCCGCATCATCTGCCGCTACTGCGCCCGCCTGTGGCCATGCGAGCACGCCGCGATCCTGCGTGGCGTGGAAGACCTGACCCGCTACGGCGATGAGCCGCCCGAGCAGCCGTTCCGCATCACCGCCACAAAGTCGACGCTTACAGCCGAGCTTCGCCTTCTGGCCGCCACCGAGACGGCCGAGGCCGAGTCATGACCCCCAAGGAGCTGGCTTTCCTCGTCGCCGGCGGTCTCGCCACCCTCGCCAGCCTGACCATCGTCGCGCTCGGCGCCATCACAGCAATCATCTACAAGCGCCTCGGCGTCCCGCCACCCGAGCACTACGACGACGGCAACCTGCCGGGATGCCTACTCGCCTCGGGGACGCTCCTCGCCCTGCTCACCGGCCTCCCCACTCTCGGCGTCCTCGCATGGTGCGCCATCCGCGCACTCATCACCGCCCTCGGGCTCGCCCCAATCCTCGCCCCACTCACCCAAACCTGCCCCTGAAAGGCCCCTCCATGACCAACAACACCACGCCAACTACTCAAGCCGCCAAAGCCGAGGCCGCCCTCCGCGACTACCTGCCCAACACCGCCGCCGCCCATGCGCTCCTGGCGGTCGCCGAGCAACTCCGCATCGCCAATCTGCTCACCCTCGTCAAAGAACCACTCTCCGAGCACATCCCCTGCGAGCCCGACTGCACCGATATGCAGACCGCTGCCGTCGAGGCGTTGGTCAACATCAAAACCCATGTGGTCCCCACGGGCATCCCGCCCGCCCCCGACGAGTACGTCACCGCCCAGCTCCGCCCCGACATCGCCGCCGCCCTGGGCATCGAACTCTTCGACGAGCAGGAGCAGCAGTGACCAACCCAGGCCCCGCCAGCGAATCCGACGAGGTCGTCCTCGCCACCATCACCGTCGTCCGCTCCATCACCCCCGACGGCGACTACAACAACTCCTACACGTGCACCGGCGAACCCGGCCTCGTCACCACCCTCGGCATGCTCACCTGGGCCCAGCACACCATCTTCTACGACACCACCCACCCGACAGGAGAGCCCGAATGATCACCCTCCACGGCATCGAACAAATCACCCTCGCCACCGCCGGCATTGTCGTCCTCATCGCCGCCCCAATCCGCGCCTTCGCCGCCGCAACCCTGGACGACGAACCCCGCCGCCGTCGCCGCAACAAGAACAGACAAACTCGCCTGCTGCTCATCCAGGAGTGCACTGAAATAGTAGGCGCCGGAGCCGTCGCCGTAGCGGTCTGCCTCGTCATCGAAGTTCTCATCCGATCCATCACCACGGCCATGATCCTCCCCAACCTGCCCTTCTGACCCCCCCCGACAGGAGACCCCGATGACTGACCCCAGCCGCCACCCCACCCCCTGGACCATCAGCTACAGCCCCACCGGCCACGGGGGCCGCATCCTCGACAGCCACGGCGACGCCCTGGAAATCGTCCACGCCATCACCGAGACCGACCTCTACGACTACGCAGCCGCCCAGTACGGACCACCCCTACCCAACCCAGCCGGCACCCACACCAGCCCACCCCGCTACGACCCACCACCCGCCACCAAGCAGGACCCTCGATGACCACCACCGCCCCCACCGAGCAGCGCTACTGCCCCGTAGGCTGCCACCCCCGCACCACCCAACCACCCGCACTCATCTGCCACCACTGCACCACCCGACTCGCCGACTGGCTCGACGACCCCACCAACCCCGAGTCCCTCACCGCCATCACCGCATGGCTCGGCGACAACCTCGGCCAACACATCCACCACGTCACCCGTCTCGGACGCACCCACCGCCGCAGCGACGACCGCCTCGCCACCCTCACCACCATCCGACTAGAGATCGAGACCGTCCTCTGCGAACTCGCCGACGACTTCCTCACCACCCACCACCTCACCCCCGTCGCCGATCCAACCCCCGCCACCATCGCCGCCCGGCTCCGCCCATACCAAGCCATGCTCCACCGCTGGCCACCGATCATCGACCACATCCCCCACCTCACCCAGCTCACCGCCCACGCCCACGCCGCCTGCCCATGGCGCAACCCCACCCCCAACCCGGCAGCCATCACGCAGGCCGAGCAGCTACTCCAGCAACACCCCCCAGTCACCGCGCAGCAGGCCGCGGGCCTACTCCGCCTGGAGCCGAAGTGGCTGTACCGGCCCGGCTGCCCCGTGCAGCCCGTCAACCCCGGGCAACGCCCAGCCCTGTACCGGCCCTACGACATCTACCTCCACCTACAGCAGGAGACAGCATGACCACCCTCCAGCCCCTCAACGACGACTCCATCATCACCGTCGACATCCAGTACCCCATCAGCGGCCATGCCATCGGCGGCCCCCGCGAGTTCCCCGGACGCGTAACGGCCTATCTCAAGTTCCCCATCACCGTCGCCATCCACCAGAAGGTCACAGGCCTCTACCGCGCCGGCACCCCCGTCGACTTCGCCGACCCCGCCACCCAGCATGCCATCGCCACCGCTGTCACCACAGCACTCGCCACAATCCACGGCCCGGCGAAGCCGATACCCGGCGCCCTACCTCTGAAGTAACCAACAGCACAGACATCCGATTCCAACGAACAGCTGTGCTATATTCCCAAACACGGGAACCACTGTCCCCACAGCCGAGGACAACCAAGGAGGTGGTGCAGTGGCAGGCCGCAACACCACCCGACGCGACCGCCACCGCGCCACCATCGCCCAAGCCAAGCCGCCATGCGGCATCTGCGGCCGCCCCATCGACTACACCCTCCGATGGCCACACCCCGACTGCTACGTCGTCGACCACATCACCCCCATCGACAAAGGTGGCCCCGACACGCTCCCGAACAAACAAGCCGCGCACCACCGCTGCAACCGCGAAAAATCGAACAAACCGTTCGCCAGCATCCTCCGAACCTCCGGAGTGCTCCAGTAACCCGGGGTTAGCCACACCCAAGGGGGAGGGGAGGCCCCCCACCCCCCGCCACACCGCCGCTCAGGCGGTAGGCGCGATTCTCTCTCGGGTTTTTCCACAGGCCCCGGGTCGTGGGCGCTCATTCGATCGGGGTTATCCACAGGGGCGGGAAGGGGGTTGGTTGTGTCCATAGCTGCTGCTGCCCGCGCCACGGAACGCGAACTCTTGGAGTCGCTGCGGGACACCATCGCCCAGGCCATTGATGACGGCGTGCCGCCCCGCGACCTCGCCAGCCTGTCCCGCCGGCTGTTGGAGATCAAGCGGGAACTCGCCGCGCTCGAGGTCGAGGAAGAGGGTGACGAAATCGATGCGGCGGCAGCCACCCCCGACGAACCGTGGCCTGCTGCCTGAGGCGCGGCTGTGTGTCCTGCCGGCGGGTATCACTCACACATCGGGTCCGCGGATCATCGCTGTCGCCCGTGCCCTCGGGCTCGGGCTGGATCCGTGGCAGGAGGACCTAGCACGGATCATCTGGGCTCGCACCGCTGACCGTGCCTTGGCGATCGATTCCCTCGGGCTGTCGGTGCCTCGGCAGGCCGGCAAGACCTATGCGATTGGTGCGTTGGTCTTTGCCTACTGCATCGTCACGGCGGGGGTGACGGCGGTGTGGACGGCGCATCACTCGACGGTGATGCTGGAAACGTTCCAGTCGCTTCGCACATTGGCGCAGCGCGACAAGGTTGCCCGGCACATATCCCGTGTCCGTGGCTCGGCTGAGCAGCGAGCGATTGAGTTCCGTAATGGGTCGCGGATTGTGATGAAGGCTCGGGAGAATGGCGCTCTGCGGGGCGTCGCGAACGTTTCGGTTGCGGTTTTCGACGAGGCCCAGATTCTGTCCGAGGCGGCGCTGTCGGACATTCTGCCCACGCAGAACGTTGCGAAGGATGCTCTGGCCCTGTTCATGGGCACCCCACCGCGGCCGCAAGACCCGGGCGAGGTGTTCACGGGGCGGCGTAACGCTGCCCTGGAGGCGTTGAAGACCGGGCGCCCGCTGGAACTCGAGGCTTGGGTTGAGATGGCCGCGGATCCTGACTGCGACACCGACGACAAGCAGCAGCTGCGACGCGCGAACCCGTCCTACCCGAAGCGCACTCCGCTGCGGGCAATCAACAAGCTCCGCCGGTCCCTGTCGGAGGCGCACTTCCGGCGTGAGGTGCTGGGGATCTGGGATGACCTGTCCACGCCGGCGGTGATCCCCCCGGACGTGTGGGAGCGGTGCGCCGATCAGAACTCGAAGCCGGTCGAGAAGTTCGTTTTGGCGGTTGATGTGTCGCCGAACCGGCAGCAGGCCGCCGTAGCGTTCGCCGGGTGGCGGGACGACGGGCTGGCGCACGTCGAGTTGGTGCAGTCCCGTGAGGGCACCGGTTGGATCGTCGGCTGGCTCACCGAACGGTGCACCCGGAACCCGATCTCGGCGGTCGTGGTCGACGGCAAAGGCCCGGCGGCGTCGCTAGCCAGCAAGGTGCGGGCCGCGAAGATCCGGGTCGTCACCACCACCGCTGAGGACATGACCACGGCATGCGCAGACTTCCAAGACGCTTGCCTGAATGGCGAGCTGCGACATATCGCGCAACCACAGCTCACCCGGGCCCTGAACGAAGGCCGCAAGAGGTCTATCGGTGATCGGTGGGCGTGGAACCGTCGCACCGAGCAGTCGGATATCACCCCGATCGTGGCCGCCACCCTGGCCCACTGGGGCGTCCTATCAACCAAGGTCAAGAAGACAGCCCTGAGGCTGGGTGAGAGGCGGAGAGGAGGCGCCGTATGGTGACAGGTCTCACCGCCGACGAAGAGGCGGTCTGGACGTATCTGTGGCGCCGCTACAGCATCGCCCAAGGCCGCAACACGCTCCGCCGTGACTACTACAACGCCAAGAACGCGCTGCAGTCTCTGGGAATCGCGATCCCAACCGAGCTCGAAGGCCTCAATGTCGTGTTGGGGTGGCCGCGTATCGCGGTCGAGGCTCTGGCGGATCGGTGCGTCCTGACTGGCTGGGCCTCCCCCGACGGCGACACCCAGGGCATGGACGAGATCGCGGACGACAACGACCTGCTGGTGGGGGCGGAGATGGCCCATCTGGGCGCGACCGCCTACGGCTGCCACCTGGCCGCGGTGACCCGCCGCGATGACGGTACCGTCAATGTTTCGCTCCGCCCTGCGACGCACGCGACCGCGGTGTGGGATCACAGCCGCCACGCGATCGGGGCCGCCATGTCGATCATCGACGTGGATACCTACCACCGGCCAGTCGGCGCGAACCTGTACCTGCCTGGGCAGACCATCCAGTGCGCCGACTACGGGCAGGGCTGGCAGGTCGTGGGGCGGGTGCTCACCGCCTTCCAGGGCGTCCCGGTCGTGCCCCTCCGCCACGCCCCCGATGATGAGCATCCGTTCGGGCGGTCGCGGATCACCCCGTCGGTGATGGCCCTGACTGACGCCGCGATGCGCACCTGGGCGCGCTCCGAGATCGCGGCCGAGTTCTTCTCCAGCCCGCAGCGCTATCTGCTGAATGCGACCCGGGATGTCTTCACGGACGATACCGGGGAGTTGAAGTCGCAGTGGGAGGCGATCATCGGGCGTATCTGGGCGGTTCCCCCACCCGATGACCCCGAGACGAAGGTCGAGGCTGGCCAGTTCCAGGCCGCGTCGCAGCAACCCCATCTGGAGCAGCTGCGACAGCTCTCCGCAATGCTCGCCGCCGAAGTGAGCATCCCGCCCGAGCTGCTTGGGTTCAAACAAGACAACCCGAGCAGCGAAGGCGCTTTGGCGATCCTGGAACGCCCCCTCGTGGTGGCCGCCCAGAAGGCCACCCGGACGTTCGGGGCTGGGTGGCGGCGTGTGGCGCAGTTGGCGCTCATGGTGCGCGACGGCCTGTCCGAGCCGTCGGAGGCGTCTCGGCGGCTACAGCCGACGTGGCTGGATCCGGCGTTGCCGTCGCTGTCTCAGGCGTCGGCAGCGGTGCAGCAGCAGGTCACTGCGGGGATCCTGCCCGCCGACTCGGACGTGACGCTGGAGCGGCTCGGGTATGACCAGCCGACGATCCAGCGGATCCAGCAGCATCGCCGGCAGGCGGGCCCGTCGGACGTGGCCCGCCTCACCGAGGCCCTCACCCGCAGCGCCGTGGCGGAGGGCGAACCGAATGCCACGCCCCAGTTGGGGGGGGCTGAGCTGAAGCAGCGGATGGATGCGCTCGGCGTCGCGGTCCGCGCCGGGGTGGACCCCGAGGCCGCGGCCCGGGTCGTCGGGCTACCCGGGGTCGAGTTCACCGGCGCCGTGCCGGTGTCGCTACGCCTCCCGGAGGCAGAAGCCACACGGCTGGAGGAGGGCTGAATCCATGGTAGCGACGCCGTCCCTGTCCCGCACACAGCAGGCCCGGACCGGCGCCCTCACCCAGCTCCTCATCCGTAGTCTCATCCCCCAGCTGACAGATGGCATGCCCGCTGTCGAGTACATCGCCGCCTGCGTAGCGGCGCAGCGCCTCGGCCACGAAACCGCGGCCGCAGACATGGCCGCGTTCATCACCGAGCACCGGCGTCAGCAAGCCCCGGGGCGGGACCTGCCAGCCCCGGTGCTGGCCGAGTTCCCGGAGCGGCTGGCGGCGTGGAGGGCGTGGCGCACCGCCGACGCTGTAGAGCAGGCCCGTCAAGAACGCATCCCCCCGGAGCGGGCCGATACTGCTGCGCGGCTGCAAGCCGAGGGGGCGTTCCGGGATACGCTCGGCGCTGGCAGGGACACGCTGATGCTGTCCGCCCACCGCGCCGGCACCCGGTGGCGCCGCATGACCGGCCCGTCCCCGTGTGCGTTCTGCGCGATGCTGGCCGGTCGCAGCGACTACACCACCCGGGAGTCGGCGGTCACGATCGTCGGCCGCCGAGGCCGCATCAAGAAGGGTGGCCGCCCCGCTGGCAGCAAGTTCCACGGGCACTGCACCTGCACCGCCGTCGAGGTCCTCGGGTCGGGCGACAGCGTGCAGCAGGGTTGGCGTGACGCCTACGAACAGGCTGTGCAGGAGTGCCGTGACGACGGAGTGGAACCCACCACCGCCAACGTGCTGGCCCGCATGCGCGCCCAAGGCGGCTTCTCCGACTCGCCCCGGCTTGTCAGCTCCGGCAGCGACCGTCCCCGGCCACGCCATGTGCCGCCCAAACCGGCCCCCACGTCGGCCCGGCCGACACAGAAGGCCGCCATCCCGCCCGGCAGCGCCCTGGCCAAAGCCATCGGCGACACCAACCGCAAAGTCCTGGACCGCTACCTGGCATCCACGCCACACAAGAACACGGCGGAGCTGTGGCTGCGGCACGTCGACGCCTACCGCATCGCCACCACCACTGAACCCAACGGCCGCGCCTACTACCGTCCCGCCACCCGAACGATTCACTTGGACTTGGCGAAGGCGATGACGCGTGTCCCCGGACGCCGCCCGGGCGAGAACATCATCCACGAATGCGGCCACGCACTCGACCATCTACTCGGCGACCTTTCCCTAAGGCCCGAGTACACGACCGCGCTCACCCGCGACTTCGAGGCGCTGGCCGAGACGCATCGGGAAGCAGCATCCGCGGTAGCACGGGCGCGTCTGGACCGTATCGGCCGAGACGCCGAAGCCGGGCGGAAGATACAGCTGAAAGACGCGGACTGGCTACACGACCGCGGGGTGACATCATCGTGGACGGTGAAACGCGACGCCATCGCCGCGGCCCTCCGCCGCTTCAACGCCACTCGGCTCGTCCCCGGCGTCGAGGAAACCGCCCGGGCGATCTCGGCCGACGTGCTTACCCGCCCGCCGGCGGCGTGGCTCGTGGACGATATGATGGAAGCCGCCTACGGCGACGCCTACCCGGCGCGTTACGGTCACGGCGCCACCTACTGGCGGAAGAGCGAAGCCAGGCGCTGGCAGGAGGCATTCGCGGAAATGGTGCAGGCACAAATCGCCAACCCCGAGGCGTGGGCAGCAATGCGAACCTACTTCCCCACCGCCGCCGCGGCATTCGAGCGGCTCGTGAAGGAGGCCCTGAATGGCTGATGACTCGTACAGCGCCGAAACGATCCGGCTCATGGGGGAATACTGGGAGCGCTTTCACCTGCCGCCCCTTTGCCCCGACGGCGGGGGCGTCAGCCACATGACCGATGCTGACGCCGCCGCGGCGCTGAGACGCGCTCTCGATACCGGCCGGCCTCTGCCCGGCATCAGCTAGTCACTAGCCGATCCCACCCCTAGAACCTGACCCGTGAGGAATCCGCCTCACGGGTTTTTGTGTGCCCCGCGACGGGGCCCAGCCACGAAGGAGGGCGCGATGCCCAACGACCCCACCGAAACCCTGATCACTGAGCAGCCCGCCGCGAAGCAGCAGGACGCCCCAACCCCCACCCCTACTCAGCCCGCCACAGGCGGGGAAGCCGAGCCCGCGACGGGCGAAGCCGCCCTCGGGGACCCCGGGAAACGCGCCATCGCCGCAGAACGCGACGCCCGCAGGACCGCCGAGACCGCGCTTCGTGACGCACGTACCCGCGCGGAGGCCGACGCCACCCGGCACGCTGAGGAACTCGCCGAAGCGAGGAAGGCGGCGGAGGAGGCCACGGCGCAGGCTGAAGCTGCCCGGGTCGAGCTGGCGCGGGAGCAGATCGCCCGCCGTCACGGGCTCAGTGACGACGACACTGCCCTGCTGACCGGACCGGCAGAGCACATGGAAGCCCTGGCCGCCCGCCTCGCCGCTACCCGCCCCGCGGGTACCCCGACGGTGAGGGAGGGCGCAATGCCGCAGCTGAACACCACCCCCGCGCAGGAGGCCGCCGCTGCCGAAGCCGCAGGCGATAGGCAGGCCGCTCTCGCGGCGAAGACCCGGCAGCTCTTGCAGATGATCCAAGCCCAGTAACCCCCCGAGCCCGGCCCGCCGGGCATCCCCTCCCCTGAAAGGAGCCACCATGCCCGGCATCACCGGAATGGCCACTACCTACTCTTGCCCCAACTACGTCGGAGAACTGTTCCAGCTCTCCCCCGAGAGCACCCCCTTCTTGTCCGCGATCGGCGGCCTGACGGGCGGCGTGAAGGCCGAGTCCACTGTTTTCGGGTGGCAGTCCGAGGACCTGCGAGACGCTTCTGACGACCGTCAGCGCCTCGAGGGAGCCGACGCGCCCGAAGCCGACACCCGGGTCCGCGACGCCGCATACAACGTCTGCGAGATCCACCAGGAAACGGTTTCCGTGTCCTACACGAAGCTGGCCGCGATCGGTCAGGTCAAGCCGCTCACCCCGAGCGTGACGCCCCTCGGGGAGCAGCCCGTCAAGGATGAGTTGACCAAGCAGATCGAGTCCACGATCAAGGCCGTCGCTCGGGACGTCGAGAAGGGCTTCATCGTCGGCAAGTATCAGCTGCCGACAGACAACACCAAGCCCCGCAAGACCCGCGGCATCCTCGAGGCCATCACCACCAACTCGGTGGACGCCTCCTCCGCGGCCCTCACCGAGGACCTCGTCCTCGACCTGATGCAGAAGGTCTGGGATGCCGGCGGCATCCAGGAGGACGAGACCCGCACCCTCATCGTCGGGGCGAAGCAGAAGCGCGCTCTCACCAAGATCTTCATCGACGGGAAGCGCTACCAGGAGACGTCCCGCAACCTGGGCGGGGTCAACTTGCAAACCATCGAAACCGATTTCGGCAAGTGCAACATCATGCTGAACCGGTACATGCCGCCCGAGCAGCTCGCGGTCGTCTCCCTCGACCACTGCGCCCCCGCCTTCCTCGAGGTGCCCGGGTCCGGGCACTTTTTCGTCGAGCCGCTGGGCAAGAAGGGCGCGTCCTCGCAGTCCCAGCTGTACGGGGAGATCGGCCTGGTGTACGGCGCCGAGCGGGCGCACGGCAAGCTCATCAACCTCGGGTGACGAGGCACGACATGAGGTTGCACAGCCCGCACCACCCGAACCTGTACATCCCCAAGCATGAAGTGCAGTTCGAGGACGGTCACGCCGAAGTGTCGGACGCGACCGGTCGCAAGATCCTCACGGAATCCCCCCACATCTGTGAGATCCCACCCGAGCCCGAACCGGAACCACCCCGCCGGAAGCGCTAGATGAAGGGAGGCCGCCGCCATGGCAATCATCACCGCCGAAGACATCCTGCTGTTTCGCCCCGACGCGGACCAACGGCAGGTTGAGGCGCTGATCAGTGACGTCCTGGCGGCGGCCTCCGCCATCCCCGGATTCCGCCCGGACGAACCCGACCAGGCCAAGGCCGCGCGGGTACTGAGGGTGCTGCGGTGGGCGATCATTCGGCGTCTCGACTCCGGCTCCGGTGCCGAAACATCGGTGACGGAAACGGCGGGACCGTGGACCCAGACGCACCAGTACGGGGCGAAGTCTCTGCTGCTGCTGACCGATGAGGACCTCGCCGAGTTACGCCGCATCTACCGCAGCGACGCCCACAAAGCGTTCATGATCAACACGGCACCTCGGGCCCGGGTGCCGCTATGAGCGCCCCATGGCCGCGGCCGTGGGGCCGCTTCAACTCCCGGAGCCCGGTGTCGGCGGTGCGGCCCGTGCAGATCCGGCGACGTATCCCTGTCCCACCCGAGCAGCTCGACACAACCCCCCGCACATGGGGTCCCGCCGAGGAGCTGCGGGTGCTGGCCATGGCGCCCGGCTCGCAGGAGCCTGCCATCGCGGGCCGGGAGGCCGTGGACGTGACGTGGACGCTGTACTGCCCCACCGGAACCCGGGCATCTGGACTGGACATCGTGATCATCGACGGTATCGAGCACGAGGTCATCGGTGACGCCCGCGACTGGGGCGTCGGGGTCGTGATCGAAACCCGCCACCGCTCCGGCTAGGAGGTGCCGCTGATGAAAATCGTGTGGAACGTCAAAGGCTTCGAAACCTTGAAGCGGGACGCCGGGGTGCAGCGCGACATCGTGCGCCGCGCCCACGCGATCGCGAAACAGGCAGGCGACGGCTACATCGTGCTAGAGCCCACTCAGCACCCCAAGCGCGACCGCGCCGCCGTGCTCACCGGCACCCGTGAAGCCCGCCGAGACAACGCCCGCAACATGACCCTCGTCAAAGCACTGGGGGCCGGGCGATGAACGTCGAACCGCTGGGTGACGTGGTCCCAGCCCTCGCCCGCATCCTCACCCCGACCGGGGTGCCGGTTTCCACCATCGTCCCCAACCCCCGCCCGGCGTCGCTGATCCGCCTCACCCCCACCGGAGGCAGCAGCGACCACACATGGCTGGCGCACGTCATGGTCGTGGTTGAGGCCTGGGCGCCCACCCCCGCTGCGGCTCGCGCCCTGGCCGCCCAGGCGCGGGCGCTGATTCTGGCCGGCGCGGAGGTGGATGACCTCATCCATGACGCGGAGGCGACTTGGCCGGTCGCCTACGACGACCCTGAAACACCCAGCCATCGGGCCACTTTCACCACCACCCTCACCACCCTCTAGGAGACACCATGGCGTTTGTAGCCAACACCAACACCAATGTTGACACCGGCAGGCCCAAGGTCGGCGGCTACGCTTTCTCCGCGCCCCTCGGCACGGAACTGCCAACCGACCACGCCGCCGAACTCAACGCCGCCTTCCTCAACATGGGCTACGTGTCCAAGGACGGCGTGTCCCTGGCGGAGGAACGCAACACCACCGACCAGGAAGACTGGGGTGGCGTCGTCGTCGAAACCACGCAGGAATCCTTCTCCTCTACCGTTACCGTGACGTTCATCGAATCTTTGCGCGGCGACTTGTTGAAGGCGATCTATGGCAAGGACAACGTCACGATCACCCCGCCAACCCAGACCGATGAGGGCAAGATCCACATCAAGCACAACGCGACTGAGCTGGACAACGCCTCCTGGGTGTTCGAGATGGCCTCCCGAAGGTCGCGGAAGCGCATCGTGCTGCCGAACGCCCGCATCACCGCCGTCGGCGAGACCAAGTTCGTCGCGGCCGAACTGATCTCCTACCAGTGCACGATCAAGGCCTACCCCGACGCGGGCGGCGACAACATCCACGAGTACAAGTCCCTGCCGAAGCTGCCCTGACCCACCCCTGATTCTGTCCGGGCCCGCGTGCCTTCCCGCCGGCCCGGACAGCCACCCCTCTCGGAAGGCCGGAAGGAAACCACCATGACCACCCCTATCGACGCCACCTACATTGATGGCCCCGCCCCGGAACTGACCGATGAGGAACTCGCCGCGCTGCGCGCCCGCCTCGCGCAGGCCGAAGCCCAGCCACGCCGAACCGTCAAGACGCCGAAAGTCGCGATTCCGCGGCGGCACCTGCCCCGCAAGCTCGCCTACGTGACGTTCCGCCTGCCCGGCTGGGACGGCGACTTCACGCTGCCGTCCCGGAACCTGCTGACCCAGCGTGAGCAGCAGGGTCTTCGCCAGGGCGACGAAACCGTGCTCCGCGAAGTCTTCGGGGAGGTCTATGAGGCTGTGCAGGACATGACCAATCAGGAGATCTTCGCCCTCATGGATGTGTGGGGCGAAGCATCCGGCGTGAGTGCGGGGGAATCGAACGCTGCCTGATTCTGCTGGCCGAGCATCCCGACGCCGTCGCCTACGAGGTGATGAGCGCCGGGATGCGGCTACGCGATCTAGGCAGCGACACACTCACATGGTCCGATTTGGCGACGCTGCTCTACTACCCGAGGGAGCGGGGCCCCCTCTACCGGGCCGTCCTCGGCGACCGCGCCGACTGGGACCACCACTCCCAGCTACTCGCCACCATCATCGACATACTCGCCGGCGCGAACTGGCAGCGTGCCGGCGGCAAGGAACAGGATCGCCCGGACCCGTACCCTCGGCCCGGCGTCCCCGGCTACAGCCACACCATCTCCGAGCCGGTAGCGGACGATGACGCCTACACCATCGAGGAACTGGAAGCCGACCTAGGCCTCTAGCTCCTCCCGAACACCCCTCCCGGTCAGCGGGGACCCGCCCACCAAGCAGGCCCTGCTGACCAGGGGAAGGGGTGCCCAATCCATGTCTGCTGCCGTACAGCTCGCCACCGCCTACGTGTCCCTCGTCGTCGACGCGAAAAACGTCGCCTCCGGGGTGGCGAAGGAACTCGCTGGCATCGAACGCGCCGCCTCGGCGACAGGTGAGAAGTCCGGCAACATATTCGCACGCGCGTTCGGCGGCAAGGCGAAGCCGGACACGAAACAGCTCGAGTCCGCCCTCGACACGGCCAAGCAGAAGGCAGAGGCGGCAAGTAAAACCGTCGTGGCGGCTCGGCAGCGGCAGGAGGATGCCGACCGCAAAGCCGCCATAGCCGAGAAAGCCTACGCCGAGGCGGTCGAACGCTCCGGCGAAGGATCCTCCAAGGCCTTGGCCGCGCAGGACCGCATGATCCTGGCCAAGCGCAAAGCCGAGGCCGCCTCCCATGGCCTGAAAGCCGCGGAGCAGGCCGAGGAGCACGCGGCGAAGGAAGTCGCGGCTGCGCAGCAGCGCGTCGGCGCCTCGGCCCAGCAGTCCGGCCAGCAGGTCGCCGGGTTCGGCCACAAGGTCCGCAACGCCCTCCAACAGGGCATCGGGCACATCAACCCCTTCTCCGGGCTGTCGCGGAAAGCCGCTGCCGAAGGCTCCGAATCCGGCAACGCTTTCAGCGCGAGGTTTAAGGGCGGCATATCCGGAATCGGCGCCGGAATCGGCAAACTCATCGGCCCCGCAATAGCGGCTGTCGGCGTCGCCGAAGTCGGCCGCGGCATGGCCGACATCGTCAACAAAGCCGGTCAGCTCGAACAGTCCGTCGGCGCCATTGACTCGGTATTCAAGGAATCCGCTGGGCAAATGCACGCCTGGGCTGATTCCGCCGCCACATCGGTTGGATTGTCGAAGAACGAGTTCAACGAGCTCGGCACCCTGATTGGTGCGCAGCTGAAAAACGGCGGCACCGCCATGGCCGAGCTGGCGCCGCAAACGAACAAACTCATCGGCCTCGGCGCCGACCTCTCCAGCATGTTCGGCGGCACCACCCGCGAAGCCGTCGAAGCCCTATCGAGCGCCCTGAAGGGCGAACGGGATCCGATCGAACGCTACGGCGTTTCGCTGAAGCAATCCGAGATTGATGCGAAAGCCGCCGCCCTCGGATTCCAGAAGGTCGGCGGAAGCTTCAGCAACGAGGCGCAGCAGGCCGCCACGCTCGCGCTCATCATGGAGCAAACCAAGGACGCCCACGGCAACTTCGCCAAAGAGTCCGACACCTACGCCCACAAGGTACAGGTCCTTTCCCAGCAGTGGGAGAACTTCACCACCGGTCTGGGTGAAATGTTCCTGCCCGTCGCCGCATCGGCGCTGGAATGGCTCATGGGCCTCGGCCCCGCCATCCAGCCCGTCGCCGAAGACTTCGGACGCCTCGGAACCCTCCTGTTCAGCGGCGACTACACCGGCCCAATATTCGGCCTGGAAGAAGACAACCCGATTATCGGCATCCTTGCCGGCATCCGGGACGCCGTTGACAGCACCATCCAGGTCGGGCAGCTGCTTTTCACCGGCGACTACTCCGGCACCCCATTCGGGCTGGAAGAGGACTCGCCCGCTATCAATGCGCTCTTCCAATTCCGTGAAGGGTTCATGCAGCTAGGGAATGTTTTCGCCCAGCTGATGGAACCCGGCGGAGCCGTGATGAATCTCATCGACTCCCTCGGGGCCGGGTTCACCACCGCCTGGTCTGCGGTCGGCGAGCACCTGCTACCGATCCTCGGTGAGCTGTGGACCAGCTTCACCGGCGCCGTAGCGGGGGTGCTGCCTCAACTGGAGGGCGGCTTCGCGTCCCTCGGTGCCGCGGCCACGACGCTCGGCGCAATCATCGCCGTCGCTTTCGCCGCCATCGGCACCGCATGGGACGCCGTAGGCCCCTACGTACTCCCCCTGGTCACCGGATTCGTCACCTACATCGGCGGCGCATTCCAGAGCCTGAGCCAGGTGCTTTCCGGGATCATGACCACCATTCTCGGGGTCATAACCGGCAATTGGGGGCAGGCCTGGGATGGGGTAAGAGCAATTTGGGAAGGGGTTTGGGGCTATCTCCAATCCGCTTGGCAGTGGCTCGTCACCCTGACCAGCAACACCTTCGCGATCATCGGCGTCACGATCGGGTCCGCCTGGGCTGGAATCCAAGGCCTGACCGGGGCCGCCCTCGGGGCGATCCGAGACGGCATGAACTCGGCCTGGCAGTGGCTCATCGGAGTAACAACCTCGGCGTGGGAAAGCCTCAAGAACGCAGTCACACAGCCATTCGTCGCCGCTTGGAACGCCGTCTCCCAAACAATGGAGTCCTTCAAGCAGGGGATTTCCGACGGGTTCAATTGGATCCTCACCACCACCGGCAGTATCGCCAAGAGCATCTGGGACGGAATCACATCCGCGTTCAACACCGGAGTGCAGGCAGCCGGCGAGGCATTCAACAAGATCAAGGGTCTCGTCACATCGCCAATCAAGTTCGTGCTGCAAACCGTCCTAAACGACGGCATCATCGGCGGCATCAACGGCCTGGCCGAAAAGATCGGCCTGAAGAATCTGCTGCCGAAAGTCAAAATCCCCGAGGGCTTCGCCCGAGGCGGCATTCTGCCCGGCACGAGTAGTTACCGCGACGGCGACGATCAACTGATCATGGCCCGCCGCGGCGAAGGCATCATCGTCTCCGAGGCCCTCAAGGACCCGTACGAACGGAAGCGCTTGCTCGCGCTGAATCAGGCGGCGTTGCAGGGCACGTCGTTGGCGCAGTGGCGGGAGCACTACGACGGCCTCAATGGCTACGCCGGCGGCGGCATCATCGGCTTCCGTGGGCATCGTTTCACCAGCCTCTTCGCAGCCCGCATTCAGGCCGCGGAGAAAATGGCTGGCGCCCAGATGCACATCACTCAGGGCGGGTGGCGGCCACGCACGTCCTACTCGGGCACGTCTCACGCCGGCGACGCCCTCGACATCACCGGCGGATACCGAACCTTCATTTTGCCGCTGAGGCGCGTCGGCATTCCGACCTGGGATCGCGCGGGCAAGGGCAATTGGGTGGCGCACGCCCACGGCGTCCCTTTGCCAGGGGCGGGCACCGCTGGCGGGTCGGCGGTTTGGCAGGCGCAGGATTACCTGCGCGGAGGTGACGGTCTCGGCGGCCGCGACAACGGCCCCCGAGTCGGGGTCGTATCCGGTCTCCCAGCGAATGCGTCGCCCGAGGCGGTCGAGAAATCTAAGGGCTGGGGCGAAAAGGTCTGGGACTTCCTGGCCGGCGCCGCACAGGCCGCATGGGATTTCGTCACCGCCCCTTTGCGCTGGTTCAACGACGCGATCGCTGGCGCTTGGAAATCCCTCACCAATATGGGCGGCGGCGTGCTTTCCAAGCTCGGCGAAGGAATCGCGAATTGGCCGATTAAAGCGATCAAGGATTGGGTGGCCGATTCGATCGGTATCCCGCACTTCGCCAGTGGCGGGTACACGCCGGGCGGGCTCGCGCTGGTCGGCGAGAACGGCCCGGAGCTCGTGTCCCTGCCACCCCGGTCGTATGTGCATCCCACCCAGCAGCTCGCCCGTCTCGCCGCGGCCGCCCCGGCAGGCGGTGTGCAGCAGATGCACGTCACCGTGCAGATCCCTGCCGGGGCGCTGCGCGACCTCGAGGCCCTAGTGGATTTCCTGCGGACCCTACCGCTCGCGGTACGACAGATGGAGGGCTGATAGATGGGCTACGGCACCAGCACCTACGGGCCGTGGGCGCCGAGCGCGGGCGCTGCGAAGCGCATGCGGCTGCGGTTCGACTGGGCGATCGGCACCCCCGCGCTCGGCGCCACCACCGTCCCGGTGCAGCTGATCATCTCCGTGGAGGCCGGGTACAGCTTCTGGGACTCGTCCGCGCAGTACAGCCGCTCCGGCGCCCTCGGATCGGCATCCACCAGCATGGGGGTGCGGGTCTCCACCGGCGGCTCCACGATCCTGGAGCGCATATCCGGGTCCCTGCCGATCTACACCTCCGGGGCCTATCAGGTGGCGGCCTCGGCGTCCCTGTCCGGTGTGGACTACATCGGCTCCGGCGTCACCGCCTCCCACACGTCGACCGTGACCCTGCCCGGGGTCGCATCCGGTCTGCCGGGCCGTCCCGCACCACGGGCCCAGTACGTCTCCGACACGGAGGCGCTGATCTCGTGGGGCGCCACCGACCTGGCGGACCGCTACTACGTCGAGCAGTGGGCAGAGAATCTTCAGCGGTGGACCCGGCTGGGCACCGTCTACGGCACCAGCCTCCGCGACTACGGCCTGAGCCCCAACTCGCGCTACAAGTGGCGGGTCTGTGCAGCCAATGGCTCCGGGTACGAGTCCGCATGGGCCGAGACCGGGGCGATCCGCACCACCCCCAACCGGCCCTCCATGCGGGTCTACCGAGAAGGCTATGCCGTGGCCGTGGATCTCACCGCCGCAGCCGCCTACCCCGAGCACTGGTATCTGGAGCGCTCCATCAATGGCGGGGCGTGGCAGTACTGGACCCAAGGCGATGGCCGCGACGGCAAGGCCTCCATGACCCCCGCTGCGGGCCAGACCGTGCAATTTCGCGGCAAGTCTGGCGTGTCCGAGGGCGGGCAGCGCTGGTCCCAGTGGGCCACCACCACCACCGTGCCGGCGCTGCAAGCCCCGGCACCGCCGACTCTGCTGGGGCCGTCCGGGATCGTGTCCGTCGAGGAGCCGGCGCGCATGCAGTGGCGCCACGAATCCCGGGACCTCACCGACCAAACCAATGCTGAGGTGCAGTGGCAGCGTGTCGGCGACAGCGACTGGAACACCGCCACGGTCACCGGCGCCACACCCAGCTATGAGACCGGCCTGACCGTCGGCGCCTGGCAGTGGCGGGCCCGCACCAAAGGCATGCACGACGACTGGTCCGCATGGTCCGCGCCGTCGGGATTCCGCGTCGCAGCCCCACCGACCGCCGCGATCACCTCCCCCACCCCGGACGAGGTCGTGGCAACCAACCGGATCCGGATCCACGCCACCGGGACGGAGCCAGATCCGGCGTGGCTCATCACCGCGTGGGAAGCCACCCTCACCGACCTCACCGCCGACCGGCAGGTGGTGGCATGGTCCGGTCAGGGCCCGCCCGGAATCCTCACCGCCCCCGCCCTGGCCGCGGACATGCACCAGCATCGCGCCGCCGTCAGGGTACGGTCCGGCTCCGGCCTGTGGTCCCGCTGGGCCAGCGCGGACTTCAAGGTCGACTATGCCGAACCAGCCTCGCCCGTCGTGACCGCCCGCTACATCGAGGAAGAGGGCGAGGTCGCCATCACGGCTGACGCCCAAACCGGGCCAGTCGAGACCGAGCAGATCCGCGTCGAAGTATCCCGCGACGCCGGGCAGACATGGCAGACCCTCGACATCCAGCCTGGGCCGCACGTCACGGTGACCGACCCCACCCCGCATCTGGGCGGGGAAGTCATGTACAGGGCGACGGCGATCTCTGAGCTACCCACCGAATCCACCCCTGTGGTGGTCACCGTCGGCACCCACACCCGCCGCGCCTGGCTCCTCGGCGACGACGGCACCAAGGCGCACCTGATCCTCGACATGGAGCTGGCTGCCACGCACAGCCATGAGCTGGTCCTGGCCGAGTATGAGACCGACGATGCGGAGCAGTATCCGGTCGCCCACTACGGGCGGCGCCGCACATCCGAGGTGCGATTCTCGGGGCTGTTGACGCCGCGCTGGGGGTCGCCGCGGGACGTGTGGCTGCGGCTGCTGGGGCAGCGGATCTGGTACCGCGACCCCACCGGGATCCGGTGGCGCGCCACCCTCACCGCCACCGGCCCCGCCATCACCCCGCAGCGCGGCGCCTCCCGCGCCGTCAAAATCTCTGGGACGGCGGTGAGGATCAGTGGCTGAGCACTGGACCATCGACCTGATCGGCCGCCGCGGCGACTACCGCGGCCCTTTCGCCCAGGTCACCGGCGGATCACTGGAGTGGTCGATCAGCCGCCCAATCCACGGCTCCGGCACCATCGAGGTCATCAACCCATCGATCCTGATCGACTGGCTCGACACGAGGCTGCGGATCACCCACCACGCCGACGGGCAACGCACCCGCATGGGGGTATGGATCCCGGTGTGGCCGGAGTGGGAGCACGACGGCCCCGTCCGGAAAGCGTCGATTTCGCTGCTCGACAAACTCCAGACCTTGTCGCAGCCCACCGGGATTCGGCAGCAGTACGGGGCCGGTACCGCCATCATCCAGCGGGTCATCGACCTGATCATGGCACGCGGCGAGGACCAGATCGCCATCACCCCATCGGCGAAGACCACGTCGGCGCCCATGGTGTGGGACCCAACCGACACCTGGTTGACCGTGATCAACGACCTCCTCTCGGCGGCCGGCTACGGGACGCTGTACTGCGACATGAATGGCTGGTTCCGGGCAGAGCCGTGGATCCCGCCGGACGAGCGTATCGAGGCGGCCGTCTACGGCGGCCGGCCGGAGGATTACCGGGTCCTGCGGCAATACAAGGACACGGCGAACATCGCCGACATCCCCAACGTCGTCTACGCCTATTCCAAGTCCGACGGCAAGGAGTTGGGGTTGCGGGGCGAGGCCCGTCTCGATGACCCAGCCAGTCCCCTGTCCACTCACCGTCGCGGCGAAATCGTAAGGGTGTACGATAATTTGGAGGCCGCGGATCAGGCCGTGATCGACCGGCACGCGCAGCGGCTCCTGACGCAGGCGATCGACGTGACCCGCCGCGTCACCTACACCCACCCCGTGGACGGCACCCAGCTGCGTGACCGCGTCACCCTCCGCCGCCTCGACGTGACCGGTGCCGTGGTTTCTCGCCGCGTCAAGCTCGGCGTCGGCCCAGTTGTCGAGGACACCCTTCGCCACATCTACACAGGAGGACAGCTGTGGATCTAGAGCCCGCCAAGACCCTGCTGGCCGGCGCCGTCGCTACCGCGGCCACGCCGGGACAGCGCTTCGTGTGGGGCCGGTGGAGCGGCACCGCCCTTTACCTGGAGGACGCACCCGACACCCCCATCGATGCCGGCAATGTGGTCAATGCTGCCGGGCCGCTGATGCCCGGGCAGCTGGTGTTGTGCCTCGTGGAGGCGCGCCCGCACCGCATCACGATCATCGGCCCTCCCGGGCAGGCCACATCGGGTAGCACAGGTCGCGGCTCCTGGGTGCGACGACCCGATGGGGTGCAGGAGTGCACAATCCGCACCACCATCGTCCGAGCCGATGCTGTCCCCTACGGGCAGCTGTATCAGGGTCGCTGGCAGTGGGACTTCCCGGTCCCTTTCATCGACCGCCCGACGGTGACCTGTACGCAGTGGCAGTGGTCCACCGGTGCGTCGTGGGGCACCGTCTCCGGAGACGCCTCCACCCACTCGGCGCTGCTGCGCGGCATCGACGTCGTGCCTCGCACCGTCGCCGACCCCCTCACGATCTGCGCCACGGCCATCGGGCGGTGGCGAAACTAGGAAAGGAGAGTGCCCGTGAGCCTGGTCTGCATCGGCACCAACTATCGCGGCCGCGATGCCTACCTCGCTGAAACGCCGGCGAAGTGGTGGGGCCTGTGGAAGCAGGCCGTAGCCCGCGACCTGCCAGACATCAAACTGGTCATCATCCAGGCCGCCGGGAATGCCTCCGCGTCTGCCGGCACGCACGCGGATGGCTGGGCCATCGATCTACAGACGTGGCATCTCAGCGGTTCGCAGATTGAGCGACTGGTCGCCCACGCCCGCAAGTACGGCGCCTCCGGCACGTGGTACCGCACCCCCGCGCAGGGCTTCGACCCCCACATCCATGCCGCCCTCGACCCCGGGAGCGGCCACACGAACTCGTCCTACCAGATCGCAGCAGTCAGGGCCGGCTACAACGGCCTCGGCAACGGCGGCCGCCGTGGCCGGGACACCCACCCCGCGCCCGCCCACTGGATCACCGCAGCAGCGGGCATCACCCTCATGGAACAAGAAGGAGACGACATCATGGCCAGCAAAGACGAAGTCAAGCAGTGGGTCAAGGAAGGCGTGGCTGAACTGGATTGGGGTGGCGAGAAATTCGGCCCCTATCTGGGGCGTATCCAGGCGAACTCCTCCGACGCCGCCTACTACGCCAAGCAGGCGGCCCAGCAGACCGCTGACATCACCCGCCCGAACGACCCCAAGGCCGTGAACGGGCAGGTCAGTCTGCGGCAGGAACTCGCCGACGACAAATCGATCGGCATCGAAAACCAAGCCCGGCTGAACCAGCTCGAAGGCAAGGTGGATCAGATCCTGGGCCTGCTGGAGGCGCAGCGCGGATGATCCCCCTGGAGGCGCCGCCCGGCGCATGGCTGGTGCCGCCGTGGGAGGTCGTCGGCGGCATCCTCGCCGGCGTGGCCGCCCTCGTCACGGCCATCGCAGGCGGCGCCAAGGTCATGGGGGAGCTGCGGGAGGTGCGGCGCCAAACCGACCGGGCCGCTGCCGACGCCGCCGCAGTGCTGGCCCAACAGCACCCCAACCACGGCGGATCCATGCGTGACGCACTCAATCGCGTCGAGGCGCTGACCACACAACTCGTCACCGAGCAGGCCGCACTGCGCGACGACATGTCCGACGTGCGTACCGCGCAGCGCCGTCAGGACGCAGAGCTGGCCCGGATTCACCGCACCGTCGCCGCGGTGGGGGACCGGGTCACACAGGAGTCGGCCCGCACCGCGGCTCAGCTATCAGACCACTCCGAGCGCGTCCGCGCCCTGGAGCAACACGAACACGAAAAGGAGACCAGACAATGATTTGGACCAAGCAGTTTTGGCTCGGCGCCGCCGAGCGCGCCATCAAGACGATCGCCCAGTCCCTCGTCGCCGTCCTCGGCGTCGCCGGCACGGGCCTGCTGACCGTCGACTGGGTGGCGGCCCTGTCCGTCGCCGGCGCGGCCGGCCTGGCGTCCCTGCTGACCTCTATCGGCTCCGCTGAGCATGTCGCAGGACATCAGCCCGAGCCCGCCCGCGCTGATGGGCAGGCGGCCTAACGTGGCGGACATCCTATCCGCCGATCTGGCGAGCCGTACTTCGGCCGAGCTCCTGGATGCGTGCGGGCGGCTCCAGGAGGCGTACACCGCCGCCCTGGAACGGGAAGCCAAGGAGCGCGAAACCGCGACGATCCGGCTCCGCCGCGAGGCAGAGAAGCTCGCCGCCCTCCTCGGCCCGGAGAATCCACCCTCCGGGAACCTCACCTCCCTCCGGGCCTCCTGCAAGATGACCCCGCAGGACCTGGTCGAGAAACAGGCCGAGGTCACGGAACTGGTGCTGCGATCGCTGTGCGCCATCGCCACGGTGGCGCACAGCGTCGTTCTGATCGGCGTCGAGCAGGCCCGCTAGACTGGCTCCCGGCGGGCCCTACGTGGCCAGCGCCCCGGCCTCGGACCACTCCCCGGCACCCGGGACGCGCACGCCACACATACACGGACCCCCGCCCGGAAGGGCGGGGGTCCTTTCGCGTTTCTCGGTACGGTTTGGGTACGACTCGGTCGATCCTTCGTGGCGTTTGCCCTTGTCAGGGCGTACCCGGTACGGCGCGACAAGACGCCACGTGACCGCACTTCACCCCACCAAAGGCGTCCCTGCGAGGATACAAAAACAGCCCCCGACTCGGCGTCACGCCTTGTCGGGGGCCGTTTCAGTGTTTGTGGGCCTAGCTGGACTTGAACCAGCGACCTCATCCTTATCAGGG
>ERZ772986.517-NODE-517-length-23799-cov-3.777417_pt1 | contig 23799 bp, 29 predicted proteins | sample MGYA00511898_ERZ772986 | MGnify/ENA primary metagenome ERZ772986 (study PRJEB29015, sample SAMEA2737934) | human oral metagenome | biome: human oral; feature: human-associated habitat; material: dental | place: China | collected 2148 ... | reverse complement strand
CCACAATTTCGCCGTCAATCCACGGCTCGCGAATTTCTTTGATCTGCGCTGGGTCAGGTAGTTCACTGGCCGATTTGATATCCAACTCCTCGCCGTTCGTCAAGCTGACTTGATAATCCGTGCTCGGATTGGTGACGATGAGGTCCAGATTATACTCGCGCTCCAGCCGCTCGCGAATGATATCCATGTGAAGCAAGCCGAGGAAGCCAATTCGCACACCATAGCCCAACACCGGCGAATTCTCCGGCTCAAACTGCAGCGCCGAATCGCTCAAACTCAGCTTTTCAATAGCCTCTTTCAGGTCATTGTAATCTTCATTAGACACGGGAAAGAAGCCCGCATAGACGAAGGGTTTGACTTCTTTGTAGCCGGGGAGGGGCTGGACGGTATTTTTTTTGGTCATAGCCTTAATAGGTATTATATCATTTTATTGCAGATAAAGATTGTCTTCCAGCGTACAGCTTCATTTTCTGCTAATTGTAGGTACGCTTTCACACTAATGCCTAATTCTACTCCTTTTCAAGAAAACAACTGGCAGCTTGCCTTCGCCCAGGCCGCCAGCATAGCGTAATTAGTGATCCTGCCCGCGGCTATCATACTCTGAACGTCGGCGATCGGCAACCATTGCGAGATAATTTGCTCAGTATCGTCCGGTTGATGCCGACGATCCACTCCAGCATATTCCCCGTAGACCACGTGGAGTTTGGCGTTAGTACGACGGTTGTCAGGATAGAACCAGCCACATTCTCGCAGATTATTCATAACAATACCAGACTCTTCAGCCAGCTCTCGCCGTGCTGCCGCCTGAGCATCCTCGCCCACCTCAATTTTGCCACCCGGTAGCTGATACAACACCTCGTCCACCGGGTATGAATATTCTTGCTGCACAAGGATAGTATCACCGCGACGACATACTACAATCACACCGCCATATCCAAGATAAGGGTAATAGATGTAGCGGATTAATTTACCATTTGGCAGCTTTACCGTGCTCTCTACCACAGTGAGCCGCGGATGTTCAAGCAATGTACGCGACGATAGTGTGTGCCATTTTTTGAAAATACTTTCTTTTGAGATCATAGTTCGATTCTAGTCCTATATAAAATAGTATCATTTTTCGAGACAATTTCTCTATTGATGTCATACAAGCCTGTAATGGCAGCCCTACCCAAGATTATAGATTGCCGAATCTTAGCGCTAAGAGACAGCTCAACTCCATTATCAATAACGTTTTCTCCGCCACTAGAATATCTCGTGGAATCTGTTCAATAATCAACTTGTTATGCCTCCAAACTTCAAAGGCAGAGCTACTATATTATCACTTGAAACAGGAATCTAGCACTGCCCGTCACTGGCTATCAAGTACGATCCTTGGCCACATAGTCAGTTGACGTGATAGACAGCAGATATTCAAGAGCTTTTAGCTTCCTAGCTTGGTCTGGTCGGATATTTTTAGCCCTTATGACCGCATGCGGCATAATCTCGCCTAGGCGCTTGAGCTCTCCTGATGTTGAGTCTGTTATAACGCACAACATCCGCTGAGCCTCTGGCAAGTTAGACAAATCCGCCTTAATAGACAATTCATCATTATGCGGTCCAAATCGTTCCATATATAGTTGCAAGTCACCCGCTAAATCCTGCAGCAGGTGCGCAGTAGTATGATTCGGCGTGCCGCTGTATGGCAAACTCCAATAGCGATTCGTTCTCGTCCCTAGTTCTAATGTTATATCCGGACGTCTCTCGTCTTTGATTGCTTTATACTGCTTCTCTAACTGCTCCGCAGTAGCTTTATTATTTCGCGTTGAAATATCTATGTCCACATAAGCTTGAGTGGTTGGCTTCAAAAATCCAACAGGCTTCCCAACGAAAGCAGCAAACCGAGATGTCGCATCACCTCGAATACCGAACGCATACGCAAACGTACCGTCCTCCTGTTTCATAACATCAATGGTTATAGCACTATTCTCAAAAGAAGTTTCTATATAATCGTAGGGAGCATCCGGATATTCAGCGCTTCTTGGTATAAACATCCTATACTCGCCTGGTTGCCAAGAACCCTCCTCTACGAATTGATTCAGCGGCTTAATTATATCCTCTTGAAGAATATTACTGTTGCTTCGACAGCCCCATGGGCGCAAAGAAGATTCACTGTTTTCACTATCAATTGGACCGATAAAATACTTCTTCAAGTCGCTATATAAATCCGCCTTACTGGTATATTTGACACACATCTTCCCTACTTCTATATAAAGACTGGAGACATCGGCTTCACGAAGCAAACTAAGCACCGAAGAGTCGACTTCATCCAGCGCGCGTTCTTTCAAGCGCAAATCTATGAATGATTTTTTCCAATCTTCATACATCTCGTCATTTTCTTCCAGACCTGGATATTGACAGACAAGCTCTTTATACGATTCGATATCTGGAATAATCATTGCTAAGTTATGGCGAATATAAGGGTAGTTCTGCCACCACACTTCGTCGCCGCGCTCTTCCCTACTTCGCTCTGCTAATTTTTTATGCAAGACCTCCGACAAAGCGAGAACTGCACGATCATGAAGTTGCGAATCTGAGCCTTCAATTGCCGTTGCTTTCAAATACGCATCAGCACAGCGGCTTTTAACGTTTTCACTATACCTATCTGCATCTGGCACGTCTATCTCAAATTCTTTACTCACAATCTCGCCGAAACATTTATTTGGGTCGGAAGAGATAGCCGCGACGAACCCATCTAGCCGCTCATTAAACGCACCTTCTCGTTCTCGTTCAGCTCTCTGATGCGCAATGTTCTCTTGTATAGCCTCCATTTCTTGCCTCTTTTTCTCGGCTACTTTCGCTGCTATCTCTTTCATCTCGTCAGCCGTTCTCCCTAAAACATACCAGGTCAATAATTTCAGCTTCTCTGAATCGCCCGGATTCTTTTCCTGATGACACGAATCGCCTAGGCTCCCATATCTCTGCAGCAATGCATTTAGCTTGTCATCACCCCACTCATCCGTTAACCTTGCGGCTGCATCGCTGTTTAAGAACCGCTCTATCTCCTCAGGAGTAGCCAGGTTCGCCATAGTATCAAAAGCCCCAAATATTCTCTCGCTTCGTTCTTGCAATCTCCAACTTTCCTTCGGATCTTCGTAATCATCCAAAGATACGCGAATAGCCTCAGCCATTTGTCCGGCTAAGTCAAACTCGCCAGATTTCTCTTCTCGCAGTCTTTCTGCAACTTGCCTCATCTTTTTACCATTAGTAAAGGCTAGAAACCCCTCCTGGCGGAGTGTGCTTTCTAAAACTGGATCAAGAACAGTACCCTCGTTTGAATCAGGAAGTGCATCACAAACACTACCATATGGCCACTCTGCTTCAGCGTGATCACGAGGCAATAAATTCGGATTGCTATAGCTCATAATTTAATAATATCACATTTTTTCTAATCGTCAATATTATTATTGTAAATAACTACCTATGCCTAATTCTATCGCCCTAAGCACCCTTAGTCTTATCACTAAGGATGATGGCCCTCTCTTTACGGGTTTGATACACGGTATTTTCCAGCTCCGTTGGACAAGCTATATACAATCTTCTAGTTTTATTCTATATACTTTTTCAACGTCACCGTATCACCCACCCGCGCTTCACGCGTGGTTTTGAGGTTGGTGACGATGTAGCCAATTTCACCGGTGTCCAGCGACGGGTCGGGGATCATACCAGGACTGAGATGACCAACTTCCAGTGCCAGCCCATTAGCACCAGTCGCCATCATGTGAATCGCTTCACCCTTTTTAATCTGGCCATCAACCAGCCGCACATACAAAATCACCCCGCGATAATCGTCATAATAACTATCGAAAATCAGCGCCCGCGTCGGATCATCCGGCTGGCCTTTTGGTGCTGGAATTCGCTCAACAATCGCCGCCAAAACCTGATCAACATTCTGGCCAGTTTTGGCTGAGATGTGAATAATTTCGCTTTCATCGCAGCCCAGCAAATTGATCACCTGCTTGGACACCCGCGGCACATCGGCAGCTGGCAAATCAACTTTGTTCAGTACTGGAATAATCGTCAAATCTTGCTCCATCGCCAGATACACATTCGCCAGCGTCTGCGCCTGAATGCCTTGGCTGGCGTCAACCACCAATACCGCGCCCTCGCAGGCTTGCAAACTCCGCGATACCTCGTAGCTAAAATCGACGTGGCCAGGCGTATCGATGAGGTTGAGATCGTAGACAGTTGGCTGGGCCAGCCCATTCACGCCAACATCTGCACAAGCCCGAGAGCCAGACTGCGCTAAGCGGGTGGCAGTCGATGGGGTAGCGCCCGCTTCTGAAGAAATCTCTGATTTTTCAGAAGAAGGGACGGATCGACTGACAGGACCCGCGTCTAGCGACCGACGTGAAGACTCTGCAAGAGTCTTCGACGATGAGAGTGGTGATGCGCCATTAGCTTCCACTCCCTGATATTCATATTTCATCCGCACCGGGGCCAACTTAATAGTGATACCTTTCTCGCGCTCCAAATCCATCGAATCCAGCAGCTGCGACTTCATCTCGCGCTTCTCTACCGTCCCCGTCATCTCCATCATCCGGTCCGCCAGCGTCGATTTGCCGTGGTCAATGTGAGCGATGATGCAAAAATTGCGGATATTATTCATTAGCGCATAATCTCCAATCGGCCAAATAACATCTTCCTTAAGCGCGTCAAGATTGGATCAATTTCTGGCAATTTCAACCACTTTGAGAACATGGCATACGCGCCAAAGCTAACCAATGAAATCACGACAAACTTTGGAAAAGCGCTAAAGAAACTATCGTCATGATAACGAAACGGCAAAATGAGTACACTAATATAACAAACAAATCCAGTCAACACACCAGCAATAGACATCTTAAAAATCGCTTGCATGAAAGTCAAATTAAACATCTTTGGCATTTGACGGTTCATAACCGCTAGTAAAATCACCACCTCTAAAACCGCCACTATTGATTGTGCCCATGCTAGACCATAGGCGCCCATCCCCAAAGCCATCGACAAAACAATAGCCAAAATAATATTTAAAGAAATTGAGAAAATTGAAATATATAATGGAGTTTTCGTGTCTTGGCGAGCATAAAATGCCCGTGCTGCCATGTGGTAAATCGTCCGAAACAAAATTGCCACCACTAAACACCCCAAAATACCCGCAATTAACTGATTGCCGCCATTACGAATAAAATGCACAACATAACCGCGCGTAAAGAAAATTATCACCGCCACTGGCAACGCCATCCAAAAAATAATCCTCAGCAAGGACCGCAGATCCTTTTGAAACAAATCATCGCGCCCCTCGCCCAAATGCTCAGTAAGCTTGGGGAAGGCAGCGTTAGAAATTGCCACGCCGATGAGATTAATTGGCATCAAATGTAAGGTTAACGCCTGTTGATACGCCCGAACCGTACCGTCCGCCAAGCGCGACGCCAAGTTAACTTCGACCAAACTCACCACATAATCCATCCCTTGATCAACCGACCTTGCTGGCAGTAGCGACAAAACTTTCCTAAATCCTCTATTGCGCCAATAGATCTTAAAATTATAATCAAAGCCCAGACCTGCTAGCCCAACCGCGCTCACAATCAGCTGCAAGAATGACCCCAACACCACACCAAGCGCTACGCCCATAATTCCACCATCAAATATTTGCCAACCAAACAAATTAATACCATTAGTAAACCACACCGTACCAATAATAATGCCGATATTGTAAATCATTGGAGCCAGGGCACAGAACATAAACCGCCCGACCGCCTGCTGGATACTGGCAATTACCGAAGCAATGGCAAAAATAAACGGATTAACTGCGATAACCCGCATCATGCTCACTGCCAAAGCATGACCCGACTCGCTCAAGCCTGGCGCGATTAAATATTTCATCAATGGATCGGCAAAAATAATGATCAGCACTGATGCGATCATCGTTACTAGCGCCATAAAATTGATCATACTAGAGCTAATTTGCCACGCCGACTGCTTATTTCCCTTGACCCAACGTTCATTAAAGACTGGAATGAAAGTCACACTGAGCGCACCAGACACCAGCACAGCGAACATAAAATCTGGCACCATAAACGCTGCCGTGTAAGCGTCTAGTCCAACTGGATAACCCGCCAGCGCACCGTTTTCGCTCGGCATATAAGCAGAGTTAAGTAATCGATCACGGAAAAATCCCAGCAAGCTTGACAGTAGCGTTGAGCCAGCTAAAATGGTTGCAGCTAACTTGACTGTCAGCCGCTGATTTATCTTATCGACAGTTCTCCGGACGCGTCCCATAACAATTTACGCGTGTAATTTTGCTTCCTTTGGCAGTTTAGTTCCTTTAAGAATCTCATCCACTGCTGTTTCTTCTAATGTCTCGTCTTTTAGCAGCGCCTCAGCCAATTTGTCAAGGAACGGACGGTTAGCTTTTAGTACCAGCATTGCCCGCTGCTTGGCCTCGGTGATCAGCTGCGACACTTCCTGATCGATCAATTTGGCAGTCTCATCCGAGTACGGCCGCTCGCGGGTCATCTTATCAAACATCAGCCCGCCGTTGTCTTCGTGGAATACTTGGTCGCGCAGGCTCCTACCCATGCCCTGCTCGATCACCATATCGCGGGCAATCTCAGTGGCTTTACGCAAGTCTGAGCCAGCGCCAGTCGTAATGCCGTCATCGCCGTAAATGATTTGCTCAGCGATCCGGCCGCCCATCGCCCGTGCCAAGATATCCTTGAACTCGTAGACGTTGGTGTAGCTCTTATCCTCTGGCGGCAAGAACCAGGTGACACCGCCGGTGCCGCCGCGCGGAATGATAGTTACCTTGTGAACCGGATCAGAATCTGGCAAGACGTGGCCGACGATGGCGTGGCCCGCCTCGTGATACGCCGTCAGCTCTTTCTCATGGTCGTTCATCACCTTGGCCTTGCGCTCTGGGCCGATCGCCACCCGCTCAAATGCCTCGGTCAGTTCATCGTTGGTAATCTTCTTTTTGTTGCGCCGCGCCGCGATAATTGCTGCTTCGTTAGCCATATTGGCGAGATCCGCACCAGAAGAGCCAGCCGTCTTGGCGGCTAATTTATCCAGATCAACCGTGTCGTCGGTCGGCTTTTTCTTGAAATGAACTTTCAGAATTGCCTCGCGATCTTTGCGCTCCGGCAGAGTAATCGTCACTCGCCGATCAAACCGCCCCGGCCGCAGCAACGCAGGATCCAGCACATCCGCCCGGTTGGTCGCCGCCAGCACAATCACATTAGTGTCGCCGTCAAACCCATCCATTTCCACCAAAATCTGGTTCAAGGTCTGCTCGCGCTCGTCGTGGCCACCGCCCATGCCCGAGCCGCGCTTGCGACCCACCGCGTCAATCTCGTCGATAAAAATGATACACGGCGCATTTTTCTTGGCCTTTGAAAAGAGGTCGCGCACCCGACTAGCACCAACGCCGACGAACATCTCGACAAACTCTGAACCAGAAATCGAGAAGAACGGCACGCCCGCCTCGCCAGCCACCGCCCGCGCCAACATGGTTTTACCGGTACCCGGATTACCGACCAGCAACACACCTTTCGGAATCTTAGCGCCTAACTCCTTGTACTTCTTTGGGTGCTTCAAGAAATCGACAACCTCCTGCAAGTCCTGCTTGGCATTATCATTGCCGGCAATATCCTCAAACAGCACTTTCTCTTTATCTTGCCCATACAGACGCGCTTTACTCTTACCAAAGCCCATCGCTTGATTATTCTGCCCTTGGGCCTGGCGCATCATAAACATAAAGAACGCTACAATAATCAATACAGGCACCACCATCACCGCCAAATTCCAAATCGTCTCACCAGTTGTTGACGGTGGGATTACCTTAACCTCAACCTTCGCGTCCTTATTTAATCCCTGTTCATAAATACTGCTAGACTCTTTGACTGACCGCTCAGTAGGCTTAGACTGATCTTTCACGGTCACCTTAATGTCATTACCCTGAATTTCTAATTGAGCAATTTTACCTTCATTTGCCCGACGCACTACGTCTGACAATGACACTTCTTTAAGATTCGAGGCAGGGAACAGTGTTGCATAAAAAATCAACGCTACAAAAATTATAATCGCCCAAAATAGTCCAAATCGTACTACCTGCTTAATTCCATTCTTTCCGTTTCTCTGCGGCATCTTAACGGCCATGCTCAACTATTCCTTTCACCTATACTAATCAACTCGGTCTATTATAACATTTTTTAATGTCAATTTCATCACCATGCCGCCACCGATTTGCCAGTGCGAGCCAGATTTTCCGGTTTTTATAGCAATTAACGTTCGCTCCAGCTGAGAGCCCAGTAACGAAACATCGTAATGTCGTAAAATATAATAGTATATTAATTCTTGTGCGACATTATCATCAATCATCGTCAAAAAATACCGATTAGACATCTCCCTATCAAACCTCTCTAACGCTTGCTCAATTTCCACCCTCAATTTTCGCTGCTTACGCCACGCCTCATACACCCCAATCTTCTGATATTCGTCCAATCCACAATTTATTTGCCGACGAAGCACGTTACGCTGATAAATATCGCTTTGGTTCGTTTCATCTTCACACCACTCTAATTTCTGTCGAGTCGCATATTCGTAAATTCGCTGCTTTGTCCAACCATTCATTGGTCTCACTACTCGCGCATCACTCATGCCAGCCAGGCCTCGCCACCGAGAGCCACGCTTCAAATTCATCACCACCGTCTCGATAACGTCATCTCGATGATGTGCCGTTACCACCACACCATCAAAATCTGCCGCTACCTCACGTAAAAAATCATATCGTCTTTGACGCGCCAGTTCTTCGCTAGCATCAACACCCAGCTTCTCACGCCTGCAAACAAACTGAAGTTTATATCTCTCAGCTAACGCCTCAACAAACCTAGCGTCACTCGCTGAATCCTCACGAATGCCGTGATCAAAGTGCGCCACTACTAAATCTTTTTCCGTCCGCGACATTAAATCCAGCAATACTACCGAATCAATCCCACCACTGACCGCGACAATATATCTCACATACCCATTATCTCACAAAATGCTTATACCTAAAACCAATTTGGCAAATTTTATACCATCTGCTACAATCAGTGCAGTGTGGCACCGTAGCTCAGCTGGTTAGAGCGCAGGACTCATAAGCCTGAGGTCGGTGGTTCGGGTCCACCCGGTGCTACCATAAATTATCCAATCACCCCCTAGTCAATATGGCAGGGAGTTTTTTATAAGACTCAGATTAACTCTAGCTCATCAACCTGAACGCCGTCCAAAGCAGCCAGCCGCCGTGAAACAAACCCATCCAACTCTCGCGAGCTACGCTGTCGATCCCACGTTGCTAATTCCTTTTTTTGAGTTACCTCTAAAAATTCAGCCAATTCGCTGGTGTTAATTTCCATAAAGTTTTCCTTTTTTGTGTTAATTATTTAACTGTTTTTATACTACCATAAATTTGACAAAAAAGCAATACCTTTTTCAGTTATTATTTACCTTTTTATTCCGCTTGTGCTACACTGGTAGGGAAGGATTTATACACAAACATGACCCCCGTAACAATCTCATCGCTAGCCATCATCGTTTTCGCAGCAATTATCCATGCCAGTTTTCAGCTCAGCATCAGTGTTTTAACTTTGCTGAGCGGTCATTCAATTGGTAAGAAAACCGCCCAACGAAAAATATTTCGTATGAGTACTAGTTTTGTATTTGGTGTATCAATCATCACCTTACTACTTATCAGCGCCGTCTCTTATTACCTATCTCTATTCATCCGTCATATTACCAGCGCTGAACAATTAGTTGCAGCAATCGCCTCTGGAATGATGTTTAGTCTAGGAATTGCCATCTGGGCATTTTACTATCGTCGCCAGCCCGGTACTTCATTATGGGTTCCGCGCGGCTTTGCGGATTATTTGAATAAACGAACCAAAAAAACCCGGAACTCTATCGAAAGTTTCGCCCTGGGATTAACTAGCGTTATTGCCGAAATCATCTTCATCATTACACCAATCCTGGCTGCCGCGTTAGCAATCATCACCCTACCAAACCCATTACTCCAAATCACCAGCATCATCACCTACACTCTCATCTCTATTCTGCCACTCTTAATCGTCATTATTCTCGTTGGTAGCGGGCATAATATTTCTAACTTACAGCGCTGGCGAGAAAATCACAAACGATTTTTACAATTCGTCAGCGGCGGCAGCTTATTGATTTTAGCGGCCTTTATTTTCGTAGATCGTGTTATCGGCGTGATTAGCTACGGGGGCAATTTATGGTAAAACCGGGGCAAATTAACGTCATTAAGAGAGGGAAGCGTCCACCAGAAGAATTTAGTCCCGACAAACTTCACGATTCCATCGTTGCTACTTGCCTGAGCGTTCGTACACCAGAAGGACAGTCTCAAGATATTGCAAAAACTGTTACCTTAGGTGTTATGAACTGGTGTGAAACTCGACCGGAAATCACCTCCGCCGACATTCGCCGCCAAGCGCAGCGTATTATGAAAGACTTACATCCTGATGCCGCCTATTTATATGAACACTATAAAACTATAATTTAGGAGAATTCATGTCACAAAAACCGACGTTTGATTATGACTGTATCATTATTGGTAGCGGTGCGGGCGGCTCGCCGGCAGCAAGTATTTTGGCTGGCGCTGGCAAAAAAGTTGCTGTTGTAGAAAAAGCAACATTCGGCGGGGAATCACCAAATTGGGGAGACGTACCGACGGGGTCGCTAACCTATGCTATTAGCACTTATCAAGCCGCAAAAGACGCCGCTAAATTTGGACTGCGCACCAGCACCATTGGCTACAACTACCCTTCTCTTCTCTCCTGGAAAGACACCACTGTCAAACGAACTGGTGCAGGCGGTAACCGCTACTACTATGAAAAGCAAGGAATTAGCGTATTTGCGGGCAGTGCGCATTTTCTAAGCCCAAATGAAATCACCGTAAATCGCAGGCACTTATCGGCTCGCAAATTCCTTATTGCAACCGGCTCAACCTGGAAAATTCCGGATATCCCTGGATTAGATAGTATATCTTATCACACCCCAAAAACCATTTTTAACCTCACACGCCCGCCAAAAAGTCTTTTCATTATTGGCTCTGGTGCGACGACATTAGAGTTGGCTCATCTATTCTCTACCCTGGGAACTAAAGTTTATATAGCGGAAGAGTCGGTGCGGATTTTACCAGAGTTTGATACAGAAGTCAGCGACCTATTAACCAACGATGCAAAGAAAAATCGTGGCATGAACATATTAACTCACGCCAAAGTTATTGCTATTCAAAAATCTGCCATCCAAAAACGCATTACTTTCATACAAGGACGAGTAGAAAAAACTGTGCGAGTTGATGAAGTTTTAATTGCTAACCAGCGACTATCCACTACTGATTTGGGTCTAGAAAATGCTGGTGTAAAATACACAAAAAATGGCATTTCTGTCAGCCCTTCCCTACAAACAACTTCTCGCCACATCTTTGCTGCAGGTAGTGCTGTCGATACTAGCCTCCAAACTCACGAAGTTTTAGCACAAAGTCGCGTAGCTGCTCATAATCTACTCCATAACAACCACTTGAAAATTAATAACTCACCACATATGCAGATAGCTTTCACTCAGCCAGAAATTGCTCAAATTGGTATGAACGAACAAGACTGTCGGATAAAAAATATTAAAGTAAAAATGGCAGTCGTACCATTAACCATGACTGTGCGCAGCAATATTACTGATCAGCGAACAGGCTTCGTGAAGCTGATTGTTGATAGGAAACGAGTTATTATCGGCGGCACAATTGTTGGACCACACGCCAGTGATATCGCCTCTGAGCTGGCCTTAGCTATTCGGTGTAAAATAACCAGCGATGAACTAGCGGCGACGCCACATTGTTTCACCTCTTGGTCAGAGGCTGTGCGAATTGCCGCTGGAAAACTTCTCTAATCACCTCTGATGCGCTATAATAAGCTTTACGGGGGCGTAGCTCAGGGGTTAGAGCAGTCGGCTCATAACCGATTGGTCGCTGGTTCGATCCCAGCCGCCCCCACCAGCTTGGAAGTAAGATATTATGAGTATTGAAAGACACCACCAACCAGAACAGGATAGACAACCGTGTGAGTGTTGTCGTCTACTGGGGGGGCAAGCAGCAAAGGTAACTACAGGAAGCGAGCCTAACTATAGAAATAACTTTCTTTCATATTTCCCAGACGATCGCACTCCAGAAGAAAGAGCTGCCCAGTGGGAAGAAACTAAAAGACATATGGATGAAGTAGGAGCCTCTTTCCCTGGAAAGAGTTTTAGCCAAGTTTACGATGAGCTCGAACACAAAGATCGCGACTTCATAGCGGCGATGCTTAAATGCTGGAAAGAATCTCAAGAGTAGAAATTGAACACCTTACCTATTTCCCCTTTGTAATACGATCAACTACTCTTGCAGCTGTGGATGTTATCGGCTAAAATCATCATATAAAGAAGGAGGGTGCTATAAATAGTGAACATATTTCAGCAGAAAGATCCAATCAACAACCATACAGACGTTTGGAACAAAAAATCCCCACTCCGACAGAGGATGGGCTTGCAGACTGTTTGGTCCAATCATAAGCTGCCTATTCCCGGAGATCCCTCGACCAGGACCTCTCTTCCGGGGCCCCATTGAAGTTGCGAACTGGCAAGATCCTCTTGGCCCCGAGCATTCAATTGTAGACCCTAAAATAAAAAAGGCTGCCCTTCACTACAAAATGGTAACAGATGAGAGTGTACTTCCCGCCGATTCTCCTTATAAGAAGGAGTGAGGCAGGATGAATATTACCCCCATTCCTGCTACAATATAACGTAGTATCTTATTAAATTTGTAAAATGAACAAACTGAAACTAAAACGACTAATTTACCGGATACAGCACGACTATTTGACCTTAAATAACGTCGTTATTGCTGTCGCTGTTTTAATCGCCATGAGCTGGGCTTGGGGTTCTATTGAGTCAATGCAAAAAAATTATGAACTGCAACGCTCCATTGACAACAAGCGCCAACAAGTGGAAATTGAAAAATTACAAGTCTCTCTACTAGAATATGAGTCAAAATATTATCAGAGTGAAGAGTATCAAGAATTAACTATTCGTCAACGAACCGGCAAAGGTCTGCCTGGCGAAAAACAACTTATTACACCATCAACAGACAGTGCGATTTCCACACAAAATCCTGCCCCCAGACAAACAAGAACGGATAGTAATTTCCAGCAATGGATGAACTTTTTATTCGGCGGCAATAGCCGCAGGCGCTGAGACATTTGCAATTATTACATTAACCTGATATTATAAAGTACGTGCCGCGGGGTAGAGCAGCCTGGTAGCTCGTTTGGCTCATAACCAAAAGGTCGTAGGTTCAAATCCTACCCCCGCAACCAAGAAAAACCCCTCTTCGTCCAGAAGGGGGCTTTTTCTTTAGTATCTGTTATTATCGCTAGCGTACCGCCCACCATGACTACCAACTCTTACGTGCGGACATTTTTCACCCGGCTCTATGGCTCTACAGCAGTCGCCACAGAAAAATCCCCGTACAGCCGTTTCGCCAACTCCTCCATTCGTATATCTATTGATAAGTTCTCCAACTTTCTTTGGATCATAAACGGGAAGACCCATCAGTCTTTTAGCGTCATCATAAGAGCAGCCTGTAGTATCGACAATGTAGTCAAGCATAGCCTCCTGCTCAGGAGTAAATTGGATATCGGCACGATCTCCATCCAATAAGACTTTTTCACCACTCATATTTTATATTATACCATAATAACTAAAAATAATCAACCTCATCAAAAAACTCCCCTGCTATCCACAGAGGAGTTCTGGCACCTGTTTGTTTGGTACTATTGTACCGCTAAACCGATGCATAACGCAAGTGCTTATTTCTTCTTTGAGATTGTCAAGAAACCGTTGCGCGGGTTTTCTTTCACAACACGATCTTCTGGCAAATCACATGGAACACCTTTATCATTCTTCTCGACCTTAGTGAAGAAGTAGATAGTTTGCGTCTTGCCGCCGCGCAAAGTTACGTCAGTCTTGTGCAAGTAGTATGTGATCCCCTTTGAGTTGGTATGCTTGTAAGCCATATGGTTCTATACCTCCTATTAATGCTATACCCTTATAGGTTACTATCTCTTACCCACCCCTGTCAAGCTAAAAAAGTCGATTTTGTCGTCGTAGCATAAATTTTAAAATCCCCAAGACCACTAATCTCAATACAATAATCATAGCAATTACCCCCGCCACCAACAGCGACCAGCCTGCAAAATCCGCCGACCAGAGCGGCGAAACAAACGTATGGTAATATGGCTCAGTAGAAGGCGCTTCAAACTGTAAGCTAGAAGTTTTAGCGGCAGGATATTTCTCCCACTCCTCGTTTATACAACTGACATAACGCGGATCTGCCTGTGTGGTAAATCGCCCATAGCCACCCTGTTGAGCTTTAGCGTCACACACCGCCCGAACCTTAGAAATCGTGTCGTTATTTGATCGATTTTTAATCGCCTCTTCAAACTCTTTTAATTTTTGGTCGTATACCCTCTTATAGGTATGATCTAGTGCAATTTTTCCTGGGTCAGCGTTCATATGTGTCGCCACATATCGCTGCAGATCATATAGTCGCTGCTGAAGGCTCACAATATCCCCAGTCTTATCGGCATTTTCCACAGCCTCTCGCCGTTCAATCATGCCAACATTATTAAGTCGTAGAAATGTCGCCGATATAAACCCAGCCATAATAAACAAAATCACCAGCTGCCACGTCTTCACTTGACTGAGCCGTTTAATCCTAAACTTGGTTTTTCGCTTATCTACTGCCATCCCACCACTTTCTCTCTGGTTTTAGTATAGCAAATTATCCCGACGGCGGAAATATTACTGGCTAGACAATGGTATAATAAGAGTATGAGGATTTATTTTTCAGGAATTGGCGGTGTTGGTATTGGTCCGCTCAGTAAAATCGCTCTGGACGCCGGCTACAGCGTTTGCGGCTCTGATAAATCACCTAGTCTTATTACTGATGAATTAGTGGCAGCTGGCATTTCGGTTTCTTTTGATCAATCCGGTGCATTTTTACAAGCAGAACATGACAAGACTCCATTTGATTGGTTCATATACACTGCAGCCTTGCCCGAAGACCATCCAGAACTAGTTTTAGCTCGAAAATTAGGCATAAAAACCAGTAAACGCGACGAGCTACTGGCAAAGATAATTGCCGATAAGAATCTTAAGCTCATTGCAATTGCTGGCACTCACGGAAAAACTACCACCACAAGCATGCTAGTCTGGACGATGAAACAACTACAAATTCCCGTCAGCTATTCTGTTGGCTCAACATTAAACTTCGCACCAAGTGGAGAGTTTGATGAAAATAGCCAATTTTTTGTATATGAGTGTGATGAATTTGATCGCAATTTCTTACATTTTTCTCCGGAAATTAGTTTAATCACCTCTGTAGATTACGACCACCCAGACACATATCCAACAAAAGAATCTTACCTATCAGCCTTCCGTGAATTTGGTGAGAAATCCCAAAAAATCATCGCTTGGCAGGAAAATGCTACAGTCTTTGACGAGAAAAATCTATTCATCATGAGAGAGATTGACCAGAATATTACCCTTCCTGGCGTACACAACCGCAAGAATGCCACGCTGATAATTGAGGCTCTGAAAAGCATGGATGTGCCAACCGAGCAATTTGCAATTTATCAAGCAATTAATTCTTTTACAGGATCGGGGCGCCGCTTTGAAAAGTTGGCCGATAATTTATATTCCGACTATGGACATCATCCGATTGAGATTAGCGCAACGCTACAAATGGCCCGAGAACTATCAGATCAAGTGGTATTAGTTTATCAACCACACCAAAACGTTCGTCAGCATGAAATAATAGACCAGTATACCGCGGATATTTTCCATAATGCTGATGAGGTTTATTGGTTGCCAACATACCTAACTAGAGAAAAGCCAGACCTACCAATTCTAACACCACAGCAGCTCGCCAAAAATATTGATCCAGAAAAACTTTACTTTGCAGAGATGGACGATGATTTATGGCACGCCATTACTACGGCGCAAGCGACCGGTAAACTGGTTCTCTGCATGGGAGCAGGCACTATCGACGGCTGGCTACGCACACGGCTAGCTACGGCTTAGCGATCGTCGCCGCTGCCATGGATTTTTCCACGACTCTGACGACTAAGTAGTTTATCGTTATTTTTCCGAGCTACTTCTTCTAAACTGCTACCAAGTAGATGAGATATGGAATTGACATACCACAGTACGTCGCCAAGTTCCTTAATTATTGCAGCATGGTCGTCTTCAGAAATCATACCGCTCTTATCCCGCAATATCTTCTTAAATTTCTCCATCACTTCGCCAGCTTCACCGCTCAACCCCAAAACCTGAGACATTAACCTGGCGTCAACATCACCATACTGATGAGACTCCTTGTCTGTTAATGTAGAAATTGCTTTTATTGAATAGTCGTTAAATTGCATAATTATAGTGTAGCCGGTTATGGTTTTTGAGTAAATAGACCTTGTCTCTGTCTACTTGTACTATACGGGCGCAGCTTTGTCGGGTAACACCTGAACACAGTGTGTCACCCTGCCCTCACCCAGCCAGCGCTGCTCATAAGCAGTAAGGATTTTATAATCGTCGCTAAAGTTTGATTCATGTAGGTCAAAAGTTAGTGCTTTTAGACGCCAACCTTCGGCAACGAGTTGTTCAAGGCTCCAGTTAAAGAACTCATGATTATCATGTTTGATGATTATCGATCCGTCGGTACGCAGCAACTTGGCATAAGTTTTCAAAAAATGCGGATGCGTCAGACGGCGGCCAGCACTACGCTTACGCAGAAATGGGTCAGAGAAAGTCAGCCAAATAGTACTCAGTGAACCAGACGCAAACAGCTCACCAATCTGATCAGCCCGAGCTCGCACAAAAAACACATTATTAAGCCCGCGAGCTTCCGCTTCCCGCGCGCCTTTTTGCAAGCGATCACCTTTAACATCAACCGCCACAAACACCTGCTCCGGATGACGCGTCGCTAGTTCAACCGTAAACATGCCATTACCAGCGCCAATTTCTACAATATCAACCTGGCGCAGTGCCCATTCCTCAAATTCAAAACACAGTGGCGAATTGTGAAACAAAGCAAACTTATATTTTTTGCGCTTACGAGTAATAATAAACTGATTTGGATCGACAAAATTCATACTTTCCATTATACTAAATCAGTAATGGATAAGCTTATAAAACAGTTTTTAGACTCTTCAACTTTGGGACAATGGCTACACAACAACAGCATGGGTTGGTTGATTAGTGAACATATTATTGAAACTATTAGTATTATAATTGGATCTGTTTTTGTCTATTTTTTTGGCAAATATTTGCTGTCTTGGGCGATTCACTATTCTATCCGCTCCACCGCCAAACACCGCTCTTGGCATCGTAAAGACATGGAAAAACGCGAGAAAACTCTCATCCAACTAACGCGTAGTTTTTGGCGAATTATTATTATTTTTTACGTCATGGCAATTATCGCCAATAAGTTGTTCTCATTTGATTTATCGCCACTATTCGCCAGCGCTGGTATTATTGGTGTGGCATTAGGATTTGGTGCTCAGTCGCTGGTCAAGGATTTTCTATCGGGAATTTTTATCATTGCCGAAAACCAATATCGTGTTGGCGACGTGGTCGACGTCATGGGAGCAGCTGGCACAGTTGAGCGAGTCGGAACTCGCACGACGGTAATTCGCGACTCGGGCGGTAATGTTCATTATGTCCCCAATGGCACAATCCAACATGTCATCAATAAGACAATGGGCTATAGCATGTCGAGGTTCAGTATTTATATTGACCCCAGCTCTGATATATCCGAGGTTACCGAAATCATTAACACCACTGGCGAGAAGTTAGCTAAAGAGAAGGCCTGGCAACGAAAAATCATCGACCCACCAAAGTTTGTCTCCGTTGGCGACATTAGCGGACGCGGCACTGAGCTGATCATTGCCGGAAAAACCCAACCATCCGACCAGTGGGCCGTTACCTCTGAAATGCGCCACCGATTATTGCAGAATTTTGACCGTGAAGGCGTGCTTTTAGCAACACTGCCAACACCAACGCCAATTATTAAGAAATAGTTTAGTTATTAGACAGGCCTAATTCTTTATCGCTCAGCACGTCGTTAGAAAACGCCTTAACTCTACTGGCCCCATCCGCCTCTTTATCGTATATGCTTAAGAATTTTTTCAGTGTATCCTTATTAACCTGACCCTGGGCGTCAAACTCATGGGTTTTTTCGTTCGTATCCTTACTAATTTGATTACGGCGTGAAGCGTATTCAGGACGACTCAAGTCTAGCCGATATGCGTCAGTTTTATAATAGACGACCATCGCAATTGACACTAGCACGACAGACGCAGCGATCACCAAACCGACAAACGTAACAAACCTATAATTATCGAAAAAATCTTTAAGCTTATCCATTAGACCCTCCAGACAACGAATCCCTAACCACCTGAACTTCTGACCTATATTTTATCAACAAATCATTCAATGTTTTCACGTCCTCTGACAGACGATTTCGCGCTTCTCGAGCAGCTACTAATTTCTGATAATATCCCGCAACGTCCTCCGAGCAATTGGCATGGTCTAGCTCAGTCATCGTTGTATCATAATCATTATAATTGCTATTAAATTTTAGGCGGGCCGACTCAAAATCATTAGTGATATTTACTAGCTTAGAACTATCCAGCTTATTGACTGCCAACCGACCATTTAATCTGGCCATAAGCTTGGTCGAAATCGAGTTATACCTCTGACCAACATTTACTCGAGTTAATGCATCATTGGTGTGAATATTTTTAATTGCTACCCTTACAGAGCTACAGTTCCGGCTAAGGGTTTTTGTAAGTTCCGAATTTGCAGTAGTATCGGCCGTTTGGGCTAATGCCACCTGAGGCATTAATAACAAACTAGATCCAATCAAAAAAGACGTGAGATAGAAAGTGAACCTTTTCATCAGTCCTATTATCTCACGTCTTCTCGATTACAGTCAAATATTACTTAAATTGTTTTTCGACGTTACTTTTTACATCTTTTGCAGTTTCTGCCACCGCGCCACTAACTTTTTGGGAGCCAGTTTTTAAAGAATCAACGCTGTCTTTAGCGGCCGCAGCAGCCTTACTGGCAACTTTTTCTGCATCAGACTTCAGCTTTCCCGCTTTCTTTTTCAAATCTTTTCGGGTTTCTTTACCGCTCTTTGGTGCAGTTAAAATTCCTGCTGCAAATCCTGCTGCTGCCGCACCGATAACTGCTAATACTTTTTTCATATTGTTACTCCTTTTTATTATTTTTTACGAAACAACCCTGATATTTCACTAAAAACCTTTGTGGGCGACAACCACTCAGTCGCACTAGCCACATTTGTTGTGATTTTATCAACATTTTTCATGACTGCATTTATTTTCGCCAGCAAGGTAATAACCACTGCCAGTAGAGCCACGATAATGACTGATAGTAACCCAATAATGATTGACAGTAAGATGATGATCGTTTGAATATCTTCCACGCCTTACCTTTCTGCAGAAGTTTGTATTTGTTATATTTATTGTAGCATGCTTTAATGATTTGTTTGTATTAGATAATCTAACTATTTCACTATAGCATAAGCGTATTAAAATGTCAATAGCCTTATGCTTAATTCGCTCTGATATGCTACACTGATATAGCTATGAAGCTGCTTTTCAAAAGATATATTCCAGAATTTGTGTACGGTGCGGTTGATGGCACAGTCACAACCTTTGCCGTGGTGGCAGCGTCGGCTGGCGCGGGGATTTCCAGTGCGGTCATCCTTATTTTAGGCGTGGCCAACTTAATTGCCGATGGCTTTTCAATGGGTTCCAGCGCCTACTTGGCAGCCAGCGCCGAACACGATGAATCAGCCCGCGACACCCAAAAGCGAGCTTCTCCTAAAATTATCGGCTTAGTTACATTCTTGGCTTTCGTGGCGGTCGGCAGCGTGCCAGTACTACCCTACTTGGTCGACGTGATTGCAGCTCTGAAAGCACCAAGCGCCACTCTGTTCTACATTAGCTCGCTACTTACAGCAATTACTTTCTTAACAATCGGCTTCGTCAAGGGCAAAGTCGGCAAGCAATCACCATGGCGGGAAGCCGCTATTACCCTGCTCCTCGGAGCGGTCGCCGCTGGACTGGCCTACTTTGCCGGCGATGTATTGGCGGCGTGGCTGGGTGTTCAGTTATAATCCCTGTAATTCATTAGCGATATATTTGATTATTTTACCAATGTGGCGCACTGATTCTTGACGTACCATTTCACCCTCCAGATAAACACGCCGATTAATCTCCAACATTACTGAGTGCAGCCCAGGCGTTTTATCGCGGTAAAAGTCCATCGGCACCAGCGCACCCGCATACGGATAATTCAGCGCGCAGCTATAGCCCAGCTGTTCTATATATGATTTCAGCTTCAGGGCGTCATTTCCACTAAACCATTCAGCGTCGTAGCCAAGGCAAATATCAGGCAGATTTTCCGTATAGCCAAACAATTTTCGCACCAAATCATCACTGTAGCTATGCAGGTCAATCATCATACACGAGCCGTGCTGATTAACAATTTTTTGGCTCAATTTGTTTAGCTGTACATGATGAGGCTCATACGCTTGCCTGATGATTTCCTCGCGGCGCTCAGGCGTTACCTGGCGGATACTGCGCACCGCCCGGCAAATGCGTATATACCGCGCCCATGCCCAGCCTCGCCATCGGCTCATCGGCGTCATTTTGAAACCGCTCAACATCACAATATAACCGCGAATACTTGGCTATTACTTTATGGCAATCAATATCTCTGGCAAGCTCGTCCACTTTATAATCAGCTATAAAGTGTAGATTCTTCTCGATAACTTCCCAACCAACCGTAGCATCGCGCCAAAAATCTGGCGGTAAACACAGCGAAGCATGCGGGATATGAATAAGGAGATTAGCCGCCATTTTTCCACTGCCTGGCACGTTGCAATAACTTATCGACATAAGCTGCTTTAAGTTTTTTATACGCCGACCTGTCGTAATTTGCTTGCTTGGCATATTGATATTTTATCTTTGAATATTGATCAGCTTCATCATTGTGAGACCTTAGATAATCTCTGATAATTAAGAAGTTATCGTGCGTTTCAGTATTCGCGACCGCGAGGTGAATATGGATATCGCCCTCGCCAGTTTCTTCTTGTCGGGACGCCAGGAAGATATACCCTTGACGGGAACTTGGATTTAATGAAGGAAAATATCCAATTGCTACCAATTTGTCCCGCAGCTCGTTCATGTGTTCGCTATCTTTAGCAGAAATAAGGATATCTAGGATATTTTTACCATCCAAACCAAGTACCGCAGTACTGCCGACATGATGAATTTGCGAACTATCCGCAAGCACTAGCGTCAATTTATTTTTCACGCGCGTAAAGACAGCTGCCATATCTTTTCTGGATTTTTTAATATTGACCGGCATTTGGCTAAAATTTCAATTGAACACCATCCAGCAAAGCAAAGCCGCGTTTTATCAGCTGGATTTCTTCGTCAGTTTCATCTTTACCATTCCCAAATACCTTCGGCAGCTCGTCAAACGATAGCCATTTATATTCGCTGTGGTCTTTCGGATTTAGTTTAATATTGCCGATGTCGTCAAATTGTGCAAAATATACTACTTCAATTGAATGCGAACCTTTCACCGAATTATGATACGTAAATGCGGCAAACGGATCGCCAACTGTAATAGTCTTGCCGAATTCTTCGCGGATTTCGCGCTTCAATCCAGCCACGATATCTTCTCCAAAATCCGCATGACCGCCAGGCAGTTCAAACACGCTTGGCATAAACTTCTTCGTCGCAGCACGCTTAGGCATAAAGATCTTCTCAACGCCGTCAAAATTGTGATGAATAAACGCGCAGGCAACGATCACCTGCTTGCCTGCCGCGGACACTTCGCTATCATTCATAATCTGTATAGATTATACATATTTGCCTAAAGCGGTGCAAACATACCAGCAATTATCCTGACGCTAATTTACATCTTTAATACTAAAACCAAACTTACTGGCGATAAGCGCAATATCCGGCTTGCCAAACTCGTCTGCTAGCGCCTGAAATTTGGCTTGTTTATCGCTGCCAAATTTTTGCACCAGATTATAATACCATTCAAACGTGCAAAAACATGACGGCTCTTTGGGTGGTTTACTTTTGGAATGAAATTTGTCGGCGTACATTAGCAGCCGCTCCTCGGGCGTATTAGCGGTATAGTCGGCTGGTGGAATGGACAAGGTTTGGTTAATTACATCCTGCTTGGTCAAACCTACGCCAGTATGATGCGAAGCGAACCGCCAAATTTGCTCGGGAAAGCCTTCGTTTCGCAGAATCTGCTCGCCAATCACGCCGTGGCGAACGCCGTCGACAAATTTACCGTTTTCCAGAACATCATACGCACCGATATCATGAAGCATACAGGCAACATGCAGCAAATCGCGATCGATTTGCGAGTTCGGCTTAGCATCCAAAAGCTGCGCCGCAATTGCGTCAACCACTTGACAGTGAGTGTAAATCAGCGCAAAATCAGCATCAGTTTTGGCGTATTTTTTGTGCAAGTTTTTGATTTGAGCTTCGGTTGGTAGTTTCGTCTTATTCATATTTGTTATATCTCCTTAATTTAAATTTATTTATATAAAATCAATTGAGTTTGCTATTGGTCTACCCTCTTCTGGAGACCATGTAAAATAACCTTCTGGACTATCAGGCCATTTTAGGTAATGAGAATTACCATAACTTGTTACATCTAAATTATCCCTAACTACAATTTTTGAAGTTTGCCCAGGGTCAAGAAAACACCCCCATGCAATATCCTCGTCCGAAAGAATTATATCTCTAGCTTGCTCTGGTAATACTCCTGGAAATATTTTACTGCCTGGTCTACCATCAAATAATTTAGCATGTACAATTCCCGATTCTGTTTCATAAAGAGCAAGTCTAGCTAAGGGTCTTTCAATAAAAGGTGGTTTAGATCCTAATGATAAATCTGAATTTATAAGGTGTGTATTGAAATCAGCAGATTCTAAAGATGGACCCACAGAAACAGCTCCTTGAATACGTGAGTCACTCATATTTAACGTATCAATGGTATTAATCTTTACTCTAGGACAATTGTCAGATTCTACATTACATACACCAGTTCTAACTACAAAATTATAGTCAAATATATCTGTACATCCAGAATAGTTAATAGTCGCACAAGTAAAATTTACTCCTTCTTCCGATATAATTCCTAGATCTACAATGTTTTCTCCTGGCTCTATTTTTGGTGTATATCTAGAGCTATCATCCAATACCCTAATACTGCCAGTATCTAGAGATGTCATATGTTCAATTTCACTATTCCCATTTGAGAAAACCTTGCAGTCGGTATCATATTTCGTCAAAGATCCTGACCATGTCATCTCTACATCGTTTATAGTAATTCGCCCAAGAGATTTTATATGACGAAATTCAATTTTATCATCACATAATACAATAGCTTCTCTATCTACTACGAGTAGACTATCTACAGACGTGTCAGATATTGCCAGATTTAAGCTTGGGCACAAAGGATTTTTACTACACTTATCGGCCAAAAAGAAAAATCCTCCGCTAATTGAAGCTAAAATATCTGTATTGCCTTTGACATGATTAAATATATTAAATGTATTTTTACCAAGACTTATTAAAGGCT
>ERZ772986.511-NODE-511-length-24002-cov-6.040214_pt1 | contig 24002 bp, 26 predicted proteins | sample MGYA00511898_ERZ772986 | MGnify/ENA primary metagenome ERZ772986 (study PRJEB29015, sample SAMEA2737934) | human oral metagenome | biome: human oral; feature: human-associated habitat; material: dental | place: China | collected 2148 ... | reverse complement strand
CCACGCCGACCCCGAGTGTGACACCCACGCCGACCCCGAGTGTGACACCCACGCCGACCCCGAGTGTGACACCCACGCCTGATCCAACAACCTCCCAGGCACAGAGCGGCCCTCGGAAGTTGCCGAAGACGGGTGCCTGATTCCGGAGAAGTCAGGGAGACAATGAAGTGGGTGGTGGGTTTTCCCACCACCCACTTGTCTTCCCCACCGATTTCCCGAACCAGCAATCTCGTCGGGGAACAGGATTAGAATCCCAGACGATTGAGTGCCTTCGGATCTCGCTGCCACTCGCGGATCACCTTCACCTTGAGATCCAAGTGCACCGGGGTGCCGAGCAGAGCAGAGACCTGGCGTCGAGCCTGCGTACCGACCTGTTTGATGTGTTCTCCCCCTCGACCGATCATGATCGGTTTCTGGGACTCACGTTCCACCACCAGCGATGCGTATATGTCGAGCAATGGACGGTCTTCTGGGCGGCCTTCACGCAGACCCATCTCATCAATCTCGACAGCTATAGAGTGCGGTAACTCGTCACGAACTCTCTCCAAAGCGGCTTCTCGAATGAGCTCGGCGACAAGGGTCTCGATCGGTTCATCAGTGACCTCACCGTCGGGGTACCAGGCAGGGCCCACATCGAGCATCGAGACCAAAGCGTCTGCCACCTCGTCGACCTGATCCATGTCCATTGAGGAGCAGGGCACCACGTGTTCCCACGTGATACCAAATTTATCTTCCAACTCAGCAATCTCGGTGAGCTGTTTGGCGATTCTGATCGGCGAGACCAAGTCCGTCTTCGAGGAGATCGCCATGAGCCGGGGTCGTTGCGGTAGCTCGGAGAGTTCCTTCACCAGATATTCATCACCTGGCCCGATATGCTGATTCGATGCGAAGACAACCCCGATCACATCGACCTCCGACCATGTGGCGTACACGAGATCGTTTAACCGCTCCTGAAGCAGCGACCTGGGTTTTGACAGCCCGGGGGTATCGATGAGCACGAGCTGGGCATCCGGACGCGATATGATGCCGCGCACCGCATGACGGGTAGTCTGCGGCTTCGAAGACGTGATCGCCACCTTCTGCCCCACCAGGGCATTGGTCAGGGTGGACTTGCCTGCATTGGGACGCCCCACGAAGCAGGCAAAACCGGAACGGAAGTCTTCATTCAGTTGACTGGTCATCGACTGCTCCTTCACCGGTGGTAGCGCGGCTCACCAGAACGGTGTCGATCTGGTGACGGCGGGCTGTGGTCTTCTCTGCCGTGATCTCCAAGCCGTTCCACGAGATATGCGCCCCGGGAATCGGGACACGATTGAGTTCCTTTGCCATCAGCCCGCCGATGGTCTCGACATCCTCATCGTCGAGGTCCAAGCCGAACAACGAACTCATGTCATCGATAGACATTCGCGCGGAAACCCGCCACTTCCCCGGTTCGATCTCCTCCACCAAGTCGGGCTCAGCATCGTACTCGTCGGTAATCTCACCGACGATTTCCTCGACCGTATCCTCAATGGACACCAATCCAGCAGTACCGCCAAATTCGTCGATGACGATGGACAGGTGATTGCGAGTGACCTGCATCTCTTTGAGCAGATCGTCGACGGGTTTGGAGTCCGGAGTGAAATGCGCGGGTCGCATCACCGATGCCACGGTCTCCCTGCGTTCTGCCTCCGGATGGTCGAAGATCCGTTTCATCAAATCCTTCAGGTAGACAATCCCGACGACATCGTCCAAATCCTCCCCTGCCACCGGGATCCGGGAGAAACCGGAGCGCAGTCCAAGTGACAGGCCTTGGCGCAAGGTCTTGTCTGCGGCGATCCAGACGATGTCGGTGCGAGGCACCATTACTTCGCGGGTGATGGTATCGCCCAACTCGAAAACCGAGTTGATCATCTCCCGTTCTCCTTCGGAAGCCTCGGCGATTTTCTCTGCCTCGGCGATGAACGGACCGTCGGTATAGCCACGCCCCGGGGTGATCGCATTGGCGATCCAGATGAGCAGCTGATTCATCGGCCACAGCACGGTGGCCACGACCGACAGCGGGCGAACGCACCAGCCGGCAACCCGTTCGGCGTGTTGTTGTCCCAAGGTGCGAGGAGCAACCCCCCAGGCGATGAAGGCGACCACCACCATAAGCAGGATAGATACCCAGATATCGGCCGCTCCCGCAGACAACGAATCGAAGATGACAGCCACCACGAGTACCGTCGCCGACACCTCACATAGACTGCGCAAAAAATGAGTGACGGTCATCTCCGGGGCTGGGTCTTCGACGAACTGCTGGATCGCCGCAGCCCCCGGAGCACCCTCTGCCACCATCCGTTCGGCTCGTTTCGGAGTCATCAGCATCAGAGCCGCCTCGGCGGCCGCCAACACTGCGGCAGCAATGGTCGCCACCACGGCGATGGCGACCATCAGCCAGTCGCCAGCAGTCATTTCCGGCGCCGCCAATCGGCAATGATCTGGTCGTTGAGTCCGAACATGACCGCCTTCTCCGCTGGCTCGGCATGGTCGTGACCGAGTAGGTGCAACAATCCATGGATGAGCAGGTATTCGATCTCCTCGTGCGGGTCTCGGCCGTTCTCGGGAGCTTGGGCGGAGGTGAACTGTGGACAGATAACGATGTCACCGAGCACTCCTCGAGGAGGCTCCTCTCCGTCCTCGGGAGCTCGCAGTTCATCCATCGGGAAACTCATCACATCGGTGGGCCCGGGAAGATCCATGAACCGCACGTGCAAATCAGTCATCGCATCCTCGTCGACGAACAAAATCGCGAGTTCTGCTGCAGAGTGGATGCGCAAGCTCTTCAAGGCGAACTCCGCCAGCTGTAAAACGCCGAGTTCATCCACCTCGACCCCGGATTCGTTGTTGATCTCGATCATCGATCGTTCTCCTGGTGCTGCAGCGAGGCGTGCCGGTCGTAGGCGGCAACGATGCGGCCCACCAACTGGTGGCGCACCACGTCGCGATTGGTGAGATTACAGAAGGCGATGTCGTCGACCCCGTCGAGGATGGTCCGTACGGCTCGTAGCCCGGAACGCTGCCCGCCGGGCAGGTCGACCTGGGTGATGTCGCCGGTGACGACGATCCGCGAGTTGAATCCCAGCCTGGTGAGGAACATCTTCATCTGTTCCGTCGAGGTGTTCTGCGCCTCATCGAGGATGATGAAGGCGTCGTTGAGAGTCCGTCCCCGCATATAGGCCAAGGGCGCCACCTCGATGACCCCACCGGTGAGCAGCCTGGGCAGCGATTCGGCATCAAGCATCTCGTGCAGAGCGTCATACAACGGGCGCAGATAGGGGTCGATTTTGTCGGTGAGGGTTCCGGGCAGAAAGCCCAGCTTCTCCCCCGCCTCTATGGCCGGACGGGTGAGGATGATGCGTGAGACCTTCTTGGCCTGCAAGGACTGGACTGCCTTGGCCATTGCCAAGTAGGTCTTGCCGGTGCCGGCCGGGCCGATCCCAAAGGTGATGGTGTGGGCGTCGATGGCATCCACGTACCGCTTCTGATTCATCGTCTTGGGCCGGATCGCCTTGCCCCTCGACGACAGGATGGTGTGGGTGAGTACTTGGGAAGCCGACTCATCATGATCAGCGGTTGTCATGGCGATCACCTTGGCGACGGACTCGACGTTGAGCCCCTGTCCTGTCCGGATGATCGTGATCATCTCGCCCAGCACCTCGACCGCACGAGCCACCTCATCGGCTTCTCCCGAGATGGTGATCTGATTTCCGCGCACCAGCAGATCTGCAGACAAGTCTCTTTCCAAGACCCTCAGGAACTCGTCGCCGGGCCCCACAACCCGCACCATGTTGATGGACCGCGGGACGACGACCGTACGTTCGGTTCTCAGGCCGCTCTCCGGTTCGGGCGCGACGGTGACTGCGCTGTGGCTGTTCGTACTCAGAACGGTCCTCCCTGATCAATGGGACGATCCTACCTGAGCAGATGCTCCAGTTCTCCCTTGGCGCGTGGAGTCTCAGTCATCCTCCCCCGTGCGGGCGAGGTCGTCCTCGTCGATGATGTGCATGGCGGCTTCCTCCGCACTGGCAGCTGCCCCGTCGATACCGACATCGGATGCAACGGCTTCGGCGCTGCCTCCGGTAGTGCCCACCAAACGACCGGCCCGCTTTGATCCCACCTGCCGTGGTTCGGCATTGGGATTCCACGGCCCCTTGTCCTTCGCAGGATCCGGCTCGGGGACCTCCTGCACCAGCCGCTGGTCGATGGTCTCCCCACGAGCCATCTCAGCAGCAGTATTGCCGTACCCCTGGGCAGGTGACCAGTGGTCCGGTGGGGTGTATCCCTCGTCAAGCACGTCATCGATCCCCCGGTCGATCAGCGAGTCCGCTTGGGACAATTGGTCCAATTGCTCGGAGGAATCGACTGTCTCGTCATTGAATGCGGTGTGTTCACTCATGTCCAGATACTGCCACCATCCCCATCCCGGCACGGCCATTTCCAAGACCTCGGCGGGCCTGTTGCCTCAGCGGCGGGTGCCGGCGTAGAACCTTCCCAGGGTCTCGGTACGGCAGGCCTCGAAATCGCCGACTTCCATGGCCTCCCGGATGGTGTCGACCAAATGCACGGTCCAGTACTCGTTGTGGATCGTGGCCAGGGTCGAGGCAAGCATCTCTTTGGCCTTGAACAAGTGGTGCAGGTAGGCACGAGTGTAGTGGGTGCAGGTATAGCAGGCGCAGCCTTCGGCCAGGGGACGGAAATTACGCCGATTGCGCGAGGTGTCCACGTTGTAGCGTCCCTCATCGGTGTAGATGGCCGCATTGCGGGCCACTCGTGAGGGGTTGACGCAGTCGAAGGTGTCGGCGCCGGCTGCGATCCCGGCGAACAGGTCATCCGGCTCCGAGATTCCCAGCAGATGCCGTGGCTTGTCCTCCGGAAGTTCCTCGGAACACCAGCCGACGATCTCTCCCAGGCGTTGTTTCTCGATGGCTCCGCCGATGCCGTAGCCATCGAAGCCCCACCCCTGGCAGGAAGTATCGAGCAGTCCACGGCATGCCCTACGACGCAGATCCTCGTACTGAGCGCCCTGCACCACCCCGAACAACGCCTGGTAGGGCCGGTGTCCGCGTGCTTGGGTCAGCGTGTGGTGCTCATTTAGACAGCGCTGAGCCCAAGCCTGGGTCCTGGCGACGGAGGTTTCCTGGTAAGTGCGGGTGTTCATCAAAGTGGTCAACTCGTCAAAGGCGAAGATGATATCGGCCCCAAGTTCATGCTGCACCCGCATCGATACCTCGGGGGTGAACCGGTGCCGGTCACCATTGACCGGGGATGTAAAAGTCACCCCGTCATCGTCGACATGCGCCTGTCTCTGTTTCCCGGCGGCGATCACCTCGTCGTTCTGCATGCCAGTGACATCCATCGCCAGTACCTTCTTGAACCCGACGCCAAGACTCATCACCTGGAATCCACCAGAATCGGTGAAGGTCGGGCCGTCCCAGTTCATGAACCGCCCCAGTCCACCGGCCTCGTCGATGAGACCGGAACCAGGCTGCAGGTAAAGGTGAAAGGCATTGGCTAGCACAGCCTGGGCGCCGATTTCCTGGACCGCCTCTGGCAGCACAGCCTTCACCGTCGCCTTGGTGCCCACGACGATGAAGGCAGGGGTGCAGATCTCGCCATGCGGGGTCCGGATCACTCCAGTACGCCCCAATCCATTGTCGGCACGGCTGGTGATCTCAAAACCGAAGTCCTTGGGATCAGTCATCCACGTCCTCGGCATCGAGCTTCCCGTTGAGGGTCGCATAGGCCTGTTCAGGGGTAAGGAATCCCTCGCGAACCTGCTTTTTCAGCGCAGCCACATCCCGTCGGCGACAGATGAACTCCGCGACCAAGTACATGACCATCATCGGCAACGACAAGGCAAGCATGGAGAAAGGATCGCCGGATGGGGTGGCAACGGCTGCAAAGACGAAACAGCCGAAGATGGCCCCCACTCTTGCCTTGCGCAACTGGTAGGACTTGAGCAACCCGAGCATGTTGAGGAAGACGAGCAGCACCGGCAGCAGGAAAGAAACCCCGAAGACCAGCAGCATACGCATCTCCAAAGAAAGGAACTCGTTGAGATCCTGGAGATTCGCCACCCCCGCCTCGGCCACGGTGAAACCCAGCATGAACTCGAAGGCTTTTGGAAGGGTGATGTAGCCGACGGCCACACCGATCAGGAACAAGGGTATGGCCGACAGCAGGAATCGCAGGGCAATCTTGCGCTCATTCTTCAGCAGACCTGGCACGATGAAAGCCCACAGTTGGTAAATCCACACTGGACAGGCCGCGATCACTGCTGCCAGACCGGCCGATTTGAGGGCCAACAACATCGGCGAAGCAACACCGGAGTTCACCACTTGGATCTCGGCATCGGGGTTGCTGGCCTGCACCGCTGCAGCAGCCACTTGATAAGGGTGCATGATCGCCTCGACGATGGGTTGGTAGAAGACGAAGGCGATGATGAACAAGACGACGATCGCAAGCACCGAGATCACCAGCCGGTAGCGAATCTCCCGCAGGTGATCCCAGATACTCATCGCCCCGTTCTCGTCGAATTCGGGGGGGCGCAACCACGCAAGACGCTCCCGCAACGATGTACGGGAGCCCCTGGAGTCCCGTCGTCTACGACGGTCACGACCGGTTGACAGACTGTCCTCGACCGGTAAACCCACCTCAGCCATCCGGTAGGTCAGTTCTGGGGATGGTTCGGCTCGGCGATCTCGGCCTCATGAACCTCACCGGTGGCCTGCTGCGCAGCCTCTGCGGTGGAGGTGGGAGTGATCTGGGGAGCAGCAGACGCCTCTTCTTCCTTGATCGCCTTGGTTTCCTCCTTGAACTCCCGGATAGCACGGCCCGAAGCCTTGCCGAGACCGGCGAGGCGGGTGGTGCCGAAGAGCAGCAGGGCGATGACGAGGATGAGGATCAGTTCAGGCCATCCGACGGTGGGCATTATGTCTTCCTTCCGAATGCCGATGGTTCCGGCCTTTCCAATGGTATATGCGCGTCATGGCTGGTCACGAACAGCGGTTTCCCTTCGGGGAAATCGCTCAGCCATAGTAGCCAAGGGCTTCCCGGGCCAATTCATTAGCCCTGGAGCGAGCACCAGATGGGGTGACCGCGAGTACCAGATCTCCCAACCTCAACAGCAGCGCATCAAGCCATCCTGGATCTGCGACAGCCAGGCGCACGGTGAGCGATCCATCATCATAGGTACGGACCTCACGCACCGGATGGTATTCGGGGATCCACGATGCCTCGGGGGCAAGGTGCAGGAGCACTTCCTCGGGAACCTCGTCGAACCACCCGGTTCCCAGTGCGGGCAGCGATTCATAGGTCACCTGTTGGCTGAGAATTTCCACCTCAGCAATCCGATCGAGCCGGTAGATGCGCCAAGCCCTTCGCTCGTGGGACCAGCCATGCAAGTAAGCCACAGAATCCTTCAGCACCACCAATCCCGGATCCACCACCGGATGGGTGGTGGTCGAGCGGGCTGCTCCGTCGTAGGTGAGCCGAACCGCTTTCCCAGCATTGATCGCGGTCGTCAACCGGTCACGTACCTGCGGGTCTCCGCTGCGCACGGCGACCAGGACCGGGGCTTCGGCGCCGATGGCTCGCAACTTGTCGGCTGCACTTCGGGCAGCCTCGGCAAGCTCCCCACTGGCCGTCTCGGCGATGGTCTGCAGGGCAACCACCAGCGACATCGCCTCATCGCGCACGAAACGCAGGGGACGGGGCAGGTAGTCGGCATTGGCCAGGTGGATGACCCCATCACTTTTGACAGAATCCATGTCGATCTCGATCAGGTCATCGGGCAGGCCACCGGGGGTCCCACACATCCACAGCACTTGGAGATCCGCCAGAACCTGCTTGGCGGTGATCCCAAAGATCCGCGCAACCTCCTCGATACCGACTCCAGGATGAGCCTGAAGATAGGGCACCATGGCAAGCAGCCGGGAGACCTGTTGTTTCGAAGTGGTCATCACTCCTCCACGATCCGGCGGAAGTGGTCGATGATCCGAGCGCGAAGCTCGGGCGGGTCTACAACGATGAGGTCGGGGCCGTGAGCGATGAGCTCACCAAGGTCCCGTTCCGGGTTGATCTGGAGCCGGTAAGCGTCAAACCCTTCCGGCACCTGCGCATCGATAGGCTCCCCACGACGCCGCATCATGGGCGCACGCCCGACCCTGAGCGCCACCGTGACCTCGGCGGACCCAGTGTCAGTGTCAAGCAGGTCAACAACTCCCACCGCTGTTTCCGGGGCGTCGGGGATATCGAAAGCATCGCTTCTGCCAATCTCCTCCACCGCAGAAGTGATGCGGGCCAATTTGAACACCCGTGGCTGGGCACGATCCAGGTCGTGACCGATCAGGTACCAAGAATTGGAACGCCAGGCCAAACGCCACGGTTGCACGTTACGCAGGGTCTTGCCCCGGTATTCAAAGCGCACGACGCGCCGGTCGACGACAGCATGACGCAATGGCTCGAAGGCTTCCTCGGTGGCGGTGATCCTGGGGGCAAGAACCTGTTGCGGTTGTTCAGTGAAGTCCACTCCCCCGGCCCGCAATTTGGCAAGGGCGGTCATGGTGTCGTCGGCAGCCGTGGCCTGTTGCCACACGGTGGCTGCCAGCCCCAGGGCCGTGCATTCGGCAGGGGTGAACTCGACCGGTGGCAACTCAAAGACCTTGCGTTCGATGCGGTAACCGACCTCCTCGGATTCCGCATCCTCACCGACGGCAATCGGCACTCCTAGAGCCCGCAATTCATCCTTGTCACGCTCGAACATCCGCTCGAAGGTCTTGTCGCCTAGATTCCGGTAGCCCTCGATCACGTGTCTGATCCGTTCCCGGGAGATAAACCGCCGGGAGCCCAGGAGCAGGATGGTCAGATTGATCAGTCTCTCCGATTTCCGGGCAGCCATGGCGCCCATGCTAGCGACCGGTTGCGGCTACTGTGCCTGCATGACCGGTCGTTTTGCTCCTTCTCCGACCTCCCAACTGCATCTCGGCAATCTGCGCACCGCCCTGTTGGCCTGGCTGTTCGCCCGATGGGGTGGCGAGAACTTCTTGGTGCGTATCGAGGACCTCGACCAGCAGCGGGTCCAGGCAGCAGCGGGTACCGCGCGCGACCAGTTGACCGATCTGGAGACCTTGGGCATTGACTGGGATCCGCCTGTGGTGCACCAATCCGAGAGGCTGGAGCTGTACCGGTATGCGGTTAAGGGATTGGACGTCTATCCATGTTTTTGCACCCGCAAGGAGATCGCGGCAGCCTCCCAGGCACCACACTCACAGCTGCGTCCCTATCCGGGAACCTGTGCCAATCTGTCAAGCATCCAACGCTCACGTCTCGCCGAGATGAGGCGCCCAGCAACCAGGGTACGCGCCGGGAATGCAATGGCTACCGTGCACGATCTGCATGCGGGCGAGGTGAGTGCCGTCGTGGATGACTTCGTCTTGTTCCGGGCCGACGGGACCCCCGCCTATAACTTGGCATGCGTAGTGGATGACGGTCTGCAGCGGGTTACCCAGGTCTGCCGCGGTGATGACCTGCTCGAATCAGCGCCGCGCCAGGGCTGGCTGGCCCATCGGTTGGGTTTCCCGGTACCCGGCTACGTTCATGTCTCGCTGGCGGTGAACTCCGACGGGGTACGACTAGCGAAACGCGACAAAGCAGTCACCCTCGCCGAGCTGACGGCTCTCGGCGCAAGCTCGGCCACAATCGTCGGGGTCTTGTGCGAATCGGCAGGGCTACCACGATGCAGCAGCCCCCAGGAGTTGCTGGAGGTCCTTCCCGGTTGCTGGTGGTCATCCCCACGGATGTGGCAACCATGGATCGTGCGGACCGATCAGCTCGCGGCTTGGACGTAGAGGATGTCGATGACGCAGGCCATTGCGCTGTTCGGCGCGATGGATGGATTCGGGTTCCCGGCAGGGAAGGCTTGGTCACCGGGTACAGTGACCAGCAGCCGTGACCCCACCTGCTGACCCTGCAAGGCCTGCCACAGCGCTGCATGGGTTCCCTTGCCATTGTCATCGGTGCCGCTGCTGGCGTAGTCGTTGTAGAACTCAGTGCCATCCCAGGTGACGCAGACTGCCTTCGAACGCACCGAGGCATTCTGGGGCACGACGGTACCGGATCCCTTGACCAGCGGCTGCACCACGACAGAGGTCGGCTCGGGAACCCCTGCGGTGGCGATGGTGGGTACCCCGTTATTCTCGGTGACCACTGGCAGACCTTCAGCAGGAGTGACGGTTTCACCGGAGGGACCAGACAGTTGGACATCCACGATGTCGATGGCGAACAGCAGCACGTCGGAGCCACCGATGCCCGCATTTGAATTGCCGTTGGGCCCGTAGCCATCGGCGGGGGTGATGGCGGTCACGATCCGAGATCCGACCTTCTGGCCCTTGATCGCCTTGGAGAAACCAGCAACCACGCCGTTCAGCGGGAAAGTGACGGGCTGACCGCCACGCGCCCAAGAGGAGTCGAATTCCTCGCCGGTGGTCGCATTGATCCCCGCGTACTGGACCGAGACCAGCGTGTTGTCCCCGGTGACCTCGGCGCCACTGCCCTCCACAACAGTGCGCACCAAGGTCTCGGATACTGTAAACGGGTAGGGCGCATTGATCGTGGGAGCCGCCGCAGTGTCGGCGCTGACCTCAATCCCAGCCAAGTCGGCCAACGAAGCCGGGGATACCTCTGGGCTGGCCGTCGCAGAGGTATCCGTCGACGCCGCTGGCGATACGGACGGGGAGGAATCCCCACCCGATTCACCACCGCAGGCCCCCAACACCAAGTTCAAGGCCATCAGGCTGCCCAGGAAGGCCGCTTTCGTGACTGCAGGACGCGATTCACCGAAGATGTGCACCAGTGCAGACTACCCGAATCATCGCCCTGCGCCTTCACCGGTGTGCGGGCCGTCGATTCAGGAATCGACGATGTCGAGTAGGGCTCCTAGCTCCTCACGAGTCAGTTCCCTGGTCTGCCCGACTTGCAGACGCCCGAGTCGCACCGGACCGACCGCGATCCGGGACAGCCTACGAACCGGGTGACCCACGGCATCGAACATCCGCCGCACGATCCTGTTGCGCCCCTCATGTAGGGTGACCCGGACCATGGAACGCGACTCCCCGCGAGTCATTAACTTCACCTTGTCCGGCTTGACCCATCCATCACTGAGATTGAGGCCTTTGGTGAGGCGTTTGAGAGTGTGGTTGTCGAGCAACCCTTCAACCTCAGCGATATAGGTTTTGGGAACCTCGCGGGAGGGGTGCATCAACTTGTTGGCCAGATCGCCATCGTTGGTCATCAGCAGCAACCCCTCAGTGTCGGTGTCCAATCGGCCGACGTGGTAAAGCCGCTGGTGGGCTGGCACGTATTCGTCTAGGGCGCGGCGTCCCTCAGGATCACTCATCGTCGACACCACTCCCTTGGGCTTGTTGAGCACCAGGTACAGATGCCGACGAGGTGCAGGGATGCGGGATCCATCGACCCGGATGGTGTCTCGTTGTGGATCGACCCGGGTACCCATCTCGACGACGACCCGGCCGTTCACCTCGACCCGCCCATCGGCAATCATCTCCTCCGCAGCCCGACGGCTCGCCACGCCGGCTTGGGCCAGTACCTTTTGCAGTCGGATTCCCTCGTTGTCACTCATTGGTGTCCTCCACTTCGTCCGGAATGATCGCCAGTTGGGCCAGTTCGGCCTCCAGATCACCCGCGTCGGGCAGCAACGGCGCGATCGGTGGCAGTTCATCCAAGCCTGCGATGCCCAAGGTTTCCATGAACAGATCAGTGGTTACCAGCAGTCCGGCACCAGTTGACTCCTCCGAGCCCGCCTCGGCGACCAACCCCCGTGACATCAGGGTACGCACCACTCCGTCAGCATTCACCCCGCGCACCGCCGACACCCGCGACCGGGCTACCGGTTGGAGATAGGCGATCACCGCTAAAGTCTCCATCCCCGCTTGGCTGAGTCGGTTCTGCTGGCCGGTCACCACCCAATCCGAGATGAGTTCGGCTTCATCAGGTCTGGTGGCGAATTGCCAGCCACCGGCCACCTCGCGTAGTTGGAAGCCCCGGTGCGTCGTCGTGTAGTGATCGGCAAGAGCATGTAGTTCACCGCTTACTTCCTGCACGGTCCGTCCCACGGCCCCGGCCAACGCAGCCACCGGGACCGGCTCGGTTGCCAGCAGCAGCAGCGCCTCCAAGTCGGGATGGACAGGGGTCTCAGCCATCGTCGGTCTCCTGTTGTTCATTTCCGTCGAATTCGTCCGAGATTTCCACCACCGCATCGCCCCCGGTCCAGATAACCACCAGGGTGCCCAGTGGAGTTTCTTGCTCGAAACCCACTTGGTGGTTGCGGTACATCTCCAGCAGCGCCAAAAAGCGAGCAACCGTCGTGAGCCTGTCCACCCCCCGCACCAGTTCCACGAAAGTGGCCCGGCCCCGTACCCGTAGCACCGCTGCCACCCTCTGCGCCTGCTGGGCGACCGACACCTGCGGCAGGTGCAGTTGTTCCAAAGGCATGGTAGGGGGCTCGGCAACGGTGAAGACCTTGACCGCTACTTTGTGCAACCGTTGTGCCCCACCAGGAATCACCACCTTCGGCAACAGCCCCTTAAACTGAGGTTCGAGCCCTCCGGGGCGACCTCGCACGAGGCGAGCATCCTCCATTGCCGCGGCGAACCAGCCCGAAGCCTGCTTGAAGGCCCGGTACTGCATCAGCCGGGCGAACAACAGATCTCGGGCCTCCAGGACGGCCAAATCCTCCGGATCCTCAACATCGGTCCCAGGCAACAACCTGGCCGCCTTGAGATCCAGCAGGGTTGCTGCGACGAGTAGGAAACCGGATGTCTGGTCCAGGTCCCAGACCTGTCCACCGGCCTTCACGTGAGCGATGAATTCGTCGGTGACCTGCGACAACGCAACGTGGGTGATGTCCAGCTGACGCCTATTGATCAGTTGGAGGAGGAGGTCGAAGGGACCTTCGAAATTGTCGAGACGCAACACAAAACTGGCCGACGGGCCGATGGTGGGGCTGGTCACGACCCGAGGCGAGCAACGATCGAAGAACTGGGCCCTTTGGCGCGCAGATCGGCGAGCATCATGTCGATCGCCTCACGAACCAACCGCCCCCGGTCGGCAGACAGTCCCTGTGCACGAAGGGAAAGCCGGGCCTGCTCCAGTTCGAGCAGTTCCTGGGTGCTGACATAGACGGTAATCTTCTCGTCGTGACGCACCCGCCCGGTCGGGCCTGAAGACCTGTCGTCTTCTTCCGGCGGCGCGGCGCGGCGGGCCCGAAACAATTCGTCGGCGCCCGGCAGGTTCACACGGCGCGGCATCGGTTAACCACCTCCCTGGCCAGATCCCGGTAGGCCTGGGCTCCGGCAGAAGATGTTGCATAGGAGGTGATCGGTTCTCCTGCGACAGTGGTCTCTGGGAATTTAACCGTGCGGCGGATGACGGTGTGGAAGACCTTGTCTCCGAACGCCTCGACCACCCGATCGAGGACCTCCCGGGAGTGCAGAGTGCGGGAATCGAACATTGTGGCGAGGATGCCGATCATTTGCAGATCTGCGTTGAGTCGGTCGGTGACCTTGGCGATGGTGTCGGTCAGCAGAGCCACTCCCCGCAGCGCGAAGAACTCGCATTCCAAGGGTATGAGGACCCCATCGGCGGCGGTCAGCGCGTTGACTGTGAGCAACCCGAGAGATGGCGCGCAGTCGATAAGGATGTAATCGTAGCGGTCACGGACAGGTTCCAGCACCCGTTTGAGGGTGAGTTCGCGGGCGACCTCACTGACCAACTGAACCTCGGCCGCCGACAGGTCGATATTGGCGGGCAGCAGGTCCAGGCCGTCCACGACGGTGTCGAGGACCACATCGTCAAAGGTGTAATCCTTGGACAACAGCAGGTTGTAGATAGAGCGCTCCAGCGTGTGCGGGTTGACCCCCAACCCGACGGACAGCGATCCTTGCGGGTCGAAATCCACCAGCAACACCTTGCGGCCAGTCTCAACCAAGGCCGCACCCAGGTTGATGGTGGTGGTCGTTTTGCCGACCCCTCCCTTCTGGTTGGTCATCGCGACGATCTGTGCTCTCTTGGGACCCGGCGCAGGTGGAGTTACCTCCGGAATATGTGGCAAGGGTCGTCCGGTGGGGCCGATGCCGGGCGCTTCCAGGTCAAAAAGGCCCAACTCGGACTTCTCACGGGATTGGCTCATCGTCTGCTCCTCGGGTGGGGGTCGGTGGTGACCCGCTGTGGCAATGATAATAGTCGACAAATCACCATCCCATTCCGGAGGGTCAACTTCGTCGAGCCCGCGGATGGGAACTGACGTAGACCTCGCGTAGATGCTCGGCGGTGACCTGGGTATAGATCTGAGTGGTGGTCACCGATGCGTGCCCGAGTAGTTCTTGGACCACTCGCACGTCTGCTCCTCCGTCAAGCAGGTGGGTGGCGAAGGAGTGTCGCAGGCTATGCGGAAAGATCTTCTGGGTGATTCCTGCCGAACGGGCCCGGTCACGCAGCACAGCCCACACCGATTGCCGGGAGAGCCGCATGCCCCTGCTGTTGATGAACAGGGCTACGCAGGAATGCTTGGCATTTGCCAGCATTGCTGGACGGCCCCGCACCAACCAAGCATCGACGGCGGAGCGGGCAAAACTGCCTACTGGCACCACGCGTTCTTTGGATCCCTTGCCTAACAGGCGCAATCCCAGTTGCGGATCAGGCAGCACCCGGGTGAGGTCATCGACATCAAGCCCCACGATCTCCGAGACCCGGGCACCGGTTCCGTAGAGCAATTCCAGCAGGGCTCGGTCACGCAGCCCGATCGGCCCGCTGGTGTCGATCCCGTCGAGAAGTTGCTGAATATCCGCCACTGACAAGGCCTTCGGTAACCTCTTACCCGGTTTCGGCGGATGCACATTAGCCGCAACGTTTGTCATCACCACCCCTTCGGCCAGCGCAAATTCATGGAAGGAACGCACGGCGACGATGCTGCGGGCCACCGAGGCCACCGCCAGTCCCTCGGACATCAATTCGGCTTGGTGGGCCACGACATCGGAGGCTGTGATCTCGGCAAGATCTGTAATCTCAATGCGATCCAGGTATTCGACGTAGCGGCGTAGATCACGGCGGTAGGCGGCGATAGTATTGCCGGACAGCCCGCGTTCCACCCGTAGATGGTCCAGGTACTGGTTGATCAGTTCCCCGACGGGCACCGGGTTATACCTCCGTGTCCCGGTCCTGTTTTGCCCGGCGCGCATCCCACGGGGCATCCGCAGGGCGCAACGAATCAAGACGGCCGCTCACCATGGCGAGTTTGAGGGCCAATACCCCGTCAATCAGTGTCGGGGACTGAATCTGGCCCGCGTAGATCTTCTCGACGATCTCGTCAAGATCCACCCAGTACAGCCCCATGTCGATTTCCTCGTCAGCGATGGCGAATCCGTCGGGGCGTGGCACCGGATGCAGATCCCGTGCCAGGAAGATCCTGATGGATTCCTGCATGCCACCCGGGGATGTGAACACGTCGACCAGGGTTTCCCAACGATCGGCGGCAAGCTGCGCTTCCTCTGCCAGCTCCCGGCGAGCGGCCTCAATAGCCGGTTCGTCATCAACGTCGAGAATGCCCGCGGGCGGCTCGACGAGCCGGTACGCAACCGGGTGACGGTACTGGTGGACGACTGCGATGCGCCCCCGGTCATCCATGGCGATGACCGCGACCGCCCCGGTATGAGTCACCCATTGGCGGGTCATGGTGCCGCCGTCAGGTCGGGTGACCACATCCTCTACATAATTCTGAACCCGTCCAGTTGCCTTCACCCGTCGCGAGACGACGGACCAGGCTTCCCGGCGATCGACGAGATGGTCGTTCAATTGTCCTCCTGTCGTGTTGTGCTTAACGAATCGCCGCCCACCGGCATGAGCGACAGGTTCGGGTTCAACGCAGGGTTGCGTCCCAGGGCCGTTGTTTCATGCAGGCTTGGACCTGCCCGATGGAACAGCCCAGAGTGGTGAGGAAGATGGCCATGCGGATCATCAGCCCGTTGTCGGTCTGGTGGAAGATAGACAACCCGGGAAGGTCATCAACGTCGTCGGACAGATCGAAGGAGTTCTTGCGCGAATCCCTGGGCAAGGGATGCATGATGATGATCCCGGTGGCTCCTGCCCGGGCCAGGATCTCCTTATTAAGCAGGTTTCCTCTGACATTCGCGTTGGCCAAGACCTCTTCGGTGATGCGTTCCCGCTGGACACGGGTGGCATAGACCGCATCGGAACCGCTGACTGCCTCGATGACATCATTGACGACATGCACCGCATGACCGCGGGCCCGGGCGTAGTCGGCCACCTCGATAGGCAGTTCCAATGAGGGCGGGGAGTACACCTTGAAGGTGATCCCAGTAGCTGCCAGGGACAGCAACTTCATTAGGGAGTGCACAGTTCGGCCGTATTTCAGGTCACCAATGATGGCCACCGTGGAACCATCAACGGTGCGGCCCCGGGTGTCCAGCTCATGACGCAGCGTGTAGACGTCGAGGAGCGCTTGGGAGGGATGCTCTCCAGTGCCATCACCGGCATTGATCACGGGCACTAGCGATGCCGCGGCGAATTCGGAGACCGATCCTTCGTCGGGGTGGCGCATCACCAGCACATCGGAGTAGCCGGAGACCACCCTGGCTGTGTCGTGTAATGATTCCCCCTTGGCCATGGAGGAGAAGGAGAACCCGGTGGTGGAGGTCACCTCGCCACCCAACCGTAGGAAGGCCGATTCAAAGGATAGCCGGGTGCGTGTGGAGGGCTCGAAGAACAGAGAGCCGAGAATAGCCCCGTCCAGCACAGTGCAGATCGAGTGTCTCTCGGCGATGGGCCTGACTGCATCGGTGAGATCGAAGAACGACCTCAGGGACGAGGTATCGAACTGCTGGACACTCAGCAGATGACGTCCGGGACCGAAGGCTGGCAGATCACTCATCATTGCTCCTCACACCAACGTCGCGAGAGGAATCCTACTCCACTCAGCACGGGCGCCTGCCTCACCGATCCGCAGCTGCCATCGTGAGCAGGTCTCTGGCGTGCTGCAAGCCGGATGCACTGTCTACCAGCCCACCCATCATCCGGGCGAGTTCGGCTTCCCGGCCTGCCTCGTCTAGGCAACGCAAGTCAGAAGTGGTGACCTGGCCGGTGGACGACTTGGCAACCACCCAGTGAGTTCCGGCGAAGGCGGCGACCTGCGCCAAGTGGGTCACCACGATCACCTGCGAGTTGTGGGCCAAGGCGGCCAGTCGCCGTCCGATTTCCACCCCGACTTCGCCTCCGACCCCGGCATCCACCTCGTCAAAGACGAAGACGTGCCCGGGATCACCAGCGGCGAGGACCACCTCAAGGGCCAAGCGGACCCGAGACAGCTCACCGCCGGAAGCGACCTTCGCCAAGGGTTGCATCTGGGATCCAGGGTTGGCAGCGAATAAGAGGTGAACCTGCTCCATCCCCCATGCAGTTGGTTCTTCGGTGGGTTCGAGACTGAATTCGAGTCTGGCGTGGGGCATGGCAAGCGCGGCCAATTCCTCCTGAACCCGGGCGGTCAGCCGGTCGGCGGCTTGTTTGCGCAACCCAGTCAACTCTGCCCCCGCCGAGGCCAGTTGTTCCCCGAGCCTGCCAATCTGCTCGTCGATTTCAGCAAGACGAGCGTCGTCGTCGGTGAGGCCGTCGAGTTCTGTGCGTGCCTGCTCGGCCCAAGTCAGTACTTCGGCGATAGTCGCTCCGTATTTGCGAAACAAACCAGCCAACCGCGCCCGGCGCTCCATCACGGCCTCAAGGCGGATGGGATCTGCCTCCAATCCATCGCGATACTCGACGGCCCGCAGTGCGAGATCATTCACCTGTTGCAGAATGTCCTGGGCGAGAACCGCGAACTCCGGCTGCGTTTCGTCAAGGTGAGCGATCTGTTCGATGGCCTTGCGGGCCACACCTACCAAGCCCATCGCCCCGGGCTCATCAGGGTCACCGTCATCGGCCCCGGTGAGAGCCCGGGCTGCCTGCGAAGCGAGTAGCCGCAGTTCATCGACCTCTTGTAGCCGGGCAGCCTCTGCACCGAGGGCTTCGTCCTCACCGATCTGTGGGTCGATGGCTTCGATCTCGTCGAGCCCGAAACGCAGCATGTCGGCACGTTGTGCGCGGGCCCGGGCATTGTTCACCAAGTCATCACGCTGGGCGATGAGGCGGGCACGTCGCATGAAAAGACTGCGATGGGTTTCGAGCACGGTGGCGAGTTGCTCGCCTCCTGCGAGATCCAACACCTCCCGTTGACGTGCGGGAGAGCCGAGCCGGACTTGTTCAGACTGCCCATGAATCGTCACAAGTTCTCCGGTGACCTCGACCAGCCGCGCCAGCGGCGTCTGGGCTCCCCCGACGGCGGCCCGGGAGCGCCCCTTCGAGGAGATCTGGCGGGCCACGATCAGTTCGCCCTCGTCGATCTCTCCCCCGATCTCGGCGATGGTCTGCGCAATGCGGGCAGTACCGGTAAACCGGCCCTCCACCAAGGCCCGGTCGCAGCCACTGCGTACCACCGCTGCGTCGCCACGTTGTCCAAGCAACATGCCGATACCGGAAACAATCATCGTCTTACCCGCTCCGGTCTCCCCGGTGATGACGGTCATCCCGGGGTCTGGTTCGATCATTGCATCGGCGATGACGCCAAGATCACGGATGTGCAGTTCAGTGAGCATCTGAACGTGACACCCCACGGAACCCGTCGATACGCAGATCGAATTTCTTGACCAACCGGGAAGTGAAGGGCTGTTCACCCAGCCGTGCCATGAGCAGCGAGCGTGGGCCGCGTTCAACGCGAATCCGGGATCCAGGCCCCAAGTCGACTGAACGGCGACCGTCGCACCAGGCTATCGCTTGAGCCGCCAGGTCATCGGTGATCGTGATGTCGACAACACATGTGGGGTTGACAACCATCGGGCGGGCGAACAGAGCATGGGCAGCCATGGGTACTACGAGCATCGCCTGCACGTCGGGCCAGATGACCGGACCACCGACGGAGAAGGCGTAGGCGGTGGATCCAGTAGGTGTGGCTACGATCATGCCGTCGCATCCCCACCGTGACACCGGTCGGCGGTCGAGCTCTACCAAGACGTCGAGCATCTTCTCCCGGGCCGCCTTCTCGATGGAGACTTCGTTGATCGCAAATGATTCCCACACAACCACACCGCTGGCATCATGCACCTGCACAGACGTGGTCAGCCGCTGCTCCACTTGGTAGGAACGACCGACCACCTCATCGACGAGCTTGTCGACATCATGGGACTCGAGTTCGGCGAGGAAACCAACATGGCCGAGGTTCACTCCGAGCAACGGGATACCGAACGGCAAAACCGCCTCCGCGGCATACAGGATTGTTCCGTCGCCACCGAAGACGACAACGAGTTCGATGCCCAAGGTGGCGAGTTCGGTGGCATCGGCCCGGCCGATTGATGTCTCCGGGCCCACGGCAGCAGACAACTCATCTGCCCGGTCACCGATCACATGGCATCCAATGCCGTTGGTAATCATCCCCCGCACGAACTGCACCGCCACGGTGAGAGCCTCAGCCCGTCCCGTGTGCAGCACGATGCCCACTTGTCGTTCATCGCTCACCCCGGAAAGCCTACTTGCTGGTTTGCGGGGCCCACATCTGGTCTCGACGCAAGCCGACGAAGTGTTCGACATTCCCCGATGGCCCGGGAAGAGTTGAATCCGCTTGCCAAAACGGCTCCCATCCCAAGCGTCGGGCTTCGGTCAGGACCCCGGCTACGGCATCAGCCCGGTCGGCTGGGTCGCGAACCACTCCCTGGGCGTCCAGGCGCTGCCGCCCAACCTCAAACTGGGGTTTGACCATGAGCAGAGCCACCCCCTCTGGTACCAGCACGGCCAGCATCGGGGCCAGCAAGATGCGCAGAGAGATGAAGGAGACATCAGCCACCACCATGTCCACGGCTTCATCTTCAAGCATCTCCAAGGTAAGGTCACGCAGGTTGAGCCCCTCCCGCACAACCACTCGCGGGTCCTCGCGCACCACCTGCGCCAGCTGGGCGTGCCCGACGTCGACCGCGTAGACCCGGTCGGCTCCGCGACTCAGCAACACCTGGGTGAATCCTCCAGTGGAGGCCCCCGCGTCGAGCGCCCGGGACCCCACCTTGATACCCGACTGGTCGAGTGCACCGATCAATTTGTGAGCGGCCCGCGACACCCAGGGATCCGTTTCGACCTCCATGACCGCCCCCGGCCTGCACCGGTGGGATCCGCGATTCACGACCCGTCCATCAAGGCTGACCTTCCCGGAATGAATCAACTCAGCAGCTTGGGATCTGGACCGAGCCAGCCCCACCTTGACAAGCACCGCGTCCAGCCGCCCGCCGGGGATGGGAACCTCCTCAGCCCTCATTGGCGGAGATGCCCGGGATCGGGGCCTGGACATCTTCGCGTGAGGTCTCCAAGACCTTCGCGAGTCGTTCGTGAACACCGGTCAGTCTGGTAAGCATTCCAGCAGGTCCTGCATCCGGCGCAACTGCTGCGGCCAAGGCTTCGTCGACTGCGGGGTTCCCGGTCACCGGGGGTGGGGCAAGCTGACCATCCATGAGGCTTTGTTTCTCCGTGACGTTTTGTTCAGTCACCGCAGTCTGTTCATCCGGGATATTCTGCTCGCTCACGGCACCATGTCCAGTTCCTCAAGGGCCGCACTCGGATCAAGCTCCGGGTGTGCCCAGCACAGATTGGCGAGAGCCCACAAGACATCCAACTGGGCATCTACGCCGTCTTCCACGCCAGATACCTCAATCTTTCCACCGACGATGCGGGCGATGGCCGCACCACAAGTCCAGCCCGTATCTGTCGTATTCGCCCTGCGGATGGGCTGGGACAGGGACATGAGATCAAAACCAATGGTTGTGGGACGCTGGTGCACCGGAGCAGACACCAGGTCGTACTTTCCGTGGGCCCCGGTAAATACCAGCATCGAGGCCATCGAAACGTTGTTAGCCCCCTCGATGTCGGTGTCGAGCCGATCACCAATGAAGATGGGTGCCTGACAGCCCACGCGCTCCACGGTGGCCTCCAGCAGCGGCGGGAAAGGTTTTCCGGCAATGACCGGTTTGGCATCGACTGCGGCTGCAACGACGGCCATCTGGGCACCGGCACCCGGCACCATGCCCAAATTGGTCGGTCGGTTGGGGTCGGTGTTCGACATGTACCAGACGGCTCCGCGTTGGATCGCGTGGGCCGCCTCGTCGAAACGCTGCCAGTTGATGCTGGGGCTGTAGCCCTGGACAACGGCAACGGGTTCATCAGTGAAGGATTCGACGATGGTGAACCCCACCTTGGTGGCCTCCTCGGCCAAGGCATCAGTTCCGCACACAAGCACCTTCGACCCCTTCGCAAGCTGCCTGGCCATCAGGGCCGTGATCGCCTGGGCGCTGGTGACAACGTCCATTTCCTGGCAGGTGATGCCTAGTGAGCGCAGATGGTCGGCAACCGCACCGGGGCGACGGGCCGCGTTATTCGTTACGAAAGCGATCTGAATTCCTTTGCGACGGGCTGCGTCCAGGGATTCGGGGGCGCCCCCGACTGCCTGCGGACCGAGGTAGACGACCCCGTCAAGGTCGAGGAGGACTGCGTCGTGGAGGTCGATGATACGGTTATTCACCTTTCTCATCGCCCATCTCCGTCTCCGGATCTTCGGTGACTGAGTTCTCGTCGAGATCCTGCGCGCCATGGGTCGTGATGGCGTCCTCGGGCAGTAGATCGCCATCGGAGTCCTCACCGGGGTCCGGATGGTATTCCTCCACATCCATGATTTCGAACTCATCCGATTCGGGTTCGATCTCCTCCCCACGGAGCACTGCGATGAGAGCGTCGACCCCGAGGACATCGTTCCGGTCGTGCTTCCTAGCCGACGCGAGCCATTCGAGGGCCTGCTCCACCTGACCATTGCTCGCCAGCAGATTCGCGTACGCCACCCGCAAGCGTGCCTGTTCTTGATGACCTCCCTGGTTGGCCCCAATGGCCTGCTTGAGCAGTCGTGCCGCCTCGGGACGCTGTCCCAGATCTTCACGAATCCCTGCTTCGACGAGGACCGCCTCGATCCGCTGGGCCGGACTCAGCCGGGCCTGCTGAGCATCGCGCAGGGTACGCAGAGCATTCTGATGTTTGCCGACCGCCCGTTCACAGTCAGCGATCACCGGGAGATAATCGTCATTGCCGGTCATCCGGTGCAGTGCGCGGTATTCGGTGAGCGCGGTGCTGAAGGCTTCGACAGCGTAGGCGACCTCAGCCGCCATTTCGCGCACGACAGGCAGTCTGGAGCCTAGGCGGCGAGCGACCATCACATGCCGCAGTGCCAGATCCGGGTCAATATCGACAAGTTCCCCGGCGGCCTGCAGGTGCCCCCCTATGACAGTGGCCATCTGCTTGTTGACGCCCTTCAACTCGGCGCGTACACCCGGAGGAAGCTGAGATTCGTCGTACCCGACAGGAAGCTGGGGTTCGTTATCCGCGGGCTCCAACCCGGGAGGCAATGGACGTTCCGATTCGTCGACGCGACGGCCCCGATCGCGGTCATAACGGCCGTGATCGTCTTTGTCACCCCGGCGGTCATAGCGACGACGATTATCACGCCACTGACCCCGCCGATCGTCACGAGGGGCGGGGTCCCGCTCCTGTTCACTGCGTCTGTCTCGCCATCCACCACGGCGGTCATCACGATCGCGGTCAAGCTCACGATCATCCCGCCATATTTCGCGTCCCTGGTTGGGACGCGAAATGCCACGGCGATCACTGCGATGCCACTCGCCCCGATCGTTACTGCGGGTTTCACGGTCGCCTCGCCAACCGCCACGGCTGCCCCGGGAATCCCGCTGACCGCGACGGTCGTCACGATCCCGCACGTTGTTCCGGGCCCGGTCATCCCGCCCCCCGTCACGACGAACGGCCCGCTCTTGGTCATTTCCCCATTGACTCCGTCGACCGCCGTCATCTCTTCGGCGCCTGTCAAAGGAACCACCTCGGAAAGAGCCTCGACCGGCGCCATCTGCCTGAGCTCTATCACGACCACGCCATTCTCCACGGCGATCTGGCTCACCCCATCCATCCTGACGGGAGCCAAAGTAATCGCGGGTACGACCATCACTGTCCCGGCGCTGAGCATCGCGCTCTCGGTAGCTGTATCCACGGTGCTCCCCCGCATCACGGGCTGCCTCCCGGCCGGACCAGCGCCCACCTCTGCTATCCCAAGGATCAGTTCCTCGACCCTCCTGACGACGCTGACTGCGGTCTTTGGTGCTTCTTGGCTGCCAAGAGGAGCCTCGAGAGGAATCGTCACGGTCCTCATTGCGACGTGAACGGTCAGGATTCCCGTCCCACCTGCGGCTGTTCGGCCCTTCACCCAATCTCCACCGGTCACTGTCACCGCGCCGGGAAGAACCCTGATTCCGCTGACCGGAGTTGTTTCGCCATTGGCCGCGGGAACCATCTCGCCGAGCCGGGCCGCGGCGATCGTCACGAGGAGCACGATCACGCCGCGGGCGGTCGTCTTCGTAAGAACTGCTCATGGGAATGCCAATCATCTTGTTGGCGAGAGGTCGCAGCCACTCACCGTGGTCGTTCCACCCGAGGGCCTCGAGCGAACAGCACCACCACGTGAGTCCGTGACAACGGACTGCGACCGCTATGGAGCTGTGCAGTCAGTCTACGTCAGACGTGAGAACGCAGCGAATCCGATGCAATACTGCCTTCCGTCTTCCGTGTTCGTGTTCCGTCAGGCCAGCGCATCACAACTTTCCCAAAGTTAGCGACAGAATCGTTACACGACTACCAATGCCAGTCGAGTTAACAACGAACTGTTCATCTTCCAGACATGTCCGCGATAGATCCATCATGGCTGTTACTGGCTCTGGGTGTTGGGTTGGGGTGTGGTGATATACACAAAAGAAAATAAGCAGTGTTCCTCT
>ERZ772986.510-NODE-510-length-24015-cov-23.762354_pt1 | contig 24015 bp, 19 predicted proteins | sample MGYA00511898_ERZ772986 | MGnify/ENA primary metagenome ERZ772986 (study PRJEB29015, sample SAMEA2737934) | human oral metagenome | biome: human oral; feature: human-associated habitat; material: dental | place: China | collected 2148 ... | reverse complement strand
AGCCTCCGCCGAACTTACCGCCGGCGTGGAGCTTGGTGTAGACGACCTCGACGCCCGTCAGGCCCTGCCCGGGTACGATGTCGACGGGGATGCCTCGGCCGTTGTCGGCGACGGAGGCGGAGTGGTCGGGGTGCAGGCGCACGTCGATCGTGTCGCAGTGGCCTTCCAGGGCCTCGTCGACCGCGTTGTCGATGATCTCCCAGAGGCAGTGCATGAGGCCCCGGTGGTCGGTCGAGCCAATGTACATGCCGGGGCGCTTGCGCACGGCTTCGAGCCCCTCGAGGACCGAGAGGTGCCGTGCGTTGTAGTCGGATGCGTCGGTAGGAGTCACGAGGTGCATCATAGGTGGAGCCATGCTCGTTTGGGGCTACCGGTGCGCGTGGCGCGGGTTCTGGGATGCTTTCCACGATTGACGAGGCCGGGGATGGATCGCGCTGGTGGGCGCGGCTTCGGAGGCCGCTCACGTTGGTGTGAGTGGGGTTTCCTCTGCCCTCCCCGGCGGGCGTGGCGCGGGAACTGCGATTGCGCCGCCGGTGAACAGGGGTGCGCGGCACGGGTCGATGGTGTGTGATGGAAGCATGAACGCACAAACTCTTGAACGCCCCGTACTGGACGAACCGCAGCTGAACGCGGCGAATCGTTGCGACGCTTGCGGCGCTCGCGCCTGGGTTCGTGCGACGATGCCGTCGGGTGGCCAGCTGTACTTCTGCGGCCACCACGCAAATGAGCACCTGCCCTCGCTGGTGGGCGGCGGCGCGCAGATCCTGGACGAGCGTCATTTCATGAACGACTGAGAGCGAGCCTCCCGCAGCGGCGGGACGCACGGCTCGCAGGCGCGGGCGGGGACCACACGGTCCCGCCCGCGTTTTTTCTTGCACACATCGTTGTTGCACCCCTTTCCGACGACTGCGTCACAAAACAGCTCCTGACCCGCGCTTTCACCCCTCTCCCGCGCGCACCTGTTAAAGAGCGCGTGGTACAGTTATAAGCCGCTTTCTGGCACAAAAGGTGGCGAACTGACACACTTTCGTCCGCATTGGAGCAAAGCCATGAAAATAGCGTGGAACGAGATTAAATATCAACCAAAGAAGTTCGTTCTCATCGAGTTCCTGATTGCCACGCTCATGTTCATGGTCGTGTTCCTCTCCGGCCTTACCAACGGCCTCGCATCCTCCGTATCCGCGCAGATCGCGAACTACGGGCCCCTCACCTACGTGCTGTCGACGGACTCCGATGGTGTCATTCCCTATTCGTCGGTCACCTCCGACGACATCGAGGCCCTCGAAGCAGCGGGAATGCGCAACTACGCGAGCCTCGTCATCCAGCGCGCGACCATCACCCGGATCGACGACTCAAACACCCTGGACATCACGTACTTCGCGACGGATCACAACGAATCCAATACCCTCGAGCCGACCCTCATTGACTCCGACCTGGCTATTTCCGATCTTGGGGACAACGAGGTTGTTCTCGACAGCGCTTTCGAGAACGAGGGCATCCGCATCGGAGATCGGGTGATCGATAAGATGTCGGAGCAGGAGCTCACGGTCGTCGCCTTCGCCAAGAGGGCGAACTACGGATACAGCGACATCGGTTTCGTCAGCTCGCAGACTTTCGCGGCTATGCGCACGGTGACCGTTCCGAACTACGAATGGCAGGCCCAGACGGTCGTCACCTCGGATGAGATTACGGAGGGTGCCCTTCCCAGCCATCTGGTGACCGCCGACCGCCAGCAGGTCATCGACAAGATCCCCGGTTACAAGGCCCAGAACCTCACGCTGAAGCTGATGACGTGGGTGCTCCTCGTGGCCTCATCCGCGGTCCTGGGCGTCTTCTTCTACATCCTCACCCTGCAAAAACTGCGGCAGTTCGGAGTGTTGAAGGCAATCGGCATGCGGATGCGGACCATCACCTACATCCAGATCTCCCAGCTGACGATCGTTTCTTTGATCGGCATGACGATCGGGCTGGGCCTGGCGGCTCTTGTTGCCCCCTTCTTGCCCAGCACCGTCCCGTCCATCATGACGCTCTCGGACACCGTGATCGTCGCGGTGAGTTTCGTCGTGAGCTCGATCCTGTGCGGGGCGCTGTCGCTACTCAAGATCAAGAAGGTGGACCCCATCGACGTCATCGGCGGAAACGGAGAATAAAATGGCGATCATCGAACTGGACAACGTTGGAAAGTCCTACGCCGACGGAGACGAGATCCACCACGTGCTCAACGGGCTCAGCCTGCGCGTCGACAACGGCGAATTCGTTGCGATCCTGGGGCCCTCCGGTTCCGGAAAGTCGACTCTGCTGTCCATCGCGGGGCTCTTGCTGTCGGCTGACAGGGGGCGTATCAGCATCGCCGGCCAGGATTTGACCGAGCTGAGCCAGAGGCAATGGACGCGCAAGCGACTCGAGCTTCTCGGTTTCATCTTCCAGGATCACCAGCTGTTGTCCTATATGACGATCGGGGACCAGCTCGAAATGGTCGCCAAGCTCAAGGGTGAGAAGAACAAGCACAAGCGCATCACCGAGGTACGTTCCCTCATGGCGGACCTGGGCATCGACGAGTCGTATCGCAAGTACCCGCGCCAGATGTCGGGAGGGCAGAAGCAGCGCGCGGCCATCGCGCGCGCCTTCATCGGCAAGCCTCAGCTGATTTTGGCCGACGAGCCGACGGCGAGCCTGGACCCGGATCGGGGCCAGGAGATCGCTCAGCTGATCAGCAAGGAAGTCAAGTCCACGCACAAGTGCGCCATCATGGTGACCCACGATCGCTCGATCCTGCCCTACGTGGACACGATCTACGAGCTCAAGCACGGCACGCTGGCGAGGCTCGCCTCCTGAGCGCGTCGGGCACTCGTTTCGTGCGCACTGTCAAGGAGTCAGTACTAACGCTCTCCGAGACAAGCGCGGACTACGGAGCAACTAAGCAAAGCTCACCCGCCACTCGCGCAAGCATTGCACCCAGCTGCGCCAGGTGATAAAGCGCTTGACGCTCCGACCGGCGCACAGCTTTGGAGCACTGTGAGTCCCACCATCTGAGCTCTCCCGGATCACGGGTATTGTGCGACCAGTTTAGAGGGGCTAAAGTAACGTCATGACGCGACCGATGCCGTACCGCAAACTAAAGCGGGAGCTTCTCAAGGCGGGCTTCGTGGCGCGCCAGGGTAAAGGAGATCACGAGGTCTGGTCCAAGGACGGTATTCGTGTCGTTATTACTCAAACTCGGGAAGTATCGCCAGCAATCACTCGACAAGCACTTGAGGCAATTGAAAGGAGCAAACAGCAATGACAAAGCTCATCGTCACCGCGCAGCGGTGGGACAGTAAACTTGGCGGCGGTTGGGAACTCCTGGACGGCGACCACGCAATGACGCAGGTTCGTCGGCTCTCTGACGCCCGCCAGCAAGTCATCGATTATCTGGACACGATTGACCCAGATGTCGACCACAGGGACTGGGATATCACCGTCATCCCAGCTATCCCACAGGCACAGTCCGTCAAAGAAGCAAAGGCTGCGACACAAGACGCCATCGATGCCCAGGCAGCCGCTGCTGCTCAATCCCGCGAAGTTGCTCGTTCACTGCGCGCCTCAGGCCTGTCCATTGACGATACTGCCTGGATCATGGGAGTTTCTCGTTCTCGCATTTCCCAGCTCGCGCGAGCGTAGCGTAACGAACACAGCTTGCAACAACTTTCCACACATCCAAAGAAGTCACCCTTGTCATACGACGGTCTGTCTGGGCTTGTGTGCATGTTGTTGGAGGTTTGCTTATGCGGCTGTTGTCCAAGCCGCTTCGTTTGTTTCGTATTCGATGGGGGATTTGCCGCCGAGGCTGGTGTGGTTGCGGCGGCGGTTGTAGAAGTCTTCACTCCGCGCGACAATACCGGTGCACACCTGGTCGCGGGTGGTGAGCACGCCTGTAGCAGTACTCGGTTTTCAGGCTCTTCATAATTGGGGGTGTGGTTGGGGTCTGAATCCGCCGGTTTCGAGGAGGCAGCTGGTGATGTAGTGGGTGAGGTTGCGGAATCCGAGTGCGGAGCCGCGTAGGTGTTCGAGGGGTGCGTTGATGGCTTCGGTAAGGCCGCCTGTGGTGTGGAGGTGGTTTGATGTAGGCCAGGATGTCCCCGGCTCGGCGTTTGAGTGTCCTGCCCAGCGTCATGAGCTCGGTGAGGGAACTAGGTACGCGTGTGGAGGTCAGTGTGTTGATTTCGGCTTCCGTCATGGCCTTACCCGTACGCGTGTTGGGTGCGCAGTAGGCGTTGATGATGTTCTGGTAGGCGCTCCAGGTGATCTTGAGTGCGACGTGCTCGGCGCTGGAAAACAGGTCGATCATCTGGTACTGCTGACCAAGCGTGAGTAGGCAGAATCTGGTGTGTAACATTCCGCGGGCCTTGTACAGGGGTCCGTGGCACGCCCGCGCCGGTGGCGAAGTTCTTGCTGAATGCGTCTGCGACACTCATCGAGAGCATCACCGGCCAGGTGCACGACGTGGAAGGGATCCATGACTGCCCTTGCGTCGGGGAGTTCTTCGGCGGCTGCTCTCTTAAACCCGGTGAATCCATCCATTGCAACGACCTCGATGCGCTCGCGCCACGTGTCGGGGCGGAGGCCAGCCAGGTTTTGAAGACCTGCTTGGAGCGACCCGGGACCATGTCCAAGAGTCGGGAGGGACCGCGGCGCTCTTGGACGGGTGCCACGTCCAAGATAACGGTGACGTATTTGACTCTGTAGGGGGTATAGCGCCATACGTGTTCATCCACCCCGATGACACGCACGCCTTCAAACCGGGCTGGATCATTGATCAGCAGACGCTGGCCTTCACCCAGGACAGCAGTGTTAGCGGTATTCCAGGACACGCCCAGGGCCTGGACGATACGCGCCACCGTCACATGATGAACGACCACGCCCGTCAGCGCCCAGCGCACCGCCGCCCGCGAGAGCTTCGCCCGCAGAGCGGCCGCTTAGCTCATATCCTGAATCGACACGTGAGCGCACTCCTGGCACCGGTAGCGACGCACGCTCACGTGCAAGATCGTGGGGCGCCACCCGTAGGGCTCGTGCGCGGGACGCCTGATCACCGTGTCACGCGCCTCGCCCTGGCATCCGCAGCGTCGACACCACCGGTCCGCACCAGCGATCCGGCAGGCCAATACTGCATGGTCTGACCACATGCGCTGGCCGGTCACTTCCAGGCCCAGGTCATCCAGGCGCGTGAACGCGCTCAGGTCAGGGCGATCAAAGGTAGTATGAGGCATGTCGAGGTCTTTCAGATGGACGGTGTAGGAATCTCCATCATCGGAAGACCTCGAACCCTACCCGGCCACGACACGACCAACCCCGCCCACAACACCGACACCCTCAAATGCGAAGAGCCACATTAGGGCACACAAAATACTTCCACCCTAGCACGCCACTTTCCTACCACTCTCACACCAGCAAGCGGCAACTACACGTAAGAAGCGCCATTTAACAACAACTGATCAACCCACAAGCCCGAACAGGAAACGCCCAAGATTAGCAAACAACCAGTATTGTAATGAAAACGGACACCAGAAAAATAACACCCGAGATAAGACAAATCCACGTCCTCAATCACAACAGCTCAGGAAACGCCTCATACTTATGACGCCGATTATCAAACGCTGGCTTTGTTCCTTCAAGAACATCGAGAGCGAATTGGGCAACATCAAGCTCAGCAATACAGCCACTACTTACATGAAACTGATCATCCTCCATCTGACAGTGAACAATCTGATCAGCATCCCCAACGATGGCCAAATTTGCATTGTGAGTTACGATGATCGTTTGTCTACGCCCTGCAGCTTCATGAATCGCGGGCACAAGCTTCGAAGCGATTGTCTCATTATCAAGGTTCTCCTCAGGCTGATCCAGCAACAATGGCGTACATCTAAGATCAACAACGAGGTAGAAAAGTGCCAAAACAAGTCCACGTTGCCCGGGTGAAAGCTCGGCTAGTTGGCGATTGTTACCAGTTAAGCCGAATCGAACCTCGAGCCAATTCAAATCGAAAATCTTAATTAAAAAATCATTAAGACGTGCAGTCTTTCGAAGGGCAGAAACTGGATTACGATACTCACCACCAACTTGACCGCGCTCACATTGGATACAATCAAAAATATTCTTAAGCTCGGGAAAGAGATCATTCCAGCTGCGACATGAACCATGTTCACCGAACCTCGAGATCCAAGTTGAAAAGTCTGGATTTCGGCGTTGATCCAGCATTGTAGAAATACCCTCCCAAACGGGCAATATCCGAAGCTCGGCATTGAACTCTAAACCAGCGTTTGAGACAATTGCAGAATCCGCAATAAAACGAGAGGCCGGTGCATATAGATCAGTGACCATGGAAAGACGTTTTGTCAGCGCATCATAAATCAAGCGAGATTGTTCCAATATATTAGAAACGCATTCAGTCATCAATTGCGGCACTTGCTCAACTTTCTCAAGCAACTCTACAAGTCCACGCTCAGAATCACTGTCATCTGGAGAACCGATGAGTGATTCAACACGCTGACTAAGCTGAAGAACACTTTGCCTAAGCCTCTCACGTTGACTATCGGAATTAGCAAGCAGCTCTGCTACGCGAGTTATTTCATCATCACAATCTGCGTATTCGCGACCGAGACGATCACGCTCGTCCTTCAAAGCTTCAAAACGATCTAGAGCTGACTGCGTGCCACTAGTAAATACTTCTTGATTCACGATAATCTGAACATAGGGCACTTCACCAAGCTTTTCAGGAAGTAACGATGCAGCGTCTGAATTAATCGCTGAAACCTCCGTACGCAACTCTTCGACACGTTGCACAACAGAGCTGATACCATCAAGAAGATCTCGAACACGTACAAGCTCCTGCTCATTTGCTGCACGGGAGTCACGCAACTCCACCAGGTGAGATTCAATTTCTTCAGACCTCTGTAGAAGATCGGCAAGTTCGGCATTATTGGAATTTTCAAAAGTAAATTTTTCGAGCTCATCTTTAGCTATTTGAAGATCGGACTTTGCGGAAACAATTTCTGCTTGCTTTGCTTCGAGTCGACGTCGAACATCATCTTCATCGTGTTGTGCACGAAACGCGGCGATATCAACATACTCGCTAATTAAACCATCGATTTCCATTCGCAACTTATCGAGCTCGCGATCAGAATTTTCAGTCTTTCGTTTGAACAAATCATCAAAAGACCGTTCACCAAAACGCTGATCTTCAGGAATATGCGTAAAGAGAATCGTACGTAATTCACGTTCAAATTCTTCGACAGCATCTAATGAGTCATTATTGCAGACTCGTTCTACAAACATCTGCGGAAGATACTCAACGCGCACCTGCGCTCCACTATCACACCCTGCATCCAAACTGACTGGTCGCCCGGTGCCATCCTGCCATGTAACATGAGCCTGATATTCTTTCGCAACTTTTTTATTTGAGGTACTGAGAAAGCGACTCTTACACAGAAAGGCAAATTCATCGCTTCGAGATGAATTACCTCCGAGGGCAATGCAATCAAGAAGCGCAGACTTGCCCTGCCCCTTATTACCAACGATTGCAACAAACCCGGAGTTTAAAGGTAAATCGTGCTGAAATAACTTATATTCATCGGTTTCAGAATATACTTTAACCCGATCAATAAATCGATCAGGGTTCCTCCGCACCCTACCTAGTGTTGGCGGTTCAAGACCAACATACACACGTCTATCAAACTCTTCCAACGCATACACCAAGCCAGCAAAGGTTGGCGTTGTGTTCATCCAAGTCTGACATTGGCCCAATCGCATATGATTATCTGACGTCGAAAAGTAATGCGCATCACTACAGTCCAAAATCTTATGAGTCACCTGATCATTACGAAGCTTTTCTACATCGTTTTTCCACCGCGAAACATCCTGATAAGCAGTAAATACAAGACTGGCTGAGTTAATCACATCTTTTTTTGCAGCGATAGACTGCTCGTTCCACTTGATGTTACCCCATTCAGTTTTTCCAATGCCAACAATTGCATGCCCTTCAAGATATTGAGACGAAAGAGCGGACTGTACATCTGAAAGATCAACATTGATATTATTGAAACCTTCAATCAGATCACTTTGATATCTTGACAACTGATCTTGAGGAACGGTCTCTTTGATAGCTCTACCTAAATCCGAAAGTGATTCTTTAGTGATTAACGCGTCCCATCTTTTACCATCAACTCCTGGCTTGAGTTGAACTTTTGGCTGCAGAGCACCTATGAACTGTGCCTGAATCTTCTCGGACCCAAGTTCCGGATCGAAAATCACATGCAAATTCACACGTGACAGATCACCAGAAGTGCCTCCAAAATGCCGGAGTCTCATCTCAATTACTGGAAATATTTCATCAATATTATTCAGACGACCTGACTCTTTCGCTGCGCGCACGCGATTATATCCATCAAGGAACCAATAATCATTGATCCCGATCACTTTAATTTCTTTAGGAAGGCCTTCAAGGTCAGCAATATATTTCTCCCACGCATCTTCATTATCTCCGCCATATCCCTGCTCAAACGAAGCTGGTGTATGCACATGAAGATCCCAAATGCCCCACTCAGTACCGCGCCTGCTCCCACGATTAGTACTGTTCATTTCTATCCCTTTCCTGCAGCTTCATTGCCGTCGCGTGCTTCAACACACACGTTCAACCCATCGAAATGTTATCTCAACTTTCAGACCTCCGCCAATAGGATTCACACACTTCCGATCTAACCTCTCTCCACTTCAATTCTGACAGTTAGGTACGATTTGCCCTTTAGGCAGTTGAGCAAAGTCCCGCCCCAAACAAATTGAAGATTCACACCAGAGATACTCGAAGTACAAGTCATTTTGATATCACCCAGGGTTGCATCATAGGCGTTACTATTTTTCGTCATAACGCTTGTGCGGATTACTGGCTCTTCCGAGTTGAGTGTGGGTGACTGGGTGTTGGTCGGGGGTTTGGGGGTAGAGGTCGAGGTCTTTGATGATGAGCGGCCTTGTTCCCCCGCTGTCGTCAGGGACCTCGGGCGGTGTCTCACCCTACCTCCTGTTCTGTGTTGCTTGGTCGTTGTGATCGGTGTGATGTGCTCGTCGGTTTGGAGGGTTTCCATCTGGTTTCTGTCGCTCGGCGTGAGTGTGTTCTGGTGCTTGACATAGAGTCTTGTGATCGCTGTGCTGGCTGCCCGAGTTGTGGGCTGAATTGCTCAAGGTCGCGGGCGTGTGGTGGTGGAGGTGATCGACGTGCCTTGGGCCGGGGTTCCGGTGCGGATCCGGTGGTTTACACGGCGTTGGATGTGCCGCGAACACGCCTGCTAGACGGTGACATTCCTGGAGCATGACGAGCGGGTGTGTGCTCCTCGGGCGTGTCTGGGTGTGCGGGCGATCCGCTGGGCGATCCGACAGTTGCGCTTCGAGGGAGCCACCATCGCAGGATTGGCTCGACAACTGGCAACCACGTGGAATACCGTGTGGTCCCCTATCAAGCCGTGCCTGCAAGTCGCATCTGAACCCCGCCCGTTTCGCAGGGGTTCGGCTTTCGTGGCAGATGAGGCACACTTTCAGTGTGGAAGTCGCTTACCGCTGCGCCCAGCAAGTGCGAGACGTCTTCCATCAAGACACACCCGCCCAAGGACGACGCCTGGCCGCTCGTCTCATCGAGAGCCTACCAGCCTGTCCGATCCCCGAAATCGCTCGAATAGACCGAACCCTACATAAGTGGAAGGACGCGCTCGACGCCTACTTCGACACAGCCGGAGCCAGCAACGCACCGCACCGAAGCCATCAACGGACATTATCGAACTAGGCAGACACACCGCCAGAGGCTACCGCAACCCCACCAACTACCAACTCCGAATGCTCCTCATCACAGGAGGCTGAGATGCCTCCACCCACACTCAACTCTGAAGAGCCGGATTACTTGTGGGCCTGTGCGCAAGTTGTTGACGGTTTGTTTATGCGGCTGTTGTCCAGGCTGCTTGGTGTAGTTCGTATTCGATGGGGGATTTGCCGCCGAGGCTGGTGTGGATGCGGCGGTGGTTAATAGGAGTCTTCGATCCAGGTGGCGACCCCGGTGTAGACTTGGTCGCGGGTGGTGAAGGTACGTAGGTAGTAGTACTCGGTTGTGAGGGTGGCCCAAAGGGATTCGGCCATGGCGTTGTCCCAGCACACTTGGGCCTGCCCCATCGATGCGGTTCCTTTCGCGGCGCGCATGTAGGCGGCCAGTTTCTGGGAGGTGAACTGTGTTCCCCTGATCAGCGTGGAGCACGACCCCACGGGGGAAGCTGCCACGGGTGGTAGCGGCCATGTCGAGTGCGGTGATGACCAGAGCGCGTGTTGTGCTGCTCGCCCATGGCGTATCCGAGGACTCGGCGCGAGTGCGCATCTGGCACGGCGCACAGGTAGATCCAGCCTTGGGCGCAGCGCAGGTAGGTAAAGTCCGTGATCCACACGCGGTCTAGGGCACCGCGGTCCCACTGGCGGGCGCAGTGGTCCTCATGGGCCACCGGTCCGCGCCGGCCGCGCCTAGCTGGGCGCGGGTGCGTGTTCAGGCCTGTGAGGCCTTGGCGGCGCATCGACGCGGCGACCGCACGCACCCCCACATCCACACCCGCACGCATGAGAGCATGGCTGATGCGAGGAGCCCCATACGTGCCACCCGACACCTCGTGTTCCCAGGCCACCGCCTCATCCAAACGCCGCCGCACGAGCGCGCGCTGACCCCTGTGGGACGCTCGGTTTTCCACGCGTCATAGCCTGCGCGCGTGACCCCTCAAACCTTAGCCATCACAGCGATCGAGTAGGAAGCCCTTGTGCGCGTCCATCAGTTCACAGCGCTGGTGTTGTGGTGCCCAGAGGCGAAGAAGGCGCTGGCTTTTCCCAAAAACTCATTCTCCATTCTCCAGCTCGCGCACCCGCCGACGCAGAGCAGTGATCTCAGCTTCCATCTCGCGTGGATCAGGACGGCCCTCACACACAGCCTGGCGCCGCTCGCGCTCGAGTGTGACCCAGCGGCCCACCACCGACTCCCCCAGCCCTAAATCCCGGGCCAAAGACGCAATCGACGACCCCGTATCCAACACCAGAACCGCGACATCACGACGATACTCCGGCGTAAAACGACGACGAGTTCCCATAACAGGCACCTCACTGGCCGCAGGCACACACACCCGCTTCACGAAGTGTCAACAACACCAGCCTAAGCCCACTTGTCTGCTAAGGTTTCGTATCTGCTTTGGTTTAAGAGGCTGCAAACATTCTGATTGCTACCTGTGTTTGCGTTGCCAAGGTTGGTGCGCTGTTTGCTGGTAGAGGAGGACTGTACAAGACCTTGGGTTGGAGAGGCTCCTCCTGGCGCTCTAGGAAGCACTGCGTACTTCACTCAACGTTGCCTCTACGATAGTGGTATCGATCCGCGCCCTCGAAACAGGAAGTTGCCACACATGCTTGTCAGTGCCGATCACACACACCCTTTATATGACGTTAAGCCGTTGGTGCGACAGTGCCGACCGCCTGCTGAGTTATTCACGTTTGCGGTAGGCTACGAGACTTCCCATCTGACGATCAAGCTACCTTCGTCGTTATGTATTCTGACCGTACCTGACGGACTGCTTAGTCGTGCGTTTCCTGTTTCAGTGTATCAAGCCTTCTAATATGAAACGACGAACGAGCTCACTGCGAGTTTGTCCGCGTTCCCCTCACACCTCTTCAAGCTCGTCGAATGAGGGTTCGGGAAAGAGTGTGCCGACCGGTATTTATTCCTCACCGACAAGCTGCGGACGCTCCGGGAGAACCTTCCACGATCCGTCGCATTCGCCCGCTTCGAAGCGCTGCGCATCTGCTTCAAGATCGGCATCGGTAACGGTGATTCCTCCCGCAAGGCGGTAGGTTTCTTCTGGTTTCGTACTCATTGCCTCTCCTCTCAGGTCCAAAAATCTCTGTCATCATTTTCTTTGAAGGCAGCATCATCACAACCAGAAGCAACGGCTTTCCCGCACGAGAACCGCTCCCCTAGTCCGCCAGGCGCTGGGAGACGACCGTCGTGACGCCGTCGCGCATGGTGACACCGTAGAGGGCATCCGCGATCTCCATCGTGCGCTTCTGGTGGGTGATGACGATCAGCTGCGAGGTCTCCTGCAGCTCCTTGAAAATCGCCAGCAGGCGCGTCAGGTTCATGTCGTCCAGGGCGGCCTCGACCTCGTCCATGACGTAGAACGGGGACGGGCGCGCCTTAAAGATCGCGACCAGGAACGCGATCGCCGCCAGGGAACGCTCGCCACCCGACAGCAGCGACAGGCGCTTCACCTTCTTGCCCGCGGGCCGAGCCTCAATCTCGATGCCGGTCGTCAGCATGTCCTCAGGGTCGGTGAGCACCAGGTCGCCTCGACCGCCCGGGAAGAGCACGCCGAACACGTGCTCGAACTGCTCGCGCGTTTCAGCGAACGCGGATGCGAAGGCCTCCTGAACCAGGCGATCCACGTCCTGCACAATGCGCAGCAGGTCCGCCTTCGACTGTTTGAGGTCTTGGACCTGATCCACGAGGAACTTGTGCCGCGAGGCCAGCGCCTCGTGCTCCTCGAGCGCCAGCGGGTTGACGCACCCCAGCTTCTCCAAGTCCTTCTGCGCCTTCGCAAGGGCCCTCTCCTGCTCGGCGCGCACGTACGCGCTCGGCTCGGCGGCTGCCGCCTTGTCGACCTGATCGGGGTCGAGGGGCAGCATCGGAACCAGCGTCTGCGGCCCGAACTCGGCGAGCAGTTGCTCGGGTTCGAGGGACAGCTCCTCGAGGGCGCGCCGCTGTAGATCCTCGACGCGCAGGCGCGTCTGCTCAGCCGCGATCTGCCCCTGGTGGGCCGAGGCCGTGGCTTCCGACAGCTCTGCGCTCAGCCGGTCCAGGGCGCGGCGTGCGTCCGAGACCTCCTGGGAGACCTGGGAGCGCCGCTCGCTCAGGCGGTCGCGCTCGGCAGCAGCCTGGGACAGGGCTCGCTCGGCGGCCTCCACGTCCGAGGCCGTGGCCAACTCCGTCTTTCGCGCGGCCTCGCGCCGGGCGTAGCGGGAGCGCTCCTCGCGCTCGGCGGCGGCAGCCTGGCGCAGGGAGCGGGCGCGGGAGGCGGCGCGCCGAGATTGTTCTTCCAAGGCACGCAGGCTCAGGCGCGCCTCGTTTTCGGCCTCGCGGGCCTCGCGCGCGGCGCGGGACGCGGCGTCGGCGCGGGCCTGCGCGTCTTCGAGGGATTCGGGCGGGCCGACGGTGTCGGCGCCGTCGAGGCGGGCGCGGGCGGCGACGTCCTGCTCGCGGGCCCAGGTGACCTGCTCGTCGGCGCGGCGGGCCACGTCGTGGGCGCGATCGGCCTCGGCGCGGGCGGCCTGCGCGGCCGACTGTGCGCGGGCCAGCTCCTGGGCTTCCTTGGCGCGCTGTGCGTCTTCCTCGCGCAGGGCCTTCAGGGCGTCGTTCGCCTCGCGGATGCGCCGGTCCAGGTGGGCGTTTGCCTCGCTAAGTTGCTCGGAGACCTCGGCCATGCGGGCCTGCGCGGCCTCGGCCTGCGCGCAAGCCTCCTCGTAGTCGGCGCGCACGGAGAGTACCGAGGATGCCTGGCGGCCACCCTCCACCGACCAGGAGCGCAGCACGTCACCGTCCTCGGTGACGACTGCTCGGACGCCGGGCACGTCCAGCACGGCAGCGGCGGTCTCAAGGGAGCACGAGACGACCCCGTCCAGCAGCGACGCGAGGGGCGCGGTAGCTCCCTCGCAGGTGACGACGTCGGCGAGCCACGTCGTGCCCTCGGGCAGGTCGGCGCGGGCGGCCCCGCCGGTCCCTTCAGTAGAATCGCCAGACAGACCAGTAGAACCACCGGAAGCAACAACGAGCCGCAGAGAGCGCCCGGCCGTGCGGGCCGCATCCAGCTCGCCCAGGCCTCGGGCCAGGGAGTCGACGACGACCGCGTCGGCAAAGGGTGCCAGTGCGGCGGCGACGGCGTCTTCGAAACCGGGGGCGACGTGCAGGAGGGGCGCGACCTGGCCGAGCACGCCGGGGCGTCCGAGCAGCTCGGCGGTACCGTCCTCGGGGGCGAGCAGCTGCTCGAGCGCGTCGCGACGCGCCTCCCAGCGCGCACGATCGGCGCGCGCCTCGCGCTCAACGCCCAGCAGCTCATCCACGCGGGTGCGCGCAACGTCGCGGCGAGCGGAGGCCTCGGCGTGTGCGCGGGCTGCTCCCCCGCTGGCTTCTTCCTCGGACGAGGACTCATCAACGCCAGAAGCGCCCACACCAACCGAGGCCACGAACAACGCAGGCACGGCTTTCTCGGCTGCCTCGGCGCGCTCCTGAGCGGCACGGTATGCACCCCACGCGCGGTCGGCCTCGGCGATCGCGGCCTCCAAACGAGAGGCGGCCGTGGAGGCGTCGCCCGTCAGGCGCGCGACCTTCTCGCGGTGGTCGGCGATGACGCGGTTGACGCGGGCGAGCTCACGGGACGCTGCATCGTCAGCGTCCTCCGCGGCCTCTCGCGCGCGAGTCGCGGACGTCAGGGCAGAGCGCGCGGCCTCGACCTGCCCAACCAGGGCGGCATCCTCGGCGCCAGCGACGCGGGCCCGCTCGTCAAGCTCATCGGGATCTTCGCCGCCCGGGGGCAGCTCGGGGGTCGCGCGCAGGGAAACCTTCTGGGTCGCGGCCATCAGCGTGCCGCGCAGGCGCTCGGTGATCGTAGTGAGCGACTGCCAGTCGGAAGATGCCTGATCGAGCGCCGGCGAGGACGTACGTTCCGCATCTTCCAAACGCGAAAGCTCGGAGCGCGCGGCGGCTATCTGCTCCTCGAGCGAGGCGCGGCGCTCGGCGGCTGACTCGTCCGACGCCTCGAGCACCGACAGCTTGGAAAGCGCAGAGGACAGGTCGTCGGCGAGCAGGCGCGCCTTCGCGTCGCGCACGCGCGCCTGGATAAGAGAGGCGCGACGAGCGACCCTCGCCTGGCGGGCAAGGGGCCCCAGCTGGCGGTGAATCTCGTTCGTCAGGTCCAGGACACGCACGAGGTTCGCGTCCATGTCGGACAGCTTTTTGAGTGCGCGCTCCTTGCGGCGGCGATGCTTGAGGACGCCCGCGGCCTCCTCGATGAAACCGCGACGCTCCTCGGGCGTGGAGGACAGGATCGCGTCGAGCTGCCCCTGGCCGACGATGACGTGCATCTGACGGCCCATGCCCGTGTCGGACAGAAGCTCCTGCACGTCCAGCAGCCTCGCCGGAGTGCCGTTGATGGAGTATTCGGAGCCGCCCCCACGGAACAGGGTGCGGCTGATCGTCACCTCGGAATACTCGATGTCGAGCAGCCCGTCGGTGTTGTCGATCGTCAGGTCCACCTGGGCGCGCCCCAACGCCGCGCGCCCAGATGTCCCCGCGAAAATCACGTCCGCCATGTGCCCGCCGCGCAGCGCGCGGGCACCCTGCTCGCCCATGACCCAGGCGAGCGCGTCGACGACGTTCGATTTACCCGACCCGTTGGGGCCGACGACGCACGTGATGCCCGGCTGGAGGGCGAGCGTGGTCGCACTGGCGAAGGACTTAAAGCCCCGCAGCGTCAGGTTCTTGAGGTACACCCTTGCAGGTTAGCCGTGACTCAGTAAATCTCCGGGAACCACAGGGAGATTTCGCGCGTTGCGTTCTCCACAGAGTCCGAACCGTGAATCAGGTTCTCCATGTGGGGGCTGTTCCACGCGCGACCGAGGTCGCCGCGGATCGTGCCTGCGGGAGCCGTCGTCGGATCGGTCGAGCCCATGAGGACGCGCATGCCCTCGACGACGCGCTGGCCTTCGACGATGATGGCGACGACCGGGCCGGAGCTCATGAACTCCAGGAGGCCCTCGAAGAAGGGCTTGTCCTTGTGGTCGGCGTAGTGCTCGGCGAGCAGCTCGCGGGAGGCGACCATGAGCTTGAGACCCTTGATCGTGTAGCCCTTGGCCTCGATGCGGCGCAGGATCTCACCGGTCAGGCCGCGGGCGTAGCCGTCGGGCTTGACGACGATGAGGGTGTGCTCGAGGGTGGGGTCGAGAAGGTGTTGGTGCTCCAGCAGAACACTCTTAGCGCTCACATTGTCTCCTTTGATTCTGGCTGTTGCGGTGTTGCGCTTTCCAGCATATCTGTCAGCGCTGCCACCGCGGCTGTGGCATCTGCCCCATTGGCCTCGATGTGGACGCTCTGACCTTGGGTGATGCCAAGCGCCATGAGCTCCAGGACCGATCCGCCGTCCGCCCCGTTGACAGTGACCTCGGCGTCGAAGGTGCCCGCCAGGCGCACGAAGGCGGCGGCGGGGCGCGCGTGCAGGCCGACGGGGTCCGCAACGACCGCGTCCCCCTGCGCCCACAGCGACGAGGCCGTGGCTCCTCCCACTCCCCGGCTGGGATTCGCGGGAGCAGAGTCGGGTGCCTCCTGGGCGGGGACGTCGTCCACGCGGGGGGCCAGGGCGGCTGCAACGTCGGCGACCTGGTCGAGGTCTTCGCCGAGCTGGGCCCGCACGGAGGATGCGACGGCCCCTTCGACGAGGCAGGTATCGACGAAGCGGATGCGTTCGGGCTCGTCGCTCATGTCGATGACGGATTCGACGGTCATCGTGGCTGACCCCAGGTCGGTCAGGACGATGACGCCGCTGCCGTCCCCGTCTACCGCGGCCAGGGCGGCCTCGAGGGCCGCTTCCACGCGGTCGTAGGAGGTGCCGATTCGGCCGTCGTCCGTGCCTCCGGCGGCCTCGAAGTGCACATCGGGGGCCATCTGGGCGGCGAGCTCGCACACGCCGGTGGCCAGAGAGGCCGAGTGGGAGACGATGACGAAGGAGACACGCACGCTCATGCTGCGCTGGCCTCGCCCGCCGCGCGTGCGGCGGCTCGCAGGATGAGGGAGGTGGAGACGGCGCCCGGGTCGAGGTGACCGATGGAGCGTTCACCCAGGTAGGAGGCGCGTCCCTTCGTGGCACGCAGGGGTTCCGTCGCGGCTGCTCCGGCCTCGGCGGCAGTGGCGGCGGCCTCGAAGACGGCCGCTGCGCCGCTACCGGACTCAGCGGCCGCGCGGGCTGCCTCGAGCGCGGGTGTCCACGCATCCACCATGGTCTTTTCGCCCGTGGTGGCCTTGCCGCGCGCCTGAATCCCTTCGAGCGCGCCCGCGATCACCGCGACAGCGCCCGCGCCGTCCAGCTCGCCGTCGCCGGCGGCCTTCGATGCGCGCAGGAACGCGGTCCCGTACAGGGGCCCGGCGGCACCGCCGACCGTGGACATGAGCGTCTTGGCGACGGTTTTGAGGACCTCGGCGACGCTGCCCGGCTGGCCCTGGCCCAGGGCCTCGAGCGCGGCCGTGAATCCGCGGTCCATGTTTTCGCCGTGGTCGCCGTCTCCGATCGCTCGGTCCAGGTCCACCAGGTAGTCGCGCTGCTCGGCGATGTCTGCCGCTGCCAGCTCGATCCACCGCTGTGCCCACGCTGCATCTAGGCTCATCGTGTTTCTCCTTGTCCTGCCTCGTTGCTTACTTCCAGGCGACCGTGTTCACGGGCGCGTCGAAGAGCTCGAGGAGCTCGTCGTCGGCGCGCATGAGGGTCACGGAGACGCCGGGCATCTCCAGGCTGGTGACGTAGTTGCCGACCATCTGGCGAGCGATCTCGATGCCGTCCTTCTTCAGGAGGGCGGCGAGCGCACGGAAGCAGATGTAGAGCTCGGAGATGGGGGTGCCGCCCATGCCGTTAACGAGGGCCACGACGCGCTCGCCCTCGCTCAGCCCGAGGTCTTCGCGCACGCGCTCGTAGAGCTCGGCGATGAGAGCATCAGCGGTCTCCATAGAGCCGCGGCGGTATCCGGGCTCGCCGTGGATGCCGATACCCAGCTCAATCTCATCCTCGCCCAGGTCGAAGGAGGGCTTTCCGGCGTGGGGCACCGTGCAGGGGCCCAGGGCCAGGCCCATGGAGCGAGTCTGATCGTTGACCTTGGTCGCGATGCGGGTGACTTCCTCGAGGGAGTCTCCGCGCTCGGCGGCCGCGCCCGCGATCTTCTCCACGAAGATCGTTCCGGCGACGCCGCGTCGGCCCGCCGTGTAGAGGGAGTCCTCGACGGCGACATCGTCGTTGACGACGACCGTGGAGACCTTGATGTCCTCCATGTCGGCCAGCTCGGCGGCGGTCTCGAAGTTGAGAACGTCGCCCGTGTAGTTCTTGACGATGTGCAGGACGCCCGCTCCGTGGTCAGCGGCCTTGGTGGCCTCCAGGATCGGGTCGGGGGTGGGCGAGGTGAAGACCGCGCCCGGCACGGCCGCGTCCAGCATGCCTTCTCCAACGAAGCCCGCGTGCAGGGGTTCGTGTCCGGATCCGCCACCGGAGACGAGTCCAACCTTGCCCTCGGCCTTGGGGGCGCGCCGGGTCACGAAATCCGGCGAGTAGTGGACATCGACGAGATCGGGGTGTGCCAGGGCGAAACCTTCGAGGGTTTCGCGAACGACGGCGTGAACATCATTGACGAGCTTCTTCATGATGCCTCCTTGCGACATTGCTCATCTGTACTTGTACGCATGATCAATCGTGCCACCATCGAGCACGATTTCCCAACCGTGGCGGTCGCCACGATGCGGCCGCCCTGGTTGGATGACATCCTAGCGCGGAGAGTGGCCAGCGAGGGCCAGCATTTCACCAGCCAGCATCACCGAGCCAAACACGAGAACTCCGCTGCGATCTGCGGGCTGCGCCCCGGCCTCGGCAATCTCCGCTGCACGATCGACCGCGTCGGCGAGCGACTCGCGCACATCTACCCGGTCGGGACCGAAGACCTCCCCTGCGATCTCAGCCAAGCGCGCAACATCCGCGGCACGCTCTCCCGGCATCTGGGTCACGACAAGGTGATCGATGAACGGTTCGACCTCTGACAGGACCCCCTCGACGTCCTTGTCCCCCATCGCCGCGTACACGCCAGCGATCCGTGCGAAGGCGAAGGAGGATTCCACGGCCTCGCGCAGGGTGGCCGCACCCGCGGGGTTGTGCGCGGCGTCCACGATGATCGTGGGCGAATGACGCACAACCTGCATGCGACCCGGGCTGGAGACATTCATGAGGCCCTGCTCGACGATGCGACCGTCCAGACCGCGCCCGCCCATGAAGGCCTCGACGGCCACGAGCGCCGCCGCCGCGTTGTGCGCCTGATACTGGCCGAACAGCGGGATGAACACGTCCTCGTAGACCGCGGAAGGCGTGCGGATGGTGACCATCTGGCCGCCGACCCCCATCTGACGATCCATGACCTCGAAGTCGCGGCCCTCGACGCGGGCGATCGCGTCGACGGAGCGCGCCTGCTCGAGGAGGATGTCGAGGACTTCCTCCTCTTGCTTCATGATGACGACGACCTGGCCGGGCTTGATGATGCCTGCCTTTTCGCGCGCGATCTCCTCAATGGTAGAGCCGAGCCACTTCGTATGATCCAGGGCGATCGGCGTGATGACGGAGACACCGGCATCGATGACGTTCGTGGCGTCCCATCGCCCGCCCATGCCGACCTCGACGACGGCTGCGTCGACCGGGTAGTCGGCGAAGGCCGCGTACGCCATGATCGTGAAGACCTCGAAGAAGGACAGGCGCGGGCCGCCCTCTTCCTGACTGCGCTCGTCGACCATGCCGACGTAGGGGGCAATGTCCTCCCATGCGCCTACGAAGCCCTCACGCGTGATCGGGTGGCCTTCCAGCGAGATTCGCTCGCGCACGTCGAGCAGGTGCGGGCTCGTGAAGCGGCCCGTCTTCATGCCGAAAGCGGTCAACAGAGAGTCGATTATGCGCGACGTGGAGGTCTTACCGTTCGTGCCCGTGATGTGGATCGACGGGTAGGAGTTCTGCGGGTCGCCCAGGATATCCAGGGCGAGCTTGACGCGATCGAGCGTGGGGTCGATGTCGTGCTCGGGGGCACGCGCGACGATGGACTGGTAGATCTCCTGCACGCGAGCGTCGAGGGCGACCTCATCCTCGGCCTTCGCCAGCGCGGCCTCGTGGGAGGCACGCTCGTCGCGCTCCCCGGCCGCATCATCGGCGAAGTCCTCGTCCACCTCGCCCTCGATCTCGGCGAGGACCGAGGGGTCGGGACCCAGCAGCAGCGAGTTCTCGACGAGGGCGCGCAGGGCAGCCTCACGCTCGCTCTCCTCAGCCTGAGGGTCGGTTGCCTCCCCTGCTTCGGTCTCCTCGACCTCGTCGGCCGCTTCCAGGTACGGGATCAGGTCGGCCGGGATGCCGCCCTGCTCGTCGTGGGTGGAGTCTTGTCCGAAGAACGATTCGCCTGCCATGTTTCCTCCGCTGCTCACAGTGTCTTCGCTATTTTACCGGGCTGGGTCGCGCGGGCGGCTTGTTCCACCGGTCACGGCGCGTTGTCGCGCACAGTCCGCGCGTCGTCATCGACGAGGCCGGGGTGGGTTTCTCCGGGAACCTTCGTATTCGCCGCAGGCCGATCGTCGGCACCAGGTTGGCGAAGACGGATAGGATTGCTTCCATCAAGGTAATCCCCTCAAGGAGGCGACACGTGGGTAAGCGGTTTGGTCAGGCTAGCGAAATCGAAGAGCTGCGCGCCGAAAACCGCCAGCTGAAGGAACAGGTCGCGAACCTCGAGGCGCGACTGCGTGCCGCTTACGCGGACGCCGGGGTCACGGCGCTCGCCGGATCCGTCTCCCCCACCTTCGAGGCAGCAGCCCCCACCCCGGTTTCTGCTACCTCTTCCCCGGCCTCAGCCTCGCTCCCGGAGCTGAACGCGGTGGAGATCCAGATGATCGCCGAGGGCAGGATGATCTACGCCGTCAAGACCTACAAGGACCGCACCGGCGTCGACCTGAAGACGGCGAAAGCAGCGATCGACGCGGCCCGTTAAGAAGCATCGGCCAAGAGTTGACCGTTTCCCAGGTGGCGCTCGCTCAAGCGGATAGGTTGTTCGCTTGCGGATAGGTTATGCAGATACGGATAGCTTATTAAGCTATCCACATGCTCATAACCTATCCACGTAAGGGCGTCCGCCGGCCGCGGCGCGTTATGCGCAGCTTTTCTCTCCGATAGCGGTTGTGGCCGGGAGGTTTTCCTCCCGGCCCCAACCTATGCAGGCGGGCGGGCCACGCTCTCACGCAGCCCGCCCGCCTGAGTAACGACAGCACTCAGTGCTTGGTGACGCGAACCTGAAGCTTGTCGCCGTCCTCGACCGTCAGAGACAGAGCGAGGGTCTCGGCGGCGATCATGTCGCGCCAGGCCTCCACGTCAGCCACGTGATCGGAGGGCACCGCCAGCGACAGGTCGATGCGATCCGCGATGTGCAGGCCGGCGTTCTTACGCTCGTCCTGAACGGCGCGGACAACGTCGCGGGCGTAGCCCTCGGCCTCAAGCTCGGCGGTCAGCTCCGTATCGAGCACGACGAAGGTGCCCGACGCCAGAACGTCCGCGACCTGGCCCTCGGCGGCGTCCACGGAGGTGGACACGGAGAACATGTCGCCCGTGAGCACCAGCGGCACCCCATCCAGCTCGACGGAGGCGAAACGGCACTCGCCGTCCACGACCTCCCATTGCCCGGACTTCTGCGCCTTGAACAGTTGGCTCGTCAGCTTGCGGACGGCCGGATCGAAAGCGCGCGGGTTCAGCGCCAGCTCGGTGCGAACGCTCAGGCCCGAGTCCTGCGGCGCAGAGAAGACCACGGACTTCACGTTCACCTCGGAGGCGATCAGGTCCGCGAATGGCTCCAGGGCCGCAAAGTGCTCGGAGACAACCTGCAGGGAAGCCAGCGGCTGGCGCACGCGCAGCTGATGCGTCTTGCGCAGCGCGTGGGCGGCCGACACGATGGAGCGAACCTCGTCCATGGCGACAACCAGCTCGGGGGCGTCCACGGCCTCGTCGATGACCGGGAAATCGACGAGGTGCACGGACTCCCCGCCCGTCAGGCCGCGCCAGATCTCCTCGCTCAGCAGCGGCAGCAGGGGCGCCGCCAGCTCCATGAGCGTCACGAGAGCCGTGTACAGCGTGTCGAACGCCGCGCTGTCCTCATCCCAGAAGCGCTGACGCTGGGTACGCACGTACCAGTTCGTCAGAACATCCAGGAAGTCGCGAACCGCCTCGCACGCGCCGGCCACGTCGTAGCCGTCAAGCGCGCCACGCACATCCTCGGCGAGGGTACGGGTGTGGGCCAGCAGGTAACGGTCCATCTGCGCCAGCGCGGCCACGGCCTCGGGCGACGACAGATCGATGCGCTTGGCCTCGTAGCCCTCGCCCTTGTTGCAGGCGCCCGCGTACAGCGTGAAGAAGTAGTACGTGTTCCAGATCGGCAGCAGCACCTGACGGACGGTGTCGCGGATCGACTCCTCCTTGACGATCAGGTTGCCGCCGCGCACGACCGGGCTCGACATGAGGAACCAACGCATGGCGTCGGAGCCGTACTTGTTGAACACCTCGGCCACGTCCGGGTAGTTACGCAGCGACTTACTCATCTTCAGGCCATCATCACCCAGGACGATGCCGTGGGAGACGCAGGAGCGGAACGCCGGGCGATCGAAGAGCGCGGTCGCCAGGACGTGCAGCGTGTAGAACCAGCCGCGCGTCTGACCGATGTACTCGACGATGAAGTCGCCCGGGTAGTGGTTCTCGAACCACTCCTGGTTTTCGAACGGGTAGTGCACCTGCGCGAAGGGCATCGAGCCAGACTCGAACCAGCAGTCGAACACGTCGGAGATACGGCGCATCGTCGACTTGCCCGTCGGGTCGTCCGGGTTCGGGCGCGTGAGCTGATCAATGAAAGGACGGTGGAAGTCCGTGACCTTCACGCCGAAGTCAGCCTCAAGCTCCGCGATGGAGCCGTAGACGTCCGTGCGCGGGTATGCCGGATCGTCCGACACCCACACGGGGATCGGCGCACCCCAGAAGCGGTTACGCGAGATCGACCAGTCGCGGGCACCCTCCAGCCACTTGCCGAAGATACCGTCCTTGGTGTGCGAGGGGGTCCAGGTGATTTCCTGGTTGAGCTCCACCATGCGGTCGCGGATCTCGGTGACGCGCACGAACCACGAGGACACGGCCTTGTACATGAGGGGCTTGCGGCAACGCCAGCAGTGCGGGTAGGAGTGCACGTAGGACTTCTCGCGCACCAGCACGGCGCGGATCTCGGGGGCGCGGCGCGCGATGGGGCCACCCTGCTCGCGCAGGTCGGCGACCACGTAGCGGTTCGCGTCGAAGATCTGCATGCCCTCGTAGTCGCTTACCTCGGAGGTGAAGACGCCGCCCTCGTCGACGGGCAGAACGACGCCGATGCCGTACTCCATGCACGTCCACATGTCATCCTCACCGAAGGCCGGGGCCTGGTGGACGAGGCCGGTGCCGTCCGTGGTCGTCACGTAGTCGGCGGCGATGATGGACCAGCCGTTGGGGCCGGGGGCGCCACCCTCAGCGCGGCGCTCAGGGGTGTCGAAGTAGTCGTAGATCGGGTGGTAGTGGATGCCCACCAGCTCCGCGCCCTTGTAGGTAGCCACGACGGTGGGTTCCTCGCCCAGCTCCTTGGCGTAGGCGGGGATCAGGTCGGTGGCGATCAGGACGCGCTCGCCCGCGAGGTTGCCCTCGTGGTCGGCGGCAACCTCAACGAGGGAGTACTGGATCTCCGGGCCCACGGCGACGGCCGAGTTCGACGGCAGCGTCCAGGGCGTGGTCGTCCAGATGAGGGCCAGCTCGGGGCGCGCCGAGTCCTCACGCAGCTTCTGTTCGAGACGCAGGCCAACCGTCACCGTGTTGTCGGTGCGGTCCTGGTACACGTCGTCATCCATCTTGAGCTCGTGATTGCTCAGAGGCGTGCGGTCGTTCCAGCAGTAGGGCAGGACGCGGTGACCCTGGTAGGCCAGGCCCTTATCGTAGAGCTGCTTGAACGCCCAGATCACGGACTCGGTGTAGGACATGTCGAGCGTCTTGTAGTCGTTCTCGAAGTCCACCCAACGGGCCTGGCGGGTAACGTATTCTTCCCATTCCTTCGTGTAGCGCAGGACGGAGGAGCGGCAGGCCGCGTTGAACGCCTCGATGC
>ERZ772986.507-NODE-507-length-24094-cov-5.708557_pt1 | contig 24094 bp, 33 predicted proteins | sample MGYA00511898_ERZ772986 | MGnify/ENA primary metagenome ERZ772986 (study PRJEB29015, sample SAMEA2737934) | human oral metagenome | biome: human oral; feature: human-associated habitat; material: dental | place: China | collected 2148 ... | reverse complement strand
AATTTACCGTATAAATGGTGATAAGATAAAGGACTATAATTTATTTGAAAAAAAATTGAAATACGTGTACAATAAAGGGTAATAAATAGAGAAGGGATAAAATAATGAAAATACTGAAAAGTGAAGATTTCTTAATGGTGAAGAAGCTGAAAAAATATTAGAGGAAGTTCAAAGATGTAATGGTATGTGCTATAATATTGATGGTAGAAAAAATATTACATCTACATGGTTAACTTATTTCAAAAACAATAGTACTGGAATTATATTAGATTCTGGTTGTGGTTGTGGAAAATAATAGATTATTTTATAATATATAATTAATTAATAGTAAAAAGAATGAGTAGAAATTGTGGATGCTCTGGAGAATAGTTAATTCCAGAAACACAAAAACAAAATCAGTGTTCTAAAAAGCCAAAGCATAATTATTTTGATGGTTATTCAGAATATGAGAAACAACTTGTTGCTGAAAATTTAGGATTTGCTACTGGTAATGTTATTGTTAATAATTATCCTGATGAAGAAGATATTACAAAAGTTAAAGAGAATAGAACTGAAGTATTAAAATTAAAAGATAAGCTCTATAATCCACAATCATATAGTGGTTTAGGTAGAGTATATTTAAGAAAAAATATTCAACAAGTTGGAATACAATGTCCTAAAAATGTTAATGTTTTAACTCAAGAAATGTTCCAAGATTCTGATGGAAATATGTTAGATAATACTATTTTTATAATTCAATATGATTATGATTTAAATGGATAGTTTATTGAATTACCAGAAAATAGTACTTTATTTTTCTTTGGTGGAAGCTTATTTAATGGAACATTAGTTCTCCATAATACAAGTGTAATGCCTAGTTTTTTAGATACTTTTAATTTAAAAGTAAATTTAGTAGGAAATTTTAAAGTTGGTACTACATTATTTGATAATGGTTTCTTAAAATATTGGGACGGATTATATTGGAGAGAATTAGGTAAAACAAATAATATGGTAGATAGTAGAAAAAAATATTCTATATATTTTGGAGCTTCAGAAGAATCAGATAAATAGACTAAAGATAATCTATCTAAAATAAAAATTAATTTAGAGGATTCTCCTTTATTTAGAATTGATTCTGCAGAAGTAGCTAAATATCATTATATATTTATACCTAATGATTTAACTACAGCTAATATGTCAATTTATATAGATGGACAAAGAAGTACTGCTTTAAATTTATTTAAAGGTGTATCAATTAATAATGAATTATATTCTGTATTCAGAACAAGTACTTCTTAGAAAGGTGAACACGATTATCAAATTAAATTTTATATAGACTAATGAAATACGATGATTTACCTGGAACATAGGTGTCCGCACCTATAGTTCCATCTTCTTTAAATGATTCTTATCCAACCCATTATTCAATATATGGTAAAGGAGGATATAAAGAAGTTTAGTCAATTAATGATATGAATAGTATTCCAAAAGAAAGATTAGCTAATGGATCATTAGTATATGTAGAATTGGAAGATACTATTTATAAATATAATGAATAGTTAAATTAGTTTGAACATTTCTTAAGTACTAAAGATATTAGTAATTTTGCTACTAAAGATTTACTTACTAAATTAGCTACATTAGATCAATTAGATCAAGAAATAAATACTAGATACTCTAAAGATTAGGAACTTATTAAAAGATTAGACACTTTTGGTGAACAGACATTTGAAGCTGTTATGACTTTAGCAGAACAAATGGATAAAAAACAAGATAAATTACCAGAAGGACAAGCTGGTCAAGTTTTAAAATGGGATAATGGTTGGAAGCCAGGAACGGACGAAAAAGGAGTAACAACAGTTAATACTGATACTAGATATAGAATAAGTATGCGTAGCTATTCTTCTAAAAATTAGGTAGTATTAACTGACTCTAATAATTAGGAAACTGTTGCTGATATTGTTCCTGCTTCTGAGACTAACTTAGGTATGATTAGAACTGGATATCAATAGAATGGTAAAAATTATCCAGTATAGCTAGATTCTAATTCTCAAGCTTTTGTAAACGTACCATGGTTAGAAAATCAAGGAAGTGGAACTGTTACAGAATCAGTTTCACAATATAAAGAATTTATATTTAAACGTTCTGCTACAAAACCAGATACTCCTGTTGGTGGTACTTACCAAAATCCAGTTCCAAATGGTTGGTCAAATGGTGTTCCTGATGGAACTGATTTAGTTTGGTTCTCTACAAAGATTTTTGCATCAGATAACTCTAATTCTGGACCTTGGTCTACTCCTTCAGTTTTAGCTGATAGTTCTACAATGGATGTTTGTTATAGCTCTCAAGAAGCTAAACCAAATGCTCCAACAACTCATGGAAATCAAAATGATTCTGTATGGTCTAATATTGGAAATTCAAATTCTGTATGGATGGCTATGAGTATTAAAGTTAATGGAGTTTGGGGTGATTGGTCTATTGTTAAAATTAAAGGAGAAAGAGGAACTGATGGTACATCTATAAAAATTGTAGGTGTTTATAATGATTTGGTTACTCCTAATTTATCTATTGATAATTTATTAAATGTATCTAATGTAGATGACTCTGAAATAGTTTGGACAAAAACTCCACATACTAAGTAGCAAGGAGATTGTTTAAAAGTAAAAGGTGGAAGTTTAGACTCTCATATTATTTATTTATCTGATGTTAATCCAGAAACTTGGTATGATTTAGGAACTATTAAAGGGGATAGTCAATATATACATATCAAATATAGTAATAATATTGTAATTAATAGTAATGGTAAAAATACTAATCCTAATGCTGTATTAACAGCTAATAATGGTGAAACTCCAGGAGATTGGATTGGTATTTACACAGATTCTAAAGAATCTGATTCTAATAATATTTCTGATTATACTTGGAAATATATTAAAGGTAAAGATGCTTTTAATATATGGTACTTCTATACTAAGACTACTACTGATACTCCTCCAGTAAGTCCTTTATCTAATAAAACTAATAAAGAAACTTATACTTCAAATTAGTTTGAATATAATGGAGTTACTTGGTATGATGAGTATGATTAGCTTACTATAAATAATGAAACTGATTATGTTTGGAAGATATATCTTAAAGATAATGATACTAATTTAAAATGGAGTAAACCAATTTTAGAAAGTATACCATTCCAAAATAACTCTTATAATATACTTATATCTAATGATACTCCTGTATATTATGATTTAAATACTAATTCATTAACTCAAGGAACTATCTCTTGGACACTTTATAAAAATGGAGTAGAAAATAATACTAAATATTTAGAATCAGTAATTAATGGAGTTAAGACTAATGAATATTCTCATACATTTAATAAAGAAAATATAAAATCAATAATTATTAATGTAAAAGATTCAGCTACATCATCTAAAATTATTTATAGCTAGTAGTATGTATTCCCTATATTAGGTGAATCTAGACAAGGTATATAGGGTTGTATATTAAGAAACAGAGGTGGATATGATCCTACAACTACTTATGTAAATCAAAGTTCTTGGACTCCTACATCACCTGATGCTGTTAGATTTATTGATTATGTAATTTATCCAGCTAAAAAAGTTTCTGAAAATGATGTATAGAAATATTATATTGTAAAAGATTCTGCTCCTAAAAATTCAGAATTAGGATATAGTTCATTTAATAATATTGTTCCTACAAATACTTTATATTGGAAAGAAGCTACAGAATTAGACTTTACATATATTTAGAATTTAATAGCTAATCAAATTAATGCTACTACAATATCTTCAAATGAAGTATTAGTTAAAAGAAAAAATGAAAATACTGAAACAATAATTGCAGGTATTACTCAAGGTAATAAAGATAAAAGTCCTAGTGAAAATGTAACTATATTTGCTGGAAATGAAAATAAATCAATTACAAATGTAAATACACAGAATTAGGATTTAAAAGATTCTAAATTTGTAGTATATGAAGATGGTAATATTAAAGCAACTTCTGGTAAAATTGCTGGATTTACATTTACTAATGGTTATATAGGTAATTATTCTAAACAAGGATGGGGATTTTCAGCATCTGATGATATGATATCTGTAGGTAATTCTAAAGCAAAAGTATTATCTGGTGTTAATACTATGCCAGCTGGAGTAGGTTTTACAGCTAGTTAGAGAATTGAAAATTATACACCAAGTACTGATTTTACTGGTGGAGCAGAAACTAATGTAGGTTCATTTATAGATGTAACTGGAGGAGAAAAAAATTATGCTGTATGGGCTAAAAATGGTGTAATTAGAGGACCTCAAATATTTAGTGATAAAATAAATCTTGTTAATGTATTTAGAAGTGGATTTGATCTTGATTTTTCTAAAGGAAATGTAATAATGTTCAATAACGTTTATAGTGCTAATTTAGGTATAAATTTACCTGATGAAAAACAAGTATCTAGATCTTTAGGATATGGATCTAATGGAATGCCTTCTGATTTTGGTATGATATTATATATTAATGTTATGGGAGGAGGAAGATTTGCACTAAATAATATATATGATAATAATCACAATAATACAATTATAGAAATGGCTAATGGAGATTTCATCATGTTATTAGCTACTAAAGTTACTGGAACATTTGAATATAGATTACTAACTTTATCAATTTAATTATATGTAGACATTAAGAACATGTAGTCTAAGTGATGACTATAAACACGTATGTTTTAAAGATTTAGAAGCTTATATTCCTATAGATGGTTTTCTAGATGTATTAAAAGGATATTCTGATTTAGAAATAGAAAAAATTAGACAAGAATTAGGTATTCCTTCTCCTATACATGTTGATTAGGATCTTAATATGTATTCTAGAAATCCTGTAGAAAATAGAGCAATCTTTGAAGCATTAGCATCTAAAGCAGATGTAGATAAATTAGCTAGAGTAGCTATTACAGGATATTATAAAGATTTAAAAGGAGTTCCTTGTGAATTACCTAATCCACAATCTTTAATTATTAAAAATATAGATGGGACTTATATTAATTATGATGGAAGTGAACCAGTTACTTTAAAATTCCCATAGAGTGTTAAGGAATTTAAAGATTATGGTGAGTATATAGTAGATTATACTAAAATTGAATCTATGATTCCAGTTAAATAGATTAGTATTAATGGTATATTATAGGAACCAACTGCTGAATCTAAAGTAGTTAATATTAATACTGTTACTGATGAATAGTTAACTAGTACTCTTAAAAAATATGCACTTAGTTCTGAAGTTACTACTTATATTAATAGATTAAATGTAGCTTTAGATTTAGCTAATAAAGAAATTTAGAATTTAACTTTACAATTAGGTAAGTTAGAACAGAGAGTTAAAGTTTTAGAAAATAAATAATAAAATTAAAGATTAAAAATAATATAGGAGTTATGCAATTTATTTGTATAACTTCTTATATTATTTATTTAGTATTATATATACATTTTTAATGAGAATAATTGTATTATTTATTAAATATGTATATATTTGCTTTGAACTATAAAAATATAAAGAAATATGGAAATAGGAATTGATGACATTGATTAGCTCGATTTTAACGAGCCTGGAGAACAACAACAAGATGTAACTCCAGAAAAAGAACATTATGGAGATGATATGGAATATACTAAACCATGGATGGATGGTACAGATTAGGGATATTCTAATAATAATGATTCAGATAATAATTATAATTCAAGCAATTATGATTCAGATGATGATTTAATTGCTTCTATATTACAATCAAAAGGTATTGATGATCCTTCATAGATTAAATTTGAGAACGATAATGGAGAAATAGAAAGTAGGGATTGGTCTTCACTAACTCCTGAAGAAAAATATAATATTTTAGTAACTCCTAATAGTTCTCCAGAAAGAGATCTAGATGATGAAGAAATTGCTTTAATCAATGATCTTAGAACTAGAAATATGAGTCCACAAGAATATATGGAATCATTAGTAAATTATGGAGCATAGGAATATGCTTCTAATCAAATGCCTACTGAACAATTTTATGAAGTAGATGGCATTTCTGATGATGAATTATATATGTTGGATTTAAAAGCTAGAACTCCAAATATCACTGATGAAGAATTAATTTCTGCATTAGATGCTGCAAAGCAAAATGAGGATCTATATAATAAACAAGTTCAAGGTATTCGTCAAGAGTATAAAGATTTAGAAGATCAAAGAAACCAAGAACAAGAAGCTATTGCTGCACAGTAGCAACAAGATTCATTTAACCAATTTGCTAATACTATCTATGATAATATTGAAGGATTAAACGAAGTAGGTGGATTAGATGTAATGTTAGATAATGATGATAAAGAAGAACTTGCTGAATTTATTTTAGGAAACGATCAAGCAGGTAATAGTAATTTAGGTATGGCTCTTAATGATCCCGAAACATTAGTTAAAATGTCTTGGTTTGCATTAAAGGGTATAGACACAATAGATGGTATGGTTGACTACTTTAAGAATGAGATTAAGAATGTTAGAGAAAATAGTTATAGGTAGGGTATGTTAGATGCTCAAAAAGGCGGAAGAATTCCTCCTCGTGTAGTTGTAACTTAGCCGAAGAGTACTGGGTTTAACCAGAATTAGGGTGAAATTAAAACTATTGACGACCTAGACTAATTAATAAAAGTTTTAAAAAATTAATTATGATTGTTGCAAATTTTGTTACTAATCGTCCTACTATGAGTGATACTAGGACTTATGAAGATTTTTACAAGTTTCTTGGTACTAAACCATATAAACTTGGTGTTGTAAGTAGATTATATCCTGATTTGACTGCTTCTTATTTAACTGAATCTTTGAAGAATATTTTCTATCAAGACAGAAAATCAGGAAATCGTTATCAATCTATTGACTCAATGTACTTTGAGTGGGAGGTTGAAACTAATTATATTAAGCGAATTGAATTTGCTGCTGTACCAGAAGGTGATGGTGCAGATGGTACAGAAATTACAATGGCTTTTAAAGAAAGATATTATGAAAAGTATGATATCTTTAAGATTGAAAAGAGTATGCAACAGTGTATTGTTGTTTCTCGTCCAATTAGAAAGGCTGATAATTATTGGGAAGTACAAGTAAGACTTATTGACAATGATTATTCATCTATTTTAGACTTAGACGGCTGTCAAGTAGGTGATACTACTAGATTTTAGTCAAATGCCATTGAAGAACTTTTTGTGCAATTCTTGAGTGTGGCACTGTTAAGTGATTAACAGAAATAAAAATACTTTAATTGCTGGGAACTCCATTTAAAAATATGGACAATCAGCAGCGAAGTTATAATACATATTTAGAATATAAGGAGCAATCCTAAAAGTTAAAATTATTATAAAACGTTCAACGACTATCCGAAAGGAGTAAATTATGAAATATATTGTATATAAAACAACCTGTAAAGTAAATAATTATATTTATATTGGAGTACATAAAACTGCAGATCCTAATACATTTGATGGGTATTTAGGTTGTGGAATAAATATAAAAATTTCATATACTTATGAACATGCTAAAACTAAATTTCAACAAGCTGTAAAAGAATTTGGTGTTTCTCAATTTTGGAGAGAAACTTTAGCAATATTTGATACACCAGAAGAAGCATATTCTTTAGAAGAACAATTAGTTAATGAAAACTTTTTAGCTAGAGAAGATGTATATAATATGATATTAGGTGGAATTATTAATAAAGTAGACGGTATTAAAGTATATCAATATGATATTAATGGTATATTTATAAAAGAATATGATTCTTATGAATCTGCTGGAAAATCTTTAAATATACAACCTTCATCAGTTAGAAGGGCAGTATTATATAAATATAGGGTTTTAGATTGTTATTTTACTAATGATAAATTAGACAATTTAGATTTATCATTATATAATAATAATATAAATAAAGTTATAGTATATAGATACTTAAAAACAGGAGAATATGATATTACTTTTGAATCGTATAATGAAGCAGCTAGAAATTCTAATAGTTCTCCTTCTAATATTAGAGGTGCAGCATTAGAAGGATATTGTGTTAAAAATACTTGGTATTTTTCTATAATTCAAGCTGAAAATTATTCAAAAGCTAGATCTATTTATATAAAAAACAGAGAGGTACATAAATATGATTCTGATGGTAAATATTTATGTTCATATTCTTCACAACATGAAGCTGAATTACAAAATCCTTATAGTAATATAACTAAAGCAATTAAACTTAAATCAATTGATGAGAATGGATTTAAATGGGGATTAGAAAAATTAGAACAATATAATGTTCCTAAAAGAAAACGAAGTAAAAAAGTTGCTTTATTAGATGATAATGGAAATATACTTAAAACTTGGGATTCAGCAAGAAAGTGCTGTGCTGAAGTAGGCTCAGCTGTACAAAATGTGTTAAATGGTAAATATAAAAAGCATAAAGGTAATTTATACAAATATATTGATGATTGAAATGGGTATTTTCTTAATAATAAATAAGAAAGTGATATAGTCTATTCTTTATAGTAATATAAAGGTCTCAGAGGCCTGAGATGCACGAAGAAGGATACGTGAAATATCAATCAAACATTGAAAAACATCGTAACTTCATTACTACTCACCGTGTGGATGATTCTTATTCTGCATTATATGCAGCACATGAAGATGTATTCATTAGAATCGCTGAAGGAAAGAATCAAGGTGATATGTCTGAAACCATTTATAGAATGGATAAGAAGGAAAAGGTATTGCTTGACAACTTCTTGTATGTTCGTAATAACGGTCTATTGTTCAACAAGTGTAACGTTGATGTAAATGGTAAACCTACAATTGTTGATCCAGATACTAATCGTCCTATTTATATTGGCGATGGTATTATCCCACAAATAGAACGCTTTGCTTCTAAGTATTCTTTTGCTAAGTTGACTACTGAAGTATTCAATACAGTATTAGCTACTCTTAATGAAAAAGCTAAGCAACCAACAGGTAACAAATATATGTTCATTTGTAACCAACGTATGTGGTATTTAGTTCAAACAGTTCTTGGAGACTGGTTGGCTAAATTTAAGACAGAAGGAACATATCTTTGGTCTAAGGGTGCTAACAATTATGTAAAAGTTGGTGCTACATTCCAGACTTATGAATTTGGTGGAAACCAAATTACATTTAATGTTGATAAGACATTTACTCAAGAATATGGTTTTGATAAAGCATATTGCTTGTGTTTAGATTTAACTGCTGATGCTACTGGTAGTGAACCTCCTATCCAAATGTTTACTTTGAAGGGTGGAGACTTCATTACAAATAAATTCCCAGGTGTTGGTGGTCTTGATGGTTTAAGTTCAGGTGTTGTATCTAGCCCTGTAGCAGCTTCTAAATTGATTAACTGGGGTTATTCTGGTGTAGCTGTATTCAATCCATATCGTAGTTTCATTTTACGTGAAATCTAATAAATAAGATATTATATAGACAAGATAAAAGTAAGGAGGTAATCAATCCTCCTTACTAATTTTTAAATATTATAAAAAGAAATATGAATTAATATGAGTACTGATTATTCAAGAAATATAATTGTTTTAAGAAGTGTATATGGCAAGGTTGGAATGAAATATTATATGCAGCCTTGTAAAGACAAATATGGTAGACTCCCTAATTGTGTAAAAAGAGTTAATGCTTTAGGTGATATGATATTATCTGATGCAGAAAGGAATAGTGAAGAATCACAATACTATATTCCAGAAACTGCTGTATTTGAATTTGAAGATGGAAAAACATTTGATTTAGAAGATCCATTGTAGAAAAATATTTGGGAATCTATTAAAAATAATCCAATGATTGCTCCTAATAGATTTGCTAAAGATAAAGATGGTAATTTCTTAATCGATGGAACAGCAAATAAAAATTCACATAAGTAGCGTTATGGTATTGCAGAACTTTATGTAGATATGCCAGGAATTGAGACAGCTAATAGAGTTTCTCGTAAAAAGAAAATACATAATGCTTGTGACTTTATTTATAATGATCCTAGAGGTTCAGAAGGCTTAATATTAAAAGCTAGACTTTTAGGAAAGCGTATGAAAAATATGCCTATTGCTGATGTAGAAGATTATCTATTAAAGGTTGCTGAAAAAGATCCAGATAAAATTATTGATTTATATACTGGAACTGATACTAATCTTAGATTGTTATTTGTTGATGCTTTAGACAAACATATCATTATTATAAAGAATAAACTTTATATGTATTCAGATAATGTTGTTTTAGGTGCTACAGATGATGCAGTTATTACTTGGATGAAACAATCTGCAAATAAGAAAGTACTCGAATTAATACGTAGAGATACTTATCCAGAAATGTATAAGAAAGAAGAAATTGACGATTCTTTATTAGATGGTGAACCTACTTCAAATGATACAAAAGTTGTAGATAAAGTAGTAGAAGATGCCATCAAACTCAATGCAGTTACTGGAAAAAGAAAATAATTAAAATATAATATAAAATGACAGCTAGACAAGTTTACGAGGCAGTTTTAATTGAATTAAATAAAGCTTAGGCTCCTAGCTTACTTCTTGAAGATTTTAACTACCTATTTAATAAATCTATATATTAGTACATAAATAAAAGATATAATATTTATGATACTAATTAGCAAACAACTGATGATGTCCGAGTTCTTAAGGCTACTACAGTATTAGAACCTGTGGTGACTCCAGAAGATAGAGCTGCAAATTCTGCAGAAGGATCTAATATTTCTAGAAATGTTATATCTAAAAACTCTTTGTATGGAGCTACTTATGAATTTAACTTGCCTGCTGATTACTTACATTTACTAAATTGTGTTGTTAATTATTCTGTAGAAAAAACTTATAAATGTTATGATAAAGGAACTTATTGGCAAACTGGAGCAATTCGTTTAACAGCTAATATTTGGCCTCAAATAATTAATAACTTCTATATGAAACCATCATATAGACGTCCTTATTATTATATTCATAACGTAAATACAAGCACAGTAAATCCTACTAACCCTGTAACAACTGATAATAATTCTAGAACTAGTATTAATATTTCTGGAACAGATGTTAATTAGGATGCTACATTATCAAGAGATAATAAGAACACTCCATTAACTGGAAGTGATAACTCTATTATTATCAATAATCCAAATTTGCCTAGATTTTTGAACTTAGGAAACACCAATAAACAAGACGATGTAGTAGAAAGAAGTGCAGGACACAGATACGGTAATGCAAGTAATGTAAGACTAGAAGTAAGATATGGTAAAGACGATAGTGTATTTAAATTAGTAAATATTTGGATAGACTATATTAAAGCTCCTTAGCATATTAGACTAACACAAGAACAAATAGATTTAGTAGAGGACACATCACAAATAATGGAATTTCCAGATTATGTATGTCAAGAGATTATTAATGAGTTGGTACATATTGTAATGGAGAATGCATCTGATCCTAGATTGCAATCTCATCCTGTAGTATCTTAGTCTATTGCATCTCCAGCTCAGGAATAGACACAATCACGTAAAAAATAATTAAATTATGTTTATTTTTTCAACAAACACTATTATTAACAGCCTTAATTGGCCTGGTTTCAAACAAGTAAATGCTGAAGAGCATACTGACTTGGAAAGTAAAAAGAGATTTTGGGTTGATGAAACAACTAACCCTGATACTAAAATATTAAGAATTGCTAGAGATTTTAGATTTGATAAGGCTAATGTTGTAGCTGTTTATAAAAGAGCATGGGAAGCTCCAGAACTCTTCAAAGTAACATTTGATTTGAGTAAACTTATTGCTGCAAGAACTACTAAAGAAATTGTTGGTAGAGTAGAACTTTATGTAAGACTTTCTGGAAGTAATAATTCATATTATGCTAATGATTCTGTATATAAAGGTAAACCTTTCTATGTAGAGTTCCCAGTAAAGATGGCTGATACTAATGCTACTTTAGCTAAATCAATTGTTAAAATTGCTAAGAAGTATCAGAATATGGTTTATGAATATCCTTTGATTAATGTATATACTTCTAATGCACAAGGTGTAGCTGATCCAGCTGGTACATGTGTTACATTTGAAGGTACAGACGAATATCAATTGATTACTAAAGCTGAATTACAATACTATAATGAATCAGCTAGAACATTTGATTGCTGCGCATCATTTGGTGAATTTAATACACTTGCTGATGGTGTAGTAGTAGTTCAAGGAGAACAAAGTTTTGGTACTTATCGTCAAATTATGAAAGATTTGCGTCTACCTACTGCAGCTAATACTCGTTGGGATAGAATTGCTATTGATGAAACTCCAATTCCTGGTGCACATTATAATCAATATATCATTTATCAATGTGTAAATAGAGGTATTATGGGTTCTGATGCTGTTGGTGATTTAGTAAAGAGTCGCACACATCACGTATTCTATGTATTAGATAACGGTGGTGAAGCTGCAACTAATCCAGCTAAAGCATTTGAAGAAGCATTAGCTAAAGTAATTGGTGATGATGCAATCAAGGAAGTAGTTGATAAGGACTATGATGATGTTGCATTAACTAAGGAAGATATTGAAAAATCTTATGGTGTATCTGGTGCTGAAGGTACTGCAGGTTCTGTAAAGAATATTGCTAATAAAGCACACGGTGCAAATGTTGAAAACCAAAAAGCAGATCCAAAGACAGCTCCTAGAGGTTTGGATACAGCTGAAGGTATCGAAACAAATCATAAGCAATAATATTAATAACCTATAATTATAAGGGGGTTGGGAGAAAATACTCCTAATCCCCTAATTTTGTTTATGGCTATATTTAATAAATTAGCATCTGCAATTTATAATGATATTGTATCAGGTCTTAGAGGATATCATCATAATCCTTCAATTAATTTAGATTAGTTGGAAGATGAAATTGTAGATACTAGATTAACTATATTAAAGGAATACTCACTGAAAGGAGTAGTTCCTGTTAAAGACCTATTAATAGCAATTAATTGTATTCCTGTAGATTGTAAAGATCTAGATAGGTGTAAATGTAATTCTGAATATGTAGGAACTCCTCAAGCACATTTTGAGATTCCTCAAATATTAAATGATTATGGAGATCAATCTATTGATTATATTGGTAGTACTGATAGACAATAGTCTTTTGTTTGGTATACTTCTCCATAGGTTTGGAATTATTATAATAAATATAGAAAAAGAGGTAAAAATAAACCTTTTGTATATATAGATACTACACCAAATGAAAATGGAATGTATGATGGATATATATTTAATGCACCATATATTAAAGAAATATCTATTGTAGCTGTATTTAAAGATTTAAGACAACTTGAAAAATATTCTTGTTGTGCTGATCTATAGGATGACAATTTTTCATTTATTAATAATGAGATAAGAAATAGATTATCTAAATAGAAAATATATTTCTATAGATAGATGGCTGCTCCTATAATTCCTAATAATCAAGAATATTCTGCTGGATGAGTAAGTTAAATAATTTTCACTATGCTATGTTTCTTACAAATGAAATGTTTGGTATAAATATATTACCAGAAAAATTTGAAGAAATGGGATTAATTGCATGGGGTAAAATAGGAAATAAGAGAACAAGATTATATAAAGCTTGTTTAGATATTAATAAAGATAATACAGTAGAACTTCCAGATAATTGTGATATAATAGAAGCTGTAACTTATGGCTTTGAAGATTATGAACCAATTTCTAGTGTTAAAGATACTAGTGGATCATAGTTTGTTGAACATTATATAGAAGCTGTAAAAGGATTTTCTAGTCCATATTATTTAAGTGGAAGATATATTAAATATGAAAGAGTTGGAGATACTTTATATTTAGAAGGAAATTATACTGGAAAAATCTTTATTTTATATAAGGGAGAAATATTAGATGATGAAGGACTACCACAAATAACTGATGAAGAAGCAATGGCTATAGCTTATTTTATAGCTTATGTTACTAAATAGAAAGAGTTATGGGGTATGTCTGAATATGCAGGAACTATGCGTGCTAGGATGGAATTAGTTAATTTAGCTAGAAAAGATTGGTTAACAGCTTGTGATTAGGCTCGCATTCCAGATAGTATATCATAGAATGAAATGAATGAAATCTTAGATGCTAAGACTTCTTGGAATAGAAAAATATATAATAAGAGTTATAAGCCTGTAAAATGAAAAATTATTCTTTAGGTTGTGCTTTTAATATTACTGAATTATTTGAAAACTTTAATAAGAAAAAGCTCAAGATGACAAGTGAATTATGTACTAAAATTAATAATGATCCTCATAAAGATAAATTAATATATAAAATTTTTAGAGAATCAGTTAAATTAATTTTGAATGATATAATAGATAATAATGTCACTTTCGAGTTACCAACAGGTGCTCGAAAGTCTGACATACATATGCGTAGAATTTCTGATGAAGATTTTGGAAAAGCTAGACGTAATGGTAAATGGCAAGATGTAGATTTTCTAGAATCTAATTTTTCTGGTTATGAACTTTCTTTAAATATGTATAATAAGGAAGGTAAACCTACTAGAAGTAAAACTATATATGTTGATAAAAAATTAAAATAGAAAATTACAGATAATACTAACAAAGGTAAACAATATTGCTAATGGAAATAAAGAAAGTTACTGATTATTTAGAAACTATGTGTAATATATTTCCAGAAGTTAATCCTAAAGATATTGAAAGAATTTTAACCTTTGGTTGGAAATCATATTACCTACATAATAGTTATGGTGGAGATGTATTAATTAAAGATAATGATTTCTGGAGTTATGTAGGTACTTTAAGAAATAACTCTTTAGAACATTTTAATTACTATGTAAATAAATTAGTAATTAAAATTAGAGTACTTTATAAACGTAGAAAAATAAAATGGGATGGTTATTATTACTTCGCATTATCCTAGAAACAATATGATGAATATTTAGCATAGAAAAAGAGAAGGGGCAGACCTAAAAAACATTTTCATTATGGTAAATTATTATTATATAAAGTATATGAAGAATGTAAAGTAGCTGAACATTCCAAACAATATATATTTAGAGTTCCGTATATTGATGATTTTGGAAACAGAATATTTCAAGAAGACTATTATTCTGATAGGGCAGAATTAATAGAATCTAGGGAACCTCTTACATTTCAAGATATTTTAGTTACAAATAATAATTATGAAGTTATATGAATAAAAAGCAAGCACAAAACTCGTTTTCTGATGGACTTGTTACAGATTTTCATCCATTAACTGCAAAAAATACTACACTAACAGATGCATTAAATGCTACTATTGTAACTACTCAAGGTAATGAAATGGTATTACAAAATGATTTAGGTAATACTAAAATTAATACTAAAATTGATGAAGAAGATGTTTAGGCTAAATTACCAGAAGGATTTATTCCTTTAGGAATGAAAGAATATCATGGTATTATTTATATAGCTTCTGTAAATCCAAAAACTGGAGAAGGTCAATTAGGTAGTTATCCATCTCCAAATTATAGTAAATTTGAAAAATAGTCAGCAGTTAATAATGGATCTAATCATACTGTAGAAACTAAACTACCATTATTATAGATATATTAGCCTCTTAATAATTTTATTGAAAATAAATTAAAAGATGGAAAATTATTACATTACTAGGAATTAACAAAAAATGATTTACATAAATTAACTACTAAAGCATTTAATTTTAGTATTCATAATCCTGTAGATATTACTGTATAGCCTTCTTATGATGGGTCAGTTAACTTGATATTAAATGATGGATTAAATATTCCTAGACTTATTAATACTAGATTTGCAGTATTAGAAAATGGATTAGCTAAAATTCCAGCAAGAAGAGTAAATGATTCTAATTTATATTAGGGATATACTACTAATGATATTACTAATAAATAGCAACAATTATTTGATTCAGATACATCATTAAATAAAAGATCTGATTATTTTCCTATAATAAAATATAATGGAGTAATTAACAATGGAAATTTAAAAGTAGGTAATTATACATTATATTTTAAATATAGTGATGATGATGGTAATGAAACTGATTGGATTGCAGAATCTGGTATAATATCTATATTTAAAGGAAATGATAGTGATCCATTCTCTATAGATGGTGGTATTGAAGATATGAATGCTTATAAGTCAATAAGTATCACAGTAACTAATATTGATACATCTTATCATTATATTAAAGTATATTATGTTAGAAATTCATCTTCTTTAGATAGTACTAGAATTCCTTAGACTTATGAAATATTAAAATAGTTTGAAGTAGATAATAACAAATGTAATATTATTATTACTGGTGATGAAGAAACTAATCAAATTAATATTTCAGAAATTAATACTCAATATAAACTAGTTCAATAGGCTAAAACTCAAGCATAGGCTTAGAACTTATTATTTTTAGGAAATGTATCTGAAGCTGAAACTCATTATAAAGATTTAACTGATTTAAGTCTTAGAGTTATTCCTTATGTAAAAATGACTAGATCTAAAACTAAGATAGGAAATATATCTTAGAAAACATATTTAGATACTACTGAAGGTAGTGAAAACATTAAACAACATATTTTTAAGAATGAATATTTTAATACTAAAAATATTTATTATAATGTGGGATATTGGAATGAGGAATATTATAGATTAGGTATAGTATATATTTATAATAACAATTCTTTATCTGATGTATTTAATATATCTGGAGGTATTATTGAAATAGATCCACCAGGTGTAGATAAAGTTACAAAAGAAGAAATAGATTATAGTATTAGTAAATTAAAAATAGATAATACAGTTGATTATTCAATAGTAGATACAGCAAGTATTTGTAAACCTAGAAATTATATATAGTTAACCGAGGATAATAATTATTTAGATAAGGATAGAAAAATTAATTCTAGAGGAGTAATATAGATATTAAATAAAGAAGAAGAAAATTATACTAATGAACAACATATATTTAGTTTAGGAGTAACTTTAAGTTAGGAATTAATTACATATTTAAGAGAAGAATTATCTATAAAGGGATTTTTTATTGTTAGACAAAAAAGAATACCTACAATATTATGTCAGGGATATACATTACCTTGGGATAAAGAAGCTAAAATTCCAGTTATAGAATATTGGGGATCACATATACCATATACTAATAGTGATAGAATGTCTTATGATTCAACATGGACTATGGATAATTATTATCAAAATTGTTCAGATTATTTATCTAGCATTAAAATGGGATATTTTAAAGATGGATTTTTACATTCTAAATGTTATTTTGTGGAAGGATTTTTAAGACAGTGTGCTGTAGATGCATTATTAGTAGGAATAAAAAATTATGGATTATTTTTTAATACAGATAATTTTTTAGGACTTTAGGTAACTCATGAATATATACCTAGACTATATAATATTCTTCCAATATGTATTGATACTAAAATGATAGATTATAAGGATATTAGTAATCCAGGAACTAAGAAATATGTAAGATTAACTGTTGAATATTCTCCTATTGTTGATACTGTTGGAGATACTACAGCTCTTTGGGGTACACTACAAAATGCATGGGATTATTATAAATCTGGATTAGTTAATACTCCTACACAATTTCCAAAAACTAAAGTAGACTCTAATGGAAATATAGTTTATGATAGTAATAATAAACCAATTATTGAATGGTATACAAGAGAATATAAATATGATAAAATTGTATGTAGAGTAACTAATGATAATGTTACTTATAAATATTTTACTGTAATTGATTATTAGAGTATTAAAAATTATATAACTAATATTAATAATTTAGAGATTATAGAAGAATATAAAGCTAGTGATACTCCTATAACTTCTCCAAATAATGTAAGTGGAAGTTATTTAACAGCTTTAAATGATGCAATTAAAGATACTTCATATAAAGATATTTATATGAGTGCTGGTATAAAATATAATCATTAGTTAATAGCTTCTGAAAGTAATTTATAGAAAATATGGACAGCTAATAACCCAAATAATATAATTATTGATTCCTATACTAGACCAGATTATGGGTATATAAAATAGCCATATTATTTTTCTGATTAGTTAGTATCATTAACTACAGGAACTAATGCAATATCTACACCATTAGTTAAATCTAATATAAATATAGGATCATATTATGTTAATAGAACATTAGCTACATCTCGACATATAGATTCCATTAATGAAGTAGAAGAATATATAGGAAAACATTTCTACGATTTATATAAATATTGTGATGGAAATTAGTTAGTAGCTATTTGTCCAGAATTTGAAGTAAGATAGCCTTATTTTAATACATTATTTACTGGTGCTGAATATACTATAAAATATACTAATTATTAGTAGGGTATATTAATGAGAAATGATAATAATGAACGATTATATTATTCGCATATGCCGAAAGCTACAGATGATAGTGGTGATCGAACATTTACAATGAATAAAGATAAAGAATTAAAGGATTTTTATTATGAAAAATCTACAAATGATGCAGAAAAAAGTGGGTATATATATAATATAGTATCTGTAACAGATAATGTTCCAGTAGTAGCTATTGGTAATACTATATTTAAATCAGTAATAGGTTCGGATGCTGAAGCATATCGTTTTGCTTATATTAATGAAGAACATTGTGCTAAACGTGAACTAAATACTAAAAACAATTAGGATTATAATTTAGTAAGAGGCATTTATTCTCCATATTTAGGTATTGTAGCACATTCAGCAAAAACTACAGAAAAAGATAGAGGCTATTGTAGAACATTTAATATATATGCTAAAAATTATTCTTAGGGTAATTAGCTTGAAGTTAGATTCCAAAATAATGCTTAGTATTATTAGATAAGCGAAAGAATTAGCATATCTGATTTATCATTAGATTCTTATACTAATGAAAATAATGATTCATATATTCCAGAATTAAAAAAGGATAATAATAAGTATAATTTAGATCTTTATAGAGGTGATTGTTATATATGTACATTTACTCATAGATTAAATAGAAACTTTTAGGATCCTACTGCTCCTACAAATGATTCTATATTAGATCAAGCTACTTGGGCTAATAATTATTAGCCAGATACTAGTGGTAAAGATTCTATAGAAAAATTAAGTAGAATCAATAGAGGTGATATTAATGCAGTTAGATTAGGTAGTTGGATTACTATTAAAGTCAAATCATCTTATAATTTAAATATTAGATCTCTTGATGAATCTCATGTTAATGAAAAAGGAGTAATGGGAACATCTAGAGGATTTTATCCATTATAGTAGACTACAATACAAGGAGGTTATAAAATTTCTAATTCTTATATTATTAATGATGGATTTGGAGCAACAGTTGGAGAAAAATATTTTAATACTCAAAATGATGCTGCATACATTAAAAATGAATTCTAGAATAGAATTTTATATTCAGATGTTAATGTTACAGACTCTTTTAAAAATGGATATAGAATATTTAGACAATCACATTATAGAGATTATACTAAACAATATGGATAGATTGTAAAATTAGTAGAAATACAAAGCATGTTGTTAGTAGTTTTTGAACATGGAGTTTGTCTAATTCCTGTAAATGAAAGAGCTTTGGCAGCTGAAGGTTCGGGTGGAAATGTATTTATAAACACGTCTAATGTTTTACCAGAGACTCTAAAAGTACTTAGTGATATGTATGGTAGTCAATGGAAAGATAGTATCGTAAAAACACCTTATTATATATATGGAGTTGACGCTGTTGCAAAGAAAATTTGGCGTACTAATGGTAGTCAATTCCAAATTATTTCTGACTTTAAGGTAGAAAAGTTCTTATTAGAAAATATACCTATAGGAGAAAATGATACAGAAGTTACTTTAGGTTTAAAAAATATCTCTACTCATTACAATGCAGGAAAATCTGATGTAATGTTTACTTTATATTATAAAAAGAAAATAATTACTGAATCTGCAAAATATGATTAGTGTGGTAATTTAATATCTCCAGAAGAATTTATATATGATAAAGATGAGTATGCATGGAATCTATGTTATAATGAAATATTATAGAAATTCTAGACATTCTATTCTTGGATTCCTATATAGTCAGCTAATATAGATAATGTAATGTATTCTTTTGATAGAGAGACTTCTAGAGAAATATTAGTAGATCAAGAACCAGAAGAATCAAAAAATAATTATACTAATTTACTAACTAATTAGAAATTTGAAAGTCCTTATTAGGATTTTCCAAAAGATAGAAATACTCCATATATATGGAAACATGGACCTATAAATAATCAAAAACCATATCCTTGTTTTTGGTATGGTGAACAACATCCATTTGAGTTTGAATTTATAGTAAATGATTAGGCTGGAATAGAAAAAATATTTGATAACTTAGATATTATTTCTAATAAAGCTGAACCAGAATCATTCCATTTTGAAGTTGTTGGAGATAGTTATGATTTTAAAGAAGATAAACCTAATATTTATGTTAGATAGGAAGCTACTAAAGAACTATTCTCTAATAAATAGTCTAATGTATAGTTTAATCCTAATTATAAAAAATTATGCGAAAATAATTTGGAATAGTAGCCAAAATCTACTATATTTCCATGGTATTATAGACGTGTAAATACTTATAATGATATATATGATTTATATACTAGAATGACAGGAGATGATAGAAATTACTGTTATTTATCTGGATCTGAAATTAAATGGCATGAAGATACTAATGATTTTAGTATAATAACTCATATTAAAAATTCTCCAATAAATGGACATTGGGAACCAATTACTGAAACAGAATATACTAGTTTACCTAGTAATATTAAAGTTAGGAAAAAGGAAGAAACTAGAGATAAGATTAATTTTTATTATGTATGGGATACTATTGGAAGAATGCGAGGAAATTCTCATTATAAAGAAGATAGATGGCGAATACAAATTCCATCTGTTACATTAATTCAATCTAATGAATATAATGATGAAACAATGACAATATCTTAGTGGAAAAATGGAGTTCCACCTATAATCATTTCTTCTGATATAATACCTAATGATCTGACATTAGATACTAAATTTGTTATTAAACATGAAGAGTTACCTAATGTTAATAGTAATAGTTCTGATAAAAATATAGATAATACAATTAAATGGCCAGTATCTACAACTATGTGGACATAGCGTAAAGAAGTTAGGCTTAGAGATAAATATATAAAAATAAGAGTACGTTATAGTGGAAAAGATTTAGCAATTATATCTGCTATAATTACTACGTATATTACAAGTTTTTCTTAATTTATGAATAAATTAGTTAGGAAATTTGATCCAGGAGGTTCCATATCTAGCTCCACTAATTCTGGGGCTAATGGAACTGGATTAATAGGAAATACAGCTTTTGGTTCTACTGGTGTTAGAGGCTTTATTAATTAGTAGGCTAATGGTTATTTAGGTAATTAGATGCAAGGACTTTCTGGTGCTGCATTATTTCAAACTATTGGTGGAAATATGTAGACTAGTGGTAATGGTGCTGTAAGAGGATTAGGATCTATATTAGCAAATGGAGGATCTCAAGTAGTGTCAAGTTTTGCTAAACCTTTTGTAGATAGTGCTTTAAAATCTGGTATACAAGGATTTACTAAATCTGGAGTAAGTAATTTAGCTAAAAATGGATTAAGTAATGTAAAAGGAATGTTTTCTGGTGTAGGAGGAGCATCATTAGGTATGGGTATGGCTGGAGCAGCATTAAGTGCTATTACTGGACCTAAACAAGAATATGCTGGAGAAAAAGGATCACTTACTCAAGGATTAGATACAGCTTATGATGCTATATCTACTGGAGTATAGTTTATTCCTGGTGTAGGACAAGTTATTGGTGGAGCAATGTAGTTAGGTAAAGGTATAGGATCTGTACTTAATAAATTAGGTGGGGGCACTGATGCTATGACTACTGCTGATGCAATATTAGGTTCTAGTTTCTTAAATCTTACTCCATTTGGACTTATTAATGGTTTTGGTGGAAAAACTTCCAAAGATATGGGAGGTAAAGATTTTATGACTCAAAATTAGTTAAATAATGTATGGTCTGGTTATAATGGAACTAGAGAACAGTATGATACAGCTTTAACTAAAGCAAATAAAAAATATGGATTATTTAGTTCTAGAGCTAGAAAGAGAGCTAATAACCTTATTGATAAAGCTAATATGAACAGAGAATCATTATTAGATATAAATAGAATGACAGAATTAGGAGATATTAAAGGTAATAATATGGCAGGAATAAATACTGTACAATATGCTCAAGATTTATAGGGTGGACCTAATTTTAATAATCTTAGAGTAGGACGTGTTGGATTAAAATTACCAAATAAAAGAGAATTTTTACAAGTTAGATATTTAGCTTCAAAAGTTAATACTAGGATTTAGAATATTACTGATTTTGTTCCTATTGAACAAGAAATTCCAGAACATAAAGATGGCGGAATTATTGCAGCTAATTTAGATTGGAAATTTGATATATAGAAATTCTAGAAAGGTGGTTCAGTAAATATTATTCCAGAAGGGGCATTACATGCTCGTAAACATAATATGGATATAGATAATGTAACCAAAAAAGGGATTCCAGTTGTAGATAATAATGGATAGCAATAGGCTGAAATAGAAAAGAATGAAATCATCTTTAGAAAAGAAGTTACTGATAAATTAGAACAATTAGCTAAAGATGGTTCTGAATAGGCAGCTATAGAGGCAGGAGAATTATTAGTAAAAGAAATATTTGAAAATACTGATGATAAAACTGGATTAATTGAAGAAGTTACTGGAATAACTAAAGAATAGAGAGAATTAAATAATCATGAGATATTTCCTGTAGATAAAAAGCAAAAAGGAGGAAATATAGATAATGGATTAACTGTTAATAGTTAGTAGAAACCTATGAAACCAATAATGAATCCTCCTGCTGGTTTTACTTGGAAATTTAATGAATAGACTAATAGTTGGGAATAGGTAGCTGATTCAAGTACTTTACCTAAATTAAATAATATTCCAATATCTGGAGTAGGAAAAACAGCTAATATAGCTGGAATGGCTCAAACATTTACTCAAGGTATTATTAATGGTATAAATGTGTATAAATAGGGTAAAGAAGCTAAAAAATTATAGTAGCAACAATAGGAAGAAATTACTAGACAACAACAGTTAGAAAGTGCACAAATAGTTTAGGATAAACAATATGCTAGACAAGTATCTGATGCTCTATCTCAAAGTTATTTATAGAAATAGCGTGAAAATTCTATATATGGTAATGAACAACCATTACGTGCTGAAGAAGGAGGGACTCTTACTTAGAATCTAACTAAAGAAGAATTAGAGACATTAAAATCTTTATTATAGAAGTTAAAATGATAAATATAACTATTGGTGATAAACAATATAAAGTAAAAGAAGCTACTGAAACAGAAGATAAAATAAAAGGATTACAAAATATAGAAGAACTCCCTAAAGATGAAGGAATGATTTTTTATTTTGATCCACCACAAAGAGTGGAAATGTGGATGAGAAACACTCTAATTCCTTTAGATATCATTTATATTAATGATGATTAGGAAGTAATAGCTGTAGAATAGGGTAAACCTAATGATGATACATTATTAGGATATGATGATGTAGCTTATGTTGTAGAAGTTAATGCTGATTCTGGCATTAAAAAAGGAGATGAATTAGAATTTGATGATTCAGATAATAATTATGTAATGAAAGTACTCGCTCCAGATGGTTCTTCTTAGATGAACTTAGAGGGTGGAGAACGAATAGTTAGTCGTAAAGAAACTAAAGTTCTTATTAAAAAAGCTAAAAAAGCATAGGATAGTAAGAATAAAAAAGATTATAAAGCATTAGGTAGATATATATTTAAAGTTTTTAATAAGTAGGATAATAGAGATCCAGAATATGTATCAGCACCAAAGGCTAATTAACTATATTAATAATAATAACAAATTTTAACTAAATTAATTGGAATATATATAAATAATATATATA
>ERZ772986.501-NODE-501-length-24232-cov-3.983952_pt1 | contig 24232 bp, 16 predicted proteins | sample MGYA00511898_ERZ772986 | MGnify/ENA primary metagenome ERZ772986 (study PRJEB29015, sample SAMEA2737934) | human oral metagenome | biome: human oral; feature: human-associated habitat; material: dental | place: China | collected 2148 ... | reverse complement strand
CTAGAACAACCAGTAAACCTAGAACAACTAGTAAACCTAGAACAACCAGTAAACCTAGAACAACCAGTAAACCTAGAACAACTAGTAAACCTAGAACAACCAGTAAACCTAGAACAACCAGTAAACCTAGAACAACTAGTAAACCTAGAACAACCAGTAAACCCAGGACAGCTAGTAAACCCAAGACAACTAGTAAACCTAGAACAACTAGTAAACCTAGAACAACTAGTAAACCTAGAACAACCAGTAAATCAAGAAAGGCCAGCCCCGCAAGCTTACCAAGCCAAATGCCTATTGGCTTGGCAACCCACAAGCCCACCACTTTGTCCGCTTTTCAGCAAGAAACTTAACACAAAGAGTGCCATTTTTACCCACCAACCGCCTACCTTGTCGCAAAAAATCGATTCTCGCGAAGGTTGGTTTTGCTGCAAAAAGGGGTTAGCATGTGAATGCGGCAAAATGAATATTATTCCAAAACAACCAGCCTTTGCACCTGCTTTTGGGCCATTTGCAGCAAAAAGTAGTGCGTTTTGGTGCTAAACGCAGTGCAATATGCCGCTAAACGCACTGCGTTTTGGTGCTAAATGCAATGCGTTTTGCGGCAAAACGCAACACAAAATGCGGCAAAATGCAGTGCAATATGCCGCTAAATGCAAGTCGAAAAGCATAAAAATACACCGCGATTGTATAAACAAAACCTTTTAGTTCCATTAAAAACATGGCCAAATAGGGCGAAATGACCGTCAACAAGTGGCATTTTTGCGGCAAAAAGCAGGTAATTGGGAGTGAAAAAATCACGAGCAGGCAACCTTCTAGAAAGACAAAACGATGCTAAATGCAGGCAACATGCGCAAAAACGGACAAGAAGAAGGAACTTAGAAGGCATAATTTGTGGATAAATACCCGCTTATAGCACGTTATTTTCGCTAGAATGGGGTGGCGAACAGTGTATGATTTGTAAAATATAATTACCGTATTTAACAAAAAGATGCCATAGTAAGAAGACTGGTGAAGCGACACCAAAGGACAGATTTCCTATAAATGGAACACCATCTATGCGATAACGGCAACAAACAGCCATAAATAAATGCCCGCACAACGAAAAAATTAACTTCTCACGCTTGTCAATCACGATAATAATGCTTAAATTTGCAATAACCTAATCGCACATTTATTTATATATGCAATATTCAATCGTTGCCCCAGAAAAGCTAAGGGTGGTGGTTACACTGCCCGCCTCGAAAAGCATAAGCAACAGGGCGCTCATTATGCACGCCCTGTCGGGCAGTTCATTACTGCCGCAAAATCTATCGAATTGCGACGACACGCGCGTGATGGTGCGTGCGCTCTCAGACATGCCAAAGAACATCGACGTTCGTGCAGCAGGTACGGCCATGAGGTTTATGACCGCTTTCCTAAGCTGCCAAAAGGGAGAACACACCCTAACTGGCACACAACGCATGCGCCAACGGCCGATAAAGCCGCTGGTAGACGCGCTTAGATACGTGGGCGCAGAAGTGGAATACGAGGCAAAAGAAGGTTATCCGCCCATACGCATCTACGGAAAGCCGCTAGAAGGCGGCCGAGTGGAGATGCCAGGGGGCATCAGCTCGCAGTTTATATCGGCCATTCTCATGATTGCCCCCACGCTAAAAAAAGGCTTAGAGCTAAAAATGACGGGGCAAATAGCATCGCGACCCTACATAGACCTCACGCTGTGCATGATGCGCGAATATGGAGCGAAGGCCGATTGGACAGACATCAACGCCATCAGCGTGAAACCCGGACAGTACAAAGCGCGGCAATACACCATTGAAAGCGATTGGAGTGCGGCATCCTATTGGTACGAAATGGTTGCGCTGAGCAAGGACCCCGACACCATTGTAGAGCTGGAAGGGTTGAGCGAAAACTCTAAACAAGGCGACTCGGTGGTGCGCCACATCTTCTCATTGCTGGGCGTAAAGACCGTTTTCTCTAAGCATCCTGCTGGGCAACTGACGAAAGTGACCCTGAAAAAGCTGCGCACAAGACTGCCCAAGCTGGAATACGACTTCGTAAACTCGCCCGACTTGGCGCAAACGCTCGTGGTTACCTGTGCCATGATGGGCGTTCCCTTCCACTTCAAAGGGCTATCGAGCCTGCGAATAAAGGAAACCGACCGCATCGAGGCGTTGAAGAAAGAAATGGCCAAGCTTGGTTTTGTGCTGCGCGAAATGGCCGAAGGCGAGTTGGCGTGGGACGGAATGCGCTGTCGCCCGTCAGACGAACCCATCGACACATACGAAGATCACCGCATGGCTTTGGCCTTTGCGCCCGTGGCCTTCGTTAACAAAGAAATAAAAATAAACCAACCTGGCGTGGTGAGCAAGTCGTATCCGCAATTTTGGAGCGACCTTCGCCAGTCGGGATTTGAAATAAACGAAATATAAACAATGCACATACTACTGTTGGCCTTGCTGGGCTTAGCAATCTTTGCGGCCGTGTTGGGACTGCTCTCGCGCAACAAAAACGCGAGCGAGCCTGGCGTGGTAAAGGCCGACACCGCATCGTGTGCCACCTGTTCGGGCGAAGACGAACGGTGCGAACACGATTGCATGTTGGAGGCAGCAGTGCGCGAAGTGGAATATTACGACGACGAAGAGTTGGACAAATACCGCGGAAGAGACTCGGCCGACTATACCGACAGCGAGGCCGAAGAGTTTGCCGAGGTGTTCTATACCATGCGCCCAAGCGATGTGCAAGGCTGGAACAGAAGTCTGATACTGCGACAAATAAACCTGCCCAACCAACTGAAAGACGAGGTGATAATGGTCATCAACGATGCAAGGTAGGCCTAACCGCCTCGCCCGCGCCACGCCTCAGCATCCTTTTGCCTAAGCGTGCGCTGCCTTATGGCGTGCCTAAGCCCCCAAAAAGGTGAAAAAGCAGGAGCAAGAAAGCTAAATGGCAAGGACAAGAAAGGCAAAAAGGCAAGGGCAAGAAAATGTAAAAATACGAGGCCAAAGCCATGCAACAACCCTTCGCCTGCAAGACAAGGCGGCCATGTAGGGTGATGATGTCAATAAAGATTTGTATGCAACAATCCTTTCGCCTGCAAGGCAAGGCGGCCATGTAGAGTGGCGATTGCAATGATGATTTGCATGCAACAACCCTTCGCCTGCAAGGCAAGGCGGCCGTGTAGGATGGCGATTGCAATAATGATTTGCATGCAACAATCCTTCGACAGCAAGGCAAGGCGGCCGTGTAGGGTGGCGATTGCAATGATGATTTGCATGCAACAACCCTTCGCCTGCAAGGCAAGGCGGCCGTGTAGGATGGCGATTGCAATAATGATTTGCATGCAGCAACCCTTCGTCAGCAAGGCAGGTCAGCCCCTGCAAATCGTCGTCCACCTCCCCAAAAGCCGTAAATTGCGGCTTATTGTTGGCTAACAAACAAGTGTGAAACAGATTTTTGAATGAACATATTAGAATACTCCTTCTTTCAGAACGCCCTCCTAGGCTCGCTCTTGGCTAGTGTGCTGTGTGGGTTTATCGGCACATACATCGTTACAAGGCGGCTGGTGTTCATCAGTGGCGGCATCACGCACGCCTCGTTTGGCGGCATCGGGCTAGGCGTATTCTTAGGCATCAACCCCATACTTTCGGCTATGGTGTTCTCCGTTCTCAGTGCTTTCGGCGTGCAATGGATGTCGCGCAGGGGCGATGTGCGCGAAGACTCGGCCATTGCCGTGTTTTGGACCTTCGGCATGAGCCTAGGCATCATCTGCTGTTTCCTATCTCCGGGGTTCATGCCCGACCTTCCTTCCTTCCTCTTCGGCAGCATTCTCACCATCAGCCAGGCCGACCTTTGGCTGCTAGCCGCACTGCTTGTGGTGGTGTCCATAGTTTTCGCGCTGCTCTATCGCACAATATTAAGTGTGGCTTTCGATGTAGACTTCGCCCGTTCGCAACGCCTGCCCGTGGCGTTTATCGAGTATCTGATGATGGCTCTCATCGCCCTAACCATCGTAAGCACACTCCGCATGGTGGGCATAGTGCTAAGTATCAGCCTGCTTACCATACCCCAGATGTCGGCCAACGTGCTAACGCACAACTTCAAGCACATGATTGCGTGGAGCATTGCCATCGGTTGGGTAGATTGTCTTATGGGTCTAGGCCTCTCTTACGCCCTCAACGTTCCGTCGGGCGCATCCATTATCTTCGTCAGCATCCTTGTTTATCTGGTGTTAAAGGTGGGCAATGTTGCTTTCAAAAAACGCCAACGCCAACTTGAAACCATTTAAATCCACATATAGCCTTGCCTTGTGGCTCGCCCTCGCGCTGCTGCTCGCTGCCTGTTCGGCCAGTAAGAACACGGCACGCAGCAGGTGGTGGCAAGCTTTCAACACCCGTTATAACGTTTACTACAACGGAAACATGGCTTATGTAGACGGTATGTTGGAGAAAGAAAACGGCAACCGCGACAACTATACCGAACTTCTCCCCCTCTATCCCGTGGCCAACAAGGGCAGCAAAGAGTTGGGCAAGGGCAACTTCGAGCGCGCTATCCTGAAAAGCGAAAAGGCCATTCAGCTGCATAGTATCAAGCGACGACCCACGTGGGACAAGAAACGGCGCAAAACCCAACGCGACATCGAATGGCTAAACCGCCGCGAATACAATCCTTTTATGTGGCGCGTGTGGATGCTTATGGGGCGTTCGCAGTTTCATAAGGGCGACTTCGACCAAGCCGCATCTACATTTGCCTACATGTCGCGCCTCTATCGCACGCAACCGCACATATATGCAAAGGCGCGTGCATGGCTTGCCAAGACCTATATTGAACAGGGATGGATGTACGATGCCGAAGACGTAATACGCAACATGAGCCGCGACTCGATGGATTGGCGCGCAGTTAAGGAGTGGGATTACACGCATACGCTCTATCATCTGCACGCAGGCGAGTGGCAAAAGGCCATACCCTACCTGCAAAAGGTTATCAAACACGAGATGCGGCGCAAGCAACGGGCGCGCCAATGGTTTATCATGGGGCAGCTACAAAGGCTTGTGGGCAATCGCGATGCGGCTTATAAGGCTTTCAGAAAGGCGGCATCAATGCACGTTTCTTACGAACTAGACTTCAATGCACGCATCGCCCAAACCGAAGTTTTGGCGCAAGGACAAGCCAAAAAGATGATTGCCAAGCTGCGCCGAATGGCTACCAACGACAACAATCGCGACTATTTGGACCAAGTGTACTATGCCATCGGCAACATATACCTGGCACAACGCGACACCGCCAACGCCATCGCCGCCTACGAAAACGGCGGAAAGCGAGCCACACGCAATGGTATTGAGAAGGGTGTGCTGATGCTTAAGTTGGGCAATGTGTATTGGCAGAAACAACGCTTTGCGGATGCACGCCGCTGTTACAACGAGGCACTGGGACTTCTCGATAAAGAACGCCCCGACTACGAAGAACTTTCGCAGCGTTCGAAAGTGCTCGACGAGCTAGTGCCGCACATTGAGGCCGTACAACTACAAGACTCGCTGCAACAGCTGGCCACTATGCCCGAACCGCAACGCAACGCCGCCATCGACCGCGTGATTGCCGCTTTAAAGAAGAAAGAAAAAGAAGAACAATACGCGCAAGACGAAGAGACGGCACGCCGTACTATCGCCCGAAACAGTTCTGCATCGAACATGCCCAACACCCAAACGCCCATGCAACGCACGCAACAAGGTGGCGGATGGTACTTCTACAACCCCATCGCAGTGAGTCAAGGCAAGGCCGCCTTCGAACGACAGTGGGGCAAACGCGACAATGTGGACAACTGGCAACGACTAAACAAGGCCGCCGTAGCACTGAACACGCCCTTAGATGAGCCGTCGGCCGAACAACGCGACTCGATTTTGGCCGAGGAAGCGCGCCGCGACTCCATACAACAGGCCATGCAAACAGCCGAGAACGACCCACATAAACGCGAGTTTTACTTGGCGCAAATACCGTTTACTGCCGAACAGCGGCAGGCAAGCGACCAATTGCTCACCGATGGACTGTTCCATTCGGGCGTGATTTTCAAAGACAAGCTCGACCAACTCTCCCTGTCCGAGAAAGCCTTACGCAGGCTTACCGACAACTATCCGCAGTTCGACAAGATGCCGCAGGCATACTACCACCTTTTCTTACTCTACATGCGCAAGGGCGACAAGGTTACAGCACAGCGTTATGCCGACCTGCTGAAACAGCAATACCCCAAACACGAGCTTACCGAACTGATTACAGACCCCTATTACTTTGCCAACGCACAGCGCGGCGAACATATAGAAGACTCGCTCTACGCCGTAACCTACGACTTCTTCAAAGCCGAGAACTACGCAGCAGTGAAACGCAACGCAAAGGTATCGGCCACCAAGTTTAAACACGGCGCCAACCGCGACAAGTTCCTGTTTGTTGAGGCCTTATCCATGCTACACGACGGAAATGTCGACGCTTGCCTCAATGGTTTGCAAACGTTGGTGGAGCAATTTCCCCAAAGCGAACTCAGCAAAATGGCCGCCATGATTGTCAACGGCATTAAGGCAGGCAGGCAAGTGCAGGCAGGTGGGTTCGACCTGAACAACGTTTGGCAACGCCGAACGGCCGCCGCCAACGCTGCCGACAGCCTGAAAGGCAAGCAGTTTAGCAACGACCGCAACGCCAATTTCCTCTTCGTGATGGCCTACCGCCCCGACTTCGTAGACGAAAACAAACTGCTTTTCGCCTTGGCCAAATACAATTTCACCAACTATTTGGTGCGAAACTTCGAGATACGAACCGAAACCGACAACGGATTACGCTTGATGATAGTGAGCGGTTTCCGCAATTTCGACGAGGCTTTGCAGTATGCACGCGAGCTACATCGCCAAACAGGCATCGTGGGAAGGCTGAACAATGGGCGCACACTTGTAATAAGCGAAGACAACATGCAGCTACTTGGCAAGGAATTTAGTTTCGACGACTACGACAAATACTACGCCAAGCACTTCGCTCCGCTGAAAGTAAGCACCTTCCGCCTGCTTAACGAACCTGCCGAAATAGTTCAACCCGAAGTACCAGTACGACTTCCCACCATCGAAGAGATAGACCGCGCGCTGGACAACGACTTTGTTCTGCCCAACGAAAAGGCAACAACGGATGTCGACGAAGACACTTATCCCATAACTGACGAGCCTACGCAAAAGCAAAAGGGAAAGCCCGAAACAAAGCAAAAGGCCGACGATGCAACGGTGATTGAGGCGCCACTACCACCCACACGACAGCCCGACGACGGCACAATCGTGATAGAAGACAACACGCCTGGCACCCCAAAAGCCAAGCCAAACACGAATAAGGGGGAGCAAAAGCCGCAACAGCCCACGCAACAAAAGGGCAAAACACAACAAACCCAAACGCAGCCAAAGGGCAAAACGCCTGTAAAAACAGAGCCAAAGCCCCAAAAGCAACCCACAAAGACCGACAAGAAAGAAGACACGGGCATCGACTTTAAAGACGAACTAGGCAACAAGGGCAAGAAACCCAACCCCCAAAAGATGCCTACCGCTAAGCAAGACAGCACCAAAACGCCTGCCAAGCCCAAGCGAAAAGAGATTGACCCCGATGATGAATATTACGATTTAGAAGGATTTTGACAATGAACAACGGACTGATTTTATGGGCCGACGACGAGATAGAACTGCTCAAAGCCCACATTATATTTCTAGAAAAGAAAGGTTATGAGGTTGTAACCGTAAGCAATGGCATGGATGCGCTAGACCAATGCAAGCAACGCAACTTCGACCTTATCATGCTCGACGAGATGATGCCCGGCCTTTCGGGGCTCGAAACGCTGCAACGCATCAAGGAAATACAGCCTGCCACGCCCGTGGTGATGTGCACCAAGAGCGAAGAAGAGAACATCATGGAACAGGCCATCGGCTCTAAAATAGCCGATTACCTCATCAAACCCGTCAACCCAAGCCAGATATTGCTCACCTTAAAGAAGAACATTCACCGCAAAGAGATTGTTTCTGAGGTTACGCAAACGGGCTATCAGCAAAACTTCCAAGACATTTCCATGCAGATAATGGACTGCAAAACACTCAACGACTGGCGCAAAGTGTATCGCCGTTTGGTGCATTGGGAACTTGAACTAAGCAATACGGGCAGCAGCATGGCCGACATATTGGTAACTCAAAAGGAGGAGGCCAACAACGCCTTTGCCAAATATGTAAAGGCCAATTACATGGATTGGGTGGCCGAAGGCGCATCTACCGCCAACGGGCGCCCCGTAATGAGCCCCGACTTGTTTAAGCATTCCATCTTTCCCTTGCTCGATAAAGGCGAGAAAGTGTTCCTCATCGTGCTCGATAACTTTCGTTACGACCAATGGAAAACGCTGGAAAGCGAGATTGGCGACCTCTTCGACATCGACGAAGACATGTACATCACCATCCTACCTACTGCAACCCAGTATGCGCGTAACGCCATATTCAGCGGACTTATGCCCAACAAAATTGCGAAAATGTTCCCAGAACTGTGGGTAGACGAGGACGAAGAGGAGGGCAAAAACCTCAACGAAGACCTGCTGATAAAGACACAGATAGAACGTTATCGTCGCCACGACACATTCAGTTATACCAAAGTAAACACGTCGGCAGAGGCAGAAAAGCTGCTCGAACACTTCTCGCAGTTGTCTCAAAACGACTTGAACGTGATGGTATTCAACTTCATCGACATGCTTTCGCACGCCCGAACAGAGTCGCGCATGGTGCGCGAACTGGCCAATAACGAGTCGGCCTACCGTTCAATCACGCTCAGTTGGTTCCGCCATTCCATTCTCGCCAACCTCTTCAAGTTGCTTTCGCAGAGCGATTTCACCGTGGTTCTCACAACCGATCACGGCTCAATTCGCACCTCAAAACCCATAAAGATAGTGGGCGACCGTAACACCAACACCAACCTACGCTATAAGTTGGGCAAGAATTTGAGCTATAATTCAAAGGAGGTGTTCACCATCAAAGAGCCACATAAGGCCCAACTGCCCTCGCCAAACATCAGCACCAGCTACGTTTTCGCCACAGGCAACAGTTTCTTTGCCTACCCCAACAACTACAATTACTACGTATCCTACTACAAAGATACGTTCCAACATGGGGGCATCAGCATGGAAGAGATGCTCGTTCCGCTAGTCACCATGCGGCGAAGACGATAACATCGCACCACAAACATAGGATAACCCCACATAACACAACCACTTAACATGCCGCAACAAAGGGTCAACGCGTGCCCAGATACGGCCATAAACCACAACATACAATGACACTTACAATTACATCGTTGGCCCAAATACACAACGTGGCCAAACAATTCATCGACAATATGGGCACGGGCAAGGTGTTCGCCTTCTACGGAAAGATGGGTTCGGGCAAAACAACTTTCATCAAAGCCGTGTGCGAAGAGCTGGGCGTTACCGACGTTATCACCTCGCCCACCTTTGCCATCGTGAACGAATATCACAGCGAACAGACGCCCAAACCCATCTTCCACTTCGACTTTTACCGCATAAAAAAACTCGAAGAGGTGTACGACATGGGTTACGAAGACTATTTTTACAGCGACTCTCTCTGTTTTCTTGAATGGCCCGAACTAATCGAAGAGATTTTGCCTGCCGATGTTGTGAAGGTAAAAATCGAAGAACAAGCGGATGGAAGTCGCACGGTGACGTTCTGAAAGCACAACATATTGAAACTGCTCTGCCGCATTAGACTTGTCTAAGCAACGCTGCTGTGTTAGCCCGAATACGGCACCAAAAGCACCGCACCACGTCTCAATGCCGCCTCGTTAGGCCGCATTGGGACGTGGTGCAGTTGCTTTTTAGCCATCCTTCGTTTGCCCGATGACCAACCACCCTTTGCCTTGTCGTCAACCATCCTTTGCTATGTCGCCAACCATCGTTTGTTTGATGACCGACCATCGTTTGTTTGATGTCCATCATCGTTTGCCTTGTCGTCAACCATCCTTTGCTGTGTGGCCGACCAAAAACACTTTACAACACGATTAAGAGTCACTCAATTGCAGCCGAACGATACGTGCGAACTCGCCGTTCTCCTTCAACAACTCCTGGGGTGAGCCCTGTTCGCGCACCGTTCCCCCATCCAGAACCACGATATGGTCGGCATTTAGCACCGTGCGCATACGGTGGGCGATTATTACAACCGTTTTGTTGCGCACCAGTTCTGATATTCCAGCCTGTATTTTGGTTTCATTCTCGGCATCTACACTGGCTGTGGCCTCGTCTAGCAGTATCACTGGCGCATCTTTCAAGAGCGCTCTCGCAATGGATATGCGCTGGCGTTCGCCTCCCGATAGTGTCTCGCCATTCTCTCCGATGATGGTGTCGTAGCCCTGCGGCATGCTCCTGATGAAGTCGTCGCATTGCGCCAACCGCGCCGCCTGCCGCACTTCGTCGTCGGTGGCATTGCGTTTGCCAATGCGTATGTTGTCGGCAACAGAGGCATTGAACAGCAAAACGTCTTGGAAAACCACTGCATAATTCTTCAACAACGCCTCTGCATCCATCTCGGCGATGTTCTTTCCGCCAAGTGTAACCTCCCCTTCGTCCACATCCCAAAAGCGTGCGGCAAGCTTGGCAGCCGTACTTTTGCCGCCGCCAGAAGGACCTACCAACGCCGTTACTTGACCTTGGCGGGCAGTGAACGACACATCGTGCAACACTTGTTTACCCGTCTCGTAAGAAAAGCTCACTCCACGAAACGCGATGTCGTAACCATTCACCTCCACATCCTTGCTCCCATCGAGTGTGGGCATGGCTTCTATCTGTTTCATCCGCTTAATGCGCACATCTAAGTAAGACAATACGACCATGTGCGTGCAAACATCTTGTATGGGATTGTAAACCATTGCCGAAACAAGCACAAAGGCCAAATAGACAAACAGCGACACATCGCCGCGCTGCATGAGCCACGCACCCAGCAACAACACCGAGGGCATGCCCAGCTTTAACAGCACAGCAGAGACGTTAACCAAAGAACTGGTCACCAATTCGCTGCTAACCAGAGCCTTTTCGTAGACATTGAGCCTCTCGTCCAGCTGCTTGTCGTACGCCTCTTCGCCATTATATGCCTTAATCTCCTGCACACATTCCAGTCCCTCTTGTATCTGTTCGGTCAGTGCGCGTTTCACTTTGTAGTGCTTAGTGAAAGCCTTATCTATGCTACGCACAGACAAAAGCAACACCAACAAGGCCAGTGGCACGGGCCAGTACGCGGCCAGAGCCAACCTCCAATCGTAAGAAAACACGCCTATGCCCACCACAACCACGCTTGTGCCGGCGGCGAAAAGCTGGGGCACGGCATGCGAAAAGGTCTCTTCAAGCTGCGCACAATCCTCCATCATGGTGGAGGTTAGGTCAGACAGGTTGTGTTCTCCGAAGAATGCCAGCGGCAAACGGCGAAGCTTTTCGGCCAAGGTTATGCGCCGTTGCGCACTTTCCGCATACACGGTTACGTAGGTGCTGTTATACTGCCACCTGCTAACTACGAACATGATGCACAGGGCAACCAGGGCAAGCAGAAGGTAAAGCCACAGCGATTGGGGCGGTGCGGCACGGCGCACGTCAACATATTCCATCAAGAAGAAAAACAAATAGCTGGGTGGCAACATCAGTGCCACGTTTAACAGCGTAGAGAAGAAAATGCCTCTACGCAGGTCTTTCGCCCCTTTTTCAGACAGTGCGAAACGGTTTTGAAAATATCTAATCATTATTTCTAGCCCCCTTAAGTTGTCGTTATAACCTCCATGCGATGGCCCGTTGGTATTCGTTCCACATGCGGTAGTATCTTCCTTGACGCCCAATAAGTTCTTCGTGCGTGCCTTGCTCGGCTATTTCTCCATTGTTCAGCACCACAATCCGGTCTGCATCTTGCACGGTGGTAAGCCTATGGGCAATCATCAGCACGGTTTTCCCTTTTGTAAGGTTTGCCAGAGCCCGCCTTATCAAGTGTTCGTTCTCGGGATCGGCAAAGGCGGTTGCCTCGTCTAGAACCACTATGGGCGCATCTTTCAAGATGGCTCGTGCAAGCACCAACCTTTGTTGTTCGCCTCCCGAGAGGTAAGTTCCGTCTACGCCGATAACCGTATCCAGTCCCTTTGGCAGCCTATTCACTATTTCGCGACTTTGAGACAGGTCCACGGCACGGTTTATCTGCTCGATGGTTGCCCCCTCATTGCCATAGCGCAGGTTGTCCAGCAGTGAGGTTTTAAACAGGCGTGTGTTTTGGAAAACGAACGACACACATTGCATCAGCTCCGCCTTGTGTACCTGCCTAACGTCCACCCCGCCTATGCTCACGCTGCCCTCGCACACGTCCCAGAAACGCGGCACCAGCCGTGCGAGGGTTGTTTTGCCACTGCCCGATGCCCCCACGATGGCCGTTGTGCTTCCCTGAGGCATGTCCAGGCAAACGCGGTGCAGAGCCTCTTTCTCCGCATCTCCGTATTTAAAGCTCACTTTGTCTAGGCAAATGTCGTACGAAGTGATTTTTCGCGGTTCGCTGCTGATGGGCAATGGGGTTGCCTCGGTTAGCCTTTCCAGCCTTTCTATAGCCTCGTTGGCCATGAACAAGCTTTGCATAAGGTGCATCATCCGCATCACGTTAAGCCCGATTATCGGGGCGATGAGCACGTATAAGAACATGTTGGCGATGACGACAGCAGCATTTCGCCCGTGCCCTATCATCACGATGCCCACAGGTACGAGCACAAAGGCGAAGGCGTTGATGGCCACGATGTAGAAAGACATAGGCGTACGCCACACCAGGGTGTACTTAATAACGAGGTCTCGATAGGCGATGATGCTGTTGTAGAAACGTTTGAACGAGAAAACCGTTTGTTGGAACACCTTTACAACGGGTATTCCCCGCACGTACTCAACCGCCTCTGCGCCCATCCGCTCTTGCGCATCCAGGTATTGTCGCTGAAATTGGTTGTTCTTGGGGTTCATCATAAAGCCCATTATGCCGAAGGCGCATACGATGGGAACAAGCGCAGCCAAGCCCAACTGCCAGTCTACGGCGAGCAACAGCGCGACAACGCCCAGCGGCGAGACGATGCTGCCCGCCACATCGGGCAGTATGTGGGCCACAAAGGTGTGCGTTTGGCTCGAGTCTTCATCGATAACCTTGCGCATGCCGCCCGTGTTATGGGTGTCGAAAAAGCCCAATGGCGCCCGCATCAAAGCGTGCATGGCCTGCCGCCGCATGTTGGTTTCCACGCGGAAAGCCGCTAGGTGAGACAGTGCTAGCGCCAAGAAGTAGAGCAACACGTTAAATACAGACACGGCAAAGGCGGCAAGGGCGTAGTTCCACACGGGCGTGGCGGCCAGATTGCCACCAGTGGTGAGCAGCGTGCGCACCACCAGCCACACCAAGACAAAGGGAACAAGCGACAATAGCCCGTTTATGGCCGACAAAGCCACCGAAAGCGGCAGCAAAGCCTTGCGCCTGCCCATGTAGTTTCCCAGTCGTTTAAGTACTTTTATCATTTTGTTAGTCGCATTTGTTGTTTACTTATGCCCCCACTTAAAGCCTCTTGCCCCGTTTCGGAACGGTTTACATGGCGGCATACAATGTTTCTTGTTTTTATTTGGCACGCTTAGCCCACTCCGCCCGTCCGCCTTATGGTGGTGTTCGGCTAGGTATTGCAAAGTGTCGGCAAGCTTGTTTATGCTTGTTTGCACAGCTTCATTATACCATACGCCAAGCCCAACCAGCCCCTTTGTAGGCCATTTGCCCCAAATTTTATTAAGTTTGGCAACGCATGGTGTCGAAACCCGAGGGCAGCGTACAGCAACAAGCCTCTAATTAGGTTGGGTGCGGAATATTTTTAATGTTTATGTTGTTTATGCTGGCTGTTCTTAGTTGTTTACAAAGGTATCACTTTAAATCCAAATAACGGACAAATGAGAAAGCAAAAAACGGCCAATCGTAACTTATAAGGAGGACCGTATGCCAATTTTCCCTATCGCGTTTCAAGGCTTTTCCCCACCGGCCTACAAACAATTCCTTATCGCGAGGTTTGTTTTTAGTGGCAAAATGGAGATTGTTGCATGGGTGTCGTCAGGCCAATTAACAAACGTTTGGCGTACAACTTGTGCAGAGAAATGCACTGTTAGCACCTGAAAGCCCTACGAAGTGCGGCTTATTGCACGACGGTACGCTGCTATTGTACGGCAAACAGAAGTTGCAAGCCATTCTTTCCTGATAGAAAACACGTACTTTGCATGGGCGAAAAGGCGGTTAAAGCGGAGAAGAATAGGGCATAGAAAGCAACAAGTGGGATTGAAATACTTGGTGGGAGGAGGGCAACCAGAAAGACATAAGTAACACAACGGCTCTACACGCCATACAGCCCGAGCCTAGAAAAACAACTGGTAAAAATTGTTTAAATTAGCCGCAACACCTTGCATAAGTCGCAGAATTGGCGTAACTTAGGGCACGCCCACACTCGGAGAGGCAGGCATAACCAAGTTGGTCATGCACCTCACGATGAGAAAATGTGGGCGGAGAACACCACAATAAGGACTTATAAAGGATGCTGATATGAAACAAGTGATAGGAGTTGCCGTGGCCATAGCACTGCTGGCAGGCTGCGCAGGAACGCGAAACTTATCGCCCGAAAAGGCGAAAAGGCAGGCCGAAATGGCACAAAAAGTGAACGAAGGCCTAGAAAAACAACAATATACAATAGAGGTAAGCCATGTATATCCTATGAGAATGCAGGCCAAATCCCTGTCTTACGGCTATTACATCAAGGTGTCGGGCGACTCCATTTATTCGTACCTGCCCTATTTCGGGCATGCCTACCGCGTGCCGTATGGCGGAGGAAAAGCACTAGACTTTGCCGAAAAGATGACCGACTACACCATAACCAAAGGCAAAGACGGACGAATGAACATCGAAATAAAGGTAAACAACCGCGAAGACCGCTATGCCTATCACCTGGAAGTGTACGATAACGGACACGCCTACATCGATGTTTCGGCCGACGAACGCGACCGAATTGGCTTTGCTGGGATGATGAACGTGGGGCAATAAACGTGTGGCAAAGTACGTAGGCCTTACAAACTTGCTAACAAGCAAGGCAAACATAAATCTGATTTTAAACTTCATTGCCACGAATTAACCCTATGTACCAAGCATAAAAGTGGCAACATTTTACTACCTTTGTAAGTAAAATGAGTTTGGACACCAAGAAGGTGTAAAATGTTTAATGTCGACTATGGCAAATAAAGGGCAACAAATAGAAACTAAAGAAACCACTACAAGTAGAGCCTTTTCCTTATTCGATTTCTGTAAAAAACGAGCAGGGAAAGTTCAAATATATGGAGAAGAGACGCTTGACGAAGAGGGACAAGTTATTCCCTTCATCGAACAGGCAGCTATGATAACCCATTATCTGCAGTTAAGAAACACCAACATCAGCATACCTTACGCTCAAAGGGCAAAAGGAATACTAAGCCTATGGCATGATTTTATAAAAGGAGAACGCCCTAGAAACCATATGGACGGCGGATGCGTGAGAGAGCCTGAAACAAACATCCAAACATACTTGTTTCCGGACTTGTTCGCGGCCCCATTTCAAGCTCCTAAAAGCCCCAGGTTCACATTCATAGACTTGTTTGCTGGCATTGGGGGGTTTAGAATGGCGTTACAAAACCTTGGAGGTGAATGTGTTTTCTCTTCCGAATGGGACGAGCAGGCAAAGAAGACCTATTATGCTAATTATGGCGACGTGCCTTTTGGCGACATCACAAAAGAGAGTACTAAGAATAAAATACCCCAAGGGTTCGATATTCTGTGCGCCGGTTTTCCTTGTCAGGCCTTTTCACTTGCAGGGAGAAGGCTAGGATTTGAAGAAACAAGAGGCACATTGTTCTTTGATGTGGCTGAAATACTACGCAGGTTTCAACCAAAGGCTTTCTTTCTTGAAAACGTTAAGGGGCTTGTCATTCACGACAAGGGAAAAACTTTCAAAACAATACTAAACACCTTGGACGAGGTAGGTTACATTGTTCCCAACCCACAGATTGTAAATGCCATGTATTTTGGAGTTCCGCAGCACCGCGAACGGATTTACATTGTTGGTTTTAGAAAAGACCTTGGAATAAAGAAAGAGGATTTTTCTTATCCCAAACAAAGTGAGGTAACGAGAAAGTGGATTGATGTACGAGAAGAAAAGCCTGTGCCTGCAAAGTACTATCTTTCTACAACCTACATTGATACGCTTATTAGACACAAAGCTAGACACGAGGCCAAAGGACATGGTTTTGGATATGACATTATTCCAGACGACGGAATTGCACACGCTATTGTTGTAGGAGGAATGGGTAGAGAAAGTAACCTCGTTATTGACTTCCGACAAAAGGACTTAACACCGACAACAAGAATTAAAGGAGAAGTTAATAAGCAGGGATGGCGAAAGATGACTCCGCGTGAATGGGCACGTCTACAAGGTTATCCCGACAGCTTTAAAATCGTTGTTGCAGATGCTTCTGCATATAAGCAATTTGGTAATAGCGTTGCAGTTCCTGCAATCCAAGCAACAGCAAAACAAATACTTAAAAATTTAAAAGACTATGGCCATATCAGGGAATAAAGGCGAATGGAGTGAGATATACGCACTGTTCAAACTATTGGGAGAAGGAAAGGTTCACGCTGGTGATGCTGACATGAAAAAGCTGGACTTGTACTATCCTATCCTCAATGTTATTCGTGAAGAAACTAGAAGATATGAATACAAGCCCGACACAGAGCGAAACATTGTTGTGATTACAGAAAACGGAGAAGAGTATCTCTGTATATCAATGGCTAAGTTTATAGAAGAGGCCTCGAAATTACTTGCGGATATTAAAACGATAAACGAGAGAGCGTTCGAAATGCCACTAGCCGAAGCGTTCATGAACAAGATTGGATGTACAAAACTCAAAGCTCCTTCTAAAGACAAAGCTGACATACATATCGTAATACATGACCTAAGAACGAACATGACACCCACTCTTGGATTCAGTATTAAATCACAATTGGGTAGTGCTTCTACGCTTTTAAACGCAGGGAAAACGACAAACATCACCTATAAGATTGTTGGCTGCAATCTATCTGACAAAGAAATAGACAACCTTAACTCTGTGAATGAACATCTTTCGCGAATGAAAGCCCTCTTAAATATTAATAAAGGTGTAGACTTGGAGTATTATGACATAGAACATCCTACATTTAAAAACAATCTCTTGTTTCTAGATTGTTGTATGCCACAATTCATTAGTTATTGTCTCCTGATTGACAGTAAACCAGACTCAACTTCGTCTATCAAAGCGTGCGTAGCAGAAGTTGCCAAACGCAACCCTTTCAATTTCAGCGGTTCAAATGTGGAGGAATTCTACGCTCATAAAATGAAAGCGCTACTTCTTGATGCAGCCCTTGGTATGACACCTGCTAAAGAATGGACAGGCCGATACGACGCCAATGGCGGTTATCTTGTTGTGCGTAAGGATGGAGAAATCGTTTGTTACCACTTTTATAACAGAAACGACGTGGAAGACTATTTATATAATAACACGCGCTTTGAAAGAGCTAGTAGAAGTAGATATGACTATGGCACATTGTATCGGGGAGAAAATGGCGATGTCTACATTAAGCTAAACCTGCAAATACGATTTAAAATATAGAATCAACACTTGTATATTATTGTCCAAAATCCATACATTTGAACGCAAGATGAGAAGTAACATCATCAAAAATTAAGTTTACAAACCACACATTTTGCCAGTCGGCACACGAGTAGAGTTAATCTATTAGCTTTCAACTTGTAAACGCCCTAACACGCAAGGCTGGCAAATAGTAAGTGACAACGTGACTGCTTTCATCGAAAAACACGATGCAAGGCTTTGTAGTTTTAGGTTTTTGCACTATATTTGCACTTAATATAGACTAGATGCAATAAGACACCTGAAATGAAAGAATTTGTAATATCCGAGGTTAAAGCCGAAACCGCCGTGTTGGTGGGACTGATAACGCAACAGCAAAACGAGGCCAAGACCAAAGAATATCTCGACGAATTGGAGTTTTTGGCCGACACGGCAGGCGCCGTTACAGTGAAACGTTTCACCCAAAGGCTTAATGCGCCTAGTATGGTTACATACGTGGGCAAAGGCAAACTCGAAGAGATAAAGCAATATATATTGGCCGAAGAAGAGGCCGAACGCGAAGTGGGAATGGTTATTTTCGACGATGAGTTGTCGGCTAAGCAAATGCGCAACATCGAAAAAGAACTGAACGTGAAGATATTGGACCGCACTTCGCTCATCCTCGACATCTTCGCCATGCGCGCACAAACGGCAAATGCCAAAACGCAAGTGGAGCTGGCGCAATACAGATACATGCTGCCAAGGCTGCAACGACTGTGGACTCACCTTGAAAGACAAGGCGGCGGTTCGGGTAGTGGTGGCGGAAAAGGCTCGGTGGGACTACGTGGACCAGGTGAAACGCAGCTCGAAATGGACCGCCGAATTATCCTCTCGCGCATGGCTTTGCTGAAAGAACGGTTGGCCGAGATTGACAAACAAAAGACTACACAACGCAAAAACCGCGGACGAATGGTGCGCGTGGCACTGGTGGGCTATACCAACGTGGGCAAAAGCACCATCATGAACCTGCTTGCAAAAAGCGAAGTGTTTGCCGAAAACAAACTTTTCGCCACGCTCGACACGACTGTAAGGAAGGTGGTGGTTGAAAACCTGCCCTTTCTCTTGGCCGACACCGTGGGCTTTATACGCAAGTTGCCCACCGATTTGGTTGACTCGTTCAAGTCGACACTAGACGAAGTGCGCGAGGCCGACTTGCTTGTGCACGTGGTAGACATATCGCATCCCGACTTTGAGGAGCAGATTGCGGTGGTGGAAAAGACACTAACCGAACTGGATTGCGCCGACAAGCCCAGCATGATTGTGTTTAACAAGATTGACAACTACACCTTCGTGAAGAAAGATGAGGACGACCTTACACCCGCAACAAAGGAAAATATGACCCTCGACGACCTGAAACGAACGTGGATGGCACGGCTAAACGACAACTGCATATTTATTTCGGCACGCGAAAAAACCAATGTCGACGAACTGAGAGACAGGCTATACGCCAAGGTTCGCGAACTGCACGTGCAGAAATATCCCTATAACGACTTTTTATACGAAATGGAATGATGTACCGATTACTTACCGATGAGGAAATAACCCTGCTAGAAGACCACGGCTGTCAGGCCGAGAACTGGGAGGCAATTATGGTGGCCGAAGACTTCAAACCCACCTACGTGCACGACGTTACCTTTTATGGCGACATCAAACTGGGCGTGTTCGAGAAGAACATCGAGGTTAGTAGGGGGTTCCTTAAACACTCGGGCTTGCGCAATGCCACGCTCCGCAACGTGTGCATTGGCGATAACAGCCTGGTGGAGAACATCGGCAACTACATCAACAACTATACCATCGGCGAAGAATGCTACATCTCGAACGTTAGCACGATGGAGACAACGGAGGGTGCGACTTATGGCGAGGGAAACCTCATATCGGTGCTTAACGAGGTGGGCGAAGGCAATGTTACGCTCTTCGATGGGCTGAATAGCCAGCTGGCCGCATTCATGGTGAAACACAATACCGACAAAGAACTGCGCGAAAGGATAAGGCAAATGATTGCCGAAGAGCTTGAACGCACCCTACCTGACCGCGGAACGATTGGCTTTGGCGTGAAAATAGTGAACACGCGCGAGGTGGTGAACACCATCGTACAAGACAATTGCGAGGTGAACGGCGCGGCAAGACTATTCGATTGCTCGCTGCTTAGTGCGGCAGGTTCGGGCGTATATGTGGGCAGCGGCGTCATTTTTGAGAACTCCATCGTGGCCGACGGCTCTTCGATAACCAACGATTGCAACCTGCAAGACTGCTATGTGGGCGAGGCTTGCCAGCTAACCAATGGTTTTACGGCATCGGCCAGCGTGTTTTTTGCCAACAGCTACATGAGCAACGGCGAGGCATGCGCCGCCTTTTGCGGTCCGTTCACGGCCAGCCATCATAAAAGCTCGCTGCTCATTGGGGCCATGTTCTCATTCTATAACGCAGGTTCGGCCACCAATTTCAGCAATCATGCCTACAAGATGGGGCCCATGCACTACGGCATTTTGGAGCGCGGAACGAAGACGGCAAGCGGTGCTTACATCCTAATGCCCGCCAACATCGGGGCTTTCTCGGTGTGTTTTGGCAAGCTAATGCACCATCCCGACACGCGCAACATCCCCTTTTCGTACCTCATTGCCTATGGCGACATCATGTATCTTGTGCCGGGGCGCAACCTTAACACCGTGGGTTTGTATCGCGATGTGCGCAAATGGCCCAAACGCGACATACGTCCACGCAGCGGACAAAAAAGCATTGTGAACTTTACTTGGCTTAGTCCGTTCACCGTTAACGAGATGTTGCAAGGCAAACAGATACTAGAAAAACTGCGCGAGGCCCAAGGCGAGAACGTGGCCGAATACAATTTCAGGGGATACGTGATTACCAACAATTCGCTAAACATCGGTTTGCGCAACTACGACATGGCCATCAAGATGTTCTTGGCGCGCTGTGTACGGAAGTATGGACCAACCGAACCCGCATCAACCACAGGCTGGAAGCAGTGGAGCGACCTGTCGGGTCTGCTGCTGCCAGAAAGCGAAGAGCTTAGACTAATTGAAGAAATAAAGAACCGCGAAATAACCGACATACAACGAGTAACCGAACGTTTCGGCGAGATTGGCGAACGTTACGAGCAATACGAATGGGCCTTCGCCTATCGTCTGATAAACGAATACTACGGCATCGCACAGCCTACGCACGCCGATTGGCAAGACATCATCGACCAAGGGCGCGAGGCCAAGCGGCAATGGATTGCCACAATAAGGGAAGATGCCTTGAAGGAGTACAAGTTGGGCGACGTGGAAGAGGATGTATATCGCGGATTTGTGGAACAGCTAAATAAGGAAACCGAATAATATCAACAAAACAAATCTTATCGTATGAGCATTAAATCGATTTTGGTTGCCTTGCTCCTCACAGGAGCGGCAACAGCCATGCAAGCAAAAGATTACAAGTACCAAACGGTGAAAGGCGACCCAACGGGGACACGCATTTACACCCTGGACAACGGGCTGCGCGTGTATCTCTCGGTAAATAAAGAGACACCACGCATTCACACCTACGTAGCAGTAAAGACGGGAAGCAGAAACGACCCCGCCGAAACTACGGGCTTGGCACACTATCTGGAACACCTGATGTTTAAGGGAACGAAACAATTTGGCACAACCGATGCCGAAAAAGAGGCACCCTTGCTGAAAGACATCGAAGAAAGGTACGAGAAATACCGCACACTTACCGACCCCGAACAGCGCAAAAAGGCCTACCACGGCATAGACAGCGTGTCGCAATTGGCTGCCAAATACTTCATCCCCAACGAGTACGACAAGCTGATGTCGTCTATCGGAGCCGAAAAAACCAACGCATACACCAGCAATGATGTTACGTGTTACACGGAAGACATCCCCGCTAACGAAGTGGACAACTGGGCAAAGATACAAGCCGACCGTTTCCAAAACATGGTTATACGCGGTTTCCACACCGAGCTGGAGGCCGTTTACGAGGAATATAACATCGGACTTACACGCGATGGCAACAAAGTTTGGCAAGCCATTTCGAAGTTGTTGACACCTACACACCCCTACGGAACGCAGACCACCATCGGTACACAAGAGCATTTGAAGAATCCGTCGATTGTAAATATCAAGAATTACTTCAACCGCTACTACGTTCCCAACAACGTGGCCATCTGCATGGCGGGCGACATGGACCCCGATAAGGTTATCGCCACCATCGATAAATACTTTGGTTCGTGGAAGAAAAGCGATAATCTTTCCTTCCCACAGTTCCCCAAACAAAAGCCACTTACGGCTCCCAAAGACACCACCGTTATGGGTCCCGAGGCCGACGAGCTGATGATAGCATGGCGATTTGACGGCGGAAAGTCGCTACAAGGCGATACTTTGGATGTGATTGCCAACATTATGAGCAACGAAAAGGCCGGACTGATGGACATTAACCTGGCACAAAAGATGAAATATCTTGGCGGCGGCAGCATATCTTTTCAGCTAGCCGAATATGGTTTGCTGGGATTATGGGCATCGCCCAAAGAAGGACAGAGCCTTGACGACGTGAAAAAACTTGTTTTGGGAGAAGTAGAGAACTTAAAGAAAGGTAACTTCTCCGACAACCTCTTGCCCGCCGTTATCAACAACATGAAGTTGGAGTACTACCACGCGCTAGAAAAGAACAAAGACCGAGCCGACCAATTTGTAGACGCCTTTATCAACGGCAAAGACTGGCAAACCGTGGTTGGAAGGCTCGACCGCATATCGAAGATGACCAAGGCACAGATTGTGGCCTTTGCCAACAAGCACCTGAACAACAACTACGCGGTGGTTTACAAGCGACAAGGCGAAGACACCACACAAAAGAAAATAGACAAACCGCAGATAACGCCCATCCCTTCGAATCGCGATTTGCAAAGCGACTTCGTGAAAGAAATCATCGCCAGCAAGACTACGCCCATCGAACCGCGCTTTGTTGACTTTAACAAAGACCTTGTTAAGACGAAGACGAAGAAAGGTTTACCCGTACTTTACGTGGCTAACAAGGACAACGGACTGTTTACTTTGGCCTTCCACTACGACTTCGGTAAGGAAGCCGACAAGCGTTTGGACATCGCAACCGAGTATCTGGACTATCTTGGTACCAACAAATTGACGCCCGAACAGGTGAAACAACGTTTCTATCAACTGGCTTGCGATTACAGCATATCAGCAGGAGCCGACAATTTGAACATCACCATCACCGGTTTGAACGAGAACATGCCCAAGGCTTTGTGGCTGGTTGAACACCTATTGGCCAATGCTAAGGTAGACAACGCCGCCTACAAGCAACTCGTAGAATTGGTAAAGAAGGGACGCAAAGACAGCCGAAGCAACCAAGTGTCCAACTTCATGGCCCTCGCGGCTTACGGCATGTATGGCCCATACAACACCGTTCGTAACGTGATGACTAACGCCGAGCTAGACAAAACAAACCCGCAAAGCCTGCTCAACCTGCTTAAAGGCCTGCGGAACTACAAGCACGAGGTGCTTTATTGCGGACAATCTACCCCCGAAGAATTGGTAAAAGCAGTTGACGAAAATCACGCCATCGGCAAGACACTGGCCAATGTACCACAAAACAAGGCCTACACCAAGGTGCAAACCAAAGAAAACGCGGTGTGGATTGCACCCTACGAAGCCAAAAACATCTACATGATGCTGTACAACAACAGCGGAAAAGGCTGGAACTTAGAACAGCGTCCGATGGTGTACCTGTTTAACGAATACTTTGGAACGGGTATGAACAGCATCGTTTTCCAAGAGCTAAGGGAAACTCGCGGATTGGCATACAGTGCCTCCGCACGCTATAACACACCTTCGAGAGTGGGCGAAACGGAGTCGCTACAAGCCAATATCATCAGTCAGAACGATAAAATGATGGACTGCGTGCGCGCCTTTAACAGCATCATCGACGAAATGCCGCAAAGCGATAAGGCCTTCGAACTGGCCAAACAGGCTTCGATGAAACGCATCGCCACCGAACGTACAACGAAATTTGGCATCATCAACGCTTACTTGCAAGCACGCCGTCTAGGTCTAGACTTCGACATCAAAGAGCGCATTTACAACGCTCTGCCCAAGATTACGCTCAAAGAGATGGTTGAATTTGAAAAGCAGACAATGGCCAAAAAGCCCCTGCGCTACCTCATCTTAGGCGACGAGAAAAACCTCGACATGAAGGGATTAGAGAAGATTGGCAAGATTAAAAAGCTAACAACCCAAGAGATATTTGGATATTAAGTAGTGAGGTTGTGAGGTGCTGAGTATGTGAGTTCATAACTTTGTGGGGGTGTTTATCCATTCCTCGCATGCGCCATGAACTTACATACTCATACGCTCAAAGGCTGATGAGCTTACAAACTCATGGACTTACAAGCCCAAAAGCCATTGGCTTAAAGCAGGTTCTAAAAATTACCTTCGCTGTATTTTTAGCATTTAG